>Ga0308161_1000758_pt1 | contig 45266 bp, 39 predicted proteins | sample PhyFR2_FD_201034 | JGI IMG/M metagenome (GOLD analysis project Ga0308161, IMG submission 201034) | Phyllosphere microbial communities from UC Gill Tract Community Farm, Albany, California, United States - DLSLF.R2 | ecosystem: Host-associated > Plants > Phyllosphere > Unclassified | place: USA...
AAAGAACAAAGACGATCATTGGATAGAAACAACGATCGTCTTTGTTCTTTTTATGATTTTTTTATTCAATCGGATGATAACTGAACCCTTGCCCTAAAACTTCCGAAACTGTACTCACGATCACAAATGCTTTAGGATCGATTGTTTCAATAATCTGTCGAATACGGACAAATTCTTGGTCACTTGAAACAATCAGCAAGACTTGCTTTTCTGATTGCTGATAGCCTCCCTGCGCATTCAACAGCGTCGCCCCTCGGCTCACTTTCTCAAAAACCGCGGTTCGAATCTCTTCTAAATGTTCATCACTCATGATCATCAGTGATTTTTTCCTGTTAAAGCCAGTTTCAATATAATTCATGACTGCTGATGTAATCACGATCGACAAAATAGCAAATAGAAACTCTTCAAAACCAAAGACAAACAAATTCATCGACACAACAACTGCATCTGTCACCAACAGGCCGATTGCTGGATTAAGGCCAAAATATTTCTTAAAGATGAGTGGCGGAATGGTCGTTCCACCACTAGAGGATTGGTTTTTGTACAAGATTGCGACACCTGTCGCGAAAATTGCACTGCCAAAAATCACAGACAACAAGCGATCATCTGCAACTTTTATTTCAGGCACGATGGCAATTGCTAAAGGGAAGGCAAAACTGCCAAATACTACTTTCATGAATGGCCCTTTACCTAAGAAGATATAAGCCAAAACGAGCATAGCAATATTCAAGACCATAATGACAACTGCACGGTCCCAGCCTAAAGATGATTCCAGCAAAATCCCAATGCCGCTGACCCCTCCTGCTGCAATATGATGCGGGCCTAAAAAAAGATTGATACTTGCAGCTAAAAGGAATAACGCAGCGGTAATTTTTCCATATGATTTAATATAATTCATTTTTCTCCTCTTTTCGTTGAACTGTCTGTTGTCCTATATGAACGTTCAATAGATACGTTTTCTTACACATTTCTACTATACGCTTATTTATTCGTACCAACAAAGTTTATGGTCCATTCTTGATTATTGCCACATGCATCAGAACAGTTAGTGCGTGTACTATGAATGGGACTTTTCTAATGATGACATAAAAAAAACAATGATAATAGTCAATTTTTTCATTACATACTGAATTTTTTACTCCTAAGGGAATATGAACGTCTCGCTATAGTCAGCTAATTGGTAGCGCCTTTTTTCTAGCTTTTCACATAATCATGTTAAATCCTCTTGACTATCCATTTTGATTCCCTTATCATCAGTGGTAACAACTGGGAATCAGAATTTTCAGAATATTCCACCTTATTTTCAGTAAGAGTATTCATGTATCAAGAAAGGATGAGTCACTTGAGTCAAGATAAACATATCAAATGGTCTGGGGAACCTAGCCAATCCGCAATTGACCTATTACAGGGAGAAGGCAACGTTGTTGTCTGTCCAACAAAAGTTGGTTACATCATCACAGTATCAGATAAAAAAGGACTAGAGCGGAAATTCTCTGCAAAAAACCGAAAACGCAATAAACCTGGTGTGGTGCTTTGCGGCTCTTTGGAACAGTTGCATGAATTAGCCGAATTAAATGCGGAAACAGCTTCCGTATATCAAACCTGCTGGGAAAACGATGTGCTGTTCGGTGCTATTTTACCTTGGAAAGAATCCGGGAAAACCTACATTCCGGCTGATGGATCTGAAGAGCTGATGACCGATGTTCGCGGCACGAGTTGCTTTGTCATCAAATTTGGTGTCCCAGGAGAACAAATCTCAAAGGCATTGTGGGAGAAAGACCACACGTTATTGTTTGCGAGTTCTGCCAATCCTTCTGGTAAAGGGAATCGTGGTCTGGTTGAAGGAATAGGTGAACAAATTGCTGAAGAGGCAGATTTGATTATCGAAAGCAATGATTATGTTGCTTCAATTCAACCTGATAAATCGATTGAAACCCGCTATGAACAAGGGGTCATGGTTTCTTTTGTAGATAAAGAGGGAAAATTGATTCCTGAACAAGGCGATCAACGCTCCATCACACCTGCCCCTGTATTGATCCGTAAAGGTTTGGATGTAGACAAAATACAAATGTACTTGTCTGATACGTTCAATTCATGGGATTATCGTCATGGTGAGTATTATTAATGAAAGCATACTAAAAAGGACTTGCAAGGTAGACGTTGTTGTCTACCTTGCAAGTCCTTTTCTTCTTCTGAGCAACCTCGTTTGGGAGATACTACATCTCAAGCAATGCAGCTTTTTGCTTTTTCGTTAACTTCTCTTTTACTAGGTCATAGGAAACTTTGATCAGTGATTCCACTGCCTGAGGATCCATTTCTTCGTTTGCAATTTTTATGGAGTTCCAATGTGTTTTGTTTGCATAATATCCTGGAATAATCACACCGGGGAATTGCTCCCGCAAAGATTCATTCACTTCAGGTAAATTTTTTAGCGTAATCAATGTATCTGCAGTAGGTTCTGGCGACATCATTCCGAATTGTTTGCCCAGCAAATCAAAATAAATCGTTCCCCAGTCCTCTCGATAGTATACTTTTGCACCAGGTAAACTTTCACCAAAACGTTTGAATTGATCGATTCTAGAAGCTACTTGTTGCTCATCCATTCATTTGCCCTTCCCTATGATTTTATTTATCTTGATCTTCTTCTGATTTCTTCCGGCGTCCTATACCAAAGAACCCAGCCAATGCAACCAATATCGTACCAATGATCCCGAGGGAACGACTTTCTTCTTAATACTAATAAATCAGGTCCTTACACTCTAGATAGAATTGCTTGGTAAGTACTATCGACGCAATATACTGATGATTTCCGCCTATAATAACGGTTTCATTACTGCACAGATTTGATTTACGCTCCAGACCAGCTGTTTCCCATCGATAAAACAGCAAACCTTTGTTAACATTATACCTTGCAATAGTATGTCAATCAAACAGATATGAATAAAAAAACAGACCCCGAAAGGTCTGTTCGTTAGATGTTTAATACCATCCATTGGCTTCCCAGAAAGCTTTAGCTGCTGCCCAAGAACCATAACGTGAAGCTACATACTCATCGGCAACTTTTTCTTGATTGGCTGCTGAGTAATCACCGTTTAAATATGAATTTGTTAATTGGTAACGACCATAGTATTGACCATTCGTCGCTGTATATGAGCCACCTGACTCTTTGTTGGCAATCCATTCTTTAGCAGAAGATTCAGAACCTGTTGCTGAAGATGTATAGCTTGTTGTACTTTCTGAATTTGATGACGCTTGGCTGCTGCTTGCTTGAGATGCTTCTGATTGGGCAGGTTGTTCACTAGCTGCTGCATATGAGGAAGATGATCCTTCATAAGAAGATGCTGTATAATCGCTATCATCAGTAGGAATCACTAAAGACTCACCAACATAGATCAAATTGATATTTGCAATATCATTTGCTTCAGCAATTGCATCTACTGCATCTGCAGAGCCAAAGTAATTGTATGCAATAGTGGATAGTGTGTCACCAGATTGAACAGTATATTGTTCATCGGCAAACGCATCTTTGCCACCTAAGAAAAGACCAAATCCGGCCAAGACAGCTGTACTTAGTAAAACAGTTTTAAAAGATTTCATATAGTAATATCTCCTTCTCTGATAAACATCGATATGCGAGAGTTAAAATAACTCAAGCGCATGAACTAGTCTAACATCGAAGAATATTTCATAGGTGATAACTACGTTACAATTTGAGTGAAAAAAAGACAAAATTCTTACGTTTTGTAAGAATAGCGAAGAATCCTTATAACAAAAGGAAAATACCCGGATATATTCAAACCAATTTCGTTAATTAATTTGAAATTAAACTGATTTACCCAATGATCATTTTCAAATATTACAAATAAACCGCTTTAACACGTTTATGTAACATAAAAGCAAGCGGCCAGCCAATTTGACGTCCGCTTGCTTTGTCTAAAATGGATCTCAGTTTTTCACTGGAATCAATTTGTTCATCACGATTGCAGCAATTGCGCTTAGCGCAATTGGGGAATCAAGCAGGTATTGCAAAAATTGAGGTGCGGATTCTTTGATTTCTGTTGGCATAAATAAAAGACCGATGGCGATAATCAAAGGAACCCCAATGATGTACAATTCCCGCTCGGAAAATGCTTGATTCTTGATCACACGAAATCCGCTGAGCAAGATGATGACACAAACCACCGCGAATACACCGCCAATCACTGAAGAAGGAACTGCGTGGATCAAGGCAGATAGTTTGCCAATAAAGGACAACAAAATGAACCAACATGAAGCCATCACAAAAACTTTTTTGCTCGCCACACCAGTGATCGAAATGATTCCTGCATTTGTTGAGTAACCAGTGACTGGTGTCGTGCCCACCAAAGCGGCCACCATACAACCTAGTCCTTCGCCAATGACCCCCTTATTGATTTGTTCATCCGTGATCAGTTCTTCGGTCACAGAGCTGACTGCATACCAGGTACCTGTTGTTTCTGCCAACAATACCATATAAATCACCAACATGGTCAAGATGGCAGAAATATCGAAGTGCAAACCATAATGAACAAAGGCCAACTTAGGCAAACTAAACAATGGCGCATCTGCAACTGATTGAAAATCAACCCCGCCCATGAATGATGCAATCGTCGTCCCGATGACTAAAGCAATGATGACAGAGCTGATACGAAAGTACTTGCCTAATCCCGGGAAATAGTCCCCTAACATAGAAAAAAGAATCAAGATAGCCGCAGTGATCGCTGCTAAAAGCATATTCTGATTTGCACTCAAAGTTTCCGTTGCAGGATAAATATTACTCGTAAATGCTGTTGGCAGCAACGTCAAGCCAACGATCATGATAATCGTTCCACTAACGATCGTTGGAATAAAATGTCGAACAATATACTTATAAATGCCTGTAAAACCGAGCAAAACAACTGCAATTGCACCAACGATACTCGCACCTAATACAGTATCCATGCCTTTCGCCCCAAAGTAGATCCCAATGATCGCACCCACTGGTACGAAAGATGGCCCTTGGCAAACAGGTAATTTCAGAAAAAATAATACTTGGATCAAAGAAGCAATCCCTGCCCCTAAAAAAGTTGATTGGATCAATCCGGAGGCATCTGATGATGACATCGCCACAGCTGTGGCAATAATAAATGGCGGTACATAGACATCCATCGCTAAAACATGTTGCAGCCCTAATATCACTGCTTGTCCAAAAGGAATATCGTCATTGATGCCAATCGTTAAATGTTTATTTTTTGAAATTTCCACGTACTCATTCTCCTTGTTTGTCATGTACTTTTTTTCCTTGGACCCATACTTGACGAATATTTTGCATTGTCGCTAGGTACAAGATTTTTTGCAATCGTGCTTCCGGTGTTGTAAAGACACCAAAATCGGGTAATGGATTGCCTTGATTTCGGGAATCAATGACTTGAACATCGAAAGCATACCCTTCTTTGATGACCCCAACAGGCAATTGCAAAGCGTCACCGCCGCCTTTTGTAGCAAGGGAAAAGGCATCTATCACAGAAATACGCGAATCCGCCACCCCACGTTCATGTTGGGCACGCGTGACATCAACACCATCTTCAAGCATACGCGATGACATCACCGCTTGTTTGATATTGTCATATAAACTAGGCGAAAATCCGCCAGATATATCAGTCCCTAAGCCAATTATGACACCTTGCTTTTTCAATTGTTTGATGGGAATCACCCCATTAGCAAAATATGCATTTGAGATTGGACAATGGGCAACTGCCGCGCCAGTTTCAATAAACAGTGCCCCATCTTGGGGACGAATAAAATTGCCATGGGCCATAACCGCTTTTTCTTTCAATAAACCAAAATCTTTTAACACTTCAGTATCCGTCTTGCCAAAACGTTCTTGGACAAAGTCATGTTCCCATTGTCCTTCACTGCAATGTGTTTGCACATGGACGTCATATTTTTGTGCCAACGCACCTAGACCAGCTAGTCCTTCATCGGTACAGCTGGGAACAAATCTTGGCGTGACAACTGGATATACACCTTGCAGGGCAGATTCAGCCAACTTTTGGACGCTTTGGATAAATTGTTCGGTTTCTTGTAAAGCAGCTTCAGTCGATGCATCTCGATAAAAATCTGGATTGGCTTGTGGATCATCCATCACAACTTTACCAACTAACCCTCGTTGTCCTTTTTCGACGCAGATCTTCGCCAACAACAGGCTCGCTTCTAAATGGATCGTCGCAAAATATAAAACCGTTGTTGTCCCTCTAGACAGTAATTGCGTGACCAAATCTTCATACACCCGTTGGGCAAAATCAGTATCCGCATATTTGGCTTCCAAAGGAAATGTACATTCGTCAAGCCATACATTCAAAGGCTCATCCAAGGCGATACCCGCTTGCGGCCATTGTGGTGCGTGGACATGTAAGTCAACAAACCCTGGCAAAAAACATTGTCCCGTGCTCAAAGACAAAGTGATGTCAGCCTGTTGACAGGCTTTCTCGTAGTGCTTATCGGTTTTTTTTATTACTTTTGTGATGATGCCAGCAGAATCAACTTGAATCAAAGCATCTTCGAGAAATTCTAATTTTCCATCTGTTGGTGTATGAAACACGTCCCCTTTGAAATAACTCTCGGTGGTCATGCAGTAAAGCCTCCATTCATCATAAAGCACGCTAAAAAAGGACATTGTTCCTCTTTTAAGCGTGGGATGTTCTTATTTTAACGCTAAACAAAAAAAGCGCAATAATAATCGTGATGATAAATGACACTTTTCTGATCAACGTTCGGTTTTTATCCGGTTGCAAAAAAAGAACAGTTCTCACTGTTCTTAAATCCATTGATCCAATGTATCATGGCAATGGGTTCTGTTTTAAATCATTTCGGAAATAACATCCCGCGACAAGAAACAAGAGGATGATACTAACAGCAGAAACCCATTTTGCTGGATCTAATACGCCAACGATTGTTTCCTGGTGCAACGTTCCTGATGTACTGGATAAGCGAAAAATCGCATTTACAGGAAGTTGCGTTTTTTGGATCAACCCAAACAACAGTCCCATCAAAAGAAATTGATGGACTAAACTTCCCTTGCTCTGTGTCGCATATTTGGCTAAACTTCTATTTTCGATCGTTTCTGCAGTCAACATCCGATAACGTTGGCCAAGCCAACGATTCAAGCCGCCATTAAAAAAACTAATGCCTGCCATTCCTATAGGCAACATTGCATCAAAGCAAAAAAGCCATGTGCAAAGGATCAATCCGGAAAGATGCACGAAAATCGTAGATGCCCCAAGCTTCTTTTCTAAAAAAACACCAAAAGTCATTGAAACAAACAGACCGATCGCATATGGAATATATACATGAGAAGTCAAAGCCGCTTGACCAAACCGCGCGCCAACGTAGACTGAGCCAAATAAAAACAAAAAATTCCCCACGATTCCATGCAAAAACGTCAACACATTCAAATAAAATGGCATCCGCCAGAACTGACTTCTTCTCCCCACTGTCAGCATCAGTAAAGCAAACACAAACATAAACCCAAAAAGCGCCCATTCAAACAATGTGTTTGACTTCAGCAGTCGTCCAGTCCGCAATAAGAAAAGCAGACCAAAAAACAATAAATAAGCCAACAGCTGTTTTCCTGTCACTTGCTTTAGCATTTGCCATACACCTCTAGGCCGAACATTGATCTTCCCACTCTGCCAGATAGCAGAAATAAACAAGAACAAATAGACAGTAAATAATCCGACTGCTTGCCATTTACCATTCAACTGAATGGCCCCCAGAAGCAGCACCAAATAGATAAGCACCCATCGCCAATCATTCTTTAGTGATCGTTCTTGCAGCTGTGCTTGTTGACGATACATGAGATCTGCAGGCGGTATCCAAGCAGCGCTCAAGCCAATCAAGGCCGCTGCCGGTAAAAGCGCACTTCCCCAAACCATACTAATGATGCCGAAAAGCGCACCAACTGTGCCAATCCAAAAACTGATCGTCAACAAAGCTGAAGTCGAAAATTGGGGTAAGGTTTGTAAAAAAAAGACCCCAGTCATTTTGAATGTATAATATAAAACAAAGGCCAATATGGCGAATAAGGTCTGTTCCTTACTGATCGAAAGGAAAAAAATATACGGAACGATCGTCAGTGTATTACTTAGAACAAATAGTGCGTGATGGGCTGGATTAGATGTCATCGAAGAACCGCCTTTTTAGGATAGAATGCTTTACTTTTATCCTACGCTTTATGGTGGGTGTGTCAACTGTTAACTATGCAAAAAAGGTTGCTAGGGGCAACCTTTTTGATCATATATTTTTAATTAACAGAGAAAAGATATTCTGATTGACTGACTTTATTTTGAATTGTTTTAGCAAAACGCTCGTGTTCTTCTGGGTTAGTCACAATAATCGGCGTGGTTATATCATACCCCAATGACTTAATATTCGATAAATCAAAGGCCAGCAATTTCTCCCCAAGATGAACATATTGATTTTCTTTAACGAACAACTCAAATCCTTCTCCGTTAAGCTGAACAGTATCGATACCCACATGAATCAGAACTTCAACTCCATTATCTCCTCTCAGACCAATAGCATGTTTCGTAGGTGTTGTCATAATGACGTATCCATCGAATGGAGAAACAACTATCCCTTCTTCAGGGATAATCGCTATCCCATCCCCCATCATTTTTTGTGAGAACATAGGATCATTTACAGCTTCGATTGCCAAAACTTCACCTTTAAGCGGACTACTTACTTTAAAAGCATCTTCAGCTTTTTCTAGAATATCTTTACCCTTTTTTCTTCTTTCTAAGATGAAAGTGATCGCAAACGAAGCAATCAAAGAGAGAAGTACCACAACAATAGAAAACCAAAAATTACTTGTCAATCCACTTCCATCTGTTGGAATAAATGTAGGGATGGCGATAATCCCCGGTGAAACCACAGCATACTGTTTTAATTGAACAAATCCCGCCAAGATTCCACCAATTGCGCCTCCAGAAATAGCACCTATAAAGGCACTTCGATAATTAATCAATACGCCAAAAATCGCTGGCTCTGTAATCCCCATCACGCCAGTTAGCCCTGCCGAGAAAGCCAATGCACGCTTATCACTCTTATTTTCAAGGATTGAAATAGCCAATGCTGAAGCACCAACAGCCACATTGGCCGCTAGCATCGCTGGCATCACAAAAGTGTCATAACCGTAATCACCTAACATAGCAAACACCAATGGAAACAAAGCTTGATTTGTTCCTGTCATGACCAATAACGGTGTCGCTGCGCCTAAAAGTCCTACGGAAAACCAGCCTAGTTTTTCATACATAAATCCTAATCCGTTTGCTATATAACCGCCAACCGTGTTTCCTAAAGGACCTAAGACAATCAACGTTACTGGAACTGTAATCAAAATCACGAATAATGGCTTTACAAAGTATTTGATTGATTGCGGGATCACTTTATCGGCGCCCTTATCTAGTAATGCCATGAATAATACACCAAAGATAACAGGAATCGTGGTGGTATTATACGAAATCGTTGGGATGGAAACCCCAAGAAATGATAAACCTTCTACCCCATTGATGAATGAATGAACCATTATCGCACCAAGGAACATGCCCATCATACCATCGATACCTAATTTTCTAGCTGCACTATAACCAATGAAGACTGGCAAAAAATAAAATCCTGCATTATTAATCGCATTTAATACTGTGTAAGTCCCACTGTCAGCTGCCAGACCAAAAAAGGTTACTCCGATGTTTAGGACGGCAGAGACAAGACCGGCTGCAACAAGTACCGGCAAAACTGGAACAAATGTCCCGCTAATAAAATCAACGACCATTGTGCCATATTGCTTAAGCGTTTTTTGCTGTTTCCCTTGACTAGCGATTGTCTCACTTGCTGTATCCATTTTATCTGTAAAAAGTGCGTAAACCTTAGGGACATCTGGACCAATGATCAATTGTATATCTTGATCTCTTTTAACAGTCCCCAATATGAACTTATTTTTCTTTAAAGCATCATCATTAAATTTTGACCCATCTATCAACTGTAAACGCAAGCGCGTCGCGCAATGATTGGCTGTCTTAACATTTGCAGCACCGCCAATATTTTCATAGATATAGGTAACTAATTCATCATATTTTGACATTTACGATTCATCCTCATTTCATTTTTATAAACCGCTTACATATATGCCTTATAAGAGATAGAAAACAACATGCTTCCTATCTCTCTTATTTTTTCGTTACTTACTTTTGTTCAACTAAGCTTTGACCGTTTGTTCCAATCACTTCTTTGTACCAATAAAAAGAATCTTTAGGAATACGTCGCAAATCTAGCAATGCATCATCTGTAGTATTGATATAAACCAATCCATATCTTTTAGCCATTCCATTTCCTGTACTCAATAAGTCGGTGAATGACCAAGGATTATAACCAAAGATTTTCGCGCCATCTTCAATCGCTAACCCAACTTGATAAATTTGATCATTTAAGAATTTGATTCGTTCTTGGTCATGAACATGGCCATCTTCACCTAACGTTTCATGCGCCCCATAGCCATTTTCTGTAATGACCATTGGCAAATGATAGTGATCATCCATATATCTTAATAAATAGCGCATGGCAACAGGATCTATTTCCCAATCCCAATCGGTTGTATCAACATATGAATTAGCTGTTTGCGCAAAAATCCCTGGATAATTAGGGTAAACAAATTCGCCTTTTTTACCTGATTTATTCAAACCGATATCCTGATGGTCAGAACCAACTGGTGATGCTTTGGCAACATTACTGCGGTAACAATTAATCCCAAAGAAATCGATTTTGGCTTGCGCAACTAGCTCCATATCACCAGGACGAATGTCAGGATCAATTTGATGCTCTTTCCAATAACGTTTTATAAATCCATTGTATTCTCTATTTGCATTGAAGTCGTTCCAGATTTTTTCGGTCAGTTCTTCAGCATTCATGGCTGCAATTTGGTCTTCTGGTTTAGCAGACTCTGGGTAGAAAGGGACCATTCCAGGTACTGGTCCGATTTTGCCGCCATCTACCAATTCATGGCACGCAATAACGGCCTTGGCATGGCAAAGGTTCATGATATGATTGACTTTCCATTTGTCTTCAAACCAGGTCTCTGGATATTTGCATACACCTAACCAATCACCATACACAATTTGCATATTCTGTTCATTGATGGCTAACCAATATTTCACGCGATCGCCAAAGGCTTCGAAACATGTTCTGACATACTGATCAAACGCCTCAATAATCCCACGATCATACCAGCCATTGAATTCTTCATCCACCCAAACAGGCATGTCATAATGATACAAGGTTACGATTGGCGTGATGCCGTTGGCAATCAACTCATCAATCAATTGATTATAAAAATCAATACCTAATGGATTTGCGATACCTGAATTATCTGGATAAATCCTAGGCCACGCAATGGAAAATCGATAAGACGTGAATCCAGCTTCTGCCATTAATCGAACGTCCTCTTTATACTTATGGTAGTGATCCGCAGCAATTGAATTGTCGGTATAGGGTTTTTTCTTCTTGCTATTCAAATCAATGATGGCCGTTGAGCGTCCATCTTCTGCTACTGCACCTTCTACTTGCCAAGCGGCACTTGATGCCCCCCACAAGAAATTATCTGGAAATGTTGGTTGATTCTTATAATGCATGTGGACTTCCTTCTTTCTTTTGTTCGAGTATATAACCGTTCAATAATAAGTCTAATACAAAATCAATCCCATACGTATAGTAGAGAAGTTCAGTTATTTCTTGATCATGGTATTGTGCACTCAAATGATATATTTTATCAAAAACTCTGTTGTACATTGGATTCCTATTGTTCGTAAACAATATTTTTTGTGCTGCGCTTTTTTCTAAATCGACTAGTAGCGAGGAAATAAATAATCCAGATATCGAAAAAACAATGATCAAAGGGTTGTCATTTGTTCCCAGTGCATTTTCCAGATCCTCTTTAGATGTCAAAAGTGAGATTCGTTTCCCGAACAAAATCATTCTCTGCTGAAACGTCTTGACGCTTCCCGCAATGTTGCTAGAACATAAAATCATAACGTGTTTATTTGTGTTGATCATTCGTACTAGTCGATCGACCTCTTGGGTATTGAAGCGTACACTGAGTTCCTCTAACAACGCATTGATGTTCCGTTTTAACTTCCGTAAAAAATCTGAATAGCCATAGAATTGTTGAAACTCATTTACGCCATCATCAAAAGTTTCAGCAGCTTTTTTCATATCAGAAAAATTCTCATATCCAAGTTGCTGTGCGAAGCGTCGGATTGATGCGCGTGAAACATGCTGACTTTCAGCGATTTGATATATATTCCACCGTGTGACACTTTTAAAATTTTCAAGAAAAAATTTTGCTAATTCATATTCGATCGTACCTATTTCATTTTCATTGACGATATGGTTTAGTTTGTACACAAAATTTAAACGATTGGTATTCATATGTTAATCTCCCTTGGCCAAGTTTGATCATATCCAAAGTATAAAGGATACGCTTTCAATTTTGGGTTGCATCATTTGCACCCAAAAATCATGAATAAAATAAATCTACCTTAAAAACTCATTTTTTGATAGATAAATTTTCTTGCTGCTTTATTTAAAAATCAATCAAAGAACTAAAAACAACAAATTCCACTGATCGCACAAAAACATACATGTCCTTTGGCATACAACAATATATCTCATCATAAATCAAGTGCTTTTCTAGACTAACTAACGCAAAAGGCTGTTTTTTTCTCTTGATTTCTACTATATAAAAAGCGATAAAAAAAACCATATATGCATGACCAATTCAATTAATGAACTGATTACATCCATATATAGTAATTATTCTTTATTAAGCAATATAACTTATTTCCGCCTGATCCGAATGCCCCCTTTTATCTCTTCAACAACCAGCAGAGAATCTGTTTGCAACATGCAGTCAATATTCCCTTTATCCAAAGTAACTTTCACGGACTCACCTAAATAGGTAAGTGTAAAGGACAATTGCTTAATTTCTTTGGGTAAGTGGTTCGTCATTCGCAATCCTTGATCATAGTACAGTCCTGCAAAACCGTAAATCAAGCTTAACCAGCTACCACCCATATTGGCAGCATGAATACCATCCACGACATTTTTTTGCAAGTCAGTGAGATCCATTAATGCAGTGTCCATAAAGTAACTATATGCTTTTTCAGTGTCGCCAATTCGGCTAGCCATCACACTAAAAATTGAACGTGATAACGAGGAGTCATGAGTGGTGACCTTTTCATAATAGTCATAGTCACGTGCTAATTGTTCCAGACTAAAATCGCCTGTAAATAACATCTCAGCAAGTACAGTATCTGCTTGCTTACACACTTGATATTTGTAAATGATCATTGGATGATAATGAAGCAGTAATGGATAATTCTCAGCCGGGGTTTCTTCAAACGGCCAAACTGCTTGATCTAAAAATTGATCATCTTGCTGGGTGATTTTACGATCCTCATCAAAACCGAAGTACATTGCATCTGCTGCCGCTAACCATTTGCTGCTCTCTTCCATATACATACCGTAGCGCTCAGCTAGTTCTGACGCATAGTAAAGATTATTTTGCACCATTTTGTTGGTGTAAAAATTGTTATTGACAAGGGCACTATATTCATCAGGACCTGTCACTCCATGAATACCAAAGCAATCTTGCCCATCTCTACGGGCATAAGTTCCGTAATCCAGCCAAAACTTTGCTGTTTCAAATACAACTTCCTTGCCAATTCCTTCCATTAACGAATGATCTCCTGTAACACGCTCGTACAATTGGAAACCATAAACGATATCTGCATTGATATGCAGTTGCGCTGTTCCAGCTGGATAATAGGCACTAGTTTCATTACCATCAATAGTCCGCCAAGCAAACAATGCACCTGATTGCCCCAATTCTTGTGCTCTTGCTTTGGCTTGTGGCAAAATACTGCCGCGATAAGTCAGTAGCTGTTTTGCAACTGCTGGATTTGTATAGATGAAAAAAGGCAATAGATACATTTCTGTATCCCAGAAATAATGGCCTTCATAGCCTTCACCTGTCAATCCTTTCGCAGCAAAATTGGTTTTGCCATCCCTACCAGCTCCTTGGTTCAAATGAAATAGATTAAACCTTATGCCTTTTTGCAATTGTTCATTGCCGCTGATCAAGATATCACTTTTTTCCCAAAATTCCCGATAACTATTCCTTTGTTCTTCTAATAAAAGTGAATACGTTGCGCATTGGTTTTGAAAAGGGGCTATCTGTTTATCATCCAATAGTGCCAACTGAACAATAGTTTCCAGAGAAGCACCATCAACCAATTGATGGGAGTCCAAATCTAACCGCAGTGCAATCCGTTTTTTGCTATGAGGGGCCGTCCAAATATGATAATCAGCAATTGATTCTTTATCTAGCTGGTGATTTTTATTGGCTACGCGAGGATCATCTGTCTTAATTGTATGAAACGATTGATCTAGCGTATGCGTAAGTTCAACTGCATCTGGAAAATCGCAGTTCTTAATGGTATAGCGGCAAGCATATAACTCTCTTCGCGTCATCGAAGCAAAGGAGGACATATGTAGATCAAATTGCTTATTTAGCGGAGTTGTGATGTGGTAAATTTCTGTTAGCACCCCCGTCGACAAATCCAAATTCATCTCTGTTCGTTTTGTCTGCCATTCGCTGTCAGATGATTTTTCTTGTCCGATACGCAAAACTACACCACGTAAATTGGGCAGCTTACAGATTGTCTGATGGTTCTTGGCATACCCGTAGGCCCATTCTCCATACTGAATGGGTTCACTATCAAAAAAACCATTCACAAAGACACCAGGATTTCCAGGATAAAACTGATTCACCTTCAGCGGGTGCCCCGCGCGCACACCAATCTGACCGTTGCCTACAGCAAAAAGTGTTTCTAAATATTCTTGGGTCTGATGGGGTAATACTTCTGCAGATAATTGAAATGATTGATGATTTCCCATAAAAGCGCCTCCTTGTTAATCTCTATCCAGTCTATCGACTTCTTGCTTTCATATCTATCCTACACGACTCAATGATGAATGCAAGCCGCACCACTTACACCTAAACGCCATATAAGTCGGCTAATCTAAAAAAATATTCAGATATGTTAACATAGAAAAGAAAGAAGGCGATGTCTTGGATCTATGGCTGATCACTGTTTGTATTGAAACAGTAAATAGAAACAGTGAAGTGACCCCAAAAGTTGGACCAAGCATCCAACTTTTGGGGTCACTGTATAGTAAAAAAGCATCTCTTTTTTCAATAAAAAATCAAATATTCCACTTCACCCAATCCGCGAACAACTCCGGCCAACGGACAACTGAAGGCTCAATATTATGAATGCCGCCATTTGCTGTTTCCTTGGTCCCTAGACTCAGACCATGGCCCCCTCTCGGAAAAATATGCATTTCATAGGGAACATCATACTTCCGTAATTGCTCTGCAAACAACAAACTGTTTTCTGCTGCGACCAATCCATCTTCTAATGTATGCCATAAAAAAGTGGGTGGCGTAAGTGCGGATACAAGATGTTCAAGTGAAAGGGCATCTTTTTGCTCTGTGTATGTTTCTGCCAAAAGCGACTGGAATGATCCTTCATGCGCAAACTTACCACTTGATAAGACAGGATAACTTAGCAGCAAGCCATTCGGCATCCACTCTTCTTTTTGTCCATCAAGCAATTCTGATAAGAATGGTTCCTGCCATGATACACCTAGATTGGCAGCCAAATGGCCGCCTGCAGAAAATCCCGCAACGATGATTTTATCCGGATCCACATGCCACGCTTCATGCTGCTGGCGCACTAATTGAACGGCTGTTGCCAATTCCGTCAACGCGATAGGATAGACAGCTGGTTTGATGCTGTAATGAAGCACAAACGCTTGAAAGCCAAAACTCATCATTTTGATGGCAATCGGTTCTGCTTCTCGGTCAGAGAGCATTTCATACCCGCCTCCCGGACAAATAATGACAGCTGGGCGAAGGCGATTCACTTCGATTTCAGCTGAATTCTCTATGATATAAGTGGTCAATGTTGCTTGGCTATTTGGTCGTAGTGCATCAATTTTTTTGTGTAACACTTGGATGCCTCATTTCATTGTAATTTGTAGAGTCAATACTCTTGGAAATATATCCAATACGCTTAACTATAATGTAATAATAGCATTATCCCCTTAGAAAGTTACATCATTTTGTATTTAACTAAATTTTGATAAGTCAAAAAAACTGTCGCTCCAAAGAACGACAGTCAAACATTAAAACAAATAATCATTCAAACGCGATTTCACATATTCGATGTGGCTAGATTCTAATTCGATTTGATCATGATCCAACGCATATGCTGTAAGTGATTCCAAATCTTCTTTATCTGCCAAGATTGCTGAACCGATGCCCTCGTTGAAAGAAGCATATCGTTTTTCTTTCAACTCATCTAGGAAGCGGTCTTCTTTTAATTTTGCCGCTGCCTTTAATGCTCTTGCATAGGTATCCATACCGGCAATATGCGCCAATAGCAAATCTTCCATTTCAAACGATGAACGGCGAACTTTGGAATCAAAGTTGATACCCCCAGGTGCGATACCCCCATTTTCCAGCACTTCGTATAAAGCAAGTGTCGAATCAAACACATTTGTTGGAAACTCATCCGTATCCCAACCTAATAACATATCCCCTTGGTTCGCATCTAACGATCCTAGTGCATCATAACTGCGGGCAACCGCAATTTCATGTTCGAAAGTGTGTCCAGCCAATGTCGCATGGTTGGCTTCTAAATTCAATTTAAAATCGCCTTCTAAACCATAATGCTGGATAAAGGCCATTGTTGTGGCTGCATCAAAATCATATTGGTGTTTTGATGGTTCTTTTGGTTTTGGTTCCAATAGAAACTGTGGTTTATGACCAATTTTTTCACCATACGCAATCGCCATTTTAAACAAGCGCGCAATATTATCTTGTTCAAATTTCATATCCGTATTCAATAAAGTTTCATAGCCTTCACGACCACCCCAGAAAACATAGTTTTCTCCGCCTAATTTTTTCGAGATATCAAGGCCTTTTTTAACTTGTGCGGCTGCGTATGCATACACCTCGGCGTTGTTAGTTGAAGCAGCACCATTGTTGAAGCGTGGGTGGGAGAACATATTTGCAGTATTCCAAAGCAATTTGATTCCGGTTTGATCCATTTTTTCTTTGATCAAATCGGTGATTTCATCAAGATTTTGGAAAAACTCTTCCAATGTTTCACCAGCTGGTGCCACATCGATATCATGGAAACAGAAGAATTCTGCCCCTAATTTTTCACAAATTTCGAAGAATGCTTCTACACGATTCTTGGCTGTCTCCATTTCCGTTTCGCCAAACCAAGTGCGCTTGTTGACTGGTGCGCCAAATGGGTCAGAACCATCTTGGGTCATGGTATGCCAATATGCAATGGCGAAACGCAGATGGTCTTTCATTTTCTTGCCTAAGACGACCTCTTCCGCATCATAGTGGCGAAATGCAAACATGTTCTCTGTTGTAGGACCTTCATACTGGATTTTTTCGATTTGTGGGAAATAAGTCATACTATTGCCTCCATTTTGTTTTTTAGTATAGCAAACTAACTTACACGCGCGTATTATTCTATTCCATCATTTAGCTAAATCTACGCAACTATCTGAACTATCTTTCAATCTGCATAAGCGTATGACAGATGGGTGCAGTTTGCGCATAAATAGTGCGATAGACTGAATAAATTTGTTGATATTTCAGGACATTCTCAGGAATTGGGTGAATGGTTTCCCCATACTTTACAAACGAGTCAACACAAGTTGCTGCATCTGGATACAAACCGCTACCAATAGCTGCTAACATCGCAGCTCCGATCCCCGGTCCTTGCTCTGTCGATAACGTGAGTATTTCTGCATTGAAAATATCCGCTTGCATTTGTAACCAATCCGAATTCTGTGCGCCACCCCCTACTGAAATTATTTGGGTGAACTTACGTTGGGCTTGTTCTTCCATTATCATTTGCGAATCTTTCAACGAAAAGGTAATGCCTTCTAAAACTGAACGGCTAAAGTGCTTCGCGCGATGCCTTGTATCAATTCCTATAAAACTACCTCTAATTTTGCTGTCGATATAGGGCGTACGTTCCCCCACAATATATGGTGTAAACAATATGCCTTCTGATCCAGGTTCTACCTCCCCAATCTCAGTCAATAATTCCGAGAAGCTTCGGTCTGGTGCAAATGTTTCTCGATACCAACTCAAAGAATTCCCCGCTGCCAAGGTAACACCCATCGAATACATTTTGTCTTTGACTACATGGCGGAAAAGATGCAGATTGCCTTGATAATCAACTTCTTGCGCTTCCTCAAAAGAAAGGAAAACACCACTTGTGCCAATCGATACCATGCCAATTCCTTCCGAAATGATGCCTGAACCTAACGCGGCACAAGCGTTGTCTGCTCCACCTGCATAAATTGTAATCTCTTGTTCAAATCCGAAAGCTTCTTTCAATTCACTGCGCATCTTACCGACAGGCGCAACAGACTCAAACAGCGGTGGTAACAAATCTGGAGAAATTGAAAATTTTTCGATGATGGCTTCAGACCAACATTTATTCGCACTATCCAACATTAAAGTTCCTGCTGCATCTGAAAAGTCCATCGAGTAATTGCCTGTTAGCCAAAAAGCCAAATAATCTTTTGGCAGCATGATATGACGGACCTGTTGCCACTTTTCAGGTTCATGCTCTTGTACCCACAAAATTTTGGGTAAAGTAAACCCTTCAAGTGCAATATTCTTAGTCATTGCCTTTACTTCCTCACCAAAAGATGCCATTATCCGTTGACATTGTTTGGTTGTGCGAACATCATTCCACAAAATTGCTGGCCGTATGACACGATTTGATTCATCCAATAAAACCAAACTATGCATTTGTCCAGAGAAACTAATACCGATTAATTCAGTTTGTAACTGAGGAAGCTTTTTGATCAAGTCGTGAATCACTGCATCGGCCGCCTCTTGCCAGTGTGTTGGTTCTTGTTCACTGAAACCTGGTTTAGGTGATGATAGCGGGTATTCTGCACTTGCTGTGCCACAAAGGTCTCCTGTTTGATCAAACACTAACCCTTTTAACGAACTTGTTCCTAGATCCAACCCTAAAAGATAAGCCATTTATTCTCTCCTTTCTCACTTCGACATTAAAACGTTTGACGCGCAGTAGGTTAATTAGCTTTCAAAACTAACTAATTGGATAATATAGGAATTATACTTTTTAGTCAAGCGCTTTCAAACAACTTTTTCATTTTCCCTATCTTTATTTTTCGATGTCCGATGGCTTGCACATTATTAATTTGCACGGTAAACTAACACTAATTACAGTGATGAAGAGGAGAACACATGATTATCAATAAAATGGGTATACGAGAACAAAATGAGTCGGCTGTATTAAAGACGATCATTGATAATGAGAATATTTCAAGAGCTGAAGTATCAAATTTGACAAACCTCAATAAAGCGTCTGTTTCTCAAATAACAAAAAAATTGATTGAAACTGATTTCGTACGTGAAGTCGGTATTGGTGATTCTACTTCGATTGGTGGAAGAAAGCCAATTCAACTGCAATTCAACCACTACAGTAGCCTAGCGGTTACTTTTGACATCGGCTATAACTATGTTCGCGGCATGTTGTCCTACATCAATGGGGAGATGATAGCTTCTGCCAATCACTCAGATAAGATGATTACAAAAGAGAACGTATTAGCAACGATCGATTCAATGATGAAAGCGTTTTGGCCGCAAATGCCAAAAACCACACACGGTTTGGTGGGGATTTGTCTTGCGATCCATGGCATCATTCACAATCAATCAATTGCCTTTACCCCCTACTATGACTTGGAAGACTTTGACTTCATCACACCGCTAAACCAGAAATACAATACAGCTGTCTATATAGAGAACGAAGCCAATCTGACTGCTTTAGGAGAGTACTGTTTTTCTTCTGATTCAACAAATTTGCTAAGTGTTAGCGTTCATAGCGGTATTGGTGTCGGGATTATTGTCAACGGCCAGTTGCAAACTGGTACGCACGGTATGGCTGGAGAAGTCGGTCATTCCACGTTATTTCCCCACGGCAACTTATGTCCCTGTGGAAACCGGGGCTGTCTAGAGCAATATGCCTCGAACAAGGTATTATTTGATACCTATAGAAAATATACAGAAACGGATATCGTCAATTCAGATACCTTCGCAAAAGCCTACCATGCCGGGGACAAATCTGCAATTGAATTGGCGCAACAGAATGTTGAGTTTCTAAGTATTGGCTTGAATAATGTCATCACTTTTTCAGATCCAGAAGAAGTCTTTATAAACAGCTCAGTCTATCGCAAAATTCCTACCTTGCTTCATGCTTTACAGCAAAAATTGACCAGCCAGTTTACTAAAAAAACCAGAATCAAAAACAGTCAACTAGGCGATCAAGCCCCATTGTTTGGTGGCAATGTTTTAGTTGCGAAGCACTTCCTGAATATCAGTGATTTACGCTTTGCATCACTTGATCTATCTCAACATCTACGCTAGCTGATTTCTGGACTGGATATTCAGTCCAGATTTTTCTTTTCAGCAAAAAATCCTTATCATCCTTTGATTCCTCCAGCAGTCACACCACCAACAATGTATTTCGATAGAAACAGATAAATCAACAGTAAAGGAATAATACTTAACGAGATCCCTAGATACATACTACCAAATTCTGTGCGATATACATCGGTTTTCAATAATTGAACCAACATTGGCAACGTATATTTTTCTGTATCATTTATCAAAATCAATGGCATCAAAAAATTATTCCAAGACGTTACAAAAGAAAATATTGCCATAGTAGCTAAACCTGGCTTCATCAAAGGTAGCATGATTTGATGGAATATTTTGATTTCACCAGCACCATCCAGACGTGCAGAATCTGCTAAATCAGGATGATAAATTGTTTCTAAGTATTGTTTTAAGAAAAATACTGTAGCTGGCGAAGCAATCGCGGGTAAAACCAATGGAAGAAAGTTATTCAAAAGTCCTAGGCGATTCATAAATTGATAGAAACCGATCATGCTAATCTGCTGAGGAATCATAATCAATCCTAGAATGACTGCGAACAATATTTTTTTCCCACGAAATTCATAAGCAATCACACCATAAGCCGTCAATGCAGAAAAATAAACATTGAGAACGGTAGCTCCAGCTGCAATTAAGAAACTATTTTTAAAACCATTGAAGATATTGAAGCCTCTGCCCATTAATACGGACCAGTTGTATTGTAGATTACTTCCCGGCCACAAGGACAACCCTTGCTGGATCTGTTCAGCTGAACGAGTCGCATTGACCAAGACAACCCAAAAAGGCAAAATACTTAGAATGGTCAGTAACACTAGAAAGACATAAATCAATAATCGCTTTGCTCGATAGCTGTTTTCCATTTATTTTCTCCCCACTTTGCTGTTTTCTTTGAAAAACTGAAACAATAGTGTACTTAATATGATTGAAAGCACCAATAATAGCACCGAGGCCGTTGCAGCAACATTGAAATTTCGACTGCCAGTAAATGCTTGGTTGTAGATAAACATCGTGATCGTTAAGACACTATTGTTAGGATTGCCGTTTGTCAGCAAAAATGGAATGTCAAACATTTGTAAGCCACCAATCAAGGAAGTTACCAATGTATAGAGCAAGATTGGTTTCAACAAAGGCAGCGTGATCTTGCGGAAAATTTGACTATCATTAGCTCCATCGACCATTGCTGATTCAAAAAGAGCATCATCAATACTCAAGATTCCAGAAACCAAAACAATCGTTGTCTGGCCATACCACATCCAAAATTGGATAAAAGAAACAATCAGTCTAGTTCCCGTTTCACTGCGAAAAAAGTCGTAAGGTTGGTCCAAAACACCAAAGTGCTGTAAAACAAGGTTGATTGGTCCTAATGGAAAGCTGAACAAAACGAAAAATAAGATTGCTACTGAAGCAGCGGTAATAATATTGGGCAAATAAAAAACAACTTTGAAAAAGCCTTTCCCTCTTAAGTGCAGCTTGATGTTGGTAAACCATGCCGCTAGCAAAAGAGCTAAGCCAATTTGAGGGAGAAAGTTTACGCCCCACAAAATAAAAGTGTTGTTGATCGATTTTAAAAATAACGGATTGCGAAAAATAGAAAAATAATTATCTAGTCCCACGAGATTGGCAGTTGGATTCCACCCTTTAAAATCCGTAAAACTCAGATAAATCGTATAGAGAATTGGATAAAGTTGAAAAACCAAGAATGCTAGAAAAAATGGTGCGATAAATAGTAGCCCATAGCGATGATATTGTTCAAATTTTCTCTTATTCTGCATCATAATCCCCCTGTATAATTTTTCTCTGCCACAGCTAGATCATGTCTATAAAGATAAGCTCTTCAAATAGCGACATAATGCAGAGAAGAAGCTGAAACCGACTCTTATTCAGTGCCGGTTTCAGCAGGAACGCCTAATCTATTTGAATATCTGGATATGCGTTGGCGACTGCATCTTTAAAGTTTTGGATTGCCGTTTGTTGATCAATTTCTCCTTTTGAGTATGGCGTCAAACAACTATCCGTAAAGAGTGTTTCAATCGTTTGGTCATACTCTGTCAGAATTTTCGCATTGATATCTTGTACCATATCTGCAAATTCTGCATAGTGATTTTGGCCACCTAAAAATTCCTCTTCGTATTCACTTTTAATCTCTTCAACGACTTGCTCATTCGATACAAAGTCACCGGTATCTTCTGCCCATTGTTTTAAAAATTCTTGATCTGTCGTCAGATAAGCCACCAATTGCGCCGCTTCTTCCTGCATCTCAGAATTTGCTGTAGCACCGATCCACGTACCGCCCCAGAACCAAGATGATGGTCCTTGAATCATGCGCCAGTCACCCTCCGTTGTGCTAGAGTTATCGGCAGCTGTCGCATTTGGTTTTAACCAATAATGTAGTCCCCATGTCGGCAAACTATAACCGAATACATTGTCGCCATTCATGCCAGCGAACCAAGCTTCTGACTGTCCTTCTGTATCTTGTGTCAGCCCTTCTTCAACAAATTTTCGTGATACATCCAACAAGTCATATAGACTTTCGTCGATAACTAATTTGCCGTCTTCAACCCATCCATGTTCTCGCTGACCATAAAAAGGTTTTGCCAAATCTTGAACACTAGAAATCATATAGGTCGTTCCACCACTTTTTTCTTTGATTTCTTTTGCTTCATTGTAGAACTTATCATAATCTGACAAGGTCGTTTGTGCAGCCGTTGGATCATTGATCCCTAAAAGCTCTTCTGCCATCGATGCCCGGTAATAAAAACCACCAGGAGCAGCTTGCCAAGCCAATGCATGAAGAACTCCGTCTTTTGAAGTCCCTACATCTTTGACATATTGATACGTGTCTGTCGCAGCTTCATCAAGTCCAAGTGAGCCAAGGTCTGCCATCATGCCTGATTCCACATATTTTTTGACAAAGGCTGATTCTAAAGCAATCACATCAGGTGCATCTTTAGCGCCTAGAATCGGATCTAGTTTGGTCTCGAATTGGTCAGAAGGAATCTCCACAATACGAATGTCATAGGCTAAATCATCATGCGCCGGCAAATAATAATCATTGATCATAGTTGATAATTCCGAGGTAAACGTCCAAACAACGAGTTCATCCTTTCCACTGCTCCCAGATGCGCCGTTATCTGATGCATTATTTCCTGAACCATTTCCGCAGCCAGTAAGTAAAAGAGCGCCTACGCCGATCAATGACGCTGTTTGTATCACCCGTTTCCAATTATTCATCTTTCTTCCTCCTCGATTTTTTGATAGTCAAATGAATCAAAATCCGCCACCAAACGATTACCGGTGGTATCGATCGTAAACATTCCCACAAAAGCACCCGTAAAGAACCCTCCATAATGCTCTGACACATAATCATCAGATAAAACCAAACTGTCAAATAGCTGATCAATCACTAGCCACTCTTTTTGATCAAATGAATAAGCATATTGATATTGACTATAGTTAACGATTGTTTTGAAATAAACTGTCTGAACATTTAGAGGTATCTCAATTTTTGTGTCTACTTTCCTCTTCAATTCACCTTTTTCGCTGGCCAATAAGGTGATGATTTTTCCTTTATCTTCATCATGGGTAATGTAAATAGCCGACCAATTTTGTGTATTGTAGTAATTCGTCAACCCTGCCAACTGCATGAAAGATTCAGGTGAAAATTCGACTGCTATCGTTGCTTCAAAGTGGAAATCGGTCCATCTTCTTGCCACCATTGCTTGGTGGAATAATGAGTTGAAAGATTCTCGCCCATATAATCGCAAATATCCTGGTCGTGCGGACAAACTACCGATTTCCTCAGAAAAAGGAATCCTCAATGTTTGAAATATCGGTGCCAACGATTCATCTTCAAAATCATCAAATCCTGTTTCAATTTCCCATGGATGTTCGGTTAGTTGCGGCTGAGGAACCTCATTTTTGGGATAGTTTCCTCCTGTGATATACGGCCAATCTTTTTCCCAATAAACAGACTGGATTGCTGTTTCTCTCCCAAGAGGACAATAACCGCGATTTTCTATCAGGGGTGTTTCCGGATACTTTAATGCTCGACCAGTTAGATGTACAAAGTACCATTCATCAGTTTGGGTTTGAACAAACGAACCATGGCCGGCTTTTTGCAATTGAATTTCTGGATGGGCCCATGAACTGATTAGCGGATTTTGCGGATGGACCTCGTACTGTCCATTGATCTGTTTAGAACGAGCAATCGTACTAGCATGTTCAAATTTCGTCCCTCCTTCTGCCGTCAGCAAATAATAATAGCCGTTTACTTTATACATAACTGGTGCTTCTGTCAGTTTTCGATCGGTTCCTTTAAAAATAATCTTTGGTTGCCCTACTAACCTCTTAGCTTTCCAGTCAAACTCCTGAAGGGCTATTCCATAAAAGGAGTGATTCTCGGGACGATAATCCCAAACCATGTTCAGAAAATATTTTTTACCATCTTCGTCATGGAACAAGGATGGATCGAAACCAGAGGAATTCATATAGATTGGTTCCGACCACTCTCCGTCTATTGTTTCACATGTGACCAAATAATTATTTACATCTTTCCAACTGTTGGATTGCGTTTTCACATCTGAAAAAATTAGCCAAAAGCGTCCATCACTGTAACTTAGGTTTGGTGCCCAAACACCACCAGAATCTGGATTTCCCAACATATTCAATTGACTGCTACGATTGAGTGGCGTACTAATCAAGCGCCAATTCTTCAAATCTTTCGAATGGAAAATACGTACTCCTGGAAACCACTCAAAGGTCGATGTGGCAATGTAATAATCTTCCCCTGCACGACATATACTCGGATCTGGATGAAAGCCTGTCAGTATTGGATTGATAATCAAATAAACTCCTCCTCTTTTTTTGAATTTATGCTTCAACTGACCATCAGAATAGTTGATCACTATGGTTAGTAAGTTTTATTTACTAATATACTTATCTAAAAAAAACTCACTACGATATACCTTTATAATAAAAATCATAATCATTGATCTATTTACTTTTTCCAGCTGAACTGTCATAATTATAAAATGAAATCGCTATCATTGACAGGACAATTTCCACACATCGACAGACAAAAAAAGGAGTAAAAGAAAGTGACCATTATAGAAGAATACCATTTTGGCGAATATCTTGGCGTTTCAAGTTATCATCCCTATTCTCTAAACTACATGGAGCATTTCCATCGCTCCTTTGAGCTACTTTTTTGTAGTGATGGCGATGCGGTTGTCAAAATAGAAAAAAGTCCGTATGTTCTCACTGCTGGCCAAGTATTATTGGTCATGCCATACCAGACCCATGCTATTGAAACACCTAGAGAATCGCAACTGCATATTCTTGTTTTCTCGCCGGAATATATACCTGATTTTTATGCAAAAACGAAAGACTTCAGTTTGTCTGATCCAGTCATCACCATCGATCCATCTGTCGCTAAACAGCTTTATTATCCTTTATTCGAAACAGATTCTCTTTATTTCCGAAAATCTGCGCTATATCATCTGCTATACCTTTTTGAACACCAAACAACCTTACTTCCAGTTAAAAATCAAGATGATATACTGGTTCAGCTCCTTATCTATATCGAATCACACTTCAAAGAAGAGCTGAATCTTGAAATATTAAGTAGTCACGTTGGGTACAGTAGCGTTTATGTATCAAGGTTGATCACGGATAAACTGAAAAGCTCATTTCCTCGTCTCCTAAACCAAGCAAGGATTCGTCATGCTTCCTTCTTACTTACTCATAGTCTAGTGCCTATCACAGAAGTGGCGGAAGAAGTGGGATTTCAAAATGTTCGAACATTTAATCGAAATTTTAAACTATTGACGTCTCTGACACCAAAAGACTATCGCTTAAAACACAATGCGCTTTTTTCAGTGCCAAAAAATTAGCAGTCACAAAAAAAAGTACCTCACATATATAGCAAGGCACTGTGATTTCATGAATTGTGATTAATGAACCAATCTCTTACCTCATTCAAATCAGAAAAAGTCTTTGTTTCCGCATCTTTCGCGGCCTGAACTTTGGGACATTTGAGCAAAAGATGTTTCCAGGATTTTCTGACCGGTAGTTCGGTCAAATCGTCTTCAATTAAAAATATTGAAATCTTAGCATGTTTTGCAACCTCTAAATCCAAATTGTTATAATTCACACCATGGCGCGTAATGAATAGTAGTTCATCTTTGTGCTCAAAAAACTAGGTTGTGGAAAAATTTTACCGAAACTGCTGGAATTAACTACAGCGATCTTAACCTGTTCCATAATCTTCCCCCTTATTCCTTCACCACCATCTCATGCCCGCCGAATCCATTACGCAACGCAGCAACCACTTTTCCAGAAAAATTGTCTTCTTCTTGCGACAGATTTCTCATAAACAAACTCAAGGCAATCGTCGGGACAGCTACATTCATTTCAAGAGCTGTTTCAACCGTCCATTGGGCTTCTCCTGAAGCAGCCACGATTCCTCGATATTCTGCCAAACGCGGACTATTTGAGAATTGTGCTTCTGCGATTTCCATCAACCAACTACGTATGACAGAGCCATGATTCCACACCTTTGCCACTGCAGCCAAATCAAAGTTATAATCACTTCGTTCAATCAATTGAAAGCCTTCGCCAATGGCTTGCATCATGCCATATTCGATGCCGTTGTGAACCATTTTTAGAAAATGTCCGCTGCCTGAAGGTCCTGCATACAAATAGCCGTTTTCGGTTGCTATATCTTCGAATAGCGGTTCGATCCTGCGAAACGCCGCTTCATCGCCGCCAATCATCAAGCAGGCCTCACGGCGGGCACCAGAGATTCCTCCGGATGTCCCACAATCAAAATATGTCACCGCATTTTCCTTGAAAGTTGCAGCCCGACGGATCGAATCCTTATAATTGGTGTTCCCACCTTCGATAATGATGTCACCGGGTTCTGCCAGCTGTTGCAGCGCTATCAGTACATGCTCAGTAGGCTCCCCTGCTGGCAACATGAGCCAAAAAATACGCTTGCCTGTAAAAGCCGCTGCCAAAGCAGCCACAGATGCAACCGTTTCGATCCCTTCCTTTTTTGCTGCAAGCTGGGCCTGCTGTGAAATATCCATACCGATCACACGATACTGACTGTCTTTTAAATTCAATGCAAGATTCAAGCCCATTTTACCTAGGCCGATAATGCCAATCTCCATGTCAGCGCCTCCATTTCTTATATCTCCATTATACAAAAAAATATTTTTTTGTAAACACAAAAAAGAAAAAATATTTTTGTTGGCTTTTTGATATGAAATTCCATGTCTTTATGATAAATTAAGCATAATCTATCTCATTCCTTGAAAGGAGGTTCTATTTTGACGTTATCTATCCGTTTGCAAATTAAAACACATTATAAAGATTTTAGTTTGAAAGAACAAAAAATCGCCGATTATATTTTGGAGAATCCTAGTAAAGTCAGCCATAGCTCAATCAGCGATCTTTCTAACACCTTAGGGATTGCGGATTCGACATTTTTTCAGTTCACAAAAAAATTGGGCTACAATGGCTTCAAAGATTTTAAGATGGCCATGCTGATGCAAGAAAATGATTTATCTGCTATTTCTTTCCATGAGAACATCCAACAATCTGACAATGAATTGACAATGGCGCAAAAAGTCTTTGACTCCAATATGTCCACACTGACGGATACCCGTAATTTATTGACGGAGGAGAATCTTAATCAAGCGGTCTCTATGATCGATACTTCTAAGCGGGTCTATTTTTTTGGTGTAGGCGGTTCTGAGATCGTTGCTACAGATGCCTATCATAAATTCTTGCGTTCCCCTATTGCGGTATACCATAGTACGGATTTCCATATTCAACTGATGGAAGCTTCTTTGCTGACTGCTGATGATTGTGCGATTTTTATCTCCCATACGGGGAAATCTCGTGAAACGATCGAAATGGCGCAAATCGCCAAAGAAGCTGGCGCAAAAATCATCGTTCTCACTAGTCATGCTGGCTCACCTTTGGCTAAACTAGGTGACGTGGTTTTTATCTCTATTTCCGAAGAAACCGAATTTCGTTCAGAAGCACTGGCTTCACGGATCTCGCAACTCAGCATCATGGATGCACTATATGTGATTTTAATGTTCATCAATCGGGATGCTGCACAACAATCGATCAAGAAGATTCGTCGCTCGATTTCAAAAATCAAAGAGAGTTGATCATGTTACAGCATAGTCTTCTCTCTAGTCATAACCGAAAAAAACTTACCCGCAGCAAGCGCATTTGTCTGTAATCAGACAGTGGTCTATGCTGCGGATAAGTTTTTTTATACTTTTGAATAGGTAGAGGATCCGACTGTTCCTTACTGATAGGTCCCTGTTTGCAAGATTGATTCTTGCACCAACAGTTCATCGATGGAACAATTTTTTGCTAAAGCTTCTTTGACAAGGGCACTCGCTTTTTCGTACCCGATTTGTGGTGCAAGGGCTGTGACGCTCCCCGTACTGCTAGCCACGGCTTCCGCACACGCTGTTTCATTCACGGTAATCCCCGCCACACATTTATCAGCAAAAATTTGACACGCTTTGGTCAACAGTTGACATGATTCAAATAAATTATGGAACATCACCGGCTCAAAAGCATTCAATTCCAATTCTCCAGAAGCTGCCGCAAAGGTGATGGCACCGTCATTTCCAATCACTTGAAAGGCAATTTGACTAATAACTTCTGGAATGACTGGATTGACTTTGCCCGGCATGATCGATGAGCCTGCTTGTCTTGCTGGCAAGTTGAGTTCATGAAAACCAGTTCGCGGACCGCTGGCTAAGAGCCGCAGATCATTGGCGCTTTTGTTCAATGTGATGGCAATCGTTTTTAATCCACCTGAAATCGAGGCGAAACTGTCGGTATGCTGTGTACTATCAATAAGGTCATTCGCTGGCCGTAAAGGTCTTGGAAAACGTCGGTTCAATTCTTGATAGAGGTATTCTTGATAGCGATAGGACGCATTAAGACCTGTCCCAATGGCTGTCCCCCCCATATTTAAGGTCAATAGTTCTGCCGATAAGTGGTGCAGCCGTTCACGGCAGCGCGTCAAACTGTGGGCATATGCAGCGAAACTTTCACCTACTGTCATTGGCACCGCCTCTTGCAGTTGGGTTCGGCCCATTTTTGCCACATGCTGAAATTCTTTCGCTTTCATATGCCATCTGTCAATCAACTGTACCAGTGCTTCATCCAATTGTTCAATATATATAAGCAAAGCCAGTTTCCCAGCACTAGGATAGACATCATTGGTGGATTGGCTTTGATTGACATCGTCTAAAGGATGAAGATATTGATATTCCCCTTTCTTATGCCCCATCAATTCTAACCCGCGATTGGCGATCACTTCATTCACATTCATGTTGGTGGATGTTCCTGCGCCCCCCTGAAATGTATCAACAATAAATTCTTCATCCCACTTGCCCATGATGATTTCTTCCGCAGCAGTCACAATGATTTGGGCTTTTTCTTTGGATAGCGTGCCAGATTGTTGATTGGCTAGCGCAGCTGCGGCTTTGATACGTGCTACTTGTTTGATCATTGTCAGATCAACTTTTTGATCAGTGAAAGCAAAATTTTCTTTTGCGCGATAACTATGAATGCCATAATAAGCCCCCTCGTATATAGGTAGACTGCCAATTGTATCTGATTCGATCCTCATCATGATTTAAACGCCCCTTTTTGTATTATATGTGATAAAATATCACATAAGAGAAAAAGACACGAGCCTTTTCAGCCATCTCTTTGTTAATCCTTGAAATTGATTCCTTTCACTTTGAAAAACAAAGAGAAACAGTACAAAAACAGAAAAGAGGAAAGTATTTGGATGAACTAGATAAAAAGTTGTTGAATCTGTTGCAGCAAAATGGTCGGTTATCGATCAAAAAGTTAAGTGAAGCGTTATTCATCACTGCACCTGCTGTTTCCCAGCGAATAAAACATTTAGAAGAAACCGGGCAATTGTTGTATTATCAAGCGACGATTGACTATGAACAAGCCGGCTTGCCGATTAAAGCATTTATCCACCTGTCAATCGAACCACAGCAAAAAGCAAGTTTCTATCCTTTCATACAGGCGATCCCCAATGTGTTGGAATGTGATTGTGTCACCGGCCCTTATTCAATGTTAATCAAAGTCGTTTTCCCTTCTACCAAATCATTGGACAGCTTTATCAATGACTTGCAAAAATTCGGTCGAACCAACACCCAAATCGTTTTCTCGACGCCAGTTCCTTCTCGAGGATATCAATTCTGAAAACCCAAAAAGCGCGCTTATCTCACATAGACAGGCACGCTTTTTTTATATACAGGGGTCACTGGTCATCGACTGGCACTTGCAACCCTCGTGGTCCGACATTCGTTGAAAATACGATGTGGGTTTTGGTATCTCCATAAAATTGCAAATCTGTGATAAACCGATCCAAGACGACCGTATCACTAAAATAAACCTTCAAAAGCATAGAATAATCTCCAGTGATACAGTCACACTCGATCACATTTGGGATGTCTGCGATATAGGCATAGAAGGCTTCTTTATCTTTGGCATTCACTGCGCAGTGGACATACGCTTTGATCAGATAACCAAGTTTTTGGTAGTCGATCAGTGCCTGATAAGAACGGATATACCCAAGGGTTTCAAGGTTTTGTACCCGCACAGAAACAGATGGCGACGAAATAAAGCATTGCTCTGCGATCTGTTTGACAGTGACTCGGGCATTTTGCTGCATGATGTTCAGTATCTTGCGGTCTAAGTTATCCATAATCATCCCCCGTTCTCATTATTTTCTCAGTTTATCGAGAAAACAACAGAAGCGCAAGTTACAGATTACATCCTATGTTAAATTTCCTAACATCAACGCTGAGATAATTGGAAATAGCGATAAGCAATCATCGCCCCACAAGCAAACAGACCACACCCAAAAAACATCATGTCAAAGCCAAAAAGACTGGCAATGATTCCCCACAAAAAAGCCCCACCTCCATAAGCTACATCTAGGGCTGCTGAAAATACCGCTGTCCCTTGCCCTCGCTGCGCCTCAGACACCGATTCTAATACAATCGTATTCATCACAGGCAATAAGCCGGCATAACCGACACCATAACAACTCGCGGCCAGAAGCAAGCCACTGAGCTGTGTCGTAAATGGCAACAGACAAAAAGAAACCAAAATCAATAATAAACTGCCATAAATCAGTGTAGCCGTTTGGATTTTGGCGAGCAAACGTGGAAATATGACCCGTGTTGTGACCGTCATGATCGACATGACCGTAAAATAATAGCCTGCGCCGATAATCTCACGTTCAAGGGCATATTGTGCAATAAACGCCACCACGCCAGAATTGGCAAAGCATATCAAAAAAAGGATACCGCTAGGAAACACAACCGCTTTGATGCGAAGCAGTTCTCGTAACGATGATTTCTCTTCGCCAGAGTGCCTATTCTCCCGTGAAAAGGGCTGTTCTTTCAAAAACAAACTCAATAAAAAAGCCGTTCCGCTCAACAAGACAGCCATCCGAAAAAGTGCAGGAAATCCATAATTTTCTACAACAGCAAGTCCTATCAACGGGCCGATGGCACTCGGCACAGCCTGAGCGATACTAAAATACCCCAATCCGACTGCTAATTTGCCTTCAGGAATCGTATCAACTGCCATCGTCGCCGCTGCTGTCGCTTGCAAACTATTGCCCACCCCTTGCAAGATGCGCAGACAAAAAAGCATCAATAGCCCCTGCAGCAGATTCAATAAACTAAAATCAATCAACAGGATGGCTAAGCCCATACAAAGCAAGACTTTGCGTCCATATCGATCCAATGCCACACCGATTGGCAAACGGCAAAACAAAGCAGATAGCCCCAAGACACCTACAATAGCGCCGGATACTGCTTTAGAACCACCTAAAGAAGCAACATATAACGGCAAGGTCCCCATTTGGGTCGTGATGGCTGTCATTGCTAGTGCTGTGACCACCATCACTAAATAAAAATCTTTCGACCAAAGCCGACTAGAGCTGTTCACCTTTTCCATATTGTGCCTCGCTTCTATACAGCTAATTGAAAACGTACTTGTGTCAAAAATTGCTGTGTACGTTCTTCTTGCGGGTCCTCAAAAATTTCTTCTGGTGTTCCCGCTTCTACCACCACACCATCCGCCATGAATATCACTTTATCCGCGACTTCTTGTGCAAATTGCATTTCATGCGTCACGATGATCATCGTTTGCCCACTATCAGCCAGTTGCTTCATGACATTTAGAACATCACCGACAAGTTCTGGATCGAGCGCTGAAGTTGGTTCATCAAACAATAATAATTCTGGCGTCAAAGCCATCGCTCTGGCGATACCTACACGTTGTTGCTGTCCGCCAGACAGTTGACTAGGATACATCATGGCTTTATCTGCCAAACCCACTTTTTCTAAAGCAGATAGCGCTGCTTTTTCTGCCAGTTTTTTTGGGAAACGCCGTGGTGTGCGTAGTCCTTCCGCCACATTTTGCAACACATTCATGTGGCTGAACAGCTCATAGGATTGAAAGACCATCGCTGTTTTGCGGGCAATCTCCAATCGTTGGGTTTTGCCAATATGTGCGAGATCATACTGGAAGTCACCGATAGAATAACTCCCCGCGTCAGGCTGCTCCAACAAATTCAAGCAACGCAAAAAGGTCGTTTTTCCAGAGCCGCTAGGACCAATGATGCACACAACTTCCCCACGTTCAATTTGTAAGCCAACATTTTCTAAGATGACTTGTTTATCGAAAGACTTCTTCAATCCTTTGATTTCTGCTTGCAGCATACTCCCACCCTTTCTTTTCTATCGCTCAAAGCGCGATCGTATTGGCAGATTGTCCTTCTAGCAAAATATCTCTTGCATTGTTCAAAGCTGTTTCTGCAATTTCTTGTACAGCCAATTGGGTATAATAAGCAATATGCGGGGTCAAAAGCACATTTGGCAGTTGATTCAGCTGTTGATAATAAGGATTTTGATCCCACCCAACTGAAAAATACCGTTCTTCATTGGCGATAGCATCTAATACAGCACCAGACAAACGCCCTTGCGCGAGTGCGGCAATCAACGCATCCGTATCAACGATTCCGCCACGTGCCGTATTGACCAGACAACTGCCAGGCTTCATCTGTGCAAAGACAGATGCCGAAAATAGTCCTTCTGATGCTTTTGTCAGCGGGATATGGATCGACAAGACGTCCGATGCAGCAATCAAGGTCTCAAAGGACACATATTCGACAATCCCCTTCAACCGAGGATTTTCACTCCTACTTGTGGCAATCACATGTCCCCCCATATGGTAAATCGCTTCTGCGACTACAGCACCGATTCGACCAGTGCCTAACAAACCGACTGTTACGTCTTGCAGCTCCCGACCAATCACAGACCGTCGATCAAGTTTTCCTTTGATCATTGCTGGAATATTGCGTAAAGCCATCAAGATCGACATCACAGTGTAATGGCCCACCGATGTTGGGCTATAAGAAGGGACATTGGTGACTGTCAACTGATGCTTTTGCGCCCAGTCAAAACGAACACCGTCGACCCCCGTTGATTTGATCGATAACTGCTTCATCCCTAAAATATGCAAGCGTTGGTATAGGGACTCATCTTGCTGCATAGCCAGACTAGGATACAAACAGATACCGTCGTGCCCTGCTGCCAAATGGATATTCTCCCAAGACAAGCCCTCCATTACGATCGTCACTGGTGTTTTGTGGATAAATTGCCACCGTTCGATATAAGCAATTTCTTCTTCACTTACCCCGTAATAAATCAATTTCATTGGCAATACCTCCTAAATGACCCCTTCATATGCTTGCGGCATAGCGTATTCCAATGCATCACCTAACAAAGCGATTCCTTGATCGATCTGTGCCAATGTTGGCTTCGTAAAATTCAGCCGAAATGAATGCTCATAGCCTTTTCCCGCGACACTCATGATATTGCCTGGAATGACCGCAACTTTCGCCTCATCCAGGTAATCATAGAACCGCTCTGCGTCCACCTCAGTCGATAAGAAACAGGTGATAAAATAGCCGCCTGTTGGTTTGATAAAGGTAAGCTTATCCGTTGGCAGTGCCTGTAATGCTTGCAGCATGCGGGCATATTTCTCTTGATATAACAAGGTCAATTGGGCCACATGACCTTCGAAATCATGATGATCCATATATTCGGCCAATACCACTTGCCAATAAAAATTGGTGTGGGAATCGGCGGATTGCTTGGCCAAAATCAATTTTTCCATTGCAGGACCAGCAGCCATCATAAAACCAATCCGGCTGCTGGGTGCCAAAATTTTTGAAAAAGATCCCGCATAAATGATTCGTCCTTCGGTATCTAATGTTTTCATCTTAGGGATCGGTGTACCTTCATACAACAACTCACCGTAAGGATCGTCTTCAAAAATCATCACATCATATTGACACGCCAATGCATAAATGGCTTTACGTTTTTCCAATGGCATTGATGTGCCTAAAGGGTTTTGGAAAGTGGGGATCAGATACAACATTTTCACTCTTGCGTCTGTTTTGAGGATTGTTTCTAAAGCGTCAAGATCCATTGATTCTGCTGCAAGATCCATCGGTACCGGCACTGGGATCGCCCCATATCCTTTGATGGCATTCACCGCACCGGAAAATGTTTGCTCCTCGCATAACACCACATCGCCTTCATTACAAAAGACTTTTACCGCCAAATCCATGGCTTGGGTCGAGCCCGAAACCACCAACACCTCCTCTTCGTTATCGATATTTGACAATTGACGCAACCGTTCTTTGATCAAGGTTCGTAAGCGCGGATACCCTTCTGATGCCCCATACTGCAAGAAAGACTCTGGGTCCGCTTCGTTATATAATTTTTGCGAGATCTCTTTCAATGTAGCCATTGGAAATGCTTCTGTCGGTGGAAATCCGTAAGCAAAGGAAATAGCTGCTGCAGACTCCATATTTTTTTTGGCATTCTCTCTTAATGGAGATGCTTCTAATGTCATGATACGTTGTGCGAATTGATAGGCCATTCTATTTCCTCCCTGCATAGTTGTTAGCCAGCCAGCTGCGTGGTAAAGCGGGCTAAAAAGGCTTTGGTTCGTTCTTCTTTGGTTTCCTCGAATACTTGTTGCGGTGTGCCTTGTTCAACAATATGTCCGTTCTCCATGAAAACGACTTTGTCTGCTACTTCATACGCGAATTTCATTTCATGGGTCACCAATACCATGGTCGCACCGGCTTCCGCAATTTCTCTGAGCAGCGCCAATGTCTGTCCCACTAGTTCCGGATCCAATGCCGAGGTAGGTTCATCAAACAAGATGACCTTAGGATTCAACGCCAACGCGCGGGCGATCCCGATACGCTGCTGTTGTCCACCTGACAGTTGACTAGGATAAAAATCTTGTCGTTCAGACAAACCGACTTGATCCAACAAAGCCTCTGCTGTTCGCAGGGCAGCTTCTTTGCTTTGTTTTTTGGTCACGATCAATGGCATCATGATATTTTCTTTGGCTGTTTTATTTTGAAACAAGGCATAATTTTGGAAAACCATCGCTGTTTGCCGTTGATGGGTCAATATTTCTTTTTTACTTGCTTTGTGCAATGTGGTGGTGGTTTCTCCCAATTGAATCACACCCTGATCTGCTCGTTCCAAAAAATTGAGACAACGCAAGAAGGTCGTTTTTCCCGAACCGGAAGGCCCCAATAAGACGACTACTTCGCCTTTAGCGACATCAAGATCAATCCCTTTTAACACTTCTTGTTTGCCGAATCGCTTATGGATATCCGTTACTTTCATCATAATGCGGCCCTCCTTAGTTTGCGCAACATCCGATTTTCCAGTAATTGTGCCCCTTTTTCGATGACCAAACTAATCAGCCAATAAATGATCGCAACAGCCACATACGCTTCTAAAAAACGATAATTTTGCTGGGCCGTGATCTTAGCTGCCGCAAAAACATCGACGACACTGACCATGGAAGCTAAGGCCGACGCTTTAACCAACGAGATCAGCAAATTACTGAACATGGGCAATGAAATCGGCCAGGCTTGCGGGAGCAGCACACGACGGATCACTTGTACGTTCGTCATGCCGATCGATTTGGCTGCATCGAACTGCCCTTTTTTGACTGCCGCAAATGCGCCCCTGAAAATCTCGCTGCTATTGATAGCAGACATTAAACTCAAGGCGGCGATCGCGATCCAAACCATGTTGAAATCTTTAAATCGCAAAGTCCAATGCATCGACTCCGCCCAAATATCAAACTGTTTAGCAGAAATAAGATATAACGCTAAAATCACTAAAACCACTGGGACCCCTTTTAAGACCGTGACAATCACTTGCAGCACTGGTGCGAGGATCTTGATCCTATACAGACGAATCAAGGCGATGATCAACCCAACCACCGCGCCAATGACTAGTGCGGTCAACGCCATAAAAAGCGTCGTACCAATATAATGACTTGCTGTTTTCAGCGCTTCGATCATAATAGACAATTGAAAACTCATCGCCATTCCTCCCTATTCTGGGACGTAATCCCCATCTAGATATTTTTCTGATAATTCTTTGATCGTTCCATCTGCTTTCAATTCCTCTAACGCTGTATTGACCGCATCAATAAAGTCTTGGTCCGTTTCTTTGTTGAACAATAAGTAGGCATTTGAGTTGTGGACTGGTTCGCTGCCGATCTCTAGATTTTCACTAAATGAATTGTTCCAATTATCGACTTGATATTCTGGTGCTAACGTTGCATCGACCGCACCTGAAGTGACTGCTTGTACGATTTGCTCATTGTTGTATTCCCCATAAACCAATTCAAACGCATCGGGATTTTCTGCCAGATAAGCCTCAGCCATTGCTGCTTGGTTGGTAGCAGTCGTCACATAGACTTTTTTTCCTGCTAGATCTTCGAAGCTATCGTAGACCGTACCGGCATCTGGATCAGAGACGATATACGTATCCCAGACCACATAGCCTACATCCCCATAAACAAATTTCTCTTTCCGTTCATCGTTGACTTCATATTCATAGGCAGCCATCTGGACTTTATTGCTTTCTAAATTTGATAAAGTCGTTGGGAAATCCGCCCCTTCAAAGGTAAAGGTATAATCAGTTAATTTTTCGTCGATTGCTTTAACGACGGCGACATCATAGCCATCATATTCACCATTTTCGTCTAAATAGGCATAGGGCAACGCTTCATTCCCCGTACCCACCTTGATTTCTGTTGCATCACTTGCACCACTGCTTGCAGTGTCGGCAGAACTGCTTCCACAAGCCCCTAAAACCAGAAGTGTCACCAATGTACTTGCACCTAAAATCGTTCTTTTCATTTGAATTCCTCCCTTTCCCTCTACCCAAAATTTTCCTATGTTGTTTTGATTTTTTGTTGTTTTTTGGTCCATGATATCAGTGGTACTTTTGCTGTTTGTTGTTTTGTTTTCGAAAAACTCATCCGACGTTCCAGACCGGTGAAAACACGTTCTAAGAGGAAGCTTAAGGTAATAAACAAGATCGCCGCACCGACATAGCCTTCAAGCGTATGGAAGGTCACTGCGCCTATCGCCCGCGCTTTGCCGACAACATCCACGACCCCAATGGTAAAAGCCAGCGATGTGTCTTGCAGCAGTGCAATCGTAGTTGTACCAAATGCAGGTAATGCGACACGGACAACTTGCGGTAAAATCACTTGTCGATACATTTGTGTTTTCGTCAATCCGCAAGCAATACTCGCTTCCTTCTGTGTGACCGGTACACTTAATATCGCAGCCCGGAAAGTTTCCGACTGAAAGGCAGCAGTATTCAATCCATAGGTGATATAAATGAAAATAATTTTATTCCATGAAGAAACATCGACTTGAATCATTTGTAATAAGGCAGGTACACCATAATAGACCACATACAGTTGTACCAATATCGGTGTGCCTCGAATAAAGGAAACAAATACAGCAGCCAGCTGACTCAAGAACGGCACTTTCTCAACACGAATAAATGCAAGCAGAATGCCTAAAAGCAAGCCTACGATTGTCGCTACCCCTACGATCATCAAGGTGACGGGCAACGCACTTAAAATCTTTGGAAAATACTCCCAAACCAATTGCCATTGAAAAAATGCGGACATATCGTTCCCTCCTATATCGAAATCCAAAATTATATTTCTGAATTTTCTGAATTTTCATAACAATACCTTATCTCCGGCTGTTTAGACAATAGTTCTTCTCTTATAACTATGAATATTTTGCCATTTCCTTCTTTTACCGAAGAAAAATAAAAAGAAAGCGACATCATCTTTTTTTCTGTTTAAACAAAAAAAAGAGAAGAGGTCGTGCCTCATCTCTCTGTAAATCACATATTATGCTTTCCAGCGACTTGATACGACTTCTGCCCCAAACGGCATCAAAGCCAGCCGAGCCATCTTTAACGATTGGGCGGCGAAGGGAATACCAATAATCGTGATGGTCAAAAACAACGCGCTGATCAAATGACCAAAAGCTAAGGGCAACCCTGAGACGATCAGCCAAATAATGTTGAGAATCAACGATACACCCCCGCCACGATAGACAACCTCTTTGCCAAAAGGTGCCAAGGACAAAGAGGCAAACTTAAAACACTGCAAGCCGATCGGGATACCGATGATCGTGATACACCAAAGAAAACCCGCCAAGAACCAGGCAATCGCGCCAACTAAGCCGCCAAAAATAAACCAAATGATATTGCCTAAAACGTGCATTGCTCTCCCTCTTTCCTCAGAAACCCTTTATGCTATGTGTTGTCTGTTTGAGCAGACTATTCTGTTGTACTTGTTGACTCATTCGTAGTCGTATCAGCGGTTGTATCGGTATCATCGCCGCCGAAGACCCCTGTGATCGAAGACCATAGGCCGCTAAAGAAACTTTTGATATTTTCCCATAACCCTTTGGATGTCTCTTCGATTTGTTTTCGCGCTTCAGATAGATCCAACTCATTGACAAAATCTTCAAAGATATTGTTGTCTTTCATATCGCTCATCAATGACGTTAATTCAGCAATCTGACTGTTTGTCACGATGCCCTCTAATCCATTATCTTTCAAGGCTTTTTCGACTGTTTCTTGGATATCAGACTGTGTCAAATCCGTACCATCTGCAGTCTGCGCTGCCAAATCGGCTTTTGCTTGCTCTTGTGCAGCATTCAAGGCATCATCTGAATAGCCATCTTTGTCTTTGTTTTCTTCTGTGATCGTTGACAAAACATCCATTTCATCTTGTGCCACAGCTACACGGTCTTGGTTGATGACCCCGCCGGATTCTTCAACGATCTTATAGACGCCTGCCAAAGCACCTGAACCATCGATCGGTACAGCTGAAGCAACTGTTAGTTTCGCATCAGTGATGCCGGCAGTCAATGCGGCATTTTGATACTGTGCAGCAGTGATCTTAGTGATATTGTCCGGAGTGGCGATATCCACTGTGATTCCGGCTCCTTCGTCTAATGTCTGCATGCGCACGGAGCTGTAGACCGCCCAATCGGATGTAAAACCACCATCTGGGATATATTTCATTAAATCCGTACCAGAAGTCGTATAAATCGGTGTTTCTCCTTGAATGCCTAGTTTATCTAAGGTGTAGTCTTCTTGGTCTTTGGTTAACGCGTTCCCGATAGCCACTGCATTGACCTGCAGACGCTCGCTGCTGTCCGATGATGAGGTCGAGGTTGCCGATTCCGAATTTGTCGTATCTACTGTGCCTGAGATTGGCATGATACTTTCTGTCGTAGACGTTTCTTCAGCGAATACGGTCGGGATCGTAAGTAAAACTTGGCTTGATACCAAGAGCGTGGCGATTATCGCGATGGGTTTACGTGTTTGTTTTTTCATAAGTTCCTCCATGTGGATCAAATTTAGGATACGGTCGTATAACTATCAACCGTTGGTAACTATCCTCTATTGTACAATAGGTATTTGGCAAGTACCTACGGCTAGGGCCCGATTTGAGGAAAACTTATAGAATGCAAGAAATTTGTGTAAAAAATAAAAAAAAGAAAAATAGCTTTCTTTTTTCACGATCAAATAAACCACTTTAACAGCAAAAATGATCAAAAAAAATAACCGTCTGCTTTAACCGGACGATAGTTATTTTTTTCGTAAAAACTGTCACTGTATAGAACGATGCTGTAAGGGAGTTGTTCACACAGCGCCTTTTTCATTTGCATTATCACAAAATTTGGTAGCACTCTCCACTATCTACTGTCGATTCTCTTTACAAAAACATCATCGCGATCGCACCGATGACATTATTCAAAAAATGGACCGCAATCGCTGCTTCCAAACGCTTTGTTTTGACATAAACAAGTGCCATCAGCAACCCGATCAATGCATAGATGGCAAACTCGATCCAACTAGTGGCCGTGTGTGCCAAACCAAATAGACTGATACTTACAATAATCCCTGCAATTTGATACTTCTTGAACAACAAGCCAATGATTCCCCCACGAAAAACGATTTCCTCCATCACTGGTGCAGCAACGGCAATCAACAAGAAAATCAACAGTGGATTCTCGCCTGAAAATATATTATTTAACGCAGCATCATTGGCAGTTGTCTGCTGGCCGGTATTCGCTTGTAAGAAAAGTGTGCCGACGATGGCGATGATTCTTCCAAGAACAAACGCACCAACGATCCATAACCAGTTTCTTTTGGTAGACCAATCGAATGTAAAACTGGCGAGGCGCAATTTTTTTGCTATCCATATGGTCAACCCGATATTGATGAGGACTAAGGCGATTAATCCATAGGATACCAAACTTGGGATGTAGCTTTCGCCTGCCTCTAAATAATAATACTTCACCAGACCAAACGTAGTCATACTGATTTGACTTAATAAAAATAACCCTATAACGATACACACATTTTTGACTGTTTTCATAAACCCTCCTGCTCGTTCTTTATTTTCTTGATGAAGACGACGCGTCTTGATCCTTTCACTTTAATAGTACCGATGATCGACAGATGAATCAAGGTAATTACGCAAATAAATAGTTTTTTGCTTTTTTTGTACATCTAACCCCCTTTTTAAACAAATACGATTCAGATTGCGCATTTTTCCAGCTATAGATTGTATTCGCCTTTCAGCTATGATACACTATTGCTACTTTTGTTTGGCTGACGAACCGCTGCCCCAACCATGTTCGTTTGGACCATCTCGTTGCGAGTATTCGATTGCGAATGCTCTTTTTGTCGCGTTGTTGTCAAAAGAAAGTGAGTGATTCCAAATGATCCAAGTAGAACATCTCAGTAAAACGTTCCGCGTCGCAAAGCGTCAAAGTGGTTTCATGGCCGCAACAAAGGCCTTCGTTTCCAGAGAAACCACAGCGATCCATGCGCTGCAAGATGTTAGTTTCACCATTCAAGAAGGCGAAATGGTGGGCTACATCGGACCCAATGGTGCAGGGAAAAGTACCACGATCAAAATGATGTGCGGTATTTTGACACCTGATCAAGGTCAATGTCTGATCAACGGTCGCATCCCTTGGCAAGACCGGGTGCAGCATGTCAAAGAAATTGGTGTTGTTTTTGGCCAACGTAGTCAACTTTGGTGGGATGTCCCTGTGATCGATAGTTTTGATTTGATCAGAGATATTTATCAAGTCGATCACCCGCGGTACCAGAAAAATTTGCAGGAATTAACTGCGTTATTAGACCTCGGTGAGCTGCTTAAAACACCCGCCCGTTCCCTAAGTCTGGGACAGCGTATGCGTTGTGAAATCGCGGCTTCTTTACTCCATGATCCCAAAGTTCTTTTCTTGGATGAACCAACGATCGGCTTAGATGCCGTGTCCAAAATCGCTGTACGGCAATTTATCAAACGCCTCAATCAAGAAAAAGGCACTACCGTTATCTTGACTACCCATGACATGCAAGATATTGAAGCCTTGACGCAACGTATTTTATTGATTGGCAAAGGAAAGATCCTCCTTGATGGACGTTTAGACCAACTCAAACAACAGTTTTCCGATGTGAAAACTGTGTCTCTTGACTATACTGGGGCGTTGCCGCCATTGCCTGCATCTGTCCAAATGGTGGAAGAAACGCATGGTCGTGCTGTGATGAAAGTCGATCCTCACTTTTTTTCTGTGGCACAATTGATCAATTTCTTCAGTCAGCATGTTGAGATCACAGACTTGGCTGTCGCGAGTATCACAGCTGAAGAAATGGTGGCCAAAATGTATCAGGAGTATCACATATGATCAAATACCGCGCATTGTTTCGTATTCGTTTCATCCATACGCTGCAGTATCGTTCAGCTGCGATTGCAGGTATGGTCACTCAGTTTGTCTGGGGCATGATGGAGATACTCGCTTTTCACGCCTTTTATCAAACTGATCCAACTGCTTTTCCTATGCGCTTTCAACAGACAGTTTCTTATGTCTGGATGCAGCAAGCTTTTTTATCATTGTTCATGCTCTGGTTTTTTGAAAACGAAATCTTCGAATCCATTACGAGCGGCTCGATTGCTTATGAATTGGCGCGCCCAATGGATATTTATCATCGTTGGTTTTGTCAATCCATCGCCAATCGATCAGCAAAGGCTGTCTTACGCTGTCTGCCGATTTTTGCGATAGCTTTCTTACTGCCGGCGCCTTATCGTCTTGTACTACCTCCAACGATCACAACTCTTTTCCTGTTTATCCTTTCTTTGCTGCTTAGTTTAGGCGTGGTCGTTTCTGTGTCCCAATTGATTTATATTTCAACATTCTATACCTTATCATCGATCGGGGTAAGGGTGGTCGTCGGTGCGATCGGTGAATTTTTAGCTGGCGGCATCGTCCCTCTTCCTTTCTTTCCGCAACCATTTCGACAAATTGCCGAAGTGCTGCCGTTTGCCGCCATGCAGAATGTGCCTTTGCGCATTTACAGTGGTGATTTACAGGGACTTGATGCAATACGTAGTTTGCTGTTACAGATTTTTTGGCTGATTGTGTTGTTTGCGTTCGGCAAATGGTGGTTAAAAAAAGCCCTTAAACGGGTGGTCGTTCAAGGAGGCTAAGGCGATGGTTTACTGGCACTATTTTTGTATTCATTTAAAGAGTCAATTGCAATATAAAGTTTCTTTTATTTTCACGGCATTGGGTCAGTTCCTTGGCTCACTGACTGCGTTTCTAGGTATTTGGTTTATGTTCACTCGCTTTCATCAAGTCAATGGCTTTCGTTTCGAAGAGGTTTTGCTGTGTTTTGCAACAGTCCTATTGTCCTATTCGATGGCCGAATGCTTCGGGCGCGGGTTTGATCTGTTTCCCCAGATGATCAGCAACGGTGAATTCGATCGCGCTTTGGTTCGTCCCCGTTCACTGATCTTTCAGGTACTGGCTTCTAAGATGGAATTTTCTCGTATTGGCCGCTTACTGCAAGCTGTCTTGGTCTTTTTCTATGTGATTCCTAGAAGTGGTGTGAATTGGCATCTTGGTACGATCGTGACACTTTGTTTGATGATCATTTGTGGGAGTATCTTTTTTAGTTTGTTATTTCTTGTCTATGCAGCAATCTCATTTTTCACGATCCAAGGATTAGAATTTATGAATATTTTTACGGATGGCGCCCGAGAATTTGGACGATATCCATTCAGTATTTACGGCAAACAAGTCTTACGCATACTCACCTACGTAGTGCCAATGGCTTGGTTCCAGTATTATCCATTTTTGTATCTGATCGGCCAACGGACAAATCCATTGTGGATTGCATCGCCTCTTGTTTGTTTGGTCTTCGCTGTGCCAGCTATCTGGTTCTGGCGGGTTGGGTTGAAGAATTATGTATCCACGGGATCATGAATGATTCTGTTCATTGGAAAACCAGCATCTTAGTGAAGAGTCGTCACTAGGATGCTGGTTTTTTTGCAATATTTACTATTGCGTGACTACATCGACCCGCATCACACCTTGAAGTTTAGCTGGATAAAGCTCAAGAATTGGTCCAGTAAAATAGACTTGGACATAATCACCATTTTGGACATGTTTTGCTGATACCGCACCAATTTCAATCCAATTGTATCTCCTATCAAATACCCGTTGGTTGACATCCGTTATCGACAAATAATCCTCGAGATACTTCGCTTCTTCCTCTATGGCTAATCTCTCTCGTTCATCGATCATCCCTGACCAATAGTATCCTGATTTGACTGCCAACATTTCCTCCGGATCTTCTTTTGACTGCAGAATCAAGAGGCTGATAAAAACAAAACTACAAACGATTGTTACTATAACTTTCTTCTTGTTCTTTGACTTCACTTGACTCACTCCTTGTTAGACTAAATCTGACTGGGGGAAGTGATGTGACAAGTGCCATTTTTCAATTTGCCACTAGTTTGTCCTTCAAGCAAAACTTCTGTCTTATCTATTATATTACGCCTTTTGAATTATCTAATCAGACGACAGCAAATTTGTCAAAGCTATTTTTTTACCTAGGAAAATCAAGCATTCTTTGATAAGATAGAAAAAAAAGCAAACGAGGAACGATTATGGGCTTTTCTCTGATTTTCATCTTATTTTTGATCATGGATCTGATTCTTCTGCGAATCAGTTATAAAAAGAAACGTTTTGGACTATTGTTCCTTTCTTTGTCTGGGCTGATTTTGATTAGTTTGGTGCTTGTTTCGGTGA
>Ga0308161_1000759_pt1 | contig 45257 bp, 68 predicted proteins | sample PhyFR2_FD_201034 | JGI IMG/M metagenome (GOLD analysis project Ga0308161, IMG submission 201034) | Phyllosphere microbial communities from UC Gill Tract Community Farm, Albany, California, United States - DLSLF.R2 | ecosystem: Host-associated > Plants > Phyllosphere > Unclassified | place: USA...
CGGGCGTGCCCTGCGTAGCCAGGCTGGACATGTCTTCCACCGGCACCACGATGCGCATCTGCAGCTGCCGCGCCGAGCCGGGTTGGACCACGCTCACCGGGCGGTCGCCGCCCAGGAACGCCGCCACCTCGTCGACCGGCCGCACCGTGGCTGACAGGCCGATGCGCTGCGCCGGTTCGTGCAGCAGCGCATCCAGCCGTTCCAGGCTCAGCGCCAGATGCGAACCGCGTTTACCACCGGCCACTGCATGGATTTCATCGAGAATGACGGTCTGCACATCGCGCAGGATCTCGCGTGCCTGCGAGGTCAGCATCAGGTACAGCGACTCGGGCGTAGTGATCAGGATGTCCGGCGGCCGCCGCACCAGGCCTGCACGTTCACTGCTGGAGGTATCGCCGGTACGCAATGCGACGGTCAGCTGCACCGCCGGCTCGCCGCGCCGGGCGCGCTCGTCGATGATGCCCTGCAGCGGCACCTGCAGGTTGCGCTGCACGTCGCTGCCCAGCGCCTTGATCGGCGACAGGTAAAGCACGCGGGTGCGCCGCACCGGCTTGGCCGACGGCGCTGCACGCGCTTGCCGATCACGCTCGGCGAACAGCTGGTCGATGGCATGCAGGAATGCGGCAAGTGTCTTGCCCGATCCGGTTGGCGCGATGACCAGGGTATGTTGGCCAGCACCGATCGACGACCAGGCCTGATCCTGCACCGGCGTGGAGGCGTCGAACGCAGCACGGAACCAGGCCTGCGTCGCGGGATGGAAGCGCTGCAGCGGGTCCTGCGGGGAATCAGGCGGCGTCATGGTGCGTCGATCATACCCAGCTGCGGCCCGTTGGCAGGACCTTCGCAGGCGCTTATTGCATCAGACAGGTGATCCGGGGTCGACAACAAAGGCTCTCAGCGTGACCATCCTGCCGTCACGGAGACGTGCTCCGCTCGGCGGTCATGCTGCGAACCTGGCACCGCGATCGTAGGCCGCAGGTCAACGCGAAGCAAAAAGAAAACGCCCGCGGATCCAGGATCTGCGGGCGTTCTTTTGCATCTGGCGGAGTGAGAGGCCGATTCGGCACTCTCACAATCTCTCAGGGAGTCCAGAAACCGAGGCGTATCAACGCCTGAGACTCCACACCCATACCATCGAGTCTCGCGGAATCCGGACCCCAAACATGGGGCGAACTGTGGGGCACTATTGATGGCAAGACCTACCAACCGACTGAGCGCGCGCGCCGCGCAGACCACCACCAAGGCAGGCTACCACGCGGACGGTGGTGGGCTATACCTGCTCGTCGGCCCGACCGGTTCGAAGTCCTGGGTGCTGCGCTACCAGCGCGGCGGCAGGCGCCGGGAGATGGGCCTGGGCCCAGCGCAGCTGGTCAGCCTGCAGGAGGCCCGAGCATCGGCACTGCAGCACCGGCGACAGCTGCTGGCCGGGGATGACCCGATCGAGGCACGCCGCGCCAGCCGCTCCGCAGGCACGACCTTCGGCGAAGCTGCTGACGCTTACATCGCGTCGCACCGCGCTGGCTGGAAGAACGACGCCCAGGCCGATCAGTGGGAGCAATCCTTGCGAGCCTACGGACCCGCCCGCGACACGCCAGTGGGCAACGTGGACACCCACACGGTGATGGCATGCCTACGCCCCATCTGGACCGAGAAGACTGTGACGGCCACGCGCGTGCGCGGGCGTATCGAGCGCGTGCTGGATTGGGCCAAGGTCCACGGCCATCGAGACGGCGAGAACCCGGCGCGCTGGCGCGGCCACCTCGAAAACCTGCTGCCCAAGCCCGGCAAGGTGAACAAGCCTAAGCATCACGACGCCATGCCCTACGCGGACGTGCCGGCCTTCATGGCGACCCTGGCGAGCCGGGATGCGCGCACCAGGCGGGCCCTGCGGTTCGTGATCCTGACCGCTGCACGGACAGCCGAAGTCACCGGTGCGGATTGGCCGGAGTTCGATCTGGACCACCGGCTGTGGACCATCCCCGCCAGTCGCATGAAGGGCGGCCGGGAACACATCGTGCCGCTGACCGATGCGGCTGTGGCTATCCTGAAACCCTTGTCACGCAAGGAGCCGCCTTTCTCCCTGTCCGAGAACGCGATGCTCTACCTGGTGCAGAAGCCAGCCCCGAAAGGCCTGGGGCTGCCCTTCACTGTCCACGGCTTCCGGTCAAGCTTCCGCGACTGGGCAGCCGAGACGACCGATCATGCGAACGAGGTGGTGGAGATGGCCTTGGCCCATGCCATCAGGAACAAGGCAGAGGCCGCCTATCGCCGTGGGCAGCTGCTGGACAAGCGCCGCCCGCTCATGGAGCAGTGGGCCGCTTACCTCGGGCTGGGCTCACAGCCCACGCCGTAGATCCCGCAGCGCTGCCCGTACCCTCGCCTTCTGCGGGTCCTTCGCCCTGGGCTTCGTCGCCGCCGGCGGACGGATTGGCTCCAGCGCTGCCTTGACCCGCTCCAGCTCCTTCGCCCCGGCCTCGGCCAATCGGCGGGCTTGTTGCTGCTGCTCGCGGGTCGGCGGCAGGCCGGGCAGTGGCGGCGGCAGCTGGATCGGGGTGCTGTCGGTCAGCCGGGCGACGGCCTCACGCAGAGGCAGGTCGGGATACAGCCTGGCCGCGCACCAGCGTTCGGCGAATCGCTTCGCCTGCCGGACGTTGGCCGCGCGCACTTCTTTCACGTGCCACATCTTCTGGCCTTCCATCCACAGGCGTACTCCAGGGCCGCCATCAGGGGTGATGCTTGCCGTCTCCCGGCCGTTGTACCAGAGCGCCCAGCGCTCACCGGTCTGCACCCAGCCAGAGGGGCGTGGTGCTGAACGGAAGCCGTGGTAGCCGTGCGAGGGAAGCATGGCCGGAAGGATACGGCGGGCGGTCGCAAAGGCTGCGACAAGGGATCGTTCACCGGCTGAACCGTTCGGCGAGGCAATTGTTAAGCGCTGCATCGGCGATTTGACGAAATCGTCAATTTCCCCGAATCACGCTCCGGCCACGCGCCGGCGGGCTACGCTCCGGCCATGTGCGGCCGATTCGTCCAGCTTCCCGTTGTCGACTTTGGCCAGCCGGGCCTGGCTGACCTTGCCCCCGGCCTGGCCGAGATCCAGCCCAGCTACAACCTGGCGCCGACGCAGCGCGCCTCGGTGATCCTGGACCGCGGCGAAGGCCGGCAGGTGACGCGGCTGGCCTGGGGCCTGCTGCCGTTCTGGGCGAAGGCCAAGGGCCTGCAGGGCTCGACCATCAACGCCCGGATCGAGACGGTGGCCACCAAACCGGCCTTCCGGTCGGCGTTCAAGAAGCGCCGCTGCGTGATCCCCATGGCCGGCTACTACGAGTGGTCGGTGAGCGCCGAGGACGGCAAGAAGGACCCGTGGTTCATCCACGCCACCGGGCCGTTGCTGGCCGCCGGCCTGTGGGAGGACACCAGCCCCCTTCTGCCCGACGGCAACCTGGGCACCTTCACCATCATCACCGGCGACAGCAGCGGCGTATCGGCCGACATCCACGACCGCATGCCAGTGTGGCTGCAGGCCGGCCAGATCGACGAGTGGATGGCCGCCAGCCCGGACGATGCCATGGCAATGCTGCTGGCCAGCGAACCGCCTGCGATGGAGGCCTACCGCGTCAGCCGCGCGGTGAACACGCCGAGGAACAACCGCGAGGACCTGCTGCAGCCGGTGGCCTGAGATCACGTTCGCGACGGCTAAACGCGAACGGTTTTCTGTAAGGCGCATGCCCCGCTTTGGGCGTAATCTCGACCCTGTTCGCAGCACAACACAGGGAGAGCGTCATGCGCGTATTACTGATCACCGCTATTTCCGCAGCGCTGCTCACCGCCTGCAGCACAGCCCCGGGTGTCGTACACGGCCGCACCGTCGACCTACATCAGGAGGCATCCGCCGCCGGCGAGAGTCTGGACGCTTTCGTCGTACGCATCGCTCCACGGGCGCTGGAAGCATCCCAAGTTGCCCGCGCAACAGTGTGCGGCCAGATCGATGAGGATGCGGGGGTTTTCACCGTGCGACTGAAGACCGACGGCTATGTAAGCGACTGCGGCCTGCCGAAGACCGCTCAGCCATATTTGCTGGTGAATGGCACAGCCACCGACGCGCGCGAGAACCATTTCTCGCAGGTGAACTGGCAGCGTCCTGGCTATCTGATCACCCCGTGGTCGGTCAAGCACCAGGACGGAGCCAACAAGCGGCCTCGCATCGTGCGCTAGTAGTTGCGCATATCGAGAATCAGGCCGGTCAAGTTGTTGTAGCCCATCTGGCCGGTCGGCGGGTACGGCGGCCCCGGCCCTTCATCCGTGGCGCTGCGAGTATTGATCAGCCCGACGCTGATCGTCCCATTCGCATTGGTTCGCACCCCAACCACGTAGCCCACTGTCTGGGTACGCCAAGCGCCGCCGCCGCTGATCGGTCCGCCATCCACTCGCGTGTAGAGGCCGGTGTTGCAGATCCCCACGGCGTAGCCCGATGTCAACGGGATGGAAATATCGGCTGATCCAGTGCCAGCAAGGGTGTTGATCATCTGCATGACGCGCATGTATTTGTAGCGCGAGTCAAAGATCACCCGGTTGTTGGCCGGATTCCGGATCCGCAACCCCTTGGTGGTGATGAACTGCATCTGGGCCACGTCGGTGGTATCGAACACCCAGTACGTGACCGATGCGCCAGGCACGTCAGTGATGATGTCCCACTGATACGTGGCGCCAGTCTGTGCCTTGCTCATCACGCCGACCAGTGCCGTCGAGCAGAACACCGCAAGGATCGGCTCATTACAGCCGGTAAGTTGAATTGTCGCCTTTCCAACCGTTATGCCGCCGACTCCTGGCACCGTGTACGACCCGGCTTGGATGACGAATGGGCCAGTCTTCATCCCGAGGCATTCCCAGCTCGGGTCGATCTGGATCAGGGATCCCCCTTCATTCCGGATGCGCGCGCCTATCGTCATCGCTCAGTACCTTCCATAGACCAGTACACCGGATCGGTTAAACAACGGGTTGGCCGACGAGTAGGTCCACGTGATCGTGGTCCCGTCATCGCTGAACCGCGGTGAGGCGTTGTAGTCGGGCTCGGATGTCGCAGCATTGAACCAGTAGAAGATCGGATTGCTGCCGCTGGCCGGAACAGTCACCGATCCGCTGACACCTGCGCTCAGCTGGATGCGGCCCATCAGTTTCGGCAGCCTGGTGGTCAGATCCACAAGAACTTGGCCAGTGTTGGGATCGCGTTGGCGGAATCCTCTCGGCATCAGCCCAGCTCCCCAAGCTCGATGAACATCACCCCGGTCTGGTTATCGGTCATCCGGATGCCGTAGGCGGGGTGCTCATTGATGGTGAAATTGTCTCCGCGCACCACTCGTCCGCCATCTTTGTTGATTTCCCAGCGCGGCAGACCACCACCATTGACCGACGACGATGCAATCTGGTTTGCGATCATCGCGTTGGTAATCCAGCCGGTGCCAATCAGGGCCTGATTGATGAACGTCTGGCCGCCCTGAATCACGAACGGCGACGTGATGTTTCCGTTCACCACGTTGATGACGCCGAAGCGGTCAGCCTGCATGAGAATCTGGCTCTGATAGCTGCCGTCCGGCTGCTGCTCCACGCCCAAACCCATGCCGGCCATGTAGATCTGTCCGGCGCTGGTGATCTGCGCCCGCACCGTGTAGGTGGCGATCACCTTGCCGTTGAGGTCCACGACGGCCTGACTGACCTGCTCGACCGACGCCTGGATGCCACCGAGGTCGATATCGCCGATTGAAGCCTCGACAGTGTCCACACGCTGCGCCAGCGCGTAGTCCCCTTCGGCGATCACGGTCTGGATGGACAACGTACCGGCGAACACCGTGGTGTCGCCCGCGCCCCAGTCGGTGTCGCCTGCCGCCTGGACATCCAGCTGCGCGAACAGTCCATCGGTTTTCTGGCCGATCGCCTGCAGGCCGGTCTCGGGGTCATTGACCTGCAGCTCTAGGGTACTGACCCGACCAGCGACGGCACCAGCCTGAGCAACCGCGTCACCGACATCCTTCCACTTCGTGCCTGGCGGTTCCTCGTTGCCGGCAGTGCTGTCGTTCCAAAGCCAGATCTTGCCGTTGTGGATCACGGTGTCGCCGGGCTGGTACGTGGCACCGGCCTCCCAGATCAGTGGCACGATCTGGTCGATGCTCTCGATCTTGGAAAGCAGGTCCTGCCCCAGCGCGCTCTCTGTGATCCTCCCCGAGAAGTACGCATCGTAGAGGGACTGATCCGTGCTGGCTTCCCCCATCACGCCGGTCCCGGCCGGATACCACGGACCGATGTTCCCGCTGCGATCCACCAGGCGTGCCCAGAAGAAGAACCGGGCCCCGGCGGCGAGTCCGTCCAGCTGCAATCGGTTCTGCGGGTAGGCATAGTCGCCCAGCTTGGTCGCCGTCTCGCGGTTGGGGCTGGCGCTGCGCCAGATCTCGGTGCGTTGTGTGTCGGTGGCGCCCGGCGGGAAGGCCCAGGCCAGCTGGATGCCGAACACGATGGATGTCGTAGTCAGCGAAGTCACTGCCGGCGGCGGCTCGGTCTTGCCCGCGATGGTCGTCAGCGCACTCATCGCGGGCAGCGAGACGGCATTCAACGCATTCACCGCGCGCACGCGCGCCAGGTACTGGCCGGCATAAATGCCCGGAATATCGATACCGGTCGCGGCCACCCGGCCAGCACGAACCCAGTTGAGGTCGTCGCGGCGCCACTCCACGTCGTAGGCAATCGCCTTGGCCGCAGCGGTCCACTGGATGGTCAGCGTCGGCGTGGCGATGCCCTGCTCGATCACCACGTGCGAGGACAGGGCCACGTTCGTCGGCGGCGGCTGCACGCTCGGCGGGATAATGCTGATCGGCGGCATCTCCAGACGGGTGCCGTCGTCGATCGCGGCATACTTCCCGGGCACGTGTTTCAGCGCGGTGACGCTGTAAGTCAGATCCTCGCCTTCCGTGATGGAGATCACTCGGAACAGTTGCAGCACCAGGTCGCTCGATTCCGTTGCCCATACCGATTGAGGCACCGGCACGTCGCTCCACGGCGCCGAGACGGTGACCACCCCGGTCCCTGCGTCCACGCTGTTGATGGTGCGGCCCTCGGTGCGTCCGCTGGGCAGCGTCGCCCGCAGGGTGTCGCCCACGGCCATGGTGTCCGGTACGAGATCGAGCGTGAGGCTGCTCGCGCTGGCAGCGCTGACCCGGCCCGCATTACGCCTGCCCGCCCGGTTGGGATCAGCCACTTGGATCACGTCGCCCGGCATGCAGTTCAGGGCGTCCAGGCCTACCGAGAAGGTGACGGTCTCCGTCTCCAGACTCTCGGTGTAGAGGATGTGGTTGCCGACACGCTGGGCCTGCGCGCGGGAATGGCAGCCAATGGCAGTCACCTCGGTCTGGTTGATGCCGTAGCGGGCGATAGCGCCGAGATGCTGCACTACCTCGACCTTCTGCCGACCGAAATCGTCAGGGTCCGTCCACGACACCAGGGCAACGGTGTGCCGTGCCTTCAGTCCAACACCGTCGTACCGGAAGTAGCCCTGGATCACGTTCGCCTGGGTGTAGGTTGGGCCCGGATCTTTGGGCATATCGGCCGAGGCCATGACCTGCCCCGCTGCATAGAAGCTGATGCCACGGAACATGCCGGCCATGTCCTGCAGCACCTTGTAGGCGTCCGCCCTGCTCTGCAAGTAAAGGCTACAGGTGAACCGCGGCTCCTGCCCGCCCATGCCATCGCTCACCAGCTGGTCGCAGTACTGCGCGATCTGGTACAGCCGCCACTTGTCGACCCAGTCCAGCGGAATGCGGTTGCCGAGGCCGAAACGGTCGTTGGTAACGATGTCGAAGAACACCCAAGCCGGATTGTTGGTCCATGCCGACTTGAACGTACCGTCCCACACGCCGCTGTAGGTACGAGCGATCGGGTTGTAATTGCTCGGAACGCGGATGATGCGTCCCCACACCCGGTAGGACCGCGAGGGAATGTTCTGGAACTGGCTCGCGTCCACCTGCACCGCGCACAACGCACTGTTGGGATACCGCAGCTTGACGTCGATGATCTCGGTCATCGAAAGCACGTTCACCGTGTCCGAGATGAGCGAGTTGTTCTGGTTCGGGGTCAACCTGCGGATTCGGATCTGCCACTGCGATCCCGCCGGCAGATCGATGCGGCGGCTGCGCTCGTACTGGGAGGTCGTCTTGCCGGTGATCGCGTCGTTAAGCACCGTCGTGTAGGCGCCGCCGTTGACCGAAACATCCACCGCGTAGCTGATGGAGTAGCCGTTGCGGTCGCCGTTCGACTCATCCACCTTCTGCAGCGCAGGAACGGCCAACCGGATACGAACTGCCGAAAGGTCGGCGCCACTGACCGTGCGCACGACCGGCTGATCGCTGCGCAGCTCAACGTTCACGGCAATCTCGTTCTCGACCGAGGGGAAGCCAGGGATGTACTGCTGGTCCTGCGTTCCGGATCGGGTATCCACGGTGACGCCGGCGAAGTTCAGCCCACCATCTGGGTTCTGGATCGGCACCTGGTTGAGGTAGATCGACTGGTTCCCAGCGACCAAGCCGCGAATCTCGCCCTCGCTGACCAGGTCGATGATCCTGGCCACGGCCATTGAGTGCAGGCTGTCCGGCGTTTCCACTGGCGTGCGCCCGTTGCTTCCACCCTTGCCACCGGCGCCCGCCAGCTGCACGGCCTGGGCGATGGGAGTTGTGACTGGAAGGTTCAAAGCTGATCCTCCGCCATGATGCCGCCGCTGATCACTGCCGAGCCGACCAACATGCCCTTGGTGTCGTGCCCACCATATGCCACCGGCACCGGGTTACCCTGCGCCTGCGTATTGACGGTGCCGTTCATACTGTAGTTCGGCCGGTTTTCGGCGCTGTCCTGTGACCCGAGACCTTTCGGTTGGGGCCCGAGCATCTGCACGACACCACCCACAACCATTACGGCGCCTTGAATCGCCAGTTGGTAGTTTTGTGTCCAGACGCCCACCACGATCAGAACCACCCCGAGAATGACGTTGAGCACGCCACCGCGCTTACTGCCTAGTAGTACGGGCGCAATGCGGATGTCCTCCTGTCCTGGCGGATCCTGCAGCTGATCCTTCGTCAGGTTCTGCTTGCCCACGAAGACAGTGAAGGCCATGCCGTTTTCCTTCGCGCGGGTGAGGTACTGCTGGAAGCCCGGCAGGATCGCGCACAGCGCGCGCACGGCCTCGGCGGGGCTGTTCACAGCGAGGCGGAAGGAGCGGCCGAAGCGGCTGCCCAGCTGACCGTACAGGCGGATGGTGCGCAGGCGCTCAGACACGGGCTGCCTCCTTGTGACGGACGATGTAGCGGGTACGCTCGGCCCACATGCCGCCGTAGGTGACCACTTCCGACAGGCGGCCGTGCATGTGATGCAGCATCTGGCCGTCGCCGAGGTAGACGCCGGCGTGATTCGGGACGGGCGATCGGATCTGCATCAGCACCATGTCGCCGCGCTGCGGCTCGCCCTCGATCAGGTCGAAGCCCTCGGCGCGCAGCCGATCCAGGCTGTAGAGATCCTGCCCCTTTTCCCACCAGTCGTCATCGCGATCGTACTGGTTGAGGCTGATACCCAGCTCCCGGCCGTAGTAGTCGCGCACCAGCGTGTAGCAGTCGAGAATGCCGTGGGCAAACTGGCGACCCACCAGCGGTGCGATATAGCCCGTCGGCTCAATCGTTTGCAGGTCTCCGCATTCGGGATCTGCGCCGGTGACCTGGCCCACGCTGACGATGTGCCAAGGCAGGCCGCTGGCCTCGCACATCACGCGGTCGGCATCCGATGCGATGGCCGGGGCGTTCGGGTGGCTGTGCACGACGGCCAGCACTTCGCCCAGGTCCTCGGCATCGGCAAAGTCCTCGGCCGGCAGCCGAAAGTGCTCGCTGGGGGTAGTGGCCACGTTGCGGCAGGCAATGAAGACCTCACCGTCGGCCGTGGCAACAATCAGCCCGCAGCACTCGCGCGGGTACTCGGCCACGGCGTGCGCCTGGATGGCCTGCAGGGTGCTCTGTTGCATGGGTTTCGCCCATAGAAAAGGCCCACGCTTGGCGGGCCTCGGAAGAAGTGTCGATGATGTGGATTCGAACCACCGCAAGGCGCGACCCTTGCTGGCCCAATCCCATGGCCTTACCCATGGGCATGAATGTAGGCGCGTCCCCTACGACCCCCGGCTACACCGATCCAGGCCGGGACTATCCATCGACGTCGAAAGTCTACTACGTGCGCAGCAGGCCCGCCGCCGGAAAACCTCCATAGGGCAGCGGCTTGTCGGCCCCGAAGCGCAGCTTGCAGCTCCCCACCCTGCCCCCGCACTGATCGCGGGATGGGTCCGTGGTCGGAACGTCGTTGGCATCGGCCACGGCCGGGCCGTTGTAGCCGCAGTAGGGACCGCGGTATCCGCCACGGATCAGCCAGCCGCACACGCCAGCGATGACCTGCCGGCCGGGCAGCTGCTCCCCGTTGAGGTCGATCGCGGTGGTCAGTTCGAACTCGACCGTCTGCTTGTCCTCGGCCACCTTGCGCTCGATGAACCAGATCTCGTCCAGGAAGTGTTCGTTCGGGTCAGCCGTCGGGTTCCGGCTGCTCACCATGTCCATATTGGTGAACTGGTACTCGGTGGCGACTTCGCCTTGCTCGAACTGCACATTGTCGACGTCGAACTCGTAGAAGGGTCCGTTGCTACCAGTGGGTTGAAACTCAGTCGCAGACGTACCCTGTTCGAACTGCACGTTGTCGATGTCCACCTGGAGAAACTGATTCGAAGCCGTGGACTGCGTTCGGAAGTAGACCCGTGCGAATGCCGCACCCGCAGGGGCTGTGCGTGCTGCACTCACATTCCTTTGAAAATCCGGCGTAATAGCGAAGCTGCTCGCCAAAGCACCGCCAACAGTGGCTCCGGCTGCATCCAGAAACCATATGATGATCGATGCAGTTCCGCCAATACCGCGCATGCTGGCGCTCGCCACGAATGACTGCCCCGCCTGCACAGGCACCAAGCTATCGGGAGTACGCAGTTCCATGTACTGGCTGACCGCGGTGGCTGTGCCGGCCATCCGGAACGCTGTCACACTGTTCGGAAGGATGGAATCGACATAGCTTCGCGTTGCACCAGGGACGGTCGCGAACTGAACCCATCCGGTCGGTGCAGCTGTATCGGACGTTCGGATTTCAAGGCTGCCGTTGTTCAGCCTATTGCGCTGCGCCACCGTCTGGACCCGGTAATAGACACGCGCGAATGCAGCGTTCGCCGGCGCTTTCCGTGCAGTGGCGACATTACGCTGGAACGTCGGAGTTACCGGAAACGCCGAAGACAGCGCGCCCCCTATGGTGGAACCGTTCGCATCGAGGAACCAGGTGATGATTGTGGCAACACCGGCATTTCCACGCATGTAGCCGCTCGCGGTGAACAGCTGGTCGGGCTCTACAGGAACTGTCGAATCAGGCGTCCTCAACTCCATGTACTGATTCGCGACGGCCGTGGAGCCAGATAGCCGCACGGCCTTGGTGCTGCTCGGCAAGCTCGAGTCTACATAGCCGCGCGTCCCGCCGGGAACACTGCTTCCATGCGTCCAACCAGTGGGAGTTGCTGCGTCCGACGTTCTCACTTCGAAGCTGCTGTTGGGCAGGCGGTTCTTCAACGGCGGGAAGTTCGCCCCGTCAAGGTATTTCACCAACGTCTGCCGGCGGATGACGCGCGCGCCGACCAGGTCATCGAACATCAGGCACAGCGCGGTGATGCGCCCATCGATGTTGCTCACCTTCAGCCGAGGGTTCGGCGGCTGGTCGCTGGTGCGGGAAAAGCCGGTCGCCTCAATCGGCCATGGCCCATACTCCTGGCCCTGCCACCAGATCACCCCTGACTGCAGGTGCTGGTGGAAGAACAGCTGATCTGCGCCGAAGCTACTCGCGTCCAGCTCGTACAGGGTAACTCGGCCACCGGGCTCCAGCTGTTGCGCATCGGCCGTGATCATTCCAGCACCGCCTTCTCTTTGATGCTCAGCGGCAGATCAACCTCGTCTGGCCAATCGAAGGTCTCCGGCTGTGGCAGCAGGGACTGAACCTCTTCCCATGTGACCACGCCCGCCGGCGGTGCCAGCACCAGCTGCTCCAGAGCCTGATTGACCTGGTCGCGCCAGGCAACCATCGCGCGCGCCTCCAACCGGTAGCGGTCGACCGCGCTGTTGTAGTAGCCCACGCAGGTCTCGATGCTGTCATACCGCCGGTCAGTAACCCACGCCGTCATCCATGCCCATGCGCTCGCACGGATGGCAGCGAAATGCTCAGGACTGTAGGGCTGATACGGCGGCGGCACCGGCTCTGGCGCGTTCCCAGCGGCGAGCCAGTCCTGGTACTTCCGCCCCTGCCAGGTGTCTGCGTCAACCGGGATGCTGGCGCCCGTCTCCAAGCACTTCACCAGATTCGGTTCTTTCGTCAGTTGGTACATGATCAAAGCTCCGCGTCCGCTACCCAATGGCATTCGAGATTGACGCTGGCCGGACTGCCGGCTGCGCTGGCGTACCAGAGGAAGCCAGCCTGACCCGGTGCGCTGATAGCCGTGGGAACGTCACCGTTCACCGACGAGTCGCGGGCCATGCCTGCGGCCCCGGTCACATGGCTATAGGTGGTGATCGATGGGTTCGCTCTCTTCGACACCCGGAAGTCGACCGACTGCCCCCAGATGTGTGCGGTAGCCGGAAGCCCGGTCACCAGAACCGTGCACCGGCCATCACCCGCGCCAGCGGTGCCGGGCTTCACTGCGTCGTTGTAGCTCTTCTCGTAGTACCGCTGGCACAGCATCAGTTCCAGCGCGTACCACCTGGAGTCGAACGGCGTCGCCGCGCTTCCTCGTTCCAGCTGCGGCCGGCTGTAGGTCACGCCCGTTGCTGTCAGCTGCACCGTCATGTTGCCGCTGCCACTGGGTGTGACCGTGACGCCCCTCCTGCCAGATCCTGCGGTGATCGTGGCGGTGGCGCCACCCACGCTGACGGCGATCGATCCGGAGGGGTTCTCCACGCTGATGGTGAGTGGCTGGCCCCAGGCCAGGGGCGGCGCTTCCACGATCTGCTGCAGCGGCCCGCTCGTATGGGTGAAGACACCAGTCGTGGCGTTGATGGTCACGTTGCATCCACCGGTGCCGGCCTTCCAGCGGTCGTAGCCGTAGACCCCCGCAGCCAGGGCGCCGCCGGCGAAGCCGCGCTGGTTGATCGGGATACCGCAGTTGATGAGCATGTTCCGGCCGCCCATGGCCGTCAGCCCACCTGTTGCGGCATACAACTCGGCGAAATTCGCGTTGGTCTTCTCGAAGGCGACCTTCGCCGCGTCGCCCTTGTAGGTTCCATGGTCGGTAGTGGTGTCGATTACTTGGCGTGCCATGGTGATCCCTTACGGCTGGAACGTCTGTTCGAAAGTGGCATTGAGCGTGTAGACGCCATTGCCATGCGGGGTGATGGTGTAGGTCTTGCACAGGTACAGGCCCTGCGCGCCGAGCGGTGGCGTCCACAGGAAGGACACCGCCCCTTTCCGCGCACGCAGGAAGGCCAGTGCCGGGCCGACCTTCGACTCGCGGCCAACCATGGAGATTGGCCACTGCTGGGTCTCGTTGTTCAGGCCATCGGCTGCGGTCTGGCGGTAGCCGTCGCCGAACTGCGCCTCACGGGTCAGGAAATCGCCGGTGCCGGTGATCTCGGTGCGCACGCACCAGGTGAATACCTCAGCCATTGCGCACGCTCATCTGGTGGAAGAGTCCGCCAGGACGGGACTGTTGCACCGCCCACTGGTTGATCATCTGGGTGAAGAACTGCTGGATACGGCGTGCGTCCTCGCTGCCTTCGCCCTGCTGGGTCGTGCTGCTGCCGTCGCTTGACACGGTGATGTTGGTTTCGAAGTGATTGCTGATACCCCCGCCAGCTCCAACGGACGACGCCGGCAGCCCGGCGGTGATTGGGCGGACTGACCCGGCATCGCCTGGAATCAGGTAGGTCTTACCGCCCTGATCGAACAGCTCGGGCCGACCGCCCTCGCCCACGCGGTACATGCTTCCGGCCGCGACCGGACCCCCGCCCGCCCGGCCTCCGGACGAGCCGCTGATCGCACCGCCAATGGCGTTAATCCAGCCGGCGCCTGCACCGCTGTAGTTGCTCGCCCAGTTGCCAATCATCTTGAAGACCTGAGATGCAGCAGCCTGCGCAGCCATCTTCTGCAGGGTCTTGGCAAAACTCTGCACCATGCCGCCAAGGCCCTCGGAGAACGGATCGAAAAGGAAATCAGCGAAGGCGTCCTGCATGTTGCGGGCGGCCTGATCCGCGTAGGTGCTCCACTGTCCGAAGGTCTGCTCGACCGATGAACTGGTGTCGTCGTCGATGCCGAACATGCCATCGAAGGCGTCGGCGAACTTCTGGGCGCTTTCGCCCATGATCGACTCGGCTTCGTCGATGTTACCCAGCATGTCCAGCAGCGAAGCGCTGGACCGAATCGCGGCCTGCGCGGCGCTGTCGATTCCCTTCAGACCACCTGCCTGGATCTCGTAGTTGACGCGTCCGAGCTCCGAACTGTCGTCGAAGAGAGCAATCTGTCGCTCCAGCTGGTCATTGGTCGACCTGTAGGAGTCCTGCAGCTTCTTCGCGCTCTTATCCTGCTCGGTTGCTGCCGCCTTCTGCTTCTTCGCGCTTTCCGACCACGATGCCTGCAGCTTGGCTTCCCATTCGGCGGCCTTCTGCCGCTGCTCCGCCTGGTCCTTCGCCGCCTGTACCTCTTCAGCGGTCGACCTGGTGCTTCTGCCCCGTGGTCCGCTGCGGGCCCCGTCGGGGATCGCAGACCCCATGCCCTGGGATGCCGCCCAGCCGTTGTCGGCATAGGCGGTCCCGGCCTGATAATCCTTGACGAAGCCACCCCAGCCTCCGCCCTGCGAGCCAAAGAGCCCGCTGTATTGACCCGTGGCGAGCTTGACGACTGCATTGCCCTGCTTCTCGACGGCGACGAGGCCGCCGCGCAGGCGGTCCAGCCAGTTCTCCACCACGCCGAAGATCTCGGCCGCCTTGCCGATCTCGCGGAAGGCAGTGGCGATGCCGCTCGCTACGTCGCGTACACCGCCCCCCTCCTTGGCCACGTCCACCAGCTGCGTGGTCAAGTCCGTCAGGGTCGGCAGCAGCTCACTGGCCAACTGGGTGAACCAGCCCTGCGTTGCCGCGCGGAGATCGTCCAGGCGGTCGTTGAACTCAGCCGCCGCCCCGGCAGTGTCCGAGTCGATCACGATCCCCAAGGTGCGAGCCCGTTCCTCCATGGTCCGCATGCCGTCGGCGCCGAGGCTCAGGAACTCCAAGAATTCCGAGCCGGACTTACCGAACAACTGCATGGCCAGCGCAGTTTTTGTGGTCTCGTTACTGATTCCGGCGAAGCGAGTCTGCACTTCGGGCAGCAGGTCTTCGAAGCTGCGCAGGTTTCCGGCCTGGTCCTTGACCGAGATCCCCAGCGCCTTGAACGTCTTGTCCGCCTCGCTTCCGGCCTTCGAAGCGTCGGCGATGTTCTTCGTGAACTTGGGGATGATGCCGACCAGGCCCTCCAGGTCAGAGCCGGTCATCTTCGCAGCGTAGCCCCAACCGGACAGTGTCTCGGTAGAGATACTGAAGCGAGCCGACAGTTCATCGATACGGTCGGCCGCGTTGATCGCATTGCTCAGGCCGGTGATCGCGGCATCCACGCTGGCGAACGCCGCCACTGCCCCGCCGATCACGCTGCCAATCGCGGTGAAGCCGGCGACGATGCCCTTGCTGACGCCTGCCGCAGTGCGCTCCATGGACTTCATGGACTTCTCTGCGCGCTGGGTGTCCGTGACGAACGACCCTGTCTTCATCAGCAGGTCGACGACGATGGAGCCGGCAGTTGCCATGTGATCAGCCTCTCGGGGGTTTCAAGCCGAACGCTGCAAGGGTGCGCAGGTCAGCGTCGGGGAACTCATGGGCAACCGGCGTCGGCTGCAGGAAGTCGAGGTTCTTCTGGTACGACCCGCCGAAGCTGGCACCGATCAGTGCCGCAGGCCGGTGGTAGCGGTGAAGGTCATCGAAGGGATAGAGCTGGTAGAAGGCCAGCCACCGTTGAAACTCTGGCTCGGGGAGATCGTCGATCTCCCCCAGGGTCTTGCCGAGCGCGAGGCCTAGGATGCAGGCGAAGTATTCGCGTCCACGCTCGGCGAGGACTTTTTTGCGTCGTCACCGATGCCGGCCACCGCCATCACGTGCGGGAACAGATCGGTCAGGCCGTTCGCTGTCAGGTTCTGAGATTCCGCCTCAGTCAGCACCAGCTTCCCGTTAGCGTCGCAGAGGCTCGCTGCAATCAGGCGCTGCATCGCGAAGCAGGTTTCGTCGTCGTTGCCCGAGGCCTCAGCAGCGCGCCAGCGGCGCATCTGACCGGCGCTGACCTGGCGGAAGTGCACAGTCTCGGTGGTGCCGTCGCTGAACTTCACTTCGCGCGCGACGGGGGCATTGCTCGTCAGGATTTTGCTCTTGTCCATCAGCCGTTCTCAAAAGGTGGGGGCCGGATACGCGACGGCTGGACGCGCAGAGCCGGACACCCCGAAGGTTTATGTGTGTGCCGTCAGGCCGAGTACGGCCCGTTCCAGTGGGGGGTGACGCTGCCGCTGCGCTGGATCGTCAGCGTGCCGCGCACGATCTCGTTCGTGGCGATGTCGATGTTCAGATCCGCCACGTAGCCACGGAAGCCGATCGAGGTACGCAGCGGCGATGCCGGCGCGACCAGGTCGTCGTTGGAATCAAGCGACGGAGCGGCCACGCCATCGCTCAAGCCGATCAACCAGTCCACGACCTCGCGCGATTCCTTCAGGTCGAAGAGGATCTGGTGCGACTGGCTGCGCGGGATGAAGTTGAACGGCACACTGACCTGGCCCGGGTTGCCCAGGCCGCCTTCATACTCCTTGTCGCCGACGGTGCTCAGGCAGGTAGATTCGATCTGGTCGGCAGCGCCGCCCAGGCCGGTGATGCCAGTCGGGCACTCGAACTTCAGGACCGAGGCGACGCTGGAACTCAGCTTGTCCACGGTGAAGAGCTCGGACCCCTGGGTTTTGATGACGCCCTCGGTCATTGCAAAGTCCTCTGGTCAAAGAAAAACCGCCTTACGGCGGCTGGTTGGGGTGGTGCCAGCGGCTCAGCGCTGGTCGATGAAGTCGGCCTCCATGCCGACCCGGTAGAGCTTGGTTTCAGGATCGCGGCTGTTCAGCACGACCCGGTTACAGATCAGGCCGGCGTCCAGCGCCTCACGCACAGCCAGCGCCAGCTGTTCGGCGCCGGCATCAGTCGGGTGGTAGCAGTCCAGCTGCACCGTGGTGAAGTCGCCACTAGGCGCACTGCTGAGGTTGTCGTAGGGCTGGCCGCTGACGATCTGCCAAGTGATGTATGGCCGTTCCTCGGTCTGTGCGACAAAGCCGTGCCGGCCGATTCGATCACCGACAATGGCGGACACCGTCGTCGTGTGAATGGTGCGGAAAACCTTGGGGAACATCAGCGGCCTCCCCGATTCTGCTGCGACAGCTTCGCGATGACGCGATCCACACGCGCCAACAGGTCGCTGACGATCACGTTGATGGTCTCTTCGCCGTGCTGGTTTACGGTGCGGCGGATAAACGACCTGGCCGGCTGCTGGACGGAGCCGTACTCCTTCAGCTGGGCCGACTTCAGGGTGCTGACCTGCTCACCCTTGCGACCGGGGTACATCTTGCGTTTGATCCGAACCACGTAGCGCTCGCCATTCCCGCCGCTGGGGGCTTTGCCGCGGCTGGCGATGATGTTCTGGGCCAGTAAGCCGGTGGACTCGTCGCCTGGCTCCAACACTGCCTGCAGGTTCTGGCGCTCCTTGTCGCGCAGAAAGCGTGCGCCTTTGGCCAGCGCCAGCTTCACCGGTCCGCCCTTCTTGCTGACGACCTCGGCCGGCAGGCTGCTCAGCGTGCGGATGATGCCCGGGATGCCCGTGATGTTGAATTCGACCTTCACAGATATACCTCGGAATCTTCCCCAATCCAGTCCCGGAGCAGCGCACCGGTGGGATCCGGCTCACCCTTGAACCCGGCGTCATGCCCCATACCGATGCCGCCGCGACCAGGCAGGCCCTTGATGCCGACAACGCGGTGGCCGCCGAACAGGCGCCGGTCGCGTGGTCGGCGCCACAGTTCCAGGTCGATGAACTTCGGACGCGATCGGCAGGCATCGGCGAAGTCCTGCAAGGCCGAGCCGCGCATGGCCGTGCTGCACAGGCTGGCGTGGCCGGTGTTCACCAGCTGCCGGCCGCGACGCTGCTGCACGTTGTAGTACCGGGCGCGCTGCTCGCCGACCAGCTCCGCGTGCTGCAGCTCCGCGGCAACCGTGGTCAGCCAGTCCGGCGCATACCAATCGTCGTCCTCGATGATCACCAGGTTGTCAGCCGGATCGACTGCGGCCAGCCCCTTCAGCAGGTTGCGAGCCTGCGTGTTCTGGCCGGGTGCCCAATGCGGCGAAGGGCGCACCAGCACCAGCTGCCAGCCCTCGCGGCGGAAGGTCACAGGCTGCGGCTCAGGGCCATCGTCCACGATGATCCAGCGCACTGGGCCGGCGTAGTCCTGTCGAGCCATCCAACGCTCGCACAGCGCCCAGGCAGCGGGCCGCGCACCGGTGGCCGTCAGCAGCGTCAGCATCGCGCCACCGCGAAGGTGTGCATCGGCAGGCGACGGCGAGCAACGCCGCGCTCGCCGTGGTCGTTCAGTTCAATCGGCACCTCGCCGGCGTACTCGGTGGAGATGTCCCTGAACCCAGCATCGGCCAACAGCAGCCGCAGCCCGCTCTGGCTGTACCGGAAGTAGTCGTCGGGGTAGCCGTGTTCCGGGAAGGCGAACAGCGTGGTGATCACCAGCAGGCCACCCGGCTGCAGCACCCGGCGAAGCTCCGGCAGGGCCAGCCATGGCCGGGCGACGTGCTCCAGCACCTCCGAGCACACGATGCCGCTGAAGCGCCCAGACCATTCGGCCGGCAGGTCGTGGATGTCGGCCACCTGGTCGACGCCCTCACCTGCCTGCATGTCGATGCCCGTCCACTGGCCAGTTGCCAGATCGCGGTTCGTGCACCACCACGCGGCTGGGTCATGGATGCGGCTGCCGACCTCCAGCACGTCATCGCCCAGGGCCCCGGCATGGCTCTCGATGTAAGCGCGGATGCGACCGCGCACCGAGTTAAGCGGCAATCTGTTCATCGAATTCGAAGCACCTGAGGGCTGAGCCGGGCGTGCAGTTCACGACCCGGACGTGTGGGTTCTGCCTCGCCCACTGGGCGAACTGCAGCTGATGGATCTGTCGACGGGCCGGCGCGGTGTTGCGCAGGCCGTTGGTATACGGCCCGAAGAAGTGGGAGCCGTGCAGGTCAAACCCGTGGAGGCGCACCAGCGTGGCGCCCAGCGATGCTGCAACGGCTAGGCCGAGCACGCCGCTGTTCCAGTTGGTCCGTGCACCGACCAGCTGCTGCAGGCCGGCCTTCCGATGGGCGGTGTATCGCGCCCCCTGAAAGCGCATCGCATCGGCGTGCATGTCCCACCACTGGACGTCGCTCGCGGCCAGGAACTCAGCCCAAGGCGCCAGCTCGAATGCGTTGCCAACTACGCCAACCCGACGGCCGCGCAGCCGTTCGGCCAGGCTTGCCGATGCGCTCGGGCCTGGTCCAAGAAGGTCGATCTCGATCATTGGCCGTCGTTGACCCCGGCCGAGACGGGAATGGTGATGTATTCCAGGCCCGATGCCTTGTCCGGCAGCAGGCCGGCAATGTTGAAGATCTCGCCGCGGTGGATCAGTCGCATCGTCGGCAGCATTCCCTCGCGGTAGCGCATGGTGATCCGCGCCGTGATAGCAGCCTGCGTCTGCCCGGACTGGATGAACTCGCGGGCAGACAGCGGCTCTACCGAGGCCCACACCGTAGCCACGTCGACCCACGCCGTCTGCTCGACGCCATCGCTATCCCTGGTGGTCACCTGCTGCTGGATCAGCACGCGGTGCCGCAGGGTTCCGGTCGCCACGTTGCTCATCAGGCCACCGTCGTGCGGCGCAGCGGCGCCAGCTGTGCGGTGGCGGCCTTCGAAAGCACGTAGCCGTGTCCGGCATCAGCCGGCACCACGTTGTCGCCCTCGCCTTCCCGGAATCGGTACTGCGATGCCAGCTCCAGCAAGGTGGCAGCGATCACCGCAGGCTGCAAGATCGGCTCGCCGTTGCTGTCCTCGGCCGGCACCGGTCGGCCAGCGCTGTCCAGCACCAGCTCGCCATCCGAATCGCGCTGCAGCACGTACAGGCGCCACTCCTGCTTCAGCCAGGCGGCGACCGAGGCGGAGACCGCCGGGATCCAGATCGCCAGCCAGCGGTCATCGGCGTCGCTGTCGATGCGCATCTGCTCGCGGGCGTCGGCCTGGGTGACGAACTCACGCATGGCTGCCACCCAGCTGCACAGGCTCGGCCGGCACGCGCACGCTCTTGCCGTCCTTGCCGTCGCGCCCCTTGCGCGCCGCCAGGATCCAGTCGTCCGCGTTCTCCAGGCAGGGCCGCGAAGCGTTGTCGCGCTTGGCAATCCACAGCGCGCCGTCGTGCGTCACCGACTGGCCCGCCTTCATGCCCAAGCCATCGCGATGGAATCCTCGGTGCACCATGTACGGCAGAACGAACTCCTTGCGTCGGTCGCCGGTGCCCAAGGTGAGCACGAAGCCGCGCTCGGCGTCGTATTCGCCAGCGGCCGTTTCGAAGCTGAGACCGTCGAGGCCATCCTCACCGACGACCTTGCCCAGCCTGATCGCCTCGCCCTTCGTTGTGGTGATCACCAGTTCCCCAGCACGATCGATCATGGCGCCGGCCAGGCCAACGCCATCTGCACCAGCCTGCGGCGGGTTGTCGGTCAGGTGCTTGGCGACCGCCTGGGCCAGCTGCTGCTCGGTGACCGGATCGGCGTCGCGGCCGTCCTTCGCCGCCGGCAGTGCCTCGACAGCGGCCTTCACCGTTGCCTCGATCACCGCAGGATCAGCATCGCGGCCGTGCTGCACCGGGTTGGCTTCGAAGTGCTTTGAGACAGCTTCGGCGGTGGCCACATCGACCAGCGTCAGCAGGCGGGGCGATTCCAGCAGCTTGGCCACAACCAGGTCGGCCAGCGCATCCACGTCCACCGGCTCCGCATCCTGGCCGGGATCGCCCTTCTCTGGTCCGCGCTCGCGCAGCTCTTCCAGCTCCCGCTTCACCGGCGCGATCGCCTCACGGATCAGGCCGCCGATCTCCTTGCCGAAGTCGATGGGGTCAGTCATTGCGGAATACCTCGGCTCGCGCGGCGTGAAGGGCCTTCATCATGAAATTCTCCTGCTGCAGCGCGCGCAGTTCGTCGCTGTCGTCAGGTGGCGTGTCGTCGGGTTCGGCGGGAGGTGCCGCCGGTGCGGCATCGGGCTCGGCCGTGATCTTGTTTTGCCGTACCTGGTCGAGCGGGTAGTCCTGCTGCTGCATGTAGACGGTGTCGCCGCCTTCCAGTGGCCCATAGCCAATCCTGAGCCGGCCGTCGTTTGGCGTGAGCACAGGGCCGCCCGTCAGCTTGGTGATCACCTCGGCCTGCTTTCCGACGTCCATCCGCAACAGAGGCTCCAGATCCAGCTCCACGCCCATCGGGCGGGAGATGCTGAGGCCTTCGTCGAGAAGCTCTTCCATGCTCTCGATGTGCGCCTGCAGAGCGTCCGAGTAGTACAGCTGATTGATGTCGTCGACCTTCATTCCCGCAGGGATCGAGCCGATGCCGATCTTGAACGGCGGGATGCCGAACGGCTGGCATACCTGCTCGTCGGAATACCGCATCTGCTCGACCAGCTGCGAGTCGGCGGCCTTGAACGCGAACGGGGTGAACTTCATGTCCGCACCGATAACCGCCACCTTGCCGGCGTTGGACCCATGGAAGTTGCTGTCCCAGTAGTCCTTCACCCCCTTCGCGTCTTCCTCCGTCATGCCGGCCGGGGCCGTCAGGATGCCGCCCGGATTGGCGCCGTTGGAGAAGAAAGTGGTCGAGTCCTTCAGGATCTTCAGGTTCTTCACGGCCGGCCAATGCGCCGCGCACAGCGGGGGCACGCCGATCAGCTGGTGATGGAAGCAGTTCATCCGGTCGTGAATGATCTCGGTGGCCGGCACGATCAGTTTGGTGCCGGGGTAGTTCGCCGGCAGTAGGTTCTCGCCGATGCTGTAGTTGAGCTGGTAGAAGACCTCGCCGCTGTCGGACACCATCGGCTGCACGCTGCACGGATCCAGCACCCAGAGCCGATTGACGACGCGGCGTTCATCGCGTCCTTTCAGCACGTAGGTGTTGCCCTGGATCAGCTTCGACAGCATCCAGGCTGAGCGGAACTGCTGCGCGATCTGGTAGTTGTTCGGCTTGCGCAGGACGGGCCAATACGCCGTGTTGTTCTTCTCGGGCCGCCAGATCCCGTTCTCGTCCTCAGACTTCAGCACGAAGGGCAGCTTGCCGATGTCAGAGGCGATCCGGTTGAGGCAGGCGTAAAGGGTTGGGTAGCAAAGGATGGTGCTGTGCCGCTCTTCCTTGTTCTGCTGCCATGCGCCAGAGAACGGCTCACGGATGGTCAGCGAGTGCCAGCCCTCTCGCCCCGGACGAGCATCGACGGGCGACAGGCTCCGCAGGTAGTCGATGCCGTGCTGGCGAACGCCCATCGCAGTGGCCAGTTCGCGGGGCGAGAATCCGGTCATCAGTCGTTGCCTTTGGCTTCGGCAGCCTTCTGCTGCGCTTCGGCTTTCTTCGCCGCCTTCTTCGCAGCGGCAAGGGCAGCCTTCTGTGCCTTAGCTTCGGCAGCCTTCTGCTCTGCTGCTGCCAGTTCTTCCGGCGTCGGGCCGGCCGGCTGCTGCGCCTGCATGTCGCGGCGCAGGTAGCCATGGCGCTGCACCAGCATGTCGGCCACTCGCGGGTGGACTTTCGCCACCCTGCCCCGCTTCTCGATCTCGACCTTGGTCATGATGTCCTCACCTGGTCAGGTAATTGCGCGAAAGCGGCAGGGGCCGAAACCCCCACCGCCGTCAATCGCAGTGGATTACGCGCCGCCCCAGCTCACGCCGGTCAGGTACGCCACGCCGGACGCGCGGCGACGCGCCCAGTTGATGTAGCGCTCAGCGCGGAAGGCCGTGCTGTTGGTCTGGAACATCGAGACCATGGTGGTCGGCGTGCCGCTTGCCGAGTTGTTGGTCGGGTTGTCCAGCATCTGCAGCGACGCTTCCTGCGAGGCATCCACCGTGACCTGGCCGTCATCTGCCAGCCAGATGTCGGAGGCGTTGACCAGCACCACGATGCCGCCGTCGCTGGTGACCGGCAGGTAGTCAGACACGATCACCGGCACGCCATTGAACGTGCCACCGTTCATGGTGATGCCCGGAAACTCCAGCTGACCCAGCGGGTTCAGCATCAGGCTCAGGGCCAGCGCGGTGGTGCTGTCCATGATGTACACCGCGCTGCGGGGCGGATTACGCGCGGCGATGAACGGTGCCCACAGTGCCTTCAGGTCCGCACGGATCGCATCGGCATCGTTGCCCGAGGAAGCGATCGCGGTCGCGCCGTTGGTGATCGACGCCGGCGAAACGTTGGCCACGGCCGCCTTCGCGGGGTTGACGAAGTCGATGTCCAGACGCTCATTCACGGCAGCAGCCAGCGCATCGCGCACCAGGCGTTCGGCCGATGGGCTGGAGAAACGGATCAGCTCGTTGGTCAGAACCGAGATCGCCGCCACCTTCGCCCAGCGCAGCTCGGTCGCGTTGAAATCGAACGCGGTGAGCGGCTTCGGAGCCCCCTCACCCACCCAGCCGGCGCTGCCGCCACTGGTCTGGCCGGCAATGCGCACGTTGAACGGAATGCTGTTCAGCGCCGGGATGTTGCCCTGGCCGAACTGACCGATGATGCCGCGCGGGCGCTGGAACTCGACGAAGTCACCGGCGAAGTTCTGATAGTCCACCAGCGGTGCAGCGAAGGTCGGGTCCAGCGTGGTGCCGGCCTCGATGGTCGCCTTCATGATCAGTTCGAGGTCAGCGCCCTCGGCCTGGGCCTTCAGCGTGCGCACGACGCGATCACTTTCCGGGAAGTGGCGCTCGGCGAGGCGGAACGCCTTCTCGGCATTGCCCTTGGCCTTCAGCTGGCACATGGCATAGCGAGCGAACTCGATGCCCTTCTCCAGCTTCTGGGTGTTCTTCACCTGGACCGGCTCCAGGCTGCGGCCTTCGCCGCCGCCGACGCGGTTGCCGTTCTCGTCGGCGATGGGGGCGACCGGCTTGGCCGATTTGGCCTGGATGGCCACCAGCTTATCGAAGCGCTCGATGTCACCGTCCAGGTTCTTGATCTGGTCGCCGATGGCGTCGAACTCTTCCTGCTCGGCAGTGTTCATCGAGCGCTTCTCGGCCATCGACTTCTCGACGACGGTGCTGAGCTTCTTTTCCAGCTCGGCGTGGGTTGCGCGGAGGGCTTCCAGCTGTTCTGCGAGGGTCATGTCAGTTTCCTTGTGGCGCAGCCGTTCGGCCCGGGTTCCACGCCGGGCAGTGCCTGCAGATGATGGGAAGCGGGTTCCACCCCGCAGGGCCGTCAGGCCCGGTGCTTCAGTGCAGCAACTTCACCGCGCCGTCGGCCGGTCGTTCGACCTTTGTCGCCTGGCGCTGGATGAGCGGAACGCCATAGTTCACCGGGCGCCGGGCGCCGGTATCCATGGCCTTGATCGTCTGGATGGTCGCCGCGGCGTTGGCCGGGATGGTGACCAGGGAAAGCTCGTAGATCTCGGTCTCGGTGAACCGGATGCCGCCGCCGTCCATGTAGCTGTACTCCAGAGCGCGGAAGCCAATCGATACGCCGCGCACCAGTTGCTCCTTCACCGACTGCCAGGCGAGGTCACAGAGATCCTTCAGCGCGCCGGGCGTTGCGATCTTCGCCACGTTGGCAGTGAACGGGATGCCCTTCGCCGTCGGCTTGCCGAACTTCACGATGCCGACCGGGCTGTCGTGGCGGTGCTGCCACAGCAGCGGCAGCTCGGCGGCGAACTTGGCGCCCAGCGGCTCGACGATATCGCCATAGCGATCGGGCTCCGGCGTGGTCGCCCAGCCAGTGATGATCTGCTGGTCGTCGTCGTAGGACTTGACCTCCAACACGCTGTAAGCGCGGTTCTCGTTGTTCATCGGGCTCCACCCAAGGTCATGAGGACGAGTTTCTTGTTCTGCGGCTCGGGGTTCCGAGACATCAGCTCGACGGCGTTCATCGCCGCCATCAAGGGATCGATCTTCCCGACCCCGCTGGCCGCCTTGGTCACGTACAGCGCGTTCTTCGACGCCTCGACCTTGGCATTGCCCACGCACCAATCCATCAGCCGCGAGCCGTCATGCGTCAGCAGTCCATCGGCCAGCCAGCGCTCGAACACCTTGCACGTGCCGGTCAGCTGCCAGCCCTGCCGGATTCCGACAATCAGCTCGGCGTCGATCTTCTCCGCCGCCAGTGCGTCCAGCACCGTGCCCAGGCCAGAGGGATCGACGCCGATTCCGGCCAGCAGCCGGGCCTTGGCCACCCGCTTCACCATCGCCGCCATCTCGCGCAGGTCCGTAGCGCCTTCTTCTTCCTCGGCGCCGACCAGCAGGTGACCGTCAGCCTTGAAATCTTCGTAGCGTGTCTCTTCGCTCTTCCGGCGCTTCAACGCCTTGGGATGGGCGAATGCCCGGCTTAGCAGCAGCTTCCGCTTCGTGTGCTTGTCCCTGCCGCAGAACGACAGGCCGAGCAGGTCATCCAGTCCGCCGCCATCGATACCGACCGTGATCGCATCGCAACGGCTGATCATTCCGTCCAAGGTGATCCGCTTATCCGCCTGCCCTTCCCAGAACTCGGCACCGGCCCAGCTGCCCTGGTGCAGTGCCACGCCGATCTGCACGTTGAGGTGCTGCGAGGCCCAGCTGCGTAGCTCTGCCTCACTGGTACCGACCGCGTCGTCGAACTCCTCGACCATGCGCTCCAGGGTGATGGCCCGGCCGATGTTGGGGTTCAGCAGCGGCCACAGCTGAGGGTCCTTCCAGCGTTGATCCTTCGACTCCTGCACCTCCTGCGGGAACTCGAACAGCACCGGCAGCATCTTGCCCACCCGCTTTCCGTCGCGGATGTCGCGGGCCTTCTGAAGCTCATCGGCGAACACTCCGACGGGCTGTTCGTCGCTCTGCGTGGTGATGAACCACAGGAACGCTTCCGGGTACGGCACCATGCCGCCGCGGATCTGTCGCAGTGCCTGCGGCGCCTTCGACTTCTTCGCGCAGACGTGCAGCTCGTCGATCAGCGCCCCGCCTGACACCTTGATGCCGGTCAGGACGCCGGGGTCAAACGTCATGATCTCCAGCGAGGCTTTCGTCTCGCGGTGGATGATCGTCTTCAGGTGGTGGCGGATGTGGAACTTGGCATCCAGCACCGGGTCCAGCTCAATCGCGCCGGCGGCGGCGTCGAACGCCAGCTGCGCCGTGTCTTGCACCGGTGCCGTCATCAGGAACGTGGCACGCGGGCGCTTGTTCAGCAGCACCGCGGTGACCATGCCCAATGCGCCGAACGTGGTCTTCGCGTTCTTCTTCGGCACCAGGGCGAACAGGTCGCGAATCTCGCGCTGCCCGGTCGCCGGATCCACCGCACCGAACATGCAGCGGACCACCTCCTGGAACCACTCGCCACCTGCTTCGGCCACCGTCGGCGTGCCCGGCACATCGGCCAGCCGCAGACGGCCGAAGATGGCAGCAGCGCGCTCGGCCTGGTCGGTCCACAGCGGCAGGTTGCCGACCGGGACCTTCCCGGCCTGTAGACGCTCCCACCAGTCCCGGCAGGAGAGGTCCCAGCTCACTTACCCGCTGCCCGATGGATGGGAGTGACGTTCTCACCCAGCAGGCCTTCCCACCCGGTACCAACCTCGGCACCCACGGCCTTCGCGTTGGCCAGCGCCTTTTTCCCTTCCGGCTTCGGCGCTTCCGGCTCCTGCTGCTCGGGCGCTGCCGGCGCCACTTCAAACTCCGGGGAGTGCTGCAGGTACAGCCTGGCGGCCGACGTGTTGCCCTTCTTGGTTGCCGACCGGAAGGCCACCGCAAGGACCTCCATTCGTTTCAGGGACGCGCCCGAGGAAAGCTCGGTGGCGTAGTGCTTACGCAGGGTTGGAATGGTGATGCCCAGCGCGTTGGCGATCTCTTCGTGCCGCATGCCGCCACCGGCAGCGACGGCAACTTTCAGCTGCGTGGCCTTGGTCGGCTTGTGTGCGGGTCGTGCCATGTCGGGTCAGCCGTTAATTGCTGCGAAAGGCGCTCCGGTGAAATCTCCGGGGCGAGAAAAAAACCTCTGAATGAGTGGGCGGCGGGTGTCCGACCCCTCGACCGAAAAATCGAAGTTACCCCCCCGTTCATGTTTCACGTTCATGTTCGTCATTCATGTTCCACGGTTTCGCCGTTCAGCTTCGCGTTCACCCTGTTGAGTTCCACACTCACCGCCTTGCGGCTCCACGTCGTGCCTCTGCTTGGGTCTTCAGCCCATGGCATTCGGTGCAGATGGCTTGCAGGTTCGTGTCGTCGTCGCTGCCGCCCTCGGCCACGTTGACGATGTGATCCACCTCAGTGGCTTCCGTGATCCTTCCCTGCTGTTTGCAGGGCTGGCACAGGTATTGGTCGCGCTGCATGACGGCATCCCGCTTCCTGCGCCATGGCCTGCCGCCTCTGCCCTTCCCGTACGTCGGCACCACCGGTGCGGTGGGCTTCAGCCTGCTGGGTGCGCTGGCGATGCGCGGGGCCAGCGTGGTGACGCGAGCCATCAGCCCAAGCTCTGCGACTGGTCACGCTCGCCTGGCACCAGCTCACCGTCCAGGCTGCGGGTCGGCTCGTCCTGCTCTTCCTCACCCTCGGCAGCCAGCGCATCGATGAGGGCGTCCAGCTTTCCCTCGATACGGGCGGTGGCCAGGCGCTGCTCTTCCTGCTGCTGCTCGATGCGGCGCAGGCGGTCGGCCAGGCTCACGGAGTTACCTCGGCACGGTCTGCTGCGATGACGGCTTGGCTTGCGCGGACGTGGTCGTCTGCGTCTCGGCCGACTTGAACAACAGCTCCCGCAACCTCTGCTCGTAGTTCGGCGTGCGCATCACGTTCGATGGTGCCGGCGACAGCTTGGGACAGGAGGCTGGTGCTGCAGGTGGCGAGGTCGTCGCGCAGCTGGAGGTTGCCAGTGCGCAGGTCAGCCACAACAGCAGCAGGGACGGCCTCGGCCGCAGTCCGGTCTTCTTCATGCTTGGCTCCGATGGTGGCCAGCGCTGCGGCCTGGTTGTGCTCGGTGGCACGGGTCTGGTTGACCTGCTGCACCTGGGCGGCACTGGCGCTGGCCTGCTGCCGTGCTTCAGTGCCCTCGGCGCGATCGCCGCGCCATGCCCAGCCAGCACCGAACATGCCGGCCGACCAGGCCACGAAGGCCAGTACCGCGATCAGGGTCCGGTTCATGCCTTCACCCGATGGGCGTTGACAATGATCGGCCCGACCTCGACCACGCGCTGGTAGTCCCCGTAGCCAATCCGGCGCAATCCCCAAGCCCGGTGAATGCCAACGCTCATCTGCCAGCCGAATGCGGTGAATCTGAAGAGGTGCATATCAGGCTCCAGGACCCTTGCGGGTCATGCCGAAGAAGTAGCCGATGACCATGCCGGTGGCATTGTTCAATCCGCCGATCAGCATGCCGAACGAGTCCTTGTTCTCCGGCGGAATGGCGACCGCGATCAGCGCAGCCATAGCCATACCCACAAGGAACAGCACCAGCACCGCGATGCCAACTCGCGCAGCGCCCACGTTCCGGGTTGCGAAGGTCATGCGGCACCTGCCAGTGAATGGATTTCCTCCAGCGCCCAGTGATAGAGCTGCTGGTCGACGATGGTCACGCGGGTGAGGCGCTTGCCCCGCACGACCTTGATGGCGACTTGGGTGGACTGCTGGACCGCCAGCAGCACAAAGGCGATCCGCTGCTTGGTCGGGTCCGGCTCCTGCAGCACCGCCAGCGCGTCGCTCACCATCTCGCGGATGGCGGTCAGCAGCTCAGCGGTGGGGTTCTTGGCCTTGCGGCTTTCCAGCACCACCAGCACGCCCTGCAGCTGGCTGACAGGAGAGAGCTTGGCCTTGGCCTTGGCCGCCGGCATCAGTTGTCCTTGGCGGCGTACCGCAGGTTGCCGGCCACGCGCCGCGTCCAGCCGCGCCCGAAGGCGTCGAACGTACCCAGCTTGGCGTAGAACTCCAGGCGCTCAGCGTTGAACAGCAGCACCAGGTCGGCGGGGTCGGCTGCAGCCACTGCGGCCAAGGTGCGGGGGCCGATGATCCCATCGTCCGCCACGCCGGCAGCCCGTTGGATCCACCGGACGGCGTTGCCGATGCCGTGGTTGACCGCTGCGTCCAGTGCCTGGAAGGCGAAGGCCTTCGGCAGCTGGTCTCCGCTCACCCGCTGCCAGAAGTCCCGGCGGTAGATGGCCACGGCATCCGGCCGGGTCAGCGCTCGGATATTGAGCTGCGGATACGACCGTTTGCTGATGCCCCACTGGGTTTCGCCGCCTGGGTCGCGCGGGTCGTTGACGTAGCCGCCCTCATGGGCCAGCACCCGGTCGATGATCTGGTCGAACTGGCTCATAGGGGTTTCCCGAAAAGGTGCCCGCCACCGCAGCCCGGAATTTCAGGGCGGTGTGGTGTGTCCGGTAAGGGTTGACGGGCGTAGGTGGTTGCGGGGCCCGGATTCGAACCGGGGGCTTCCGGGTTATGAGCCCGGCGGCTTAGACCACTAGCCCACGCCCGCAGTAAACAAGGTCCCGGAAACGCAGAAGCCCCGACGCAGGGCCGGGGCTTCAGGGACAATTCTTGACAGTTGCAGAATTAGGGCATCTGTCTGTGCAACTTGTCAAGCATGCGGGCGGTCGTACTCGCTGAACCACCACGCCAATTCGTCCACCAGGTGGGAAAAGCGATGCCGCTCGTCGACGTCCCAGGTACGCGCCAGCACGGTATACAGGCCTACGCCTTCCGGATCTTCCAGGCCATCCCTCACCATCATCCGACGCAGTTCTGCCAGCTGGCCAGCGGCATCTTCGTTGAAGTCGTCGGGAACCTGGAACCCGTCGATTCCCAGATCGATGTTGAACATTGCGTCGGCGATTGAGGCTTCTTCACCCCTCGGGTGGGGCAGCATCAAACAGCTTCGGGCGACGCTGAATTTCTCAGATTGGTAGGACATCACTTCCCCCTTTTACGCGGCGATCCTGCCGCCCATCCAGTCTACCGCCCGCTGCAGCTCACGGCGGTACTGCCAGACCGAAAGCGTACCGCCGTACTTCTCCGCCACCATGCGAGCCTTCACCGCCTGACTGGCTGACACCGTGTACTCGGTGTGCAGCACCAAGGCGCGCAGCGGATGCTGCCGCATCATCGAGGCGAGCGCCCGGTCGACCCAGCGCAGTTCGTCCGGGATGCCCACGTCGACCGCAATCTCGGGGTTGTCGTGGGGCTTGTCGGCGTCGTTGCTGGACCGGATCGGGTCGACTGCCCATGTCGGCAGCATGCCCAGGCCCTGTACCCCGCTCCGCTCGGCCATGAAGCGCCGGCGGCTGGAGCCGTCTCGACCCACCAAGTCGCGCAACGCCCGTTCGCGGGTGCCGGGCGCCATGTCGCGCGCCTTCTCCAGCACGTGGGTGCTCCGGTCGGCGTAGGTGAGCGCGAACCGATTGGCCTGGGCGAAACCCCAGGCACGCAGCTGCGCCGTCAAGTTGTCATCGGTCGCCATCGCGCATCCCCTTCAGTACGTTTTCGTCGAATCGGAACACCGGCAGCAGGCCGTCGGTGTCGCAGCTCCCCTGCCGGTCCGGCCGGCGCTGGCAGTGCGCCGGGCTGCTGCCGCGCTCGCGCATGGTGCAGACCGAGCACACGCCATGACGGCGAAGATGGGCGTTGTATCGCTTCCTCATGCGGCCTTCGGGCGTGGTCAAGCTGCAACCTCCCCGAACAGGCTCGGCGCCGCGGCCAGGTACTCGATCGCCACCTCCAGCCGCGCACCCTTCTCGTCCGGCTCCATGCGTTCCAACAGGGTCCGGCGGATCTGCTTGTCGTCCACCCATGCGATGCCGTTCAAGGCGTCGGACAGCACCTTTTCGCAGTTGCCGAGATCGATGCACTGCACCGTGTCATCCCAGGTGTGCGGGTCCTTCCGCGCGCGCTTCGCCCAGTCCTGCGGACGGTGCGGGAACAGCTTGATGTGCAGCACCACGCGTCCGGTCGACGGCGTGCGAATGCCCGCAGCCTTGGCCAGATGGCCGACCACCGCCTTGTAGGACTTCGCTTCCTCGGTCACGTAGGTGATCGCCAATGGCTTGGGCTTCTTCGGGATGACGCGCACGGCCCAGTAGCGGTTCGCGCTGATCGGGTACGGGAGGGTGAGGTGGATCATCGTGCGGCCTCCTGTAGGCGCAACCGGGAAAGGGTGACGTTGAGGGCGGCCAGCTCGTCCATCTTCATGACGAGCCACATGCGTCTCTGCCCGTGGATGCCGTTGAAACTGCCTTGGTGGCAGTCCTTGCAGAGGGCCACGGTCGTGAAGTGCTGCCCCTGGTTGATGTGGTGGGCGTCGCTGGGACCGGGCCGGCTGCAGACGCTGCAGGGCAGCAACTTCACTGCCTCCACGTGCCGCTCCTCGGCGGAAGTGAAAGGCTTGGAATTCTTGGTCCTCATGGGCAGCACCAGCGCTTGCTGCCGACCGGGCCACCGGCGATGATCCTTCCCGACCCAAAGGGAAGCTCGGGACAATGGATCAAACAGCGTGGGCTACATGGATTCAGGTGGTCGCTGCAGTCGTCGGCATCGTGCTTGCGCTGTACATTCCCGTTCGAATGAAGCGACTGGAAGACTTCGAGCGCGTGCGTGCAGTCGCAGCCCGCGTTGACGGACTGAAACGTCTCCGCGATGCGTTCAAGATGGCGATGACGCCAGATGCCGAAATTCCGGAGCCTCCGCTCACCGAATTCAGCTCCCTGCAGCGCGGGTGCACAGCCCTCATTGAGGATCCGCTGACTGAAGCGGATTTTCTTCCCGTTGTCGGTAGGATCTTGGATGTCTCCAAGGAAATGGCTTCGCACTGGGAAAGGCGCCGATACGGCCCGGTTACCACCCTGGGCGAGGTCGCATACATAGACAACGTTTGTGCGCGATTCGACGCAGAACAGGTTGCCTCCGAGGCGATCGTTTCCAAATGGAAAAGAAAACACTGGATCGCGCTGGCCTTTCACTGAGCGGCTTTCCATCAAGCCACCCTCCTGTTCTGCCCGGCCATGTTCCAGAACTCGGCGCGCGCGTCGTCGAGCATCACGTGGGTGTAGTGCCGGCCGATGTACTCGGTCAGGCCGTCGAACAGCTCCTGGAACCTGGCCTGTTCCATCTCGTCGAATGACAGGCTTTCGGCGCGTTTGACCGGGATGGTGCGGATCTCCGGCAGCACGCCGGCCAGCACCTTGCGGGCGCCGGCACCCAGCAGCGCCTCGCAGGCGTCCAGCACCGCGGCGATGACCGGCGTTGCGTCCATCTCGACGGTTTCGCAGCAAACACCGGCGTCCAGCTGCAGGCGCTTCACCGCGTCATGCGCGTCCAACTGCTCCCAGCCTTCCACGTTGTCGATCATCAGGTGGCCGATCTTGTGGATCAGCCGGTGCTGGCTGCCGTCGCGCGGCTGCTTCAGCTCGCCCCGGATCTCCCGGCCCACGCGAAACTTGCGATCGCGCAGCAGACGCTGATCGACCTCATGGGCAGGCACCAGGGCGCCCACCAGCTCGCCGGTGTTCGGGTCGATCAGCTTCGCCACCACCAGGTAGATCGGCCGGCGGGCGCGCTTGGCGCGGATCTTCTTCGCTGCGGCGGTCAGGGTCATTCCTGGTCACCTCTCGGCAATGCAGCGGCGAGCCCTCGGCGAGCCCTCGGCGCGTTCCCAGCGGCTGGTTCCGAGGCGCTGGTCTGCTTCGGCTCCCACCATTCGGGAAGGTTGGAGAACCTGAAGTAGCTCGGTTCGTAGGACACGCGGGCCATGCCCGGGGCGCCGTCGCGCTGGATGGCCACGATCAGCTCAGCGGTACCAGCCCAACGACTGTCGGGGTGATAGATCTCGTCGCGGTAGATGAAGATCACCGCGTCGGCGTCCTGCTCAATGGAACCAGAGTCGCGGAGGTCGGCCACGATCGGGCGCTTGTCTCCGGTGCGCTTCTCCAGGTCGCGGTTGAGCTGGCTCAGCAGCAGCACGGCGATGTCCAGCTCGCTGGCCAGCAGCTTCAGCGCACGGGTGATGTCGCCGATGCCGGCAGATCGGTTATCACCAGACACGTGCATCAGCTGCAGGTAGTCGATTACCACCAGGGCGAGGTTCGGGTCCTGCGCCTTCATGCGGCGGACCTGCGCGCACACGTGCTGCGCCTTCGCAATTCGGGGGCGGCTGAGGCGCAGAGACGCCTCGCCGATCTTGCGGGTCCAGTGGGTGACGTTCTGCCAGTCCGCCTCGTCCAGCCGACCGCTGCGCAGCTTGCCTCCGCTTATGCCGGCAAGGTTGGCCAGCATGCGCTTGCCCAACTCTTCCGGCTTCATCTCGAAGCTGAAGAACGCCACGGATCGGCGAGCGCGCAGTGCCACCTGCTCCGCAATGTTCTGCGCCAGGGTCGTCTTGCCCATCTTGGGACGTGCAGCCAGGACGTACAGGCGCCCGGCCTGCAGCCCGTCCAGCAGGTTGTCCAATTCCTCCATGCTGGTCGACAGGCCGGTGATGCCGGCATCGCTGTTGGAAGCACTCGACAGCTGGTCGAACACGCGGGCCATCACCGGCGCGACCGGCTCCAGATCGCATGGCTCGTTGTCCAGCAGGCCACCGATACGGCTCTGGGCGTTCCCCACCAGGTCCAACGCGCTGCGACCCTCCGGACTGTAGGCCGCATCGATCAGGTCGTGCCCGGCATCGATCAGCGCACGCAGCTTGGCCTTCTCGGCCACGATCTCGGCATAGGCACGAACGTTCGCTGCCGACGGCGTGTTGTTGGCCAGCTCGATGATGTAAGCACCGTCGCCAACGAGATCCAGCTGGCCAGCGGCCTCGAACCATTCGCCGATGGTCACCGCATCGAACGGCTGCCGCTTCTCGGCCAGCTGCAGGATGCAGCGCCACAGCAGCTGGTGATCACGGCGGTAGAAGTCCGCCTCGGTCAGCACGTCCTGCACCTCGACCAGCGCACGGTTGATCAGCATCAGGCCGCCCAGCACGGCTTGCTCGGCCTCGACGCTGTGCGGCGGCAGCCGCAGTGCCTGCTGGTCGCCGTACAGGCCCGACAGTCGGCTCACTTCGTCGCGGGCGGCGTTCATGCAGCCTCCGACAGGGCGCGGTCGGCCAGCTTGGCGATCACGCTCTCGCGCAGCAGGTACTCGAAGTCCGGCTTCCAGTTCTCATGGCCGGGACCACCTGGCTGCCTGCCAGCGTGGAAGTCGTCCTCGGCGGCCGTCTCGAAGTACAGCTGCCAGAACTGCGGGGTGACCTTCTCGCTACCGAACAGCCGAACGCACAGTTGGCGAACAGTCGGCAGCGCCTTCTCCACGGCCTTCACGCGAGGCTTGTTCAGCACAGTGCAGGCGGGCAGCAGGCCTTCGGGCTTGGCCATGATCGCGTTGTACGCGGTCTGCGCATCCTGGGCGATCTGCTGGATCCGGGCGGTCTTCCGCTGCTTTGGGTCCAGCACCTGGACCTGCGCGTCGGTGCCGCCGTCGAGGGTCAGCGCCGAAGGTGCGGACGAATCCGAGCGAAGCGAGGATAGATCTTCTCCATTCCCTTCCTCTCCTCTCCCCTCCTCTCCCTTCCCTTCCGGGGGTGAGGCCTCGTCGAGCCCTCGTCGAGCATCATCCGAGAAGGGCGGATGTTTGTAGGTAGGACGGTCAATTTTCTGGTGCTTCCTCCAACCGGTGACGTGCAGATACTGCTTGTCACCGTTGGCGTAGAAGGCGATCAGAGAATTCGACGACAGCTCGTCGAGCATTCGCTGAACATCCGACGAGGAAATATCGTCACCGGGGAAGATTTCGGCCTTCACAGTCTTGGCGCTGGCAACATGGTTCCCGCCGTCGTCGCAGAAATTCCACAGACCGATGAAGAGCAGACGAGCCATCGGCGAGCACTCCATCACCTGCTCGCTGGACCAGAACTCGGGCTTTATCGAACGGATGCGGGCCATCACGCACCACGCAACAGTTGCAGGCAACCGGCGATGTGCCAGCGCTGCCGGACCAGCCACATGGCGTGGGCGAGAGGATTGGCTGCGCGGTTCATGCCCCTACTCCACGCTGGCCCGTCACGGCCCGCAGGCGTGCCAGCAGGTTGATCATGGCCTCCAACTGGGCGGAGCCGGCGCTGCTGATGGCCTTCATTTCGTTCTCGCTGATCAGGCCGTCGGACAGAGCGTCCTGCAGCGCCTGGGCGAATGCGCCCTGTTTGGCAGCGTTCTCGAGCATCGCGCCCATCACCGATGCCATCCCATCGGCCTCCATCTTCTGGAGGGTGTACCCGTGCTCAGCGGCCAGCGCGTGGAGCATGCGATGGTCGCCGCTGACGCCCATGATCTCGCTGGCCTCGGCCAGGGTCAGGTGATGCGTGTTGTTGTTCGGATTGACCTTGTTGCGCAGCACCGCGGCGGACATGCCGATGCGGACGGCCAGCGCTTCACTACCACCGGGGTAGTCCTTCACGGTCTTGTGTGCGGCGTCTGTGATGTTCATGGGCGGTCTCGGTGAACGTGGTTTGCGTTACGACGCCGGCGCAAGATGCGCGGCATGGAGAAGCGAGCGAAGAAGGAAGAAAGGCTGCTGTGGGCGCCGAACGTGGTTCGGCTGGTGCACATGGGCGGGAGGTCGTACGCAGTCAGGAGGGTCAAACGCCGGGATGTGGCGCGGTGTCTGCGCCAGCCCCGTCGAGCGCCAGTGGCAGCGCTGGGGGCGGTGCTCCCCTTTCCTGCTGGGCGCCCCTGAAGTGGACATGTCAGGCCACGGCCCCGGCGTTTGGAGTCGACTCTTCCGACGGCCAGATGTCGGGGCGCAGTTCACTGAGCGAGACGAAACCATCGCTGTGAAGGTGGAGCTGGCGCACCAGCCCTCCATCAAAACGCTGCCCCACGCTAAGTGCCTTGCGCAGGTATCCGATGGAAGTTCCGGCGCGCTTGGCGTACTCCGCCTGGTCAGCCGGGCTCAACGTCGAGAGGTAGGTTCGAAGGGTGTCCATACGGGGGAAATTACCATATGGTAAATTCAAGTCAATACCGTTTGGTAAATTACCCTTCGGTAACAGAAACTTCGGGCATGAAGACCGACAGCCCGACCGTTGCCACCCGTCGCCGCCGCCTGCGTGAGTGGATAGACCAGCATCACGGGGGGAGCCAAGCAGCGTTCGTTAGCGCCACCGGAATCAATCAGGGTGAACTATCTGGGCTGCTGCGGGATAAGTCTTTCGGCGAGAAGAAGGCCGCCGCGATAGAGACAGCGGCATCGATGCCATCTGGTTACCTATCGGGCATCGAAGGTGGCGTCGTGGCCGTCGCAGTCCCTGCGATCTCATCTGATTACGTTCGCGTGGAACAAATCGACGCGGAGGCGCAGATGGGAAGCATGGGACGCGTGAACGAGGATTTCCCGGAGGTCATCCGCGCGATGGACTTCGCGCCAACCTACATCCGGTCCGTGGTCGGGTTCATGCCACCGCCTGGGCGGCTGAAGCTCGTTACCGGGGTTGGCGATTCAATGTCCCCGAAGATCAAGCCTGGGGAGATGGTCCTGGTCGATACAGGCTGCAACGAGTTTGTGGGCGATGGCCTGTACCTGATCAACACTGGGTACGGCCAGCAGATCAAGGCTCTGCAGGCGCAGCCGGACGGTCTATGGGCTCGGAGCGCCGACCAAGTGCTGTACCCGCCTTTCAGGCTGACCGATGAAACGATCATCGGTGGCAGGGTCTACTTGATTCAGCACCTCGAAAGAGTCGCTTAAACTTTTGTGAAGCGACGATGGAGCTTGGTCTACTTCCGCTCCATCGTCGGGCGACCGCCAGCTGGCCACAGAATTCGGTAGGCCAGTTCGTCGCCAGCAGCGACAGTCACACTCTGGAACGTTGAGACGTTCTGACAGAGGCCTCCGCCAGCCTCAAGTTTGAGGAAATACGAGCCGGGCACTACGTGCATGCTGGCCGATTCGCCTGGCTTCAGCGCAACGACCTTCTGGTCATCAATCAGGATGTCGAACGAGCAACCTCCGCCCGCGAACCCTTTGTCGCGGGTGACGTTGATGGTGGCCGACCGTTCGGCACTGCCGTTGAGGTAGCCGGCGTCGTACACCCTGCTGGCTGACACAGCTTTGACAGTTCCCGGGGTGACTGGCGTCGAGGAACAGCCTGCAGCAAGCACGACCGCGAATCCCAAAGCTGAAATCTTCTTCATACGGCCTCCCTTATCGGCCACTCAGTTTACCTGAACCGGTTATCACGCCTCCTACCCGCTCCGTCCCAGCCCAGCAAGTGGAAATTATTTACCATTTGGTATTGACAGAGAATTACCGTCTGGTAATTTAGCCCCGTCGACCCTCCCGGGTCATATGACGGGGTTCACCATGGCACTGCAGCCATACAGCGACCGGGCACGTAGCGCCCAGCGCAACTGGGACAACCAGGAAGATCCGCGTTTCGCCCAGGAGAACTCCGCCGAGCAAGCGTCGGACCTGGCCAAGGCCTACCGCACCGACTCGGGCAAGCTCCGCGCTGCCGAGGAACTGACGGCCGGCACCTTCAGCGGTACCCACTACACCGAGGTGTCGCTGGCCCTGCACCGGCTGCACCACACCGATCCCGCCGATCTGCTGGGCTCGGGCGTGCTGGAGCAGCTCTACCAGCTGGCCCGTGTCGAGGCAGCGGCGATCGACGCGCAGCTGCTGGAAATGGCGCTGCAGCAGGTGGCTGCATGACCGCCGCCCACCGCTACGCGCTGCGCCATCTGGCGTTCTACGGCTTCTTCTTCTGCCTCGGTGTGCTGGCAGCAGTCACTGCACAGGCGGTGTTCGCATGAGCACCCGCCTCCGCATTGCCTGGTCTGCCCTCGCCCTCGTCGCCGCCGTGGTCGTCCCGCTCCGCATCGCCGAGATCGTGCAGGCACACGCCGACCGCGATGCAAGCCCGCCGCGCTGGGTGACCACCAGCAGCGTGCGCGGCTGACCGCTTCCACCTTCCCGCCGGCGCGGCCGGCTCCTACGAGAGGCACCACCGATGTTCCAACTCGATCAACACGATGCGGTGTTCTCGCATCTGAACCTGCGGAAGGAAAAGCACGGCGACGAAGACGCAGCCGCTGCCGACCTGAAGTTCACGCTGACCGCCCAGAACACGATCCTCGACACGATCGACCCGAACATCGTGCGCGCGTTCTGGAAGAAGGCCGAGAAGGGCCAGCAGCAGTCGCTGCCGATGGAAGGCAGCACCGACCTGGTGGCGCTGAACCTGCCGCTCCTGGGCGAGCAGGACATCACCGGCAAGTTCGAAGGCTACGAGCTGAACATCGGCTCCCTGATGGACCACATCGAGCCGGTGTTCTTCGCCGACGCCAAGGTGAAAAAGATCACCTGGAAGCCGCTCGAAGGCGGCAGCGTGGCGATGGGCTTCACCGTCTCGGTGCTGCTGGACGAGAACGAAGACGCCGAGCTGATCTCTGCATGGCGCCGCGGTGATGTGCGCCTGACCCTCACGCCGCCCAGCGCGCCGGCGCAGCAGGAAGACCTGGCCGCGTAACGCATTCCCCCGCCCGCCCCCTGCGGGTGCCTGCGCCGGCCAGGCCTTCCACAAAGCCGGCACCTCATTTCATGTCGAAAAAAAGGAATTGCCATGTCCGAAGCCTTGATCCCGCTCGAATCCGTCAACGCCGTCGAGGTTTTCACTGGCGGCGGCCTGGACGACCTCCTGGCCCGCATCCGCACCGAAGCCGTGACCCTGGTGCCGAACGTCAAGACGGTGGCCGGCCGCAAGGAAATCGCCTCGGTCGCCTACAAGGTGTCGCGCTCGAAGACCGCCATCGATGACGCCGGCAAGGCGCTGGTCGCCGACCTGAAGAAGCAGACCGGTGACATCGACTCTGCCCGCAAGAAGGCCCGCGACACCCTGGATGCGCTGCGCGATGAAGTGCGCAAGCCGCTCACCGAATGGGAGGCAGAGCAGGAACGCATCGAGCGGGAGCGTGTGGAAGCCGAGGAACGCGCCCGTGCTGCTGCCGAAGCGGCCCGCCTGGCTGAAATCGCCCGGAAGGAAGAAGAGATCCGCGCCCGCGAGGAAGCCGTGCGCGCTGCTGAAGAAGCAGAGCGCCAGCGCGTGGCCGCCGAGCAGGCTGAGCGCGAGCGCGCCGAGCGTGAGGCCCGGCTGCAGGCCGAGGCCGCAGAGAACGCGAAGCGCGAGGCAGCTGCTGCAGTGGAGCGCGCCGAACGTGAGGCTCGCGAAGCGACTGAGCGCGCAGCCCGCGAGGCAGCCGAGGCCGAGCAGCGCGCCAAGGATGCCGCCGACAAGGCCGAGCGCGAGAAGGCCGAGGCCGTCGCTGCCGCTGAGCGCCGCGCGCAGGAAGAAGCCGACCGCGCCGAGCGCGAGCGTCAGGCCAAGGCCGATGCGCAGCGCCAGGCGGACGAAGCCCGCGCCGCCGACGTAGAACACCGCCGTTCGATCAACCGCGCCGCCGTGGCCGCGCTCGTCAGTCTGGGCATCGAAGACGAAACCGCCGCCGCTGTCATCACCGCCATTGTGCAGGGCAAGGTCCCGGCCGTGGCCATCCGCTACTGAGGCACCCCATGAACCAGATGACCACGCGCGCCGCTGCAGGCGCCCTGATGACCAGCGAGCAGGCCGAAGCAATCCGCGGCGCCTTGAAGTCGAGCCTGTACCCGGGCGCCAGTGACGCCTCGATCGACATGGTGCTGAGCTACTGCCAAGCGGCAGGGCTGGATCCGATGACCAAGCCGGTGCACATCGTGCCCATGAAGGTGAAGATCGGCGAGAACCCCGATGGCACCGCGGTCAACGGCATGCGCGACGTGGTGATGCCCGGCATCGGCCTGTACCGCATCAACGCATCCCGCACCGGCCAGTACGCTGGCTGCAGCGAACCCGAGTTCGGACCGACCTGCACCATGGAGTCGGTGCGCGATGTCTGGTCCAACGGCCCCAACGGTCGCCGGCAGAAGACACAGCAGCCGTTCCAACTGCACTACCCGGAGTGGTGCCGCGTGACGGTCCGCAAGCTCCTCGGTAGCCAGGTGGTGGAGTTCTCGGCCAAGGAATACTGGCTGGAGAACTACGCATCCAAGAGCGATGGCAGCCCGAACGCAATGTGGGAAAAGCGCGCCTTCGGCCAGCTCGCGAAGTGCGCCGAGGCACAGGCGCTGCGCAAGGCATTCCCCGAGGCTGTTGGCTCGCAGCCGACCGCAGAGGAGATGGAAGGCAAGGACATCATCGACGGCGAGACGGTGCGCACCGAACGCCGCCCCTCCGCCGCCGGCGCCATCACCCGCCAGCAGCCGGCCGAGCCGGAAGACACCCCGGAACGGAAGGCGCTTTATGCCAGTCTGCAGGAGTTCGCCGAGTGCGGCATGGAGGAGTACCAGGGCGCATGGGGACGCCTGTCCAAGGAGCAGCGGCAGCTGATCGGCACAGCCGGCCACGAAACCCTGAAGGGCATCGCCGACCGCGCCAGCGCCACGGACGTGGAGGATGGCGACCAGCAGCCGGCAGCCGATGAAGAGGTGCCGCTGTGATCATCATCGGCTGCGACCAGGGTAGCGAGGCGTGGCACCGCGCCCGCGCCGGCATCATCACGGCCAGCATGTTCGCCACTGCACGCTCGCGTGTGGGCGAGCTGACCGACCAGCAGCGCACCTACGTGGACGCGGTGCTGTCCGGCCTGGCCGAGAGAACCGCGATGGAGCGCGCCGGCTACAAGGCCGTGCCGCGCTCGGCAATCATCGAGAAGGCCCTTGCCGGCGAGCCCATCGGCGACTTCAGCGAGGCGTCCAAGAACTACGCCTTCCGCCTGGCCATCGAGCGCATCAGCGGCGAGCCGCTGGACGAGGGTTTCGAGACGTTCGCCATGCGCCGCGGCCACGAACTGGAACCGCAAGCCCGCGCTGAGCATGAGGTGCAGTCCGGCCTGTTGGTGAAACGCGCCGGTTTCGTCCTGAGCGACTGCGGCAACTACGGCTGCTCGGCGGACGGCTTCATCGGCGAGGACGGCGGCAGCGAATACAAGTGCTTCATCAACCCGGAGAAGCTGCGCGCCTTCCACATCGACAACGATGCGAGCGAGGTGTTCGAACAGGCCCAGGGCTGCATGTGGCTGACCGGCCGGCAGTGGTGGCACATCGGCCTGTACTGCCCGGCGCTGGCCTCGGTTGGCAGGCAGCTGTGGTGGCGCCGCTTCGACCGCGACGAGGCGTTCATTGCCAAGATGCGCGCCGACCTGGACCAGTTCCGGCAGATGGTCGATGGGTTCGAGCAGTCCCTGCGCGCTGGTGATCACCACCAGGAGGCAGCTTGATGGACGTGACGATCTACCCCAGCCACGCCAAATGCCTGCGCCGTGCCGGCCTCGCCCGCGCCCAGCTGTACGCCCACGTGATCGAGGGCAAGCGCTACACCACCGCGCAGGTGGCCGAGATCCTGGGCATCTCCAACGACGCCGCATACGAGCGGATCAAGCGCCGGGCCCATCCGCTTACGTGGGCAAGCCTGCAGAAGGTGGGCCGGCCATGAAGACCTGCACGAAGTGCGCGGCCCGGCTGCCGCTGCGGTTCTTCCCGCTGGTGAACGGCAAGGCCACGGCCGACTGCGCGCCGTGCCGGAACACCGACCGTCGCCTGCGCGATCCACTCCGCCCCCTGCACCGCGACCAGGTGCAGGTGCGGCTCAACAACACCTTCAACCTGTGGCACGGGCCAGTGCGCCGCGTGCCGCTTCGGAGCCACGCATGACCCACCACCGCTACGACCGCCGGCTGCCGAAGCGCACCGAGGGCTTCGCCTGGGGCCGGACCATCGAAAAGGTAATGGGCGGCCACGCCCTCACCTATCGGCTGTTCCGCCGCGACCTGCGGGGCGCGCTGCACATCAGCACGCTGCAGTTCTCCCTCTCCGACCACCGACGGCACATCGCGCTGCAGCTACTGATCGCACGCCGCCAGCTGCGCGAGAAGGTCGACGCCATCGGCTATGCCCTGATCGAGGCCGAACAGGCCTCTCAACTGCAGGAGGTTGCATGACCACCGACAAGACTCCCGCCACCCTGGCGACCGCGAAGCCCGGCGGATGCGTGCAGTTGGGGGATCAGCTGCCCCCGCTGCCGAAGACCGGCTACGTCACTGGCGGAGACTTCGGACATGAAGCGCACAACGCCTTCACCCCCGAGCAGATGCAGGACTATGCGCGCGCCGCCATCGCCGCCGCCCTCTCCGCCCAGCCCTCCCCGGGTGGTCAGGGGGATGCACTGCTGCGGGAAGTCAGCGTACAGCTTGAATCGCTGGATTGCGGGGCTTGCATCGGAAGCGATGCGCCGATGGAGGACCTGCACGGGCGAATCGCTGCGCACCTCGCCGCCCGCCAGCCGGTGGGGGAGCGCCCTTTGGAAATGCGCATCTGCGAGCTGCGGCACGTCAGCCTGAAGCCGAACAGGCCTTACGTCTTCACCGTCGACGCGAACTGTGCAAAATGCCGCGCCGACGCCGCATACGCGTTGGGACACACCGACACCAAGCCCGCGCAGGCCGTGGACCTGGGTGCGGAGCCCATGTTCTACATCCAGGACACGCGCCAGTTCGTCGGCAACTGCCCTATGTGGTGGGGGCCGAACGGCCGTGGCTACGTGACCAGGCTGGATGAAGCTGGGCGTTACACCGAGCAGGAAGCGATCAAGCAGAACCGCACCCGCGACACGGACATCCCGTGGCCCTGTGCAGAGATCGATGCAATCGCACGCCATACGGTCGACTTCCAGCACATGCGCCCTCGTGCTGAACGTCTGGCCGAGCTGGCCCTGCTCGACAGCCAGGCGGTGGGCAATGGCTAAGGGCATCGTGCGATACACCACCGGCGACGACGGCGAACTGATGCGCGTGATGCCTTCGGGGCAGGTTTCTTTCACGGACAGCCTCACCGACGCCATGCGTGACATGTACAGGCTGGACCGCGCTGGCTATCAGGTGCTGATCGACGGGGAGCCGCTGGTCCCGTCAACTGGGCTCATCGCGCGCCTGCATCAACTGGTTGATTGGCTGCTGGCAGTCCTGAAGCGAGGTCGCCATGACTGACGAACTGCTGTCCGCTGCAAGGGACTTCTACAACGCCACCTTTGCGGACCCGGCTGTAACCATTCGCTGCCAGTCAGCGGCGTCTCGGGATGCCGTCACCGCTGCCGGTGAGCGGCTTCGGCTCGCACTGCTCGATCAGCGCCCCATATTCATCACGGCCGACAACCCGCAGGTCGTTGCGACGCCCACAGGTGGGGCACATGAAGTGCAGCCCGAAGCTGTCGATGTTGGGCTCGACCTGGCCGAACCCGGCGAACGTCTCGCGGCAGCGGATGCACTGGAGCATGGCCTCGGTGTACGCCCCGAGCATGACGGCGAGGTGACCGCCCATGGCTGACCAGCTGCTCACCGCTGCAATGGACCACCGCGAGGTCGGCCGGCAGCTCGCCAGCATGTCCGGGGTCGAGCTCGACTCAATCGCTCCCCAGGACGCTCGTCTGTGGGAAGCCCGAGGCCAGTCGCTCCAGGCGCTCGCTGCCGGCGACATGGACACCGCACTGCGGACCATGGGCATGGTGTCCTCGCGAATCATGGACCGGGATGAAGCGTGGTCGATCGCATCGGACGCGGTGGCGGTACGCATTGCCGCCGGATGGACGCGCGACATGCTGGTCAGCAGCACCGAGAGCGGCCGCGCGCCATGTGGTCGCGGTTACTACCTGTTCTGCTCCGGGGCCATCGCGGTCTGCTACTTCCCGATGGTCTGCATCACCGACATGAACGGCCGGGGCTACCACTTCCATATCGCCCATGACCTGCTCAACGAGCGACACCCGACGCCCTGCGCCATCCGTCTCCCCGTCGTGCCGCAGCAGCTGGAGATGTTCCGATGATCGACCTGGACGCGGCATACGTGCCTGACGCCGATGAGGACGAGTACGACCGCCGCCGCCTGCCCGGTGCCTACTCCCAAACCGTCCATCACATCCGGGAGCTGCGCAAAGAGCGAGATGCCTTGCTACTGCGTGGCCACGCCGGGGACAGATTCAGGGCCGCCCAGCTGTCGTGGTTCATCAGGAACAACGAGAACTATGCCGGCCGCCTCCTGCAGCGAATGGAGCAACTGGGAGCCACCGCTGCACACGCACTGCTCACCCCGCCGCCGGCAATGCCGGCCCAACTGGATCTGTTCGCATGAACGCCCAGCTTTTCCCCCGCGAACCGCGCCGCATGAAGCAGCCGGCCAAGGACGTGCTGCGCGAGCAGCTGGTGGTCGCGGCCGATGAAGTGATCCGCCTGCGCGCGGAGGTACTCCGCCTGCGCGGTCAGATGAACCAGGCCACCGAGCAGCTCCGCGCTGCGCTGGCCACGAACTGAAGGAGGACAACATGCCGCCGAAGAACATCCGCGAAATCACCGTCGCCGAACTGCACGCTGACCTGCAACCGATCGAGGTTGTCGCTGTGCGCACCAGCCTCGGCCAGTCCTCAATCTATCGCCGCATGAAGGAAGGCACGTTCCCGCACTCGTACAAGATCGGAGCGCGTGCGGTATGGTTGAAAGAGGACATCGACCGCTTTATCGCCGAAGTGACGAATCCACAGAATGTGGGTGAAAACATGGGGCGAGCGGCGTAGAAAAGAAAAAAGCCACTGTTTCCAGTGGCTTAGTTCTGAACTTGGCGGAGTGAGAGGGATTCGAACCCTCGATAGAGCTTTTGACCCTATACTCCCTTAGCAGGGGAGCCCCTTCAGCCGCTCGGGCATCACTCCGGGGTTTTCTCCGCGTCTGGTGCGTTGCACCTCAGCGGGGCGTGAATCATAACGTTAATCACGCGCGAAGGTAAAGCCTTATTCCGCAGAATTTTCACCACCGGTGCTGCCGGCTTCGTCACC
>Ga0308161_1000761_pt1 | contig 45070 bp, 45 predicted proteins | sample PhyFR2_FD_201034 | JGI IMG/M metagenome (GOLD analysis project Ga0308161, IMG submission 201034) | Phyllosphere microbial communities from UC Gill Tract Community Farm, Albany, California, United States - DLSLF.R2 | ecosystem: Host-associated > Plants > Phyllosphere > Unclassified | place: USA...
CTCTCCATAAAGTGTTTGACTTGCTCGTTTTTGTGACCGGAGTCACGTTGACGAAGCTTGCGCTTCATTCATTGTTTGTATCCGAAGATACGTTTTTTGCCTCATCGTTCAGTTTTCAAAGTTCGTCTGCGCCTGTTTTGGCGACTCAATTAGAATACCAAGTCTGAAACAATAAGTCAACAACTTTTTAAAAGAAGTTTTTTTCTTGTTTCGTGCAGTGCGCTCGTCCTCTTAAGGACAAGAAATAATATACCATGGGATTTATTATTGTACAAGTGTTTTTTATAAAAAAAAGAAAAACTCTTTTTTTCATCAGATTTATGACGAAAAAGAGAGTGTTCCTTCTATATATAATGCAGATGACACAGATCTTTAATCCATGAGCTGAATGATGTTCAGCTGCCGGTCCTCCATCAAATCTTTAACAATACGCCGGTTATGTTCTTCATACGCAATCACCGGGCGGTCAAATACATTGTTTTTTCGAAGGACTGTTGCAATCTTTCCATTACTCATCAAGACACGGTCACCTGGTTCAATCGGTAAGAGCAACTGTCCAAGGAGCATGACATATTTCGAATCATATTGCATAGGCCGCGCTTTTAGATGGCAGTATGCATCATATACTTTATATGCTTCACGGTACGGACGCCAACTTGTCATGGCGGCAAACACGTCTGCCACGATGAACAGTCTTGTATGATCCATGATTTTATCCCCTTTGACTTTCAAGGGATATCCGGAACCGTCCAACCGTTCGTGATGTTGAACAATCAACCGTTTGACTGTGTCGGAAATGATGTTTTCCTTTTGTAAGGCTTGGAACGCCATTGCAGGATGACGGTGGAAGATTTCTTGCTGCATCGCTTCATAGCGTTTTGTATGACGCCATTCCATGATGCGCGCTAATCCACAATCGGCAAAATAGGACGCGACCCATAAATCGTGAATCATCTTGCGCTCTTTTCCCGCTGCCTCTGCGAGCAGTTGCGCAATTGCCCCCCGGTAAATCGCATGTCGAACCGTATAAGCTTCTGTTCCGCGCTCTAGGAAATACGGTAAGATGTCGTCACGACGCATCGTCTCCGGCATTGATTCCTTCACCCATCTCAATGCATCGTATACATTTGGAACCAATCCCTGCTCCCAGGAAGTGAACACCTGATTATAAGTCTCGATCAATGAATCAAATACACTGTCTTCTGTCATGTCGTCCAGTTCTTGATCCATCATCGAAGCTTCGCTCATACCTTCAGGCCGATCCTCGATGTCCACCTCTTTAATCAAAAACCGTTTGATTCGTCTTAACTCATCTGCCCCGATTTTTTTTCCTGCCTCGACGATTGGAATATCTGTATGTAAAAACAAAGACTCGGTTATCCGGTCACCAAGAATAAGTCGCTCACTTGCCACACGCATCGTTGTCTCGTCCCTTTCCCTAAGTGATTTTTAGAAAAATAGCAGAGTAAAGACAAGTTGTCCCCACTCTGCTGTATGTCGTTCTGCTTCGTTTATTCTTCTGTCTGCTCAGATTCACTGTTCATTTCAGAAGTGGAAACCGTCTGTTCTTCCGAACCCGTTTCGCCTTCTTCCAGTACAGTACCCTCTTCCTCGACAGCATCTTCTTTTTTCAGTTTCGCAACTGTCGCGACACGATCGCCTTCTTCGATTCGAATCACTTTGACCCCTTGTGCGTTACGTCCGACACTTGAGATGTTTTGTGAATCGGTCCGAATGACGATGCCGCTTTCCGTCATGATCATGATGTCATCATCGACATCAACAATCCGGAGCGCCACGATTTGTCCGACCCGGTCCGTTACTTTACTAGCGATCAATCCTTTACCACCACGTGATTGTGTCCGGAACTCTGTCATTGGCGTCCGTTTACCGAAACCTTTTTCCGTAATGACGAGTACATCCTGTTCATCACGGGCAAGTTCCATTCCGATGACGATTGCGTCTGCCGATAAGTTCATCGCTTTGACACCGCGGGCACCACGACCCATCGAGCGCACGTTCGTAATCGGGAAGCGGATCGCTTTTCCGGTATTTGAGACAGTAAAGACTTCATCTTCTGTCGAAGCAAGACGGACAGATGTCAATTCATCATCTTCAAACAGACGAATCGCAATCAATCCATTTTTATTGATTCGGGCATAAGCAGATAACGGTGAACGTTTGACACGACCTTTACGCGTCATGAAGATCAACGATTTCTGTTCATCCTGCATCACTTCTTCTGCATCAAGCGCTTCTTCCGGTTCTTCAAGACCATCCGGTGCATCTTCTGCAGTGACTTCGACATCAATGATGTTTTCGGTTGCTTCCGCTGCCTCTTGTTCTTCGAGGTAACGTTTAAAGTTGACCGGAATCATCGTCTCGACCTTCTCATCACGTTCGATTTGAATCAAGTTGATGATTGGAACACCTTTCGACGTCCGGCTCATCTCCGGCACTTCATAGCCGCGAATCCGGTAGACTTTTCCGCGGTTCGTAAAGAACAGAATCGTATCATGCGTCGAACATGACAAGAGACGTGTTACATAATCCGCGTCGTTTGTACCGATTCCTTGGACACCACGTCCACCACGTCGTTGAGCACGGTACGAATCCGTCGTAAGACGTTTAATGTAGCCGCTGCTTGTCAACGTAATGATGATATCTTTTTCCGGAATCAAATCTTCATCTTCAAATTCGATGTGGTCCATCCGAATTTCGGTCCGGCGCTGGTCATTGAAGCGTTCTTTCACCTCTTCAAGTTCTGTCCGGATCAATTCGAGCAAGACTTCATCACTTTCAAGGATTCGTTTGAGTTCTGTAATCAATGCCATGATCTCATCGTACTCGGCATCGATTTTCTCACGTTCGAGACCAGTCAGACGCTGTAGACGCATATCAAGAATTGCTTGTGATTGTTTCTCGGACAATTCAAACCGTTCCATCAACTGTTCACGGGCAGCATCTGCTGTCCGGTTGGCACGGATGATCTTAATGACTTCATCGAGGTGATCAAGCGCAATCCGCAGGCCTGCAAGAAGATGTTCCCGTGCTTCTGCTTTCTCGAGATCAAACTGTGTCCGGCGACGGACGATTTCTTTTTGGTGCTCGAGATAGTGGTACAACATTTCCTTCAGCGTCAGGGTACGCGGACGTCCACTGACGATGGCAAGCATGTTGACACCGAACGTCGTCTGCATCGATGTCTGTTTGTAGAGATTGTTCAGGATGACACTCGCATTCGCATCACGACGGATCTCCATCACGACACGCATACCACGGCGATCAGACTCATCACGCAAATCGGTGATACCTTCGATTTTTTTCTCACGGACAAGATCGGCAATTTTTTCAACGAGACGGGCTTTGTTGACCTGGTACGGCAACTCCGTCACGATGATCCGTTCGCGATCTTTTTTTGTCTGTTCGATTTCGGCTTTCGCCCGGACGATGATTGATCCACGACCGGTTTCATAAGCGCGGCGAATTCCGCTGCGGCCCAAGATTTCTCCAGCTGTCGGGAAGTCAGGTCCTGGAATATGCTGCATCAGTTCAGAAATCGTGATGTCCGGATTATGCGATAACGCAAGGACTCCATCGATGACTTCACCGAGCTGGTGCGGTGGGATATTCGTTGCCATCCCGACTGCAATCCCGCTCGAACCGTTGACAAGCAAGTTCGGGAAGCGGGACGGTAACACTTCCGGTTCCCGTTCTGATCCATCGTAGTTATCTTTAAAATTAACAGTGTTTTTATTGATATCACGTACAATTTCCATTGCGATTTTTGACATACGGGCTTCCGTATATCGCATGGCTGCAGCGGAGTCGCCGTCGACCGAACCGAAGTTTCCGTGACCGTCGACGAGCTCATACCGGTAGCTGAAGTCCTGTGCCATACGAACCATCGTGTCGTAAACAGCAGAATCACCGTGCGGGTGATACTTACCGATAACTTCACCGACGATACGGGCAGACTTCTTGTGCGGTTTATCCGCGCGGATCCCGAGGTCATTCATCGCATATAAAATACGACGATGACCCGGTTTTAAACCGTCACGGACATCCGGTAAAGCACGTGCGACGATAACGCTCATCGCATAATCCATGAAGGATGTACGCATTTCTTGACTGATGTTGATATCTTTAATGATTCCTTGTTGATCGGACATTCGTATGGCCACCCTCTCTATTCAACGTTAAATATCCAAGTTCTTCACATAGTGGGCGTGCGACTGGATAAAGTCACGACGTGGTTCTACCTGGTCTCCCATCAAAATGTCAAAGACCTCATCTGCTTCGATCGCGTCCTGTAATTCGACACGCAGCATTTGACGACCACTCGGATCCATCGTGGTTTCCCACAGTTGCTCCGGATCCATCTCACCGAGACCTTTATAACGCTGAATGTCGTATCGTGCGTTTTCCGGAAGTGCTGCCAGTGCTTCGTTCAACTCACGCTCGTTGTGAACGTACGTGATGTTTTTCCCTTGCTTGATTCCGTAAAGCGGCGGCTGGGCAATATAGACGTAACCGTGTTCGACCAGCGGACGCATGTAACGATAGAAGAATGTCAATAACAGTGTCCGGATGTGGGCACCATCGACGTCGGCATCGGTCATGATGATGACTTTATGATACCGGGCTTTCTCGATATTGAATTCAGAACCGATACTCGTTCCGAGCGCCGTAATAATCGTCCGGATTTCATTACTGCCGAGAATTTTATCAAGACGTGCTTTTTCGACGTTCAAAATCTTACCTCGAATCGGTAAAATCGCTTGGAAATGACGATCACGTCCAGATTTCGCTGAACCACCCGCCGAGTCACCCTCAACGATGTAGATTTCAGAAATCGTCGCATCACGTGATGAACAGTCGGCAAGTTTCCCTGGAAGTGAACTGACTTCAAGGACACCTTTACGTCGTGTTAATTCACGGGCACGTTTCGCAGCCATCCGGGCACGAGACGCCATCATTCCTTTTTCGACGATGGCACGGGCACTTGTCGGATTCTCCATCATGAACTGTTCAAACGCAGACGAGAACAACGTATCCGTTGCTGTCCGTGCATCCGAGTTGCCGAGTTTCGTTTTCGTCTGTCCTTCGAACTGTGGATTCGGGTGTTTGATCGAGACGATCGCTGTCATCCCTTCACGTACATCTTCACCGGACAACGTACCGTCGGCTTCTTTCATCAGACCGAATTTTTTCGCGTAGTCATTGATGACACGTGTCAAAGCCGTCTTAAAACCGGTTTCGTGTGTTCCGCCCTCATGGGTCGGGATATTGTTCGTGAACGAATAGATGTTGGCTGCAAAACCATCGTTATATTGCAACGCGACTTCGACTTCAATCCCGTCGCGGTTCCCGTGTACATAAACGGGTTCTTCATGGACGACTTCTTTCGAACGGTTTAAATGCTCGACGTAAGACTTGATTCCGCCTTCGTAGTGGAAGCTGCGCGTAATCGGTTCATCCGCACGATCATCCGTAATTTCAATCGTCAGTCCTTTATTTAAGAATGCGAGCTCACGAAGACGTGTCGCCAGCAGATCATAATCGTATTCAAGAGTTTCCTGGAAGATTTCATCATCTGGGAAGAAACGGATCATCGTCCCGGTTTCTTCTGACGTGCCGATAATTTCTAAATCGGCAGCAGGTACACCGCGGTGATACGCTTGGTAATACAACTTTTCATTCCGTTTGACGAATACTTCAAGTTTCGTCGACAGGGCGTTAACGACAGATGCCCCGACTCCGTGAAGTCCACCGGATACTTTGTATCCGCCGCCGCCGAATTTACCGCCGGCATGAAGTACGGTCAAGATGACCTCAACTGCTGGACGTCCCATCTTCTCTTGGATATCGACCGGGATTCCCCGTCCGTTATCTTCGACCAGAATCGAGTTACCCGGTTCAATCGTGACTTTGATCGTATCGCAATATCCTGCAAGTGCTTCATCGATCGAGTTATCGACGATTTCCCACACCAAATGGTGAAGCCCCTTCGATGCAGTCGATCCGATATACATACCCGGACGTTTCCGAACGGCTTCTAGACCTTCAAGCACCTGAATTTGATCGGCACCGTACCCTTGTTCTAATTCCATATCTTCATGATTACTCATCGGTTTTCTCACCTACTATTTCTTTGTATGATGTCTCTTCCAAAATGACGGCCCCCTGTTTCACGTGGAACAACTTCGCCTGTTTGATCGTTTCATGTGCGATTCCATCGACACTCGTTGTCGTCAGAATGGTCTGCACCTTTTGTTGCATCGTATCGAGCAAATGGGTTTGACGATGATCATCGAGCTCGGATAAGACATCGTCTAGAAGTAGCAATGGATATTCCCCCACTTCTTCATGAATCAATTCAATCTCTGCTAATTTCAAAGAGAGTGCTGCCGTTCGTTGCTGTCCTTGTGAACCATAAGTCTGGACATTCCGACCGTTGACTTCCATTTCGAAGTCATCCCGGTGCGGACCGAACAACGTCACACCTCTTCGGATTTCGTTTGTCTTCATTTTACCAAACTTCTGCATGTAAGAAGCAGTCATTCCTTCAACATCGAGCAAATCATTGCTGAATGTATCCGAACGGTAAATAAGGACGAGCTGTTCCTGTCCGCGACTGATTCCTTCATGAATCGGACGTGCCCACTTTTCGAGCTGGGCAATGAAGTGATGACGGCGCTGAACGATTTTAACGGCAAGCGTAATCATCTGCTCCGTCAAGACATCGAGGAACGTCTCGTCCCCACCTTTCATCGATAACTGCTTAAGCAATGCATTCCGTTGTTTGAGGACTTTTAAATACTGACTTAATTCATGTAGATAGACCGGGCTGACCTGACCAATTTCCATATCCAAAAAACGACGTCTGATTTGAGGACTGCCTTTGACGATGTGTAAGTCTTCCGGTGCAAACAGCACGATATTCAACGCACCAACATAATCACTGAGCCGGCGCTGTTCGAGATGATTTAGCTTCGCTTTTTTACCACGGCTTGAAATCGCGATTTCCTGCGAATGTGATCCTCTTCTCTTGTGAATCCGTCCTTCGACACGGGCTGTCTCGGCATCCCACTGGATCAATTCTTTGTCATGCGTCGTCCGGTGGGACTTCGCAAGAGCCAGAACGTAAATGGCTTCAAGGAGGTTTGTCTTCCCTTGTGCATTCTCTCCAATCAGCACATTCGTCTTTTCGGAAAAAGATAATTCCAACGACTCATAGTTGCGGTAGTGACTGAGTCGGACCGAATCTAGTCGCACGTTAGTTTCCCTCGTTCTTAATGATGAACTGACCGTAATCTTCTACGTCAATCACATCTCCATCCCGTAATTTACGACCGCGTCGCTGATCGACTTCACCGTTGACAAGAATGGGTACCTCGGCGAGAAATGGTTTAGCTTGTCCACCGCTCGAGATGATATCAGAAAGTTTCAGGAACTGACCTAATGTGACATATTCTGTTGAAATCTTGATTTGATTCATGGTTTGACTCCTCCTACCTACATATTATAAATGACGTACTCTTTATTGTACTAAAAAACTTACGATTTGGCAAAATGAACGAACGTATATGCGGATTTCAAAAAAAGCCCAAGGAACATAAACGGTTCCTTGGGTATAAATCATGCTGTCCGGACTGGAAGGATCAGCTGTAAGACGTTGTCTTGGTCAACCGGGTGCAGGATGAACGGGCGGATCGAACCGGTGAACTGGATTTCGATATCTGTTGCATCGAGTGCCTTTAACGCATCCATCATGTATTTTGAGTTGAACGAGATTTTTAACTCTTCTCCTTCAAGCGATAAGATGCTGACTTGTTCCGACACTTTACCGACTTCCGGTGAGTGGGAAGAAATTTCGACTGCCGTCGTTCCTTCTGCTGCAAACTTGATGACGTTATTGCGGTCTTCACGTGCAAGCAGTGACGCACGGTCGATTGCTTGAAGTAATTCCTTCGCATTCATACGGACTGCCGTGCGGTACTCTTCCGGAATCAAACGGGATGTGTCCGGGTAGTTGCCGTCAAGCAGACGTGAGAAGAATAAGACATGTTTCATCTTAAACAGGATCTGTTGATTCGTAATCGTGATGTCGACGTGACCATCACTAAGTAATTTGGATAATTCGTTTAAGCTTTTTCCTGGGACGATGACGTTTTGGAACGAAATCTCGTTATCCGTTTCAAACTGTGCCCGTCGTAAGGCCAGTCGGTGACTGTCCGTCGAGACGCATGTCAGGATGTCTTTATCCGCCGAGAAGTTAACACCCGTCAATACAGGACGTGTTTCCTGTACAGCAACGGCAAAACTCGTTTGACGGATCATTGACCGTAACAGATCAGCCGGTAAACGGAACTGCTGTCCGCCGTCGACTTGCGGTAAGCGCGGGAATTCATCCGGATCAAGTCCATTCAGGTGGAACTCTGCCGTACCCGATTGGATCCGTGTCATGAAGTTTGGTGATACTTCAAGGATGACTTCATCTGTGGGTAACTTTTTCACGATATCGCCGAAGAAGCGGGCGTTTAAGACCACACTGCCTGCACGATGGACCGTCACGTAGGATGTTCCGTTCTCTTCCGCGTAGATCGTCCGTTCAATCGAGATTTCCGTATCGCTTCCTGTCAGCGTCATCCCGTCTCCATGGGCTTCGAGTTTGATACCCGTTAAGATCGGAATCGTTGTCCGGGATGAAACAGCTTTTGCTACATCTTGAATTGCTTGGATTAAAGTATCCCGTTGAATTGTAATATGCATATTGTCGTTAAGCTCCTCTCAAAATGGGCGTTACATCATCATAACATAATAATATATTTTTTTAATAATAGTATTAGGGGCTGTGGATAGTGTGGATAAGTCGGTGGATAACTTGGTATAGAGCCAAAACGCGTGTGGATAACTTGTGGATAACTAGGCTGTTTTATCCACAGCTTATCCACAGGTTTTACGAATGTTTCAATTCATGCTTGATTTGTTCGATGACTTTTCCCGTTTCTCCATCCGATTTGACGAGCGTACTGATTTTTTCATGTGCATGAATGACGGTCGTGTGATCACGTCCCCCAAACTCCTCACCAATCTTCGGTAACGAGCTTTCTGTCATCTCCCGCGACAGATACATGGCAATTTGACGGGGAAAAGCAATTGACTTCGTCCGTTTTTTAGCTTTTAAATCGTCAAACGGCAGATTAAAGTGTTTACTGACCGATTCCTGGATATCCCGAATCGTGACTTTCCGCGGTTCACTTGCAGGCATGATATTATGCAGGGCTTCAGCTGCGACATTCGGATCAATCGTCCGTCCAACCAGGTTAGCGTAAGCAATGACGCGGGTTAACGCGCCTTCAAGTTCCCGGATGTTCGTATCAATCTGGCTTGCAATATAAAGCATGACTTCATTGGAAACGTCCAGTTGTTCGGCATTCGCTTTTTTCCGAAGAATCGCAATCCGGGTTTCGAGATCCGGTGGCGTGATGTCTGTAATCAAGCCCCACTCGAAACGGGAACGCAAGCGATCTTCAAGCGTCGGAATTTCTTTTGGTGGACGGTCACTGGAGATGATGATTTGTTTCTGATCGTTATGCAGGGCATTAAATGTGTGGAAAAACTCTTCCTGCGTTTGTTCTTTTCCGGCGAGGAACTGAATATCATCTATTAATAGTACATCGATGTTCCGGTATTTATTGCGGAATTGAACTGTTTTGTTATCCCGAATCGAATTGATGAAGTCGTTCGTGAACTGTTCAGAGGAAACGTACGCGATTTTTGTTCCCAGTTTTTGATCCTGGACATATTGACCAATCGCATGCATCAAGTGTGTTTTGCCGAGACCGACGCCGCCGTAGATGAAAAGCGGATTGTAGGCTTTGGCGGGTGCCTCTGCTACTGCTAAAGAAGCGGCATGAGCAAAACGATTCCCCGATCCGATGACAAACGTATCGAATGTATACTTTTCGTTTAACTGTCCGAGTTCGCTCATCACCAGCTCATCGGACGATTTAGGCGTCTTTTGCGCTTTTGTCTTCGCAGGAGCAACTTCCATCACTTCTACTTCCTCATTTTGACGATCGAGCATATGTTTTGCTTGACCTTCCTCAATGAACTGAATATCCAGCCGGCTTCCCGTGACTTCTTCGACGGTATCTTCTAATAGAGATAAGTACTGACGTTCCAACCACGTGACAGTAAATGCTGCGGGCGCCGAGACGATCAAGGTCGTGCCGTTGAGCGTGACACCCTCAGTCGACTTCAACCACATGTCGTAACTCGCTTTTGGGGTACGTTGTTCTTCCTCGATTACAGATAATACATTGTGCCAAAGTTCGGCAGCGTTTTTCATAAATACCCCCCTTTTTCTATCATGATATAAAAAACTATACACAGGTTTATGCACAGGACAAAGTTAATGAAGGAACACGACTTATCCCCAGAACATAAAAACTGTGGATAACGTTATCCACAGGGGTTGAATTCTGTGTATAAAGTTATCCACAGGTTGTGTATAACTTGAAGAATCAATTTGTCTTGCGTTCTTGTTATGCACAATTAGTGTATCAAATGAAATGAGGTCTGGCAATGGTTAGAACGATTTATCCACAAGTAAATCCACATATGCACAGGCAGTTACCCACAGGCTGTGGACAGTGTGGATAAACTGTGGATAAGATGTGTATAACTTTTCGAAAGAGGAAGCGTTCAAAAATAGTTATGCACAAAATGAAAAAAAGCAGCGTCAAAAATTCTAAAAACAAACCTTGACGTTAATTTTAAAAAATACTATTGTAGACAAAGTGATGAGTTATCCACGGAAAGTGTGGATAATGTGGATAAGTCTGTGGATAGTTTGAAAAAGGGATTGTTTGATCCGTTTTCCATTCCATCCGATTAAGCGATTGTATCGTATGATATGAAACCGACTGGGGAATCCTATTTTCACGAATTCGGTTAATTGTTACTGAAAATGCTTGTGATAATTCTTATGAACTTTCATTGACAAGGTCACTTTTGCTTTATATAATGTACAAGACTGCCTTAAAGTAGAAAACGATGATTTTTATAGAGTAATTTTTAAAGGAGGTGCAGACTAATGAAACCAACTTTCAACCCAAACAACCGTAAGCGCAAAAAAGTTCACGGATTCCGTGCGCGCATGGCAACGAAGAGTGGCCGCCGGATCTTGGCTGCTCGCCGTCTTAAAGGCCGCAAAGCCTTGACTGTATAATCGAGCAATGAGGAGATCACTTCTGGCGCTGCCTGAGGTGATCTTTTTTTTGTAGTTTTGAAGGATGTTCGTGCTTTTGTCACAAGACCACTCTCGCAGAGCAGGTTTATTCTATGATATGATGAAAGACGACGAATTTCGTGATGACAGGATGGAGTGTGATCAAGGTGAAGAAGGAATACCGCGTCAAGAAAGACAAAGAGTTCCAAGCGGTGTTTACTCGAGGAGCCTCTGTCGCAAATCGACAATTTGTCGTATATGCACTAAAGAAAGAGCAGCAAACTCACTTTCGGATTGGTTTATCGGTGAGTAAGAAAATCGGGAATGCCGTGGTGCGCAACCAAGTCAAACGTTATGTTCGTGAAGCGTGTCAGCTTCATGAAGCCTCGCTTGCCCCGAATTATGATTTTGTGATCATCGCACGCAATCCGGCTGCGAAGATGACTGCTCAAGAAGTTGCTGACAGTTTACGCCATGTCTTTAAACGATCCGGTGTCTGGAAGCGACAGGTAAAATAAACGTGTAGTATATCCTGTTGATTTGTAGCGGCCACTCGCCTGCTTCTATATATAGATAGAACTTCGAGGACCGACCACGTGTAAACATTACTAGGAGGAATTATGAACAAAAGAACTAAGATTTGGCTGACTCTCGGATTGATGTCCGTACTCGCGGTCGTTCTATCCGGTTGTACACCTGGAACATATGGAACAGGTGAACCGATTACTGGTGACACAGAAGGTTTCTGGAAACATTATTTTGTTTGGCCGATGGCTTGGCTCATTCGTGAGATCTCGCATTTCTTTAATGGAGATTACGGAATCGGAATCATCGTTACGACGTTACTTGTTCGTCTCGTCATCTTGCCGTTGATGATCAAACAAACGAAGAGCATGGGTGGAATGCAGGTCATTCAACCGGAAATGGTCAAGTTACGTGAAAAATACAGTTCGAAAGATCAGGAAACACAGCAAAAACTGCAACAGGAAATGATGAAGCTGTACCAAGAGCACAATGTCAATCCGCTTGCCGGCTGTTTACCGATCTTGATTCAAATGCCGATTTTGATTGCCTTCTATAACGCAATCATTTATACACCGGCGATTTTCCAACATACGTTCCTCTGGTTCGATCTTGGAAAACCGGATCCGTACTTCATCTTACCGATCCTGTCTGCTATCTTTACGTATCTGCAGCAGAAACTCTCGATGGCGGGACAAGATGACAATCCACAGATGAAAATCATGTTATACGTCTTCCCGATCATGATCTTCGTCATGGGTGTGACGTTACCATCTGCCCTGTCACTGTACTGGGTCGTCGGTTACATCTTCTCGATCATCGTGACAATTGCCATCATGAAGCCAATGCGTGAGAAAATCAAAGCGCAGACGGAAGCAACGATTGCTTCAAAACGTGAACAAGAAGCAGCAAACGCAACTCCTGCTCCGAAAAAACCGAAAAAGAAGCGTTAACAATAAGTGAGAGCGATACTCCGTTTTACAGAGTGTCGCTCTTTTTCTTTTGCGCTATTTCGTGTATAGTTGTCACGTTATACCCATTTATATATTCCTGAACATTCACTATAGAAAAGATTGTAAGAAAAGATTGCAGAAAACGAGGTGTGAACAACTGATGATGGAATTTGATACGATAGCCGCCATTTCAACACCGATGGGTGAAGGCGCAATCGCAATTGTCCGTTTATCCGGTCCAAAAGCAGTCGAAACGGCCGATCGCGTCTACCGCGGCGCCAACCGGTTGACTGACGTCCCGACACATACGATTCATTATGGAAAATTGGTTGAACAGACGACAGAACAAGTCGTCGATGAAGTCATGGTCAGTGTCATGCGGGCACCAAAAACGTTTACGCGGGAAGATGTCGTCGAACTGAATTGTCACGGCGGAATCGTTGCCGTCAATCGCGTGCTCGAACTGATTCTCGAACAGCCGGACGTTCGTCTCGCAGAACCGGGTGAATTTACGAAACGGGCCTTTTTGAACGGTCGGATTGACCTGTCACAAGCAGAAGCCGTCATGGATTTGATTCGTGCGAAAACAGACCGGGCGATGACAGTCGCAGTCGGTCAAATCGAAGGACGGTTATCAAAACTGGTCCAGGATTTACGCGAACAATTGTTGCAGACGATTGCTTCGATTGAAGTCAACATCGATTATCCGGAATACGATGCGGAAGAAATGACGCAACAAATCGTCCAGAAAGATGCAGGCGAAGTCCGCCGGATTCTAACGGAACTTCTGGCGACGGCACGACAAGGGAAAATCCTCCGGGAAGGCTTGTCGACTGCCATTATCGGACGTCCGAACGTCGGAAAATCGTCTTTGCTCAACACATTGGTGCAAGAAGCAAAAGCAATCGTCACGGATATCGCCGGGACGACGCGGGATACGATCGAAGAATACGTCAATGTCCGCGGTGTGCCGCTGAAATTGATTGATACGGCCGGCATCCGGGAGACGGAAGATATCGTTGAACGGATGGGTGTTGAGAAATCGCGGCAAGCCTTAAACTCCGCCGATTTGATTTTACTCGTCTTAAACGGAAATGATGCATTGACGGAAGAAGACGTCCTGTTATTTGAAGCGATCCGGGGCATGAATGCAATCATCATCGTCAATAAAAGTGACTTAACACAAGCAATCGATCTGACGCGTGTCAATGAGCTTGCGGACGGACGTCCCGTCGTGACAACCTCCCTGCTCGAAGAAGCGGGCGTCACGGATCTTGAAGCTGCGATTGCATCCCTCTTCTTTGAACAAGGGGTTGAAGGGCAAGATATGACATACGTCTCGAATGCCCGTCATATTCAATTGATCAAACAGGCAAGTCAAATGATTGAAGATGCACTCGGAGCGGCGGAAGCGTCGATGCCGATCGATATGGTCCAAATCGATTTACGCCGGGCGTGGGATACACTCGGTGAAATCAACGGGGACACAGCGCAGGACAGTTTACTCGATAAATTATTCTCACAATTTTGTTTAGGGAAATAAATGTTGTCAGGTTGTTGATTTTTAAAAGGAGGAACCACAGTTATGGCTTATCAAGCAGGCGAATTCGATGTTATCGTCATCGGAGCCGGTCATGCAGGGATTGAAGCATCTCTTGCAGCCGCCCGTATGGGTTCAAAAACCGTCATGTTGACGATGAATCCGGACATGGTCGGATTCATGTATTGTAATCCGTCCATCGGCGGACCGGCAAAAGGAATCGTCGTCCGCGAAATCGATGCCCTTGGCGGAGAAATGGCACGGGCGATTGACGCGACGTATATTCAAATGAAAATGCTCAACACATCAAAAGGTCCGGCTGTTCGTGCACTTCGGGCACAGGCGGATAAATTCGAATACCAAAACCGGATGAAAAAAGCACTTGAAGATGAACCGAATCTGTTGTTACGTCAAGCACTCGTCGAGCGGTTAATCATCGAAGACGATACGTGTGTCGGCGTCGTCACGAATACAGGAGCCGAGTACCGGGCAAAAGCGGTCATCATCACGACCGGAACTTTCATGCGCGGGAAAATCATCATCGGTGAATTGTCGTATGAGAGCGGTCCGAATAACCAGATGCCGTCAGTCAACTTGTCTAAACACCTGGAAGAACTCGGTTTCGAGCTCGCCCGTTTCAAAACCGGTACACCACCCCGGATCGACGGGAAAACGATTGATTATTCAAAAACGGAAATTCAACCGGGTGATGCTGTCGCATTGCCGTTCAGTCATGAAACAACACAGATGATTACGGAACAGATTCCGTGCTGGTTGACGTATACGACTGAATATACGCACCAATTGATCGACGCGAATCTCCATCGCTCCCCGATGTTCTCCGGAATGATTAAAGGAACGGGTCCCCGTTATTGCCCGTCGATCGAAGATAAGGTCGTCCGCTTCAGTGATAAACCGCGTCACCAGATTTTCCTTGAGCCGGAAGGCCGCGACACGGAAGAAGTCTACGTCCAAGGACTGTCAACAAGTCTGCCGGAAGACGTTCAACACGATATTTTACGGTCGATTCCAGGACTTGAAAAATCAGAAATGATGCGTCCCGGTTATGCGATTGAATACGATGCCGTCGTTCCGACACAGCTCTGGCCGACACTGGAAACAAAACGGATCGCCGGACTGTTTACAGCCGGACAAATCAACGGTACAAGCGGCTACGAAGAAGCAGCCGGACAAGGCATCATGGCCGGAATCAACGCGGCCCTGAAAGTCCAGGAACGAGATCCGCTCATTCTGTCCCGTTCACAAGGGTATATCGGTGTCATGATCGATGATCTCGTCACAAAAGGAACAAACGAACCGTACCGTTTGTTGACGTCACGTGCCGAATACCGGTTATTGTTGCGTCATGACAATGCCGATTTGCGTTTATCGGATATCGGATACGATCTCGGATTGATCAACGAGACACGCCATGCGAAACTGGCTGAGAAAAAAGAAGACATCCAACGGGAAATGAAACGACTCGAAAAAGTCGTCATTAAAGCAACGAGTGAAGTCAACGAGCGCTTGACGGAAATCGGTGTTTCGCCGTTGAAAGAGGCACTACATGCCATCACGTTACTGAAACGTCCGGAAATCACCTATGCGATGATTGCCGACATGACACCGCCGCCGGTCGCTTTGTCTGCGGAAGCAGCGGAGCAGGTCGAAATCCAGGTCAAATATGCCGGTTACATCGACAAACAGCTTGATCAAGTCGAACGGATGATGCGAATGGAGAAAAAACGGATTCCGGAACGTCTCGATTACGATGTCATCAGTGGTCTCGCAATTGAAGCCAAACAAAAACTAAACCAAGTGCGTCCGCTTTCGATCGGACAAGCATCACGGATTTCAGGGGTCAATCCATCTGATATCTCGATTTTGCTTGTTTATATCGAGCAAGGCCAATACGCATTGACTGCGGAGTGAAGAGAATGAACCAACAGCAATTCGTAACCGCATTAGCGGAGCAAGGATTAGAAGTATCGGACCATCAATTGCAACAGTTCCGGAAGTATTATGAACTGCTTGTCGAATGGAACGAAAAAATGAACTTGACGGCCATCACGGATGAGGAAGGTGTTTACCTGAAACACTTTTATGATTCAATCACGGCAGCATTCTATTTTGATTTTACAAAAGTCGAAACTGTTTGTGATGTCGGTGCCGGCGCCGGTTTCCCGAGTCTGCCGATCAAAATCATGTTCCCGCATCTGAAAGTGACGATTATTGACTCACTCAACAAACGAATCGGGTTCCTGAACATGCTCGCAACAGAGCTTGGACTCGAAGGTGTCGCTTTCCACCACGGACGTGCCGAAGAATTCGGGAAAAATAAACAGTTCCGGGAACATTTTGATGTCGTGACGGCGCGTGCCGTTGCCCGGATGTCCGTTCTTGCGGAATACTGTTTACCGCTTGCCCGAGTCGGCGGCCAATTCGTCGCGTTAAAAGCAGCGAAGCTCGGTGAAGAACTCGAAGAAGGCGCGACAGCCTTGAAGGTGTTAGGTGGAAATTTGCGGGAAAGTTTCCAATTCCAATTGCCAGGTGAAGAAAGTGAGCGTAATATCGTAATTGTCGATAAAAAACGATTAACACCCGGGAAATATCCGCGTAAAGCGGGGACACCGGCAAAAGATCCACTGGGTTAAACACCGTTTCACGTGAAACGATGACTGATGAAGGCGAGGTACACCAACGTGAAGAATGCAATTGCCAAACTGCTCGGTAAGGGAGGACAACCCGTTTCCCTAGAGCTAGATCCACAAGATACTGTCCGTGAGTTGAAGTTAACGGAACTGGTCGCCAACCGGTTCCAACCGCGGACCGTCTTTGACGGGGAACGGATTACCGAACTAGCGACCACGATTGAAGAACATGGTTTACTGCAACCGATTGTCGTCCGAAAACAAGGCGAAGGATATGAAATCATCGCCGGCGAACGCCGTTTTCGGGCAGTTCAATCGCTCGGATGGGAGACAATTCCCGCTATCATTAAAGAGATGACAGACGAGACGACGGCTGCCCTCGCACTCATCGAAAATCTACAACGTGAAGAACTGACACCAATCGAAGAAGCGGAAGCGTACGCGCGGTTGCTTGCGATGCAGGAAATCACACAGGAAGTGCTGGCACGCAGACTCGGACGGAGCCAGTCAACGATTGCGAACAAGCTTCGTTTGCTGCGGTTACCGGAAACGGTCCGGGAAGCCCTGAAACAACGGAAAATCACGGAACGCCATGCCCGGGCTCTCCTGCCGTTAAAAGCAGCTGATTTACAGCTTCAGGTTTTGGTTGAAATCATCGAACGCGAATGGAATGTCAAAGAGACGGAACAACGTGTCGAACGGTTATTGACCCCAAAAGTTCCGAAAAAGCGTCACAAAAGTTTTGCCCGGGATACACGGATCGCTTTAAATACGATCCGTGATTCTGTCGATATGATTGAACGGACCGGTTTGACGGTCGAAAAAGAAGAAGTTGATTGTGAAGAATATGTCGAGGTGCGGATCCGCATCGTGAAGGCACGTCCGTAAACTAGCGGTCGTGCCTTCCGCTACGTTTAGGAGAGATACGTATGAATGAAATACCGATTGGAGCCATCCGGCCGAACCCGGGGCAGCCACGCAAACAGTTCCACGAGAAGGCACTGACTGAACTGGCCAATTCCTTGACGCGGCACGGAATGATTCAACCGATTGTCGTCCGCCCGCGCGAGGGATTTTACGAAATCATTGCCGGGGAGCGTCGTTATCAGGCAGCAAAACAAGCTGGATTCAGTCGTGTTCCGGTCTTGATTATTGAAGCGAACGAAACCCGTGTCATGGAACTGGCACTGATTGAAAACATTCAGCGTGCGGATTTGAGTGCAATTGAAGAAGCCATGGCCTATGCCGAGATGTTAGAGGAATTTAACATCACACAGGCAGAGCTTGCGAACCGTGTCGGAAAAAGTCGTTCCCATATTACGAACAGTCTCCGTTTATTACAGTTACCGGTTGAGGTCCAACAAGCCGTCATGGAAGAACGGTTATCGATGGGTCATGCCCGGGCCTTGTTGGCGTTAAAAAATCCATTGAAAATCGAACGGATGGCGGAACGTGTTATGCGTGAAAATTGGAATGTCCGTCGTCTCGAACAAGAGTTACGTGAAAAAAAACAAGTCCGTCCAGCCGTCAAACAGTCAACGGAGCTGGATTTCATCGAAGAAACGTTACGGGAACGAATCGGAGCGACTGTCCGGATCAAAACCACAAAACAAGCCGGGAAACTCGAAATTGATTTTACGGACGAGGCCGATCTGAATCGGATTCTCGAACTGCTTTTACCGGAAGAAGAGTAACAGCAAAGGATCCATTCCAGTGTCAGACTTGGAATGGATCCTTTTTTGACAGGTGCAGGATAAAAGAAAGGAAAAAAGTTGCCCTTAAATCGAGCGTGGTGTGAAGGAGATGGTCGTACGTGTCGTTTCAGCCGCAAGCTTCGTATCGAGCAAGGCAAAACTGTCGGCGACGAGTTCCGCCAACTCATAAACGAGGTGGAGCCGTGTATTTTGAAGAATCATCATTTCCATGAAGCCGCTGACGTTCACGACCGCTTTAATATTAAAGTCACCGACAGCCGGTAATTCTTTTTGGACACCGGCACCAGGAGCAAGCGGACCTTCGGAGAAGAAGACATGACCGACACTGGACAGACGGCCGAGACAGGCGTCAATGGCGATGACAAGCGGACGGTAATGTGTTGTTTGAATCGAATGAATCGTTTCCGCTAGATTCAAGGCATGAACTGGTTTGGCTAATGTCCCGTAGACATGCATGTTCGAAGGACGGTTTTTTTCTAAAAAGGTCCCGACAAGCGGTCCAAGTGAGTCGCCGGTCGACCGGTCGGAACCGATACAGACAAGAACGACAGGACGATTTTCTTTCATGGCACTGACTTGTTCATGCAACTGTTCAGCCAGCCGTTCCTTGGCGAATGGTTCCGTATATTCTAAAAAGAAAGAATAGGGCTTTTTTTCGTGAGAATGAAAACGGAAATTCATCTGGATCATCCTTTCTTCTCCTGGTGTCAGCATCCTGGTGTCATGGTGAGAGTGAAGGCATTCTGTAATGATTTTCCTTTCCCGGTTTTTGTGAAAATCTAACGTCGAAATTGGTTCTTTGGTTGAAAGTCATTTAAAATCACGTATACTGTCGTAATAGAGAGAAGTCGAAAGGATGGAGAGAATGGCTACCAATAAAGACGTACAGGATTCAGTCGCTCAAGTGGATCGGATTTTTGCACAAGTCATGGACGCAGACATGTGGATCCGCTTTGGGCTCAAGCTATTAATCGCCCTGATTATCATCGCCGGTTTTTATATACTGATGCGTATTTTAACAGGCGCGGTTTCACGACTATTTACGATTCGAAAGATTAATGAACACGATTCCCTGGCGCAACGCCAAAATGAAACGTTGCTGAAATTACTTCAAAATGCGATCCGTTACGTTCTTGGTATCGTCATGCTTCTGACGGTCCTCAGTCAGTTCGGGATCAACATTACGGGTCTTGTCGCCAGTGCCGGTATCGCCGGTCTTGCCATCTCATTTGGGGCAAAGAACCTGGTTCAGGATATCATTACCGGGGCCTTCATCATCTTTGAGCGTCAGTTCAAAGTCGGTGACTTTGTCCGTGTCGGTTTGATTGAGGGTGTCGTCACGGAACTCGGAATCCGGACGACGAAGTTAAAAGGATTGAATGGAGAAATCCATATCATTCCGAACGGACAAATCCTGCAGGTGACGAACTTCTCCGTCGACAACAGTTTTGCGTTGGTCGATGTGCAAGTTTCGTACGAAGAAGATTTGGAACGGGTCGAACAGGTCTTGCATCAAATCGCGAATGCGACGACTGAAAAATATACAGATATGTTTATCGAGCCGATTCAAATGCTTGGCGTTCAGACACTTGGACCTTCGGAAGTCGTCTATCGTCTGATGGCGGAAGTGCCGCCGATGCAACATTTCCAGGCCGGACGATTGATCCGGAAAGAACTCAAGCAAGGACTCGAACTGGAAGGAATTAAGATTCCGTATCCACGGATGGTCATGATGAATACAGAACAAGGGAATGGTGGTCAAGCCGATGGTGCCAAAAACGTACAATCTTCATGATTATGTCGAAATGAAAAAACAACATCCTTGCGGAACGAACCGTTGGCAAATTATCCGTGTCGGGATGGATATCCGGATTAAATGTCAAGGATGTGGCGCCAGTATCCTGATGCCGCGCCGCGACTTCGATAAGCGTTTAAAAAAAGTTTTACCTGAGTGAATACGGACAAGACCCTGGCGACCGTTACCGGTTGCCGGGTTTTTTTATTATTCATGGAACAAAATAAACGATTGCGTTGCAGTACGGCCAAACATACATGAAACAATCTTATCTGTAAAAAAAGAAGACGCATCTCCTTGCTTAAAAAAATTGAACTATCTATAATTGTGAAAGATGTGCTGACGTGGTGTAATCATTCTACCCACTGCGGCCGCTAGCACGGATTTCCTAGGAAATACCGAAAAGGAGGAATTCCAAGTGGGATTAACAGCCGGAATCGTTGGCTTACCAAACGTAGGAAAATCAACACTTTTTAACGCAATTACACAAGCAGGTGTCGAGGCGGCGAACTATCCGTTCGCAACGATCGACCCAAACGTCGGTGTCGTCGAGGTGCCGGATGCGCGTCTTCGTAAATTGACGGAACTCGTCAATCCGAAGAAAACAATCCCGACGGCATTCGAATTCACGGATATCGCCGGAATCGTCAAAGGAGCTTCAAAAGGAGAAGGGCTCGGAAATAAATTCTTGGCCAACATCCGTGAAGTGGATGCGATTTGTCAGGTCGTCCGTTGTTTCATCGATGAGAACATCACACACGTTTCAGGAAAAGTCTCACCAATCGATGATATCGAGACAATCAACCTTGAATTAATTCTTGCCGATCTCGAATTGGTTGAAAAACGAATCCAACGTGTTCAAAAACAAGTCAAGTCACGCGATAAAAATGCAGCGGGTGAACTCGAAGCACTTGAAATCGTTTTGGCATTACTGGAAGACGAAAAGCCGGCACGCCTTGCTGAGTTAACTGAAGATCAGGCAGCAATCGTCAAGCATTTCCAATTGTTGACGATGAAACCGATGCTTTATGTCGCAAACGTCGGCGAAGATGAAGTCGCAGACGCAGACAGTAACGAAAACGTTCGTCTCGTTCGTGAATTCGCAGCAAAAGAAGGGGCGGAAGTCATCATCATCTGTGCCCGGATTGAAGAAGAGATTGCTGAACTCGAGCCGGAAGAACGCCAAGAGTTCCTCGTTGACCTCGGAATCGAAGAATCGGGTCTTGATCAGTTGATCCACGCAGCATACAACACGCTTGGTCTTGCGACGTACTTCACAGCAGGTGAAAAAGAAGTTCGTGCCTGGACGTTCAAAAAAGGTATGAAAGCGCCGCAATGTGCCGGTGTCATTCACTCGGACTTCGAACGCGGATTCATCCGGGCGGAAGTTGTCGCTTACGAGGATTTGGCAGCAGCCGGAAACATGGCAACTGTTAAAGAACAAGGGCGCTACCGTTCTGAAGGAAAAGAATATGTCTTCCAAGACGGCGATGTCGTCACATTCCGCTTCAACGTTTAAGCGAAGCGAACGAATGGTTATTGCATAAACCAAAATACTTTGATAGTATTAACAAATGTGAGTAATGAATTATTGCTCCTTGCTCGATGAATCGAGCCGCCAGTCCAAGAGGAGGTGACAGATATGCGTAAATACGAAGTACTTTACATCATCCGTCCGGAAGTTGATGAGGAAGCACGAAAAGCTCTAGTTGAGCGTTTCAACAAAGTCCTCACTGACAACGGTGGTACAGTTGAAAAAACAACTGAAATGGGTAAACGTCGTTTTGCTTACGAAATCAATGATATGCGTGAAGGTTTCTACGTTCTTCTTAACGTGACTGCTGAACCAGCAGCTACTAAAGAACTTGACCGTCTCATGAAGATCAGTGACGATATCGTTCGCTTAATGATCACAAAAGACGAGAAATAAGCTGAAACAGGAGAGTGATTCTGATGATTAACCGCGTCGTTTTAGTCGGTCGGTTAACTCGTGACCCTGAAATGCGTTATACGCAGAGCGGGATTGCGGTAACGCGATTCACACTCGCTTGTGACCGTCCGTTTACAGGACAAGATGGGAAGCGAGAAGCTGACTTCATCGATTGCGTCGTATGGCGCAAGCAAGCAGAGAACGTTGCTCAGTATTTGAAAAAAGGGAGCCTTGCAGGAGTTGAGGGTCGCCTTCAGATTAGTAGCTATGACGATAAAGATGGTCAACGTCGTTATCGTGCAGAAGTCGTCGCGGATAGTGTTCGATTCCTTGAATCACGCAATGCAAGCCGTTCTTCCGATAGTGATAGCTACTCTTCGAATTCAAATACAGGTGGAAACGGAAATGCTGCAGGATGGGGTTCACAGCAACAGCAGAACAACTCTTCCTCGCCAGCACCCGCTTCATCTTCATCGAATTCGGGCTTCGGCGCTGATCCGTTCAGCGGCGGCAGTTCGATCGATCTTTCAGACGACGATCTTCCATTCTAATGGAAACGTCGGACTGAAAAATTTACTCTAAAAAGGAGGTTAATCACATGGCACGTCGTCCAGGTGGAAAACGTCGTCGTAAAGTATGTTACTTCACGTCGAACCACATCACTCATATCGATTATAAAGACGTAGAACTTCTCAAACGTTTCATTTCGGAACGCGGTAAGATTCTTCCACGTCGTGTGACTGGTACTTCAGCGAAATACCAACGTCCACTTACAATCGCAATCAAACGTTCACGTCAAATGGCTTTAATTCCATACGTAGCTGACTGATTACGGTCCAGCGCTTTTCCTTTTCGAAGGAAAGGCGCTTTTTTTCGCTTCGCTTTCAACCGGTCCGCCTTTTCGGTTATAATATACAAGTTACCGAATTTTTCATACGAGTATATTTAGTATACAAGGAGGACGCGATGGGGTTAGGTCAGCAAGTATCACCTGAGCGAGAACAGCGCTTTTTTCGCTTCGTTCCGTATCTGTTAATCGTGGCTCTACTTTTTGTCATTGCCGTCGATCACCCAATCATCGCAGCGGTTGGAGCCGTCTTGACGACGGCACTGTTTGTCCTTCATCTGCTGGAGGAACGACGTGGTCGGAAGTCTTGGGAAAGCTACGTCGCCGGTATATCGATTCAAGTCGAAGACACCGGTCAAGATGCTTTGACGAACATGCCGATTGGAATTTTACTTTATGATGAAGAAGCACGTGTCACCTGGTTCAATGATCCGATGCGTGAAATTTTCGGAGATCTGGCCATGGGACACGTTTTGACGGATCTTGATCCTTTGTTCGTGGAAATGATCGGTGTCGATGAAGATCAAGCGACACTTGAAATCGGCGAATCGGTTTACCGTGTCTTTTCAAACAGCGAAAACCGGACCTTCTACTTGTTCGACATGACAGAAGAAGCCCAGGTCGAGCAGCAACTGGTCGATAATCAAACGGTGATCGGCGTCATCTATCTCGATAACTATGACGAGATGACACAAGGGATTGAAGATCAGCTTCGCAGCGAATTGAACAGCCGCGTCACCCAATTGTTGAATCACTGGGCCGCGGATCACGGCACGTACATCAAACGGACTGCTTCCGACCGTTACTTCATCGTGACGACGGAAGAGAACTTACGGATTTTGGAACGGTCGAAATTTACGATTCTCGACACCGTTCGGGAAGAAACGAGCCAACGCGGTGTCCAGTTGACGCTTTCGATCGGAATCGGATGCGGCAGTGATCCGATCCCGGCACTTGGTTTGATGGCTCAATCGAGTCTCGATCTGGCCTTAGGCCGCGGCGGCGATCAGGTCGTCATCAAGCGGGACGGGAAAGTTCGTTTTTACGGCGGAAAAACCAATCCGACCGAAAAACGGACCCGTGTCCGGGCCCGTGTCATTGCCAATTCCTTGCGTGATTTAATGCAGGAATCAAGCCGTGTCCTTATCATGGGACACCGGAATCCGGATATGGATTCCCTCGGCTCCTCGATTGGAATTTTAAAATTAGCCGAGATGAACGATAAAGAAGCTCATATCGTTCTACCGGAAGCCGATATCGGACAAGGGATCCGGCGGATGATGAATGAAATCAGCCAGGAACCAAAACTCGAGACCCGTTTCATCAATGCATTCCAGGCCGATCAGTTAATTGATGATCAGGCACTTCTGATTATCGTCGACACTCATAAACCGTCGCTCGTCGTCGTCCCGGCATTGCTGGAGCGTTTTGAACGCCTGGTCGTCATCGACCATCACCGGCGGGGCGAAGACTTCATTGAAGAACCGGTTCTCGTGTATCTCGAACCGTATGCGTCATCGACGTCAGAACTGGTCACGGAACTGATTGAATATCAGCCGACGAATCAGAAACTGGCGATGCTTGAAGCGACAGCCTTACTTGCCGGAATCATCGTCGATACGAAAGGCTTTACGTTACGGACCGGTTCCCGGACGTTCGATGCGGCATCGTATTTACGTTCGCAGGGCGCCGATACAGTCCTCGTGCAAGAGTTCCTAAGTCAGGACCTCGAGACGTACGTCGAGCAGTCGCATATCCTCGAGCGGACAGAAGTCTACGCTGCCGGGATGGCGATTGCGACGGCCGAGCCCGGTGTCATTCATGATCAGGTCCTGATTGCCCAAACGGCAGATCAGCTGTTATCGCTCCAAGGCATCCGTGCCGCGTTCGTCATTGCGGAATTACAGGACGGCAGGACGGCGATCAGTGCCCGTTCACTCGGTGAAGTGAACGTTCAACTAATTATGGAGACACTTGGCGGCGGCGGTCATTTAACCAATGCAGCGACACAGATGACCGAATCGGTCCTGACCGTCGCAACCGAATTAAGAAAAGCGATTGACCACTATTTAGAAGATGAGACAAAAGGAGAGGAAACAGAATGAAAGTTATTTTCTTACAAGATGTAAAAGGCCAAGGTAAAACAGGAGACGTCAAGGACGTCGCTGACGCATACGCAAACAACGTATTGTTCAAAAAGAAATTGGCACGTCCGGCTACAACGGGAAACCTCAAGCAGCATGAAGCACATGAGCGTAAAGCGGCAGAAGAAGCGAAACAAGCATTACAAGATGCGCAAGCATTAAAAGAAAAGATTGAAAAAGAAACGATCATCGTTTCAACAAAAACAGGTGAAGGCGGTCGTGTCTTCGGTTCTGTCACAAGCAAACAGATTGCAGATGAGTTGAAACAGATGGGGTACAAAATCGATAAACGTAAAATCGAACTCGAGCACCCGATCAAGACACTCGGCGTCACGAAAGTACCACTAAAACTGCACAATGAAGTCACAGCAACGTTAAATGTCCAGGTTAAAGAAGCGTGAGTAGAAAAGGGGACCGGTGATGAGTGATGTAATGCAAAATACGCCCCCCCAGAGCATTGAGGCGGAACAAGCCGTCCTTGGGGCGATCATGATCGATGCGGATCGACTGATCAGTGCGTCCGAACGATTATTGCCACAAGATTTTTATCGTGCGGCCCATCAACGGATTTTTGAAACGATGCTTGTGTTGTCGGATCGCGGAGAAGCCATCGATCTCGTAACCGTTACGGCGGAACTGAGTACGCTTGGCATCCTCGAGGAAGTCGGCGGTTTGCCGTACCTCGGTGAACTGGCGGAAGGGGTTCCGACTGCCGCAAACATCAATTATTACGTCAATGTCGTCGATCAAAAGTCGACCTTGCGCCGATTGATCCGGACCGCCAATGAAATCGTCACGGATGGTTATGAACGGCAAAATGAGGTCGACGTCCTGCTCAATGAAGCGGAACGGAAGATTCTCGAAGTATCACAAGGAAAAGGCAGTGCCAGTTTCATTCCGATTTCGGATGTCCTGACGAGCGCCTATGCGACGATTGATAAATTGCATAAACAGAGCGGCGAGACGACCGGGATTCCAACCGGCTTCCGTGATCTCGACAAAGTGACGGCCGGATTCCAGCGCAACGATTTAATCATCGTGGCCGCCCGTCCGTCTGTCGGGAAGACGGCGTTTGCCTTGAACATCTCGCAAAATGTCGCGACCCGTGCCGATGAGAATGTCGCCATCTTCAGTCTTGAGATGGGTGCGGAGCAGCTCGTCATGCGGATGCTCTGTGCAGAAGGCAATGTCGATGCCCAGCGTCTCCGGACCGGACAGCTTGAGGACGAGGATTGGGGCAAGTTATCGCTTGCGATGAGCAGTCTGTCACAAGCCGGCATCTACATCGACGATACACCGGGTATCCGTGTCAACGACATCCGGGCGAAATGCCGCCGTTTGAAGCAGGAACATGGTCTCGGGATGATCATGATTGATTACCTGCAGCTGATTCAAGGGAACGGCCGTTCAAGCGATAACCGGCAACAGGAAGTCTCTGAGATTTCCCGGTCCTTGAAGTCGCTCGCCCGTGAACTTGAAGTCCCCGTCATTGCGTTATCGCAGCTGTCACGGGGAGTTGAGAGCCGGCAGGATAAACGGCCGATGATGTCCGATATCCGGGAATCCGGAGCAATCGAGCAGGATGCCGATATCGTCGCTTTCTTATACCGCGATGATTATTACAACAAAGAAACGGAAGATGCGAACACGATTGAGATCATTATCGCGAAACAGCGGAATGGTCCGACCGGTACCGTCAAACTCGCTTTCCGGAAAGAGTTCAACAAGTTCGTTGACCTCGAACCGAATAATTCGTATGCCCCACCCGCCTAAACGGGTTCAAAACGCTTCTGTCTTCCAGGACAGAGGCGTTTTTTCAATCATTATGTTTGAATATCTTGAAGAGAAAGGAAAAAAATGAATTAAAAACGTCTTTTAAACGAACGAAAAAGAAATGTAACATTTAATTGTTCGGTATTTGGTTGACTTCTTTTTTTTTCCGCGTTACACTTAGTCGTGGTTTTGAATCGTACGTGGAGGTGGATGAGAATATGTCATCAGTAGTAGTAGTCGGAACACAATGGGGCGACGAAGGAAAAGGAAAGATTACCGATTTTCTTTCGAAAAAAGCCGATGTCGTTGCTCGTTATCAAGGTGGAGACAATGCCGGACATACAATCGTATTTAATAATGAGACGTATAAGTTACACCTGATTCCATCTGGAATTTTTTACTCGGACAAGAAATGTGTCATCGGGAACGGACTCGTCGTTAACCCGAAATCGCTCGTCAAGGAACTGAAGTATCTGCACGATCGTGGTGTTTCAACGGATAACTTACTGATTTCGAATCGTGCGCATGTCATCTTGCCGTACCACCAGTTGCAGGATCAGCTCGAAGAAGAAGCAAAAGGCGATGCGAAAGTCGGAACGACGCTCAAAGGAATCGGACCGTGCTACATGGATAAAGCAGCACGGATTGGAATCCGGATGGCTGATTTACTCGACAAAGAAACATTCGCTGAAAAATTAAAAATTGTCCTCGAACAGAAAAACCGGATGTTCACGAAGATGTATGACGCGGAAGCGATTGCGTTTGACGATATCTTCGAAGAATACTACGCGTACGGTCAAGAGTTCGCGAAGTATGTCTGCGATACATCGGTCGTCGTCAACGACAGCCTCGATAAAGGGGAAAAAGTCCTCTTTGAAGGCGCACAGGGCGTCCTGCTCGACCTCGACCACGGAACGTACCCGTTCGTCACGTCATCGAACGCATCAGCCGGTGGTGTCGCTTCAGGTGTCGGCGTCGGTCCAGCCCGGATCGATCACGTCGTCGGTGTCTGTAAAGCGTACACGTCACGTGTCGGTGATGGTCCTTTCCCGACAGAACTGTTTGACGAAATCGGTCATCAGATTCGTGAAGTCGGCCGTGAATACGGTACGACGACAGGCCGTCCGCGACGTGTCGGCTGGTTTGACTCGGTTGTCGTGCGTCACTCACGCCGCACAAGCGGTTTGACGGATCTTTCACTCAACTCGATCGATGTCCTGACAGGAATCGAAACGCTTAAAATCTGTACGTCGTACGAATTCAACGGCAAACAGATTGATGAGTATCCGGCAAGCTTCCGTGATCTCGAAGCATGTGTCCCGGTTTATGAAGAGCTACCGGGTTGGAAAGAAGACATCACGCATATCCGTAAGTTTGAAGATCTGCCAATCAATGCACAGAACTATGTCAAACGGATTGCGGATTTGACAGGGATCTCGCTTGTCACGTTCTCGGTCGGACCGGGTCGTGAACAAACGGTCGTTCTCCGTGATTTATACGAAGAAGCTTAATGTTTTAAAGACGGCAACTCCGGATTTTTTGAATCTGGAGTTGCTTTTTTCATCTCTGATTAAGCGAAATCATTCACAAGATCGATGGAACGGGCGTATAATGAAGATAATGTTTCACGTGGAACGCATGACGTGAACGTATGATGAAGTCAACAGAGTGGCGTCGGGAGTTTCCGTCGCCACCTTTCTATATGCCTGAAAAACAGGTAAAATAGATTGAATAGAAATTATTAAGGGGGAACACCCAGTGACGGAACGTAAAATCCTCGTCGTCGATGACGAGCAACCGATTGCCGATATATTAAAATTTAAATTAGAAAAAGAAGGTTATAGTGTCGCCGTAGCAAATGATGGAGTGGAAGCACTCGAGAAAGTCGAAGAGTTCAATCCCGATTTGATTTTGCTGGATATCATGTTGCCCTTGATGGATGGCATGGAAGTTTGCCGGGAAGTCCGGAAAACTTCAAAAGTCCCGATCATCATGCTGACAGCAAAGGATTCCGAAATCGATACGGTCCTCGGCCTTGAGCTTGGTGCCAATGATTACGTCACGAAACCGTTCAGCTCACGCGAATTATTAGCACGCGTGAAGGCGCATTTGCGGAACGTCAATACCGTCGAAGCGGCACCTGCCAATGCAGGACCGGGTCCGCTCAAAGTAGGAGAACTGTATATCGATACGAATTCTCATACCGTTACACGACAAGATCAAAAAATCGAGCTGACGCAACGTGAGTTTGAACTGTTGCATTACTTGGCAAAAAATATCGGGCAAGTCATGACCCGGGAACACCTGCTTCAAACAGTCTGGGGATACGACTACTTCGGTGATGTACGGACCGTCGACGTCACAGTGCGCCGTCTGCGTGAAAAAGTCGAGGACAACCCGAGTACACCAATCTATATCATGACCCGCCGCGGTGTCGGCTACTATCTCCAAGACGGGGAGAATGAATAACGATGTTAAAAGGAACGAACTTCTTTAAATCGATCCAGTGGAAACTTGTCGTCATTTATGCGTTGTTGATTTTAGTCGCGATGCAAGTCATTGGGGTTTACTTCGTTCGTTCTCTTGAAAAACAGTACATTACGAACTTCTCAAAATCTGTTGAAGACCGGGCCGGACTTGTCGCGTACAATGTCGGGAAGGAATTCGATAAGACAGGCGATGATGAGGCCTCCAAACGGCAGTTGTCTGAATCTCTTGGACAGCTGCTGTCTGAGTTTAGTAGTGGCTCGACGTCAAGGAACGATATTCTCGAAGTACAAATCATTGATCAGGATTCGATCATTCAAGCGACATCCGACGAAGACAATCAGTCAGCAGTCGGACAACGGGCAACGAATTCACTGATTAAAAAGGCACAAGCCACGAGTTCATCTCGTGTCGATACCGTTCTCGATCCGACGACGGAAGACAAGATCCGTATCTTTGCCGTCCCCGTCACCTCCGAACGGACCGGGGCGACGACCGGCATGATTTATGTCCGGGCGTCGATGGAGTCGATCTATTCTCAAATGCAGCAAGTCACACGGATCTTGGCAACGGGGACAGTGATTGCACTTGTCATCACCTCGATTCTCGGTGTCCTGTTATCGCGGACAATCACCCGTCCGATTTCGGACATGCGACGTCAAGCGATCGAGATGCGGCGCGGGAACTTCTCGCGGAAGGTTAAAGTGTATTCCGACGATGAAATCGGTCAGTTGGCGCGTTCCTTCAACGAACTGACGGATGAATTGCTCGAAGCGAACGCGACGACGGAAGCCGAGAGGCGGAAATTAACGAGCGTCCTCGAAAATATGACGGATGGCGTGATTGCGACAGACCGGACATTACGGGTCATCCTGATGAACGATCAAGCGAAGGATATCGTCGGTGTCGATGAATCCGGTATCGTCGGGACGAACTTAAAGGATCTCCTCGCACTTGGAGACGACTTCATGATTCCGGAAGACGGAACGATGCCGCCCCGTCTGCTCGATTTCAGCAGTGAGGATGAACTGTTCCTTGTCCGGGCCTTCTTCTCGCCGGTCAAAAAGCACAGTGGTCCGATTACCGGGATGATCATCGTCCTGCATGACGTCACGGAGCAGGAACAGGTCGAGCAGGACCGACGCGAATTCGTCGCGAACGTCAGCCACGAACTCCGGACACCGCTGACGACGATGCGGAGTTATCTGGAAGCCCTGGCGGAAGGCGCATACCAGGATGAAGAACTGGCACCTCGTTTCCTTGAAACGACACAAAACGAAACGGAGCGGATGATCCGCCTCGTCACCGATCTGTTGCAACTGTCGAAAATGGACAGCAAGGAATACAAGATGAACAAAGTCCGTTTTGATTACATTCAATTCTTAAACGATATTCTGGACCGTCACGATATGACAAAACCGGAACGGATTCGGTTCCGACGCAAGATCATGAAGCGGAAAGTCTACATCCGTGGGGACCAGGATAAGTTGATCCAGGTCGCGGACAATATCCTGACGAATGCCATCAAGTATTCACCGGAAGGCGGTACGATTACCGTCCGGACGATGTTACGGGCAAAACGAATCGTCATCAGCATCAAAGACGAAGGTGTCGGGATTCCAAAAGCGAACTTACAGAAAATCTTTGAACGTTTCTATCGGGTTGATAAAGCACGGGCCCGGAAGATTGGCGGAACCGGACTCGGTCTCTCGATTGCCAAAGATGTCGTTTCGGCGCATGGCGGTGACATTTGGGCAGAAAGCGAGTGGGGACGTGGCACGACGATTTACTTTACGCTTCCGTATGAGGTGATCGAAGAGGTGGACATCGGATGACGAAACAGCGACTGAAATCCATCGCGTTGATTCTTCTGGTCAGCGCTTCGATTGTCCAGACGGCGATGTTATGGACGTATCATCCGAGCAGTGAGTCGATTGAGCAGGAGCAGGTGTCGTTTAATGAAATCGATGCCTCGAAGACGGTTGAAGGAAATCAGCTGATTAATCCGGAACTTGTCGTCTACTCGAACGGTGAAAGTGCCTATCAGACCCAGATCATCGGTCGGACGATTCTGAACCGGATCGGCGCCTCGTTTGATGTCGGTGTTCTTGTTTTGACCGATAAGGCATCCAACATTCCGGTCAGTAAACGGAGTGTCGAGATGATTTTCCCGACGCCGATCAGTTCGAAGATGCTCGAGGAATTACTCGGGGAAAAACAAATTGCGATGTCTGAACCAATCAAACGGCTTTATCTGCTCGATTATGAAGGACCGATCCTTCGGCTGGAGTCGACGACCGGACGATTTAAAGACTTTAAGTTAATCGGCGATGAAACGGTCTTAAAACGGTTATTCGCCTATGACAAGAAAAAACCGATGACGAAAGTCGAGCTCAAGGGCGGTGACTATACGTATGTCCCGAGCGGTGCAACAAAACTGGAAGAAGTCTTCGTCTACGATGACATCGCACAGGATCCGAAACCGCTGAGCCGGATCGAGAGTGCGTTCTTTACGGAAAACTCGAACGTGCAGCAAATCAAAAGCCGGGATGATCTCGACGTTCTGACGGACGGTGTCAGTGTCTCGACCTATGACCGGGATTACAATGCGTTCCGTTTCAATACGTTGTCGCCGAACACCCAGACCTCTTCCATCGATTACAGTACGATCGTCAGTTACATCAACATCCATGGCGGATGGCTCGATCCTGTGACGCAACGCAGCGGTTTCCGGTATTACTTTGATCAGATGTCGAAAGCGGATGAAGAACAGGCGGCAACGTTCCGATTGTATTTGAACCGGTATCCGATCTTCGGTGAAACAGGACCGTTGCTCGAACAACCGGACTTCGATCTCGCGACCATCAAAGTCACGTTCGAAGAAAATCAAATCCGTTCGCTCAGCCGCAGCATGATTCGGGCGGATCGGAAGTTGTTGCTTCGGGAAACGACCTTGCCGTCGATTGATCAAATCGAAAAGCAGCTTCAATCCGCTGATCTGTTGGATGAGATTTCCGGTATCCGGATGGGGTATGAGATGACGTACGAAATTGAAACGAGTCGTTATGCCTTGTTTAAGCCGGCCTGGTTCGTCAAACACAACGGGAAATGGACGACGGTCGATCAAGCTATCGGAAAAGAGGGGTAAGGATTCATGGATTGGAGTAAAGCAAAAACGTTATTGATTTTGACGTTCCTGATCCTGAACGCCTATCTTGCCGTTCAGTTGATGGACCGAATGATCGATCCCCGAATCGTCACAACGAACGCGGACGGGAAAACTGTTTTGAAAGAACGAAAAATTGATGAAAAGAAACTGCAGACCGTCTCGAAAGACATCGGTTATTTGACGGCGGAAGTCGATACGAGTTCATTGACGCCGAAATCAGGTTCACCGATTCAAGATGCTGTCACGTCTGTCAAAAATCAAATCGAGTGGTCGGTTCGTCTGACGAAACCCTTCCCACTCGAAGCGAAAGCGATGCGCGATTCCGCGACATCGTTTGTCCAGTCGTCGGCTGCGTACGGGACAGACTATACGTTTTGGAAATATGACAGCAAACACAACGAGATGACGTTTGTTCAGACGTACAAGGAGCAACCGCTGTACTCGACGCCGCAACAGTCGCGCGAAGATGACGCGATGATTGGTCCGTCCCTGCTGGTGCTCCAGTTGAACGATCAGAAGGAAATCGTTAGCTACAAACAACGTCACTTAAACAAAGTCGTCCGTCAGGCGCAGGATGTCACGTTATTATCGGCGAGTGAATCCGTCATCCAACTGTCGGAGCAGGGTCTGTTCCCCGCTTCGAAACGAATGACGAGCCAAAAACTCGGTTACTTCTGTCTCGTGACGGAAGGAACGAAATCGGTGCAGATTTTACCGCCGACGTGGCAGATTGAACTGAACGGAGAAGAACTGTATTTCGTCAATGCAATCGACGGCGGAGTCCAGACCATCGAACGGCTTGATACCGTTTCAGAGAAATGAGGAATGCACGATGAGCCTACACTACAGCGTCCTTGCCAGTGGCTCGACGGGGAATGCCCTCTATATCGAAAGTGAACAGACCCGTCTGCTCGTTGACGCCGGCCTGACCGGGAAAGCGATGCTCGCCCTGTTTGACCAGATTCACCGGTCACCGGATCAGATTGACGGCCTGTTCGTCACGCACGAACATTCTGATCATATTAAAGGTGTCGGCATCATGGCCCGGAAGTACAACATCCCGCTCTATGCGAACGAAAAGACGTGGGCGGCGATGGAAGCGAAGATCGGCAAAATCGATCCCGCACTGAAGTTCCTGTGGGAAGTCGGTGAAGTCAAACAGTTCGGCGATATCGAAGTCGAGTCGTTTAACGTCAGTCATGACGCGGCCGATCCGATGTTCTTCCAGTTTGCCCACGAAGGCAAACGGCTGGCCCACATCACGGATACCGGCTACGTGTCGGACCGGATGAAGGGTGTCATCCGCGGAGCCGATGCCTACATCTTTGAAGCGAACCATGATATCGGGATGCTTCAGATGGGGCATTACCCGTGGAGCGTCAAACGGCGGATTCTTGGCGATTACGGACACGTTTCAAACGAAGACGCCGCGATCGCGATGAGCGAAGTGCTCGACGACCGGACGAAACGGATCCACATGGCCCACTTGAGTAAGGACAACAACATGAAGGAACTGGCCCGGATGAGTGTCTCACAGACGCTCGCAAGCCGCGATGTCGACCTTAGCAAAATCCAGTTGCTCGACACGGATCCGGTCATTCCGACACCCCTCTTGAAGCTTTGATTATGGGAAATTACTGAATATGCTCAAAAGACCCCCACATTTGGCTAACTCGCCACGTGATGGGGGTATACTTGTGTAAAGAGAGTCTAGAAGGAGGCGTGTGTCGATGGATCGACCAGAAGAACCACGGAATGAATCAGATCAGCCTTACGCATCGACCGATGAGACAGGCGGCTTTCCGCCAAGACGGCCCAGTGAAGACGAGCCGGTCAGTCCCTATCGTGAACCATATGAAGAAGAACCGCAGGAACCAAAACGCCGCGGCGGCGGGAAAGCCTTTTTTGTCGGCCTGATCGGCGGGATCATCGGTGCGCTGTTGATTGCCCTGATTGCCTGGCCGTTCGTCCGTGACGAAATGACAAGTCCGACGCCGGTCTCAAACGCGACGCCGGAACAGGCGGCGACGAAAGCAACGGAATCGGAAAACGATATCGTCAGTGCCGTCGGTCAGACGAAGGAAGCGGTCGTCAGCGTGACGAACCTGCAAAGCTCGTTCCAGGGTACCGATCAGGAGACCGGAGCCGGATCGGGTGTCATCTATAAAAAAGACGGCAACAAAGCGTATGTCGTAACGAACTATCATGTCGTCGAAGGTGCAAGCCGGCTGTCGGTCACGTTGTCCGACGGAACGGCACTCGAAGCGAAAGTGCTCGGGGAAGATCCGACATATGATTTAGCCGTGTTGTCGATCGATTCATCAAAAGTGACACAAGTCGTCAAACTTGGAGATTCGGATACGTTACGTGCCGGGGAGACGGTTCTTGCAATCGGAAATCCGCTCGGAATCTTTGCGAACTCGGTCACACGTGGGGTCATCAGTGCCCAGGAGCGGACGGTGCCGGTCGATACGAACAAGGACGGGCAGCAGGACTTCAACACCGAAGTCATTCAGACCGATGCCGCAATCAATCCGGGTAACTCAGGCGGAGCGCTCATCAATACGTCCGGTCAATTGATCGGCATCAACTCGATGAAGATTGCCGAAGCGAGTGTCGAAGGGGTCGGTTTTGCGATTCCAATCAACGAAGCATTGCCGATTATGCGTGATCTCGAACAAAACGGTGAAGTAATTCGCCCGCAACTCGGGATTCAGATCCGTGACGTTCAGGAATTCCCAAGCGGGTTCCGGGAAGATCGTCTGAAGTTACCGAGTGACGTCAACCGCGGGATTGTTGTCGTCGGTTTGACGAAAAACAGCGGGGCAGCAAAAGCAGGGATGAAAGAAAATGATGTCATCGTTGAAATCAACGGTAAAGACATCAACTCGTTTGCTGATTTAAAAAGTGTCCTGTACCGGGATGCAAAAGTCGGCGATAACGTCAAGGTGACGTTCTACCGGGGCGGCGAGAAACAGACATTGGATGTCAAACTTTCGGCGCAAGCGGCGACGGTGCAATAACAGATTCAGATCAACTACTCGTATGCGTGCGGGTAGTTTTTTTGTGCACAGAAAAGAGGGTGTCTCCGGCTCTCATCGTGATTCGCGGTCACGCGCTTTCCTCAGGCGAGGAACAAGCCGCGGGCTTCTTGCCTGTCGGCGTCGAGGCCCGGGTCTCGTTTTCCTCTGACAGCGCGGGCGAGCCGCGCTTTTTCCTGTAGGAGTCGCGTGCAGCGGACACGATGAATGAAGGGAATAGCGAAACAGTGGAGTGAGTAACGTCAAAGCTGTGGATAACTTTTTTCGGCCGGAGAAGTCAATTTTTGTTATACTGGTAGCGGATAAATGTGGATAACTTAAAAGGAGGAAAATACCTGTGGATAAATATGTCTGTTTAGAACACGTCGAGTTAGCGCTCGACGAAGTAGTCGATGAAACGGAAGAGTACCCGATTTTGGAAGAGGTGCCGGCAGAGAAAAACGTCACGTGTGAGTACTGTGACCAGCCCGCGACATATCTTGTGTCAAGCAAAAAATAATTATCAACATGTGGACATGTGGATAACTCTGTGGATAACTCCTGAATTTTCTGTCAGAAAGCGAGAAAAATGATGCAAATTACCATTATCACGGTCGGAAAGCTGAAAGAGAAGTACTTGAAGCAAGGGATTGCCGAATATACGAAACGTCTTGGCGCCTATTGTTCGATTCAAGAAATCGAGGTACCGGACGAAAAAGCACCGGAACAATTAAGTGACGCCGAGATGCAGCAAGTGAAGAAAAAAGAGGGCGAACGGATTTTAGCGAAGATCGGACCAGATGTTCATGTCTACGCACTTGCTATTGAAGGAAAGCAACGGACGAGTGAACAGTTCGCGACAGAACTCGACCGACTGGCGACGTACGGCAAAAGTAAAATTGCGTTTGTCATCGGTGGATCGCTGGGTCTCGCACCGGAAGTCATGCAACGGGCAAACGATACGATTTCGTTCTCGAAGATGACATTTCCCCATCAATTGATGAAGATGATTTTGTGTGAGCAAATTTACCGGGCATATCGGATTAATCGGAATGAGCCGTATCATAAGTAAATGCGGTTTTTACAGAGCTAGTCGATTTATTAGACTGCTCTTTTTTGTATTGACTTAATTATTTCTGAAATAGACATATTGTTTCGTCGGATATAAATTAAATACAAATAATAACTATAATTTGACTCAAATATTTAGAAATCTGTTTGAGTTTTTTTAATCTTTAAGGAAGACATGAATAGTAAAAAGTATAATTGAAACAATAGTCCTTTGTGTTGAAATAATTTAAAATCATTAACGATTTTTTTAAGAATATTTTATAACAGTTAAGTAAATCTCTTATCTAAACTTAAGGGACAATTTTCGCACGTTTTATGACCTAATACATTTGCATTTTGGTATAATTTTCAATAAAGGAGTGGTTATATGGATTTTTTGACATCGACAGTTCTGTCTGGAATAGCTTGGGATGGAATTAAGTATGCTGGAAATATCACATCTAAATATCTTAAAGAAAGATTAGGAGATTGGATTGTAAACGATAAAGTACTAGAAGAACTAGCTTCTAAAATAAACGATCTCCCTGATGCATATAAAAAGAATGATAAATTCTTAGAATTAGCTATTCAAGAGGATGAGAGTTTACAAGAATTGTTGAGAAATATTCAACCTAAAACCGATGTGAGTTTTAAAGATAATGTTATTACAGGAAGTACTATTAATAATGCTACAGGTAGTTCTACAATTCACAGTCCAACTACTAATTATTATTATGGACAAAATCAGCCCCCTCAAGTTAAAACAAAATTTCAAGTGAAAAGTGAGTTAGATCAGCTTCTAGCTGAAAATGCAGCAGTATTTAAAATGTATGGTCCTACGCCAGAAAATACGTCCGATTTAACAACGAGAAAGCATGAAGCTTGGAGAAGTATGGCATCAAACTATATCGTACCTAATAATGAAAAAATAATTAAACTTTTAGAAGAATATATAGATTTACTAAATTTTGAGGAAAAAATTATTCTAATGGAGTTTAAATTACATTCCGAGGGTTTTAAGGATAATCAGACTAGAGAGGAACGAATTGCAGAGTATCCTAAATTTCCAATTGCTATAAATTCTGTTTTAGGAGGATAAAAATGAACTATGGTGAAAGAGTTGTAAAACCGTTACCACAAGCAGTAAGACAACTAAGTGAAAGATTAATGATGAAACCAACTGTGGAGAATGTAGAATGCATTAATAATCAATTATTGAAAGTCTCTAGAACAGCTCCTCACGATGATTTAATAATTTTTATTGTAGATGCATATGTTTTAGGTGAAGGAGACACCTTTGAAATAATTAAAAATAATCCGACTATTAATACTATTTTGGCATTAAGTTTATGGAATCAATATACATATGATGCAAAAACATTGGCGAGAGAAAATGGTGTAGCAGTATTTACTTATTCTGAGCTAATGGGAGCAGTTTATTATTATGGTAAACGCTATTTGGACTACGTATCTCCAAAAAAAGATTAATAGTAATAAGAATTTATTATTCTTAATTAAAAGTGATCAAATAAGAATTTATTTATTTGGTTCAGCTAAATATAAAATTTCGCCAAATGATTTGGATATATTGTTAACTTATAATAATAAAGCACTATCTTTAGTAGAGATATCTGTAATAAAACAAGAACTTAAAATTCATTTAGATATGCTAATCCCAACGGATTTGTTAGTTCTATCATATGAAGAAGAAAGACAAATAAATTTTATTAAGAATGAGTTAGCAGTAAACTTGTATTAATATCTCATTTAGATGTATTACTAAGAACCTTACCATAAGTAAGTTCAATCAATACAAAAGACCATCTCAAATGCTGTTAGGCACTTGAGATGGTCTTTTGTATAGCAAGCTTTTCTGACAAGAGATAATCAAAAAACAAAAATGTACTGGAGGTCACTCATGAACTGGATTGAACTAAAAGAGAAATCGGAAATCAAGAAATTGCTTGAGAACTTTGGTTATTTTCATGACGGCTGTCTGAAGGAAATGCACATGTGGACGGACACATATGTTGAGGAAAAGCTGAACATGAACGCTCCTGGCGAATTAGATACAAACGTCAAACTGTTATTTCAACGTCAGTTCAAAAATCCGTCTGTAATTGAATTATGGTTTGAAGGTGTAGCCGAAATTCACATCCTTCCGACACCGGAAAATTTCACCTCGATACTTTTTGAGGCTATTATATTAAAGAAAAATGATACTTATTACTGGTCAGATGATATTGACTTTGATCCGAACCAGATCGAATATCACACAAGTTGGATATCTGCTAAAAAACTTAGATGGAGAGAAAGAAATGATTGGATGGGAAAACAAAATCGATATGGAACTAGCGAATAGATCGGTTTGATCCAGGTGTAAACTCGGATTCATAGCGAACCTCTTCATTGATATAATGGTCAATCCACCTTCTTCTTTTTCGTTAACATGGCTACAACTGCACCCAAAGTCACTGTAATCATACCGATAAAACCTTGTGGGATGTGTCCGTACAACAACATGAAAATACCGATACTGCTCAACGCGACGCCTGATCCAATCAACACTTCGCTCATTAAAAAGACTCCTTTCGAAATCAAACTGTATATTTCCTTCACTATAACGAATATTTTTATGAAACAGCAATGAGCCGATTTATAAAGATAAGTCATGAAAAATAAAGAATTGAGTCTCAACCTGAATCAAAATTTCTTCTTATGTATATTAAAAATCAAAAACACACGTCGAACGGACAGCGGAGTCAGTTCAACATGTGTTTTTTGTAGGACATTCAATTTTTTATGTTCGTTCCAGCACCGTCGCGAGCATCCGGTGCACGACTTCGTGGTCGCGGATATCATGCAGCTGATAATCCTTGCCGGGTAACGTGTAAACGTCGGTTGAGCCGACGTAGGAAATAGCGAGCTCAAGTGTACCGTCTTCCTGGCAGGTCGTCCGTAATTCCAGTTCACCGCTGATGACGCCGACTTCATTCGTCATCACGCCGTGCGTGGCGGTGAAAGTAGAGGTTTTCGTTTCCATCGAATCGACTCCTTCTTAGTATGTACAGGTGTTCAGCATCGTTTGCAGTGCTGTTTTTTCAGAGGATTGGAGACTTAAGCCCCAACGGCTTTTCGTGTTGATCCACATCTTCGAGTAGGCACAGCTTGCGCCGGCGCGAGTTGGTTTCCATGTCGATGGATCCTGGTCACCCTTTGAACGGTTTGAGCTTGCGGAGACAGCAATCAATTGCGGACCGTTGAGGTCGTTTGCGAATGCCTGACGTGTCGTTGTCGTCCAGCTGCTTGCACCTGAACGCCATGCTTCCGCGAGCGGCACGACATGATCGATGTCGAGATCGGACGGGTTCGTGAATGTCAGTCCATCATAATAACTGTACCATGAGCCGGACGTGACCGGACAGTTGCCGACATAAGAATCCGCATCGCGTTTCAAGACGACTTGACGGGTGTCACAGCCGCTTCCTTGGCTGCTCCAATGGGGGAAGAGATCACGGGAGTAACCGGTCATTGTACTTTCGGTTTTGACTGTCAGTGCGTTGAGCTCAGATTGAGCCGTCGCTTTTGACGGGATGCCGGACGGGAGTGCGGAAACGGGTGAGAGGTCGAACTGAAACGCAGTGAGAAACAAAACAAACGATACGGCGAGTAGCTTGATTTTCTGGAACATGAACTGCCTCCTCTTATGTAAGTGTGATGAGAGAATCCTCTCAACTCACTCAGTATGCCATCGAATATTTTGGATAGGGTTAAAATAATGTAAACATTACAAAAGTTGAATACTTTTTACCGGAAATATTTTTTGGGAATTAAGCCTAAAGTAATGGAGAAAGGAATTATAAAAAAAATTAAAATCAATATCGGATCAAAACGAAGTGAATGATTTAAAATTGCGGGGACTTTTAACGTGAAAAAAGCACCCGCTACTGGGATGCTTTGGTTACAGACTTTTATCGTGCGCTGATCGTTTTTTGAAAAAATGGACGACTAAAAAAACTAGAACAATATTTGATAAAAAACCAAACGAATCAAAGAAAGCATCTAAGAGCGGCATTTTTTTCCAGTGAAATGCGTATAAAAAACAAAACAATCGAGCTTACGAACACTACCAGAAGGATGGTCAGAAGAGAACGATTGGTAAAAATCAAGCCGAGAACCAGGAAGACTGACACGAGACCGATGATTTGAGTCACCATGAGACACCTGCTTTCTTTTACATGATCTGTATGTATGATTTTTTCCTTAGTTGAACTTTTCTTAAACAAATTTCCAACGAATCTGTATCATCCAAGAAGGATAATGGGGAAATCTGGAACTTTACATAAGAAAAAACGTATGAATAAAGGAAGGAGCTGAGGGGATGAAAAAAAGATTACATATGTCCATTAAACCAAGTTTTATTTTAGCAGGACTAATTGTCTTGATGATCATTACACTTGTTTTCGTTCAACGTCATCTCAACTCGATTCAGATTGAATCCATTGTTGAGCAGGCAAATGAACGAGGTTTTGGCTACGAATTGGTGATTCATGAACCAATCACGAACTCCTACAGTTTTAGAGCATTCGAACAGGAGTAACAAGAACCCCATCGAAAGGAGAAGTCCGTTGAAAGCCATCAGTCTATTTCTACTGTTCTACGCCGTCACGGTGATGATCATTTATGTCGTGTCGATTTTTCTGCCGGTCGCACTGAATTTCATCGTCTACTTTTCCATCGCGTTGCTGATTGTTCTGGTCGTTTATCTGATTCGACATTATTTATTCAGTTCACGGGCAAAGAATTGAACTCTGTCAGCGAATCTGATTCAAATCTTGTATAGTAAAGGGGTACCTCTGTTCGATTTGGACAGGAGGCACTCCTTTTTTTAGGAGCCACGAGGAATTCAAACGCCAAGGAGCTGAGACCGTACCATGAACAAACAAGACATCAGTGATATCCGTCGCCATTTTAAGGTCGACTCGGAACTACTTAAAATCAACGAAATTTATAATGTATATATCCGCAAGGAAACGAGTGAAATCTTCTATGAGGAAAGCCGACCGTTCGCCTTTCTTGAACTCGAGCAGCAGGAGTTGTTCCTCGCGAATTTCAAGAAAGTCCTGACCGGGAAACTCGACATCAAATTGTTTGAAGTCAAGTTTCAGCAGCCGGAAGAAGGAGCAACCGGACATACGCAACAGTTGCTGTATGAAGGACTCTACACGGAAGAAACGGAAGACTGGACGGAACAGATGCAACAGATTGCACTGAAGATGGTCCAGGACGTCCAGTACGACAATGATATCGTCGTCACGTTCATCCGCGGACAGTACTACAAGACGACAAAACGGCAGGAGGACGAGACGGAGGTCAATAAAAACGATGAAGTCTATACGACACCGTTTATTCTGAGCAGTCTCAATCAGACGGAACTGCCGAAACAGTCGCTTGTCTTCGACTACGTCGATCTCGAGTTCAAGTCGAACCTGTTGATCAACCCGGTCATCAAACTGGCGTCACCGATCGGCGGCTTTTTATTCCCGTGCTTCACGGACAATGCCGCGGACGTCAACCGTGTCCTCTACACAGCCAGCAAACCGAACAAACCGGACCTGCTGTTCATCGAAAACGTCTTAAACGGCGAACAAATCGTGACAGCGGAAGAAGACAAAGCGGTGTTTGAAGAAATCGTCAAACTCGTCATCGGCGAATCGGTCGACTCGAAAACGCTCGCCGGCGTCTATGAGGAAGTCAATCATCTGCTTGTCGTTGAAGACGAAAAAGAAGACGAGCCGGAAGATATTCCGATGCTGGACGTCAAAGAAGTCGAACGGGTCTTAAAAGCGAGCGGGATCGAAGACGTCAGTACGGAACAGGTCGAACGGGCCTTTAAAACGGTCATCGATGATACGACGTACGAGATGAAGGCAAGCAATATCGTCCCGAACTATGAAGCGAAATCGATTAAAATCAACACAAAAGTCGCGAATATCTCGGTCAGTGCGCAAGATTTGAAGTACATCAAGCAGGTCAATTACAACGGCAAACAATGTCTGTTGATTGAAGTCGAGGAAGATACCGTCATCGACGGATTCACACTCGTCTCGGAAGAAAATATTTTAAGTTAATTTCAAATGGCACTCGTTTCGCGTCATTCCGACAAGGAAAGCACACTAAAGACGGGTGCCGTTTTTTGAATCATCCAGAATGATTGATTAATCGGATAAAGATGCGTATGATTGGTTTTGTAAGCGGTATCTTTTAAGAAAAAGAGATATCGAACATTTTTTTAATTATTTACGAAAGCGGTTTCGATACTTATTTTTACAAATGAATCATCTCTTATAAGCACGTCAGAAATTCGATAAAAGGAGGAAAAAACATGGGACAGGAGTATCAGCAATTGGTCGACCGGTTAGCGCAAAAAAAGACCGGTGAACAGCAGGATGGTGTCGAAGTCGTCATCAAACCGGTACCGGACCGGACGGAAAGCGGTGTCCTTGATCCGCGCGTCTTCGAAGTCATGATGCAACAACAGCAGGACAGTTCGCCGGCTGGTCCTTTTTCACTCGAAGCAGCACGGGCCGGGATGGGATGGATCAATACCGACCTGACGACGACAGACATCACGACGGAAGACATCATGATTCCAAGTGCCGAACAATCGATTCCGGCACGAATCTATCGTCCCCGGTCGACGGAACTGTTACCGGTAGTGGTCTACTTCCACGGCGGCGGCTTTTTCGGCGGAACGCTTGAACCGGTCGAACATCCTTGCCGGTTGTTGGCGGAGCGGGCAAACGTTGTTGTGATTTCGATTGATTACCGACTCGCACCGGAACATCCATTTCCGGCTGGTCTGAATGACTGTTTCACGGCCGTCAAATGGGTCTACGAACAGGCGGATGAACTCGGCATCAACCGCGCGCAGCTCGCTGTTGCCGGCGACAGTGCCGGTGGGAACTTAGCGACGGTTTGTGCCCTGCTTGACCGTGAACAACAGACAGAGATGATCCAGTACCAAGTCCTGCTCTATCCGGTCGTCAATCTCGCGGCTCTGCCGACGGATGATTTCAACTGGCATCTTGACGCATACGAGATGAACGAAAACCGGGAATTCCTCGAAGGAATCGTCACAGCCCTTGAAGACACGGATGGACTGTTGAACCGGTTGTACCTGCAAGGGACGACGGACGTGCAGGATCCGCATGTCTCCCCGTTGTTCAGCGATAAGCTGGCCGGACTGCCGGAAGCATTGATCATCACGGCAGAATACGATTACCTCCGTCTTGAAGGAGAAGCGTACGGACGAAAACTCGCACGGGCAGGTGTGAAAACAAAACGGATTCAGTACAACGGGATGGACCATGCCTTTATCGAAAAGCTCGGACAGTATCCGCAAGCGGAAGACTGCATCACGGAAATCGCAAATGGTCTGAAGAAGCGGTTTGCGACTACACAACCAACAGGAGGATGAATCGATGACGACATATACATTAGATTGGAACGCCTATACGGCACTGGCGAGGCAGACGGTCGCAGAAGGGGCAGTCCTGCTGAAGAATGACAAGCAGACGTTGCCGCTGTCAGCGGGAACAATAGTCTCGGTGTTCGGACGCAATCAGTTCAACTATTACAAAAGCGGAACGGGCTCGGGTGGGATGGTTAACGTCACACACGTAACAAGTCCGCTCGAAGCGTTGCAAGACCATCCGGATGTGACGGTAAACCAGTCGTTGCTCGACGTCTATGAAGCTTGGCTAAAAGATCATCCGTTTGATAAAGGCGAAGGCTGGGCGGCGGAACCGTGGTCACAGGAAGAAATGCCGGTCACGGACGAAGTCGTCACAGACGCAGCGTCGCAATCGGACGTCGCCATCATCATGATCGGTCGGACGGCCGGTGAAGACCGCGATAATACAGCGGATCCCGGCAGTTATCTGCTGACGGACGTCGAGTTGACACTGATCGAAAAAGTCGCGGGAGCATTCCCGAAGACCGTCGTTTTATTAAACGTCGGCAATGTCATCGACATGCAGTGGGCGCTTGATTTCAACCCGAGTGCGATCCTGTACGGGTGGCAAGGCGGGATGGAAGGCGGAAATGCGTTGGTCGATCTCTTGACGGGAGCAGTCACACCATCCGGAAAACTGCCGGATACGATTGTCCGTTCCCTCGATGCATACCCGTCAACACCGTACTTCGGCCATGAGGACCGGGCGATTTACAAAG
>Ga0308161_1000766_pt1 | contig 44971 bp, 33 predicted proteins | sample PhyFR2_FD_201034 | JGI IMG/M metagenome (GOLD analysis project Ga0308161, IMG submission 201034) | Phyllosphere microbial communities from UC Gill Tract Community Farm, Albany, California, United States - DLSLF.R2 | ecosystem: Host-associated > Plants > Phyllosphere > Unclassified | place: USA...
GCGATCACGGTGCCGGAGGAATCCAGCACGACGGGGGTCGAGCCGACCGCCGTCACCGTCGGCCGCGCGGCACCGTCGATCCTGCCGACGGACTCGCGCTTCTCCTCCAGCGGCAGGCCCTGCGCATCCGTGGTGACGGTGAGGATCTCGCTCTTCCCGCCTGCGACGCCGTACACCGTGCCGTCGGCGCCGACAGTGACCGCGGCGTTCTTGCCGAGAGTGGCGGTGGGCTCAGCGCTGCCCGGCTCGAAGTTCGCGACGCCGGAGAACGGCATCACCCAGAGGCGACCTGAAGAGCGCTCCATGATCGCGACCGTGTTCCGCCTCAGCGCGACCTGGGCATCACCGGGCAGCTTGACCGCGCCGGAGAGGGAGACCCGCGCGGGATCGACGGGGGACATCGTTCCGCTGCCGTCATCGACGATCAGCACCGAGGCCTGGTCCTGCAGGACGTCGTAGCTCTCGCTCGAGGTGCGCAGCCCGCCGTCGAGGACTGTCGACTCGTGGTTGAAGTGCCCGACAAGCAGGCTCGACGACTTGGTCAGCCAGACGCCGGCGTCGTTCAGATCGACCTTCGTCGTCGGCAGGCCGTCATAGGCCACGGCCATGCCGGTCAGCGCCACCGCGGCGATCGCCACCCCGGCTCCGGCAGCCAATCTTTTCGGGCGCGCGCGCATCCAGCTCAGTACCCTCATACTGATGTTCCCCCCTTGAACGCGCATACAGCGCGCCACGCCCACCTTACCCCGGGGCTACGACGGGGCCATGGGGAGAAGTGACCATGCCGACGTGGATGCCGGCGGCTCCGGCGGGGGTCAGCGACCTGAGGCCCGCCAGCATCCGTCGACGTGGTCGTCGACCATCCCGGCGGACTGCATGAGCGCGTACATGGTCGTGGGACCGACGAAGCGGAAGCCGCGCTTCCTCAGCGCCTTGCTGAGCGCGGTCGACTCGGCCGTGACGGCGGGCACGTCGTCGAAGGTGCGGGGACGGGGGGATGCCGCGGGCGCGAACGACCACATCAGAGCATCCAGCTCGCCGTCGGCCATCTCGCGCACGAGCGCGGCATTGGAGATCGTCGCGAGGATCTTGGCGCGGTTGCGGATGATCCCGGCATCCGCCATCAGTCGCTCCACGTCCTCCTCGCCGAACTCCGCGACCAGTGCGGGATCGAAGCCGGCGAACACCTTGCGGAAGCGCGGGCGCTTGCGCAGGATCGTGATCCAGCTGAGCCCCGCCTGGAAGCCCTCGAGCGACATCTTCTCGAACAGCGCGCGGTCACCGTGCAGCGCGGTGCCCCACTCCTCGTCGTGGTAGCGGCGGTACTCGGCGTCGTCACCGACCCACGCGCAACGGCCGCGGCCGTCGGGACCGGTCAGGACCGACGCCATGCGTCAGGCATTCCAGGGGAACGGACGCTCGCGGTCGAGCTCGGCGTCGTGGCCGACCGAAGCGAGCTCCTGGCCCGCCGCACGGATGCACAGCCAGCGCATCGGCGAAGGGCTCTCGGGCAGGGCGCGCAGCGCGTGCATGACGCCGGGAGCCGCGCGCACCGCGGTGCCGGCCTCGAGCGGGAGCACCTCGTCACCCAGCGCGAACTCGCCGCGACCGTCCACGACGATGTAGATCTCCTCGATCTTCGCGTGCGCGTGCCAGAAGGGGGACTCGCTGCCGGGGGCGGTGGTGTTCACCGAGACGCCGGCGAACTCCGTGCCGATCTCCTTGTCCAGGAACTGCTTGCCCTTCTCGCCGCCCCAGGATGCGAGTTCGCCGATCTGCGTCACGTTGCTCATGCGTTCAGGCTATCGCGGGGGTCGGACGGTCAGCATCCGCGGGCCCCGGGCCGGATACGGATGCACGACCCGGGAACGGATGCACGGCCGGATCGGCGAATCGGTCGTGCAGGTGTTTCCGGGTCGTGCAGGTGTGCTGCGGATGCCCCGCGAGTCAGCCGTTCTTGTGCTTGGCCTGCTTGCGCAGTTCCTTCTCCGAGATCGGCGCCTCACCCGAGGCGGCGAGCGCGGCGTAGTGCGCGCGGGCCTCGTCTTGGCGCTGCTGCTCGATGCCGCTCGCGATGGGGGCGCGCACGTGCTCGGGCTCGAAGCCGAAGGCGCCGACCAGTTCGAGGGCGTGCGGGCGCAGGCGATGGCACAGGCGGCCGATGTAGCTCGAGACGGCGGCCGCACGCTGGGTGGACAGGCGCCCGTTGATCAGGTGCCAGGCCAGGTGCTTCTCGATCAGGGTCAGGCCGAACAGGTCGCGCAGCCAGGTCATGACCTGCCTGGTGCTCTCGTCCTCGATCGCGTTGACCGCATCGGTGAACGCCTCCCACTGCAGCAGCTCACCGTGAGCGCGGGCGGCTTCGATGAGCTCGGCCTGGTTCTGGTTGAACAGCTTCTCGCCGAGGGCCCTGTCCTTGCCCGCGGGACGAAGCCGGCCGGCGATGTCGGCGACCATCTGCTGCACGCGCTCGGTGAGCAGCTCGTGCTGCTGCTCGGCGCGCAGGCCGTTCTCCACCGAGCGGGCCGTGGAGCCCAGGTCGGCGACGGCCTGGCCGAGGGCGCGCAGCCCCGCACCGTGGAACACCCGGTCGGCGGTCTGCCCGACCGCGTACTTGGCCAGCGCCGCGGCGTCCTTGCCCTTGAACTGCCTGGCGTAGTCGGTGAGCAGGCGCTTGCCGACCAGCTGCAGCAGGATGTTGTTGTCGCCCTCGAATGTGGCGTAGATGTCCAGGTCGGCGCGCAGTCCGACCAGGCGGTTCTCGAACATGAAGCCCGCACCGCCGCAGGCCTCGCGGGCCTCCTGCAGGGTGTCGAGGGCGTGCCAGGTCGAGAGAGGCTTGAGCGCGGCGGCCAGGGTCTCGAGGTCCTCACGGTCCTCGGGGGTGTCGGTGCGCCCCGAGAAGACGCCGTCGAACTTCTGCAGGAACTCGTCGTGGGCGAAGATCTGCGCATACGTGGTCGCCAGACGCGGCAGCAGACGGCGCTGGTGCTTGCCGTAGTCCATCAGGACGGTCTCCTGCCCGTCCGCGCCGTCGAACTGGCGGCGCTGGGTCGCGTAGGTGATCGCGATGTGCAGGCCGAGAGCGGATGCCCAGGACGAGGCGCCGTCGAGCGAGACGCGCCCCTGCACCAGGGTGCCGAGCATGGTGAAGAAGCGGCGGCCGGGGCTGTCGATGGGGCTCGTGTAGGTGCCGTCGGCCGCGACGTCGCCGTACTTGTTGAGCAGGTTGGTGCGCGGCACCCGCACGTGGTCGAAGCTGAGCCGGCCGTTGTCGATGCCGTTCAGTCCGCCCTTGAGCCCGTCGTCCTCGCGGCCGATGCCGGGGAGGTCCTCGCCGTCCTCGCCGCGAAGCGGGACGTAGAAGCAGTGCACGCCGTGGTTCACGCCGTTCGTGATCAGCTGCGCGAACACCGTCGCCGCGATGCCGTGCAGCGCCGCGTTGCCGAGGTACTCCTTGGTCGCCGCGCGGAACGGCGTGTTGATGACGAACTCCTCGGTCTGCGGGTCGTAGGTCGCGGTGGTGCCGACGGCCGCAACATCGGAGCCGTGCCCGATCTCGGTCATCGCGAACGCGCCGGGGATGGAGAGGTCCATGATCCCCGGGAGCCAGCGCTGGTGATGCTCCTCGGTGCCCAGCTGCAGCACCGCGCCGCCGAACAGTCCCCACTGCACGCCCGACTTGATCTGCAGGCTCGGATCGGCCGCGACGAGCTCCTCGAAGCCGGCGATGTTGGCGCCGTTGTCCTCCTCACCGCCGAACGCCTTGGGGAAGGCGCGGTGCACGGCGTTGTTCTCGACCAGCAGGTGCAGCTGCGTGAGCACGCGCTCGCGATGCTCGTCCTTGCCGAGGCTGTCGTCGCGCCAGAACGCCGGATCCTTGATCAGCTCGCGCGCCTCGCGGCGCGTGTGCGCCCACGTGCCCATGAGCAGCTCGTTCACACGCGCGACATCGATGCCGGCTTCGGGGGCGGATGCGGCAGTGGGGCGGACGGCGGCGTCGACCATGGCGATTCCTCTCAAGAGGGAGCAGGGATGCCTCAATGGTAGGTCTGCGACAACTTCCGGGGAACTCGTCTGTGGACTGTCGCCAAGCCTCCTGCGCCCCGCCCTCCCCGCGCGTTGTCGCGATTCCACAGCATCCGCTCTCCGATCCCGGCGAGCACGCCCCCGCCGGATCCGCGCCGGGACCATGTCCCACAAGGGGCGGGTCGTCGGGTCCGGGACCTGCCACTACTGAGACCTGCTCCACGCCACGACCCAGAAGAGGCGGGTGCGCGCTCGACGCACCCGCCTCTTCTGAGACTCGACCCCGCGACGACGTCAGGCCTCCTGGTCCTCGGCGTCCACGTCCTTGCCCGTCGGGTCCCACCTGATGACCAGCAGCGAGATCAGGCCGGCGAGGGGCGCGAGGGCGACGATCCAGAACACGCCGGTGGAGAGTGCCGCAGCGAGCACCGGGAAGAACACGAGCGACACGATCGAGAAGACGCGCTTGACCGCCTCGTTGAAGCCGACGCCGACCCCGCGCAGGCGCGTGGGGTACGACAGGGTCGCGTAGCTCATCAGGTTTGCACCAGGTCCACCGGCCTGCGCGAAGACGAACGCCGCGAGCATCGCGATCGAGATGATCACCAGCGCGCCGGTCGGGATGCCGACGAACGCGAGGATCAGCAGGGACGCCGCCTGGATCGCGAAGCCGATGATCGTCATCCGGCGTGCGCCGACCCGGTTGATCAGGCCGACGCCGAGCAGGCCGCCCGCGGCGCCGAAGCCGAGGTTGATGACGAGCGCGGACAGGATGGTCACGAGCGGACCCTGCTGGAAGAGCATCGCGATGATCAGCGGCGTGCCGTAGGCGACGGCGTTGTAGCCGAAGGTGGAGAACACCGACACGCACAGCGCCGCGATGGTGCGCAGGCGGTAGCGGGCGGCGAACAGCTCGCCGTACTGACGCCAGTGACCGGTGCGCGCCTTCGTGGTGCGGGCGGTGTCGGCATCCGGCGCCAGCTCGACGTCGAGGCCGTGGTGCGAGCGCATCACGTCGACGGCGCCACGCAGGTCGCCCTGATCGGCGAGCCACTGCGGCGACTCGGCCATGTACTTGCGCCGGACGAGCAGCACGATGATCGCTGGCACCGCCCCGAACCCGACGACGACGCGCCACAGGATGCCGTGCTGCGCCACAGGCAGAAGCAGGAAGACCGCGAGCACCAGCAGGTAGCCGAAGCCGGTGGCGATGTACCACGCCGGCGACCAGGCGTTCACGCGCTGGGATCGACTGCCCGAGCCGCGCAGCTTGGAGAACTCGGCGAGGAAGGCCATGGCGACCGGGAGGTCGAGACCCACGCCGATGCCCATCACGAACCGGAAAAAGATGAGCACCCACTCGTTCGGCGCGAGGGCGCATCCGATGGCCGCCACGACGAAGAAGGCCATGTCGGCCATGAACAGCTTGTAGCGCCCGAAGCGGTCCACCAGCATCCCGCCGAAGATGGCGCCGACGACGGAGCCGACCATGATCGCCGCGTTGACGAACCCGGTCATCAGCGGGTCGAGGCCGAACTCCTCCTTGACGGCCGTGATCCCGAAGGCCAGCGACGAGAAGTCATAGGCGTCCATGAAGATGCCGCCCAGGGCCAGCACGATGATCGCCTTGGTGCGCGCACCCTGCGAACCCTTCTCGGCGAGCAGGGCGTGCACATCGCGTGCAGTGCGGATGCTGGTGGGCGTCGTGGTGCGCAGGTCGCTCATGGACTGAGAGGCTATTGCCTGTCATGACAGGGATCCGCATCGGGGCGTCATGAAACGTCACAACCAGGGAGCCGACTCGGTCCGCCCACACCTAGGCTGAAATGGTGAGTGCCAGGTATCGGACGGAAGCGAGCAACGGCGTCGACGGGCGGAGCCGGGTGCCGGATGGGCTGGACGTCGCGGTCGCCTCGCCGCTGAAGGCGGATGCCGATCCCGCAGCCACGAACCCCGAGCAGCTGCTGGCCCTGGCCTGGGCGACCTGCCTGAACGGCACCGCCCAGGTGCTGGTGCGGGAGCAGCGGCGCACCCACGTCCGCGTCGAGGTCGAACTGCATCCGGTCGCGCCCGGGCCCGGATACGCCTTCCACGTCGACGCGTTCCTGTCGGCGGAGGGGATGACGGATGCCGAGGCTCAGGACCTGCTCGAGCGCGCACACGCTCGCTGCCCGGTGTCGAAGCTGATCGGCGGCGCCGCGACCGTGCACGTGCACACGGAGGAGTTCGCGGCGGCGTGAAGCCGCTCCTCGCGCGCGTCGACGTGGCGCGCGCGCTGAACCACTTCGATCCCATTGCGAAAGAAGGAGAACGCCGGCCTGGAACAACCGAGACCGGCGCTTTCCTCCCGCTCCGGCGTCAGTGCGCCGCGATCACCTCGAGCACGGCCTCGCCGTAGGCGTCGCGCTTCTTCTCGCCGATGCCGCTGATGCCGCTGAGCGCGTCGACGGACGCCGGCCGGTGCTCGGCGAGAGCGCGCAGGGTCGCGTCGCCGAACACGATGTAGGCGGGCACCCCCTGCTCGCGCGCGGTGGCCGCACGCCAGGTGCGCAGCGCCTCGAAGAGCGGCTGATCCTCGGCATCCAGGGCATCCGCGGCGCTCGTCTTGCGGGTGCGGGACACGGTCACGCGCCCGATCGTGTCCTTGCGCAGCGGCACCGGGGTGTCGCCCCGCAGCACTCCCCCGGCGGCGTCCCCCGGCGCGAGGGTGCCGTACTCGCCCTGCGCGACGAGGATGCCACGGGCCAGCAGCTGCCGCACGACGCTGCGCCAGTCCTGGTCGGACAGGTCCGCGCCGATGCCGTAGGTGGCGATCTGCTCATGGCGCATCTTGCGGATGCGGTCGTTCGAGGAGCCGCGCAGGATGTCGATCAGGTGGCCCGCGCCGAAGGCCTGGTTGCGCTCGCGCTTGAGCCGCACGATCGTGGACAGCAGCTTCTGCGCCGGCACGAGGCCGTCGAAGGTGTCGGGCTTCTCCAGGCAGGTGTCGCAGTTGCCGCACGGCTCACTGTCCTGACCGAAGTACCGCAGCAGGTTCTGCCGTCGGCAGGCCACGGTCTCGCAGAGGGCGAGCATGGCATCCAGGTGCTGCCCCATCCGCATCTTGAAGGTGCGATCGCCCGGGCTCTGGTCGATGAGGCGGCGCTGCTGCACGACGTCCCCCAGGCCGTAGGCCATCCATGCGACCGAGGGCTCGCCGTCGCGCCCGGCGCGACCGGTCTCCTGGTAGTAGCCCTCCACGGACTTGGGCAGGTCGATGTGGGCGACGAAGCGCACATCGGGCTTGTCGATGCCCATGCCGAACGCGATCGTGGCGACCATGATCACGCCGTCCTCGCGCAGGAACCGCGACTGGTTCGCCGCGCGCACCTCTGCCGGAAGGCCGGCGTGGTACGGCAGGGCGTCGAAGCCGCGGGATGCCAGGTACTCGGCGGTCTGCTCGACCGACTTGCGGCTGAGGGCGTAGACGATGCCCGCGGCGGACTCGGGCTGTGAGCGGATGAACTCCACCAGCTGCTTGCGCGGGTCGACCTTCGGCACGATCCGGTACTGGATGTTGGGCCGGTCGAAGCTGGCGACGAAGTGCGCGGCGCGATCCAGGTGCAGCCGCTCGGTGAGCTCCTGGTGCGTGGCCTTCGTGGCGGTGGCGGTGAGCGCCATCCGCGGTACCCCGGGGAAGCGCTCGGCCAGATCGCCGAGCGCGAGGTAGTCGGGACGGAAGTCGTGGCCCCACTGCGACACGCAGTGCGCCTCGTCGATCGCGATCACGCTGAGCGTGCCGCGCTGCAGCAGCTGCGTGGTCTGCGCGGACGACAGCCGCTCGGGGGCGACATAGATGAGGTCGAGTTCGCCGGCGACGTACGCGCGCTCCACCTCACGCCGCTCGTCGATCGCCTGCGTGGAGTTCAGGTAGGCCGCGCGCACGCCGTTGGCGCGCAGCGCGTCGACCTGGTCGTGCATCAGCGCGATCAGCGGGCTGATGACCAGCCCCGTCCCCTCCCGCACCAGCGCGGGCACCTGGTAGGTGATGGACTTGCCGCCGCCCGTGGGCATCAGCACGACGGCGTCCCTGCCGCCGATGACCTGCTCGACGATCGCGGCCTGGTCGCCGCGGAAGGCGTCGTAGCCGAACACCGTCCGCAGCGCCTCGAGGGCGGTCCCGAACCGGGAGGGAGCGGCCTTCGCCGCGGTGGGCACGGATGCCGTGCCCGACCCGTTCGACGGGCTCGGGGCCGCTTCTGCCGGCGACCCCCAGTCCAGCGGCGGCTCCCAGCCGTCCTCCGGCGGCACCCAGTCCATCTCCTCCGGCTCACCCCATGGCTCATCCGGGTACGGGATGTCGTCGTACGGATCGGATGGCGTCGGCATCCATCCAGCGTAACGACCGCCGCCGACCTCGGATCCGGCTCTCCACAGCATCCGCCCCTCCCGGTGGGGTGCGCGTAGGTTGGACGGAACCGAAGGAGGAGCAATGCCCGACATCACCGTCAGTCGCAACGACGACGCCTCGCGTTACGAGATCCGCCTCGATAGCACCCTCGCCGGGTACGCCGAGTTCGACCGGCGTCCGGGCGAGTTCCGCTTCACCCACACCGAGATCGACCACGCCTTCCAGGGGCGGGGTCTCGCCCAGCAGCTCGCCGCGGAGGCACTCGCTGATGCCGCGACGACCGGCGACGCCATCGCCCCGTACTGCCCGTTCATCGCGAGCTACCTGACCAAGCATCCGCTCGACGGCGTCGAGATCCGCCTGCCCAACCAGGGCTGAACGCCGCTCCGCGCATGCGAACGGGGCCGGTCCCGAAGGACCGGCCCCGCCGCGCGTGTCGGGCTACTTCGCGTCGACCGTCACGATGGTGCGCACGTCGGAGTCGCCGTACTGCACGACGCCGAGGTACTTCCCGGCCGCCAGGCCGCTCCACGAGAGGTCGTACGAGACGTCCTCGCCGCGGGTGACGGTGAGCGGGTTCGGAGTCGCGGTGAACGCCCCCTGCCCCGCGCCCGGAGCCACGTTCGCGTAGGTCATGTCCCACGTCATCGGGTTCGGTGCGGAGTAGATGTTCGCCACGACCATGTAGGTGCCCGCGGTGGGCGCCGGGATCGTCACCCGCTCGTCGGCGGATGCCGTGGCCGACTGCCACTTCTGGTAGTAGCGCAGGTCGGTGGGCGAGACCACCCGGTAGACCGTGAGGTCGAGGTCGCTGCCCGCGTCATCCGAGGAGTCCAGGTCGAAGCGGCTCAGCGTCGTGCCCGCGGGCACGTCGACGATCCAGCTGACGTCCTTGTTCTCGTCGCCGGACTTGCCGTCGCCGGAGTGGCCGTCGACGGGGTTGTCCGGGTCGGTCAGCAGCTGCAGCGGTGCCAGACCGTTGACGTTGAGCGCCATCGTGCCGTTCACGCCGGAGGTGATCTTCACGGATGCCGAGCCGTCGACCCCCGTGCCGGAGACCTCGGCCGGTGCGGCGGCGGTGACCGGGAAGACGGCCAGCGGCGAGCGCACGTCGCCGGACTGCCCCTTCCAGGTCAGCGATCCCGTCGCCCACTTCTCCACCGGGGCGGAGGAGTTGTCGAACGTCACCGTGAAGCTCTTCGACTCGCCCGCCTTGTCGAAGCTGAGCACCTTGGGCTCGACCGTGACGTTCACGCCCGGGATGGACGCGACGGCCGTGTACATGCCCGGGGCCGTCGCGGTGACCGTGCGGGTGACCGTCTGCTCGCTGGCGAGCGTGCCGATGGCGATCGACGCCACGTTCAGGTCGCTCGCGTCGATGGGCTTCACGTCGTCGAAGGTGCCCGGCAGGACGCCCTCGATGTACTCCGCCCAGTCCTGCGCACCGTTCAGGTACAGCAGGCCCGGCTGCAGGTACCGCTTCGCGTCGACCTGACCGGCGCCCTGCGCGAACACGTCGGTGCTGCGCGAGCCGTCGGCGTTCACCGTGTCGTAGGCGGTGGTCATCAGCGCCGACTTGATCTCGGCGGGCGACGCATCGGGGTGCTCGCCGAGGTACAGCGCGGCGAGACCGGCGACGTGAGGCGACGCCATCGAGGTTCCGGAGAGGATGTTGAAGGTGGGCTGCTCGTCCTGCCGGTTGTTCGTCGCGGCGAGGATGGCGACGCCCGGAGCTGCGACATCGGGCTTGATGATGTCGGAGCCGGCCGCCTTCATCGGGCCGCGGCTGGAGAAGCCGGCGATCTGCGGCACCGGGGTGGTGATCCCGGTGGTGTTCTCGCCGATCAGCGTGATGGGCAGGTCGGTGCCGCTCTGCACGTACGCCAGCACGGCCGCGCGGTTCGCGGCGGCCAGGTGCACGGTCGGGACCGAGTGGAAGTCGTTGTCGAGCGAGTCAGCGCCGCCGGGCACGTTCACCAGGACCATGCCGATGCCGCCGGCGGCCTTGACGACCTCGGACTTCTCGGCGCGCGCATTGCTGCCGCGATCGCAGACCACGATGTGGTCCTTGACCTTGGCTGCGTCGAGCGTGCCGGGCAGGCACAGGTTCGCGTCGGCGCCCGCTGCCGCATCACCGGCGTAGATCGACGGGCCGGTGACCTCGGATCCGAACGGGACGCTCACGGAAGCGCCGGCCTTCTCGAAGCCGGGGAACTTCACCGTGCCCTCCCACGTCGGGATGGTGGATGCCGCGACCGTGGTGTACCAGGGCGAGGCGTGGTCGGCCGTGACCGGGTCGGGGCCATCGTTTCCGGCGCTGACCGAGACGAAGATGCCCGCGGCCGCCGCGTTGAAGAACGCGATGTCGTCGGGCTCGAGGATGCCGGTGGCGGCCCCTCCGCCGATCGAGTAGTTGATCACGTCGACGCCGTCGGTCACGGCCGCGTTGATCGCCGACACCAGGTCGCTGAGGGCGCAGATGTCGTCCGTGGTGACCGCCGGGTCGGGACCCTCGTAGCAGGCCTTGTACATGGCGACCTTGGCCGCCGGTGCGACGCCGGAGACGGTGCCGAAGTCGACGCCCGACACCGAGGCCTTCACCCCGAAGTCGCCCGCCGCGGTGCTGGAGGTGTGCGAGCCGTGCCCGGCGCCATCGCGCGGGGACAGCAGGTCGTACTGGAAGTCGAAGCCGGCGGCCTTGGCGCCGGCGGAGAAGTACTGCCCGCCGACGAGCTTGGTGGAGTAGTCGTGCTTGTCCCACTCCTGTCCGCTGACGATCGGGCTCTTGAACGTGTTGCCGTCGGCCTTGTCGAAGTACACGTACTTGCCGTCGGTGTACGGCTGCCCCTTGGACTTCGGGCTGTTCCCGTTCTTCAGCTTGGCGCCCGCGAACGACGGGTTCTCGGGAGCGATGCCGGTGTCGACGACACCGACCACGATGCCCTCGCCGGCCGTGCCGACTCCGCCGGTCTTATCCCAGACGCCGCCCTTGCCCGTGGCGTCGTCGCCGAGGCCGAGGAAGTCGGTGGAGGTCTGGGCCTGCGGGTGGCGCACCTCATCGGCGTAGACCCCGAGCACGTCCTTCGAGGCGCGCAGCTTGTCGACCTGCGCGCCGGTGAGCTGTGCGGAGAAGCCGTTCGCGACGACCTGGTAGTCGGCGTCCGGCGTCACTCCCTGCTCCGCGGCGAGCTTGCGCTGCTCGTTCTTCAGGTGCGCGATGTACTTCTGCGAGTTCGCGGAGTGCGCGTCGAGCTTGTCGCCCTTGGCGGGCTTGGTGGCCTTGAAGCCGGCGGTGCCGCCGTCGTAGCTGGCCAGCGGATCCGTCTTCATGAGCACGATGTAGTGGCCTGGCGTTCCGTCGACAGGAGTGGGAGTCGTCACCCCCTCGGCCGCGAAACCGGAGGTGGCAGTGGATCCGATGAACAACGCGGCCAGGGATACGGCCGCTGTCACTCTGAGGGGTGTTCGTCTCATGAGTCGCTCCTGTTGAGTCCGGACGCCGCTGCTCTGCGGCATCCGCGTCTCAACGTAACCCGGCATCCGGACATCGCACCAGCGACTTACGGCCAGGTGTGGAACTCCCGACGGGCCCCGTCACCCGCCGATCGCGTAGCCTGGATCGGTGCCCCCCGCCGCCAGCCTGAGCACGCGCACACTGCTCGTCTGCGCGGCCATCGGCGTCGCCACCGGCATCCTCGGCGGAATCGCGGGTGTGGTCACCCTCGGCGTCCTCGCCGTGACCCCGTATCTGTACGGTCTGGTGCTCGGCGTGCACGTGCTGCCCGGCATCATCGCGCAGGAGGTGCTGCGCCGGCCGCTGGTCGCCCTGATCACGCACGTGATCGCCGCGCTGATCTCGAGCGCCTTCAATCCCGCCTGGGCCATGCGGTTCATCGGCACGGCGCTGCTGTTCGGCGCGATCCAGGAGGGCGTCGCCGCCCTCACCCGGTACCGTGCCTGGGGGCGCTGGCGCTTCTTCGTCTCTGCCGTGATCATCGGCGCGATCGTGGCGGTCGTGGTCGGGTTCGTGGTGGACCTCGGCCGCTTCGACCTCTGGGTGCAGGTGGTCTACCTGACGATCTCGGTCCTCGGTCCGGTCGCATGGACGGCCGTGGGCATCGCCGTGGGCAACGCGCTGCGCCGGGCGGGCGTCGCGTCGAAGCGCTGAGACAGCGGATGCCGAGGGCAGGCCGACTCAGGTAAGGGTAGGCTAAGTTCACAGCATCCGCCGCCGACAGAGGACCCGACGTGCGCTCATCCGCGCCCCTGCTCCGTGTGCGCGACCTCAGCGTCACGCACGCCGACGCGGCGCACCCCTCCCCGCAGCAGGTGTCGTTCGACGTGCATGCGGGCGAGGTCGTCATCCTGATGGGGCCGAGCGGATCCGGCAAGTCCACGCTCACGCTCGCGCTGAACGGGCTCATCCCGCAGTCGGTCGAGGCCGAGATGACCGGCACCGTCGAGGTCGGCGGACGCGACACCCGCACGACTCCGGTCGCGCAGCTCAGCACCGACATCTCGATGGTGTTCCAGGATCCCGACTCGCAGCTCGTCACCGGCACGGTGCTCGACGAGGTCGCGTTCGCTCTCGAGAACCTGCTGCTGCCGGCATCCGAGGTGCTCGAGCGCGCCGAGGACGCACTGCGCCGCGTGGGTCTCTGGCACCGCCGCAGCTGGAACCCCGACCTGCTCTCCGGCGGCGGCCGGCAGCGGCTCGCGATCGCCTGCGCACTCGCGATGCGCTCGCGGGTGATCGTGCTCGACGAGCCCACGGCCAACCTGGACCCGCAGGGCGTCGACGACGTCTACGCCGCGCTCGCCGCGCTGACGACGGATGGCAGGGAACGCGCGATCGTGCTCGTGGAGCACAATCTCGAGGCCGCGCTGCGGTTCGCGACGCGCGTCATCGTGCTCGACGACGAGGGGCGGATGCTGTGGGACGGGCCGGCGCACGAGGTGCTGGAGGAGCACGCCGCGGAGCTGGAGGAGCTGGGCGTGTGGGGGCCGCGGAGCCTGAATGAGCTCCCGCGCCACGATGGACCAGAAGCTCCGCAAGCCGCCATCACCGTCCGCGAGCTGGTCGTGGAGAAGAGGGGCGCCGAGGTCCTCAGCATTCCCGCCCTCGACATCGTCGCGGGGTCCTTCACGGCCATCGTCGGGGCGAACGGCGCGGGGAAGACGACGCTGCTGCAGGCACTGGGCGGGGTCGTGGCGCCGCCGCGCGGGACGGTCATGATCGGGGACCTGGACGCCGGACGGGCCTCGCCCCGAGCGCTGAGCTCGCAGGTCGGATTCGTGTTCCAGAACCCGGAGCACCAGTTCATCGCGCACACCGTGCGGGAGGAACTGGCGCACGGGCTGCGGCTGCAGCGCGTCGGCTCGGCGGAGATCGGCGCGCGCGTCGACGAGATGCTCGATCGGTTCGGCCTGCGGTACAGGGCCGACGAGCATCCGTTCCTGCTCTCCGGCGGCGAGAAGCGCCGCCTCTCGGTCGGCACCGCGCTCATCACCCGCCCGCGCGTGGTCGCCCTCGACGAACCCACGTTCGGGCAGGACCGGGCCCGAGCGCTCGAACTGCTGAGCCTGCTGCAGGATCTGCAGCGCTCCGGCACGACGGTCGTGGTCGTCACGCACGACCTGGACCTCGTGGCCGCCTATGCGACCCACGCCGTCCTGCTGGATGCGGGGGCTCTGGTCGACGCCGGGCCGACCGCCGAGGTGCTCGCGGGTCTCAGTAACGGCGGGTCAGCGGATGCCGAACCCGCGGCCTCTGCGACACCGGCCGGTACCCTGTCCCAGAAGGCGCCTCTGCCGGGGCATCCGACCCACCAGGCCTGGGACGCGAACGCCGCGGGAGTCGCCCGCAGTGCGCCGCGCTCCCCCGCGACCGAGCCGACGCCGACGGACCCGTACGCGGCGGCGCCGGCGTCCGCCCGGTTCTGGCTGCACCATCTCAACCCGCTGGCGAAGATCGCCGCCGTGCTGCCGGCGATGGCGCTGCTGGTCGCGACCCGCGATCTGCTCACGCCGGCCGTCTTCCTGGTTCTGTCATACGTGCTCGTGCTGACCGGCGCGCGACTCACCCGCCGTGCGATGGCGCTGCTGCTGCTCGGGATGCCGATCGGCATCGCCGTCCTCACCGTCGGCTTCGGCGTGTGGGTCGCCCCGAGCCAGGTCGCGGGCACGGGCGCCGTGCTCACGATCGGCGCATGGACGCTGCACGCGGGAGCACTGGTGATCGGCCTCGCGACCGCCCTGCGCCTGGGCGCGATCCTCGCGCTCACCCTGATCGGCGGTCTCACCACGAGCGGCCCCGATCTGGTGCGCGCTGCGGTGCAGCAGCTGAGGGTGCCGTACCGGATCGGGTACACGGCGCTGGCCGCGTACCGGTTCGTGCCGCGCTTCGGGTACGAGCTGTCGGTGATCCGCGCCGCCCACCGCGTGCGAGGGCACGGCTTCGGCGGACGGTTCGGCGGTCGAGGACCGGTCGCCCGCCTGGTGCGCGGCTGGGGGTACGTCGTGCCGCTGCTGGCATCCGGCATCCGGCATGCCGAACGCGTCGCGCTGTCGATGGATGCCCGCGCCTTCGGCGCCCACCGCACCCGCACCGAGCGGCACCTCGTCCCGTGGCGCACGCGCGACACGGTGTTCGTGGGCGCCGTGGTCCTGGCATCCGCCGTCGTGTTCACCGCCACCTTCCCCTGGCAGCTCCCCTGATCGAATGAACTGAGGTTCCGCATGTCCGTCGGCAAGATCGTCAAGCCCGCATCCGCGGAGCTCATCCACCTGACCGTGCTGCGCACGCAGCGACTCACCAGTGGCTGGATGCGGGTGACGCTCGGCGGCGGTGAGATCGAGCGCTTCACCCCGATGGGATACGACCAGTGGTTCCGGCTGTTCCTGCCGCTGGGCGGCGAGGAGGGACTGGAGCGCGTGCCCGCGAAGGCCAACGGCCTGCTCGGGTACCTGAAGTTCCTGCGCATCCCCGACGGCGTGCGTCCGGTGATGCGCAACTACACCGTGCGGTCGTACCGCCCGGCGAGCGCCGATGCCGGCGCCGAGATCGACGTGGACTTCGTGCTGCACGGGTCGGCGGCTGACGGCACAGCAGGGCCCGCATCGCGATGGGCGGAGACCTGCCGTCCTGGCGAACACGTCCTGGTGATCGACGAGGGACTGACGTTCAACCCCGCACGCGGAGAGGACCGCGTCGTGCTGGTGGGCGACGAGACGGCTCTGCCCGCGATCGCGGGCATCTGCTCCTCGCTGCCGACGACGGCGGTCGGGACCGTGATCGTCGAGGTCGCGGCCGCGGAGGACGCGCTCGAGTTCGCGCATCCGGCAGCCATCGAGGTGCAGACGATCGTGCGCACGGATGCTGAGGTGCCCGGCGTGCGCGCGCTGTCCGCGCTGCGCGAGCTGGCGCTGCCGTCCATGCCGTTCCACGCATACATCGCGGGCGAGCAGTCCCTGGCCTCCGGCGCCCGGCGGCACCTCGTCGCCGAGCGCGGCGTGGACAAGGACCATGTGAGCTTCACCGGCTACTGGAAGCGCGGCGCCTCGTCGCCCGCATCCCGCGCGTCCCGCGAGGCGGCGGCCCGGCCTGCGAACTGAGCCCGCTCCGCCCTTCGACCGGTACGGATGTCGGCTCAGAGTACGGATGTCGGCCGAAACGGGGGCGTCCGGCCGACATCCGTACTCCCGACCGACATCTGTACTGTCAGGACAGGTCGAGCGGGACGACGAGGGCCGTCCGGATGCAGCATCCGGACGGCCCCTCGATGGTGATGCGTCAGCGCTTGCCGGCGATCTGACGGCCGACGAGGTCGCGCATGATCTCGTTGGTGCCGCCGTAGATGCGGTGCACGCGGGCGTCGGTGAACGCCTTCGCGATCGGGTACTCCATGATGTAGCCGTAGCCGCCGTGCAGCTGCACGCCCATGTCGAGCACCTCCCACTCGCGCTCCGTGGCCCAGAACTTCACCTTGGCGGCGTCCTCGGCGCTGAGCTTGCTGTCCTTGTAGGCCAGCAGCGCGCGGTCGACGTACGCCCACATCACCTCGGTGGTGGTGACCATGTCGGCCAGGCGGAAGCGGGTGTTCTGGAAGTCGGCGATGCGCTCGCCGAAGGCCTCGCGGTCCTTGGTGTACGCGATGGTCCAGTTGGTCGCGGCCTCAGCGGCCGCAGCGGCGGCGACACCGATCGAGAGGCGCTCGAGCGGCAGGTTCATCATCAGCTGGATGAAGCCCTGACCCTCCTTGCCGCTGATGAGGTTCTCGTCGGGCACGAAGACGTCAGTGAAGCTGAGCTCCGCCGTGTCCCAGCCGTGGAAGCCCATCTTGCTGAGCTTCTTGCCCTGGTCGAAGCCCTCCATGCCCTTCTCCACGATCAGCAGGCTGAACGCGTCGGGGCGGTTGCCCTCACCGGTCTTGACGAAGGTGACCACGATGTCGGCGGTCGTGCCGGAGGAGATGAACGTCTTGGCGCCGTTGAGGATGTAGCCGCCGTCGACCTTCTTGGCGTTGGTCTTGATGCCGCGCAGGTCGGAGCCGGCACCCGGGTCGGTCATGGCGAGCGCGCCGAGCACCTCACCGGTGGCCATGCGGGGCAGCCACTTCTCCTTCTGCTCCTGGGTGCCCATGTGCACCAGGTACGGCACGGCCAGGTCGTCCTGGATGCCGAAGGCACCGGCCAGCGAGCCCGCACCCGCGGCGATGACCTCCTCCATGACGATCGTGCGGAAGCGGTAGTCCTGCAGCATTCCGGCGCCGCCGAACTCCTCGGGCACCGAAAGGCCGATCAGTCCCGCCTCACCGGCGGCGAGCATGGTGGCGCGGTCGATCTCGCCGGCGGCCTCCCACTTCTCGATGTTCTCGTTCGTGGCGTACCGCTTGACGAAGTCCTTGACCAGGTCGCGGAAGGCCTCGTGATCCTCTTCGTAGATGTCGCGTTCCATGACGTCCTCCTGAAAGTCGTGCGCGTCTTCGCACCGGCGAGTCTACGACGCGACGAGGTCCGGACGCAGCGGATTGTGGGAATGCGTCCCACAATCCGTGGCACTGCGTTCCGGGTTTGTGGGATGCCCTCAGTGGGCGTTTCCGGAGGCCCTCAGTGCGCGTAATCGGGGGCTGCGGGGAGCCCGAAGAACTCCTCCAGCGTGTGGAAGCCGCCGTCGTGGTATGCCTTCGCCAGCTCCACGCCGATGAAGCGCAGATGCCACGGCTCCGGCATGTAGCCGGTGGTCGGCGTGGCGCCCTTCTCATAGCGGACGATGAACCCGTACTCCCAGGCGTGCTGCACGATCCAGTTGCTCTGCGCGGTGGAACCGAACGCGCCGAGCGACCCGCAGCCCTCCGAGCAGGCGACGACGTCGACGGCCAGGCCGCTCTGGTGCTCGCTGTGACCGGGGCGCGCGGATCCGGCATCCGCTCCCGCGACACCCTCCGAGCGCACGAAGCGGGAGTATGTGACCTGCTGCAGGCCGTAGGAGCGATAGGCGTTGTTGACGCCTATCGTGCCGGCTCCTCCGGCCGTCAGGTCGGCGCTCATCCGGTCGAGGGCGTCCGCGACCTCGGGGCGCATGCTCACCGAACCGGAGGTGGCACGCAGGCTCGACGCCCGCACGGACGCAGGCGCGAAGTCCACCGGGGCCAGCGGGCGGAGCTTGTTGACGACGACCCAGTCATGAGCGGGATCGGAGAGCGAGATGCACGGGGCGTTGCCCGCCGTGACCGCGGAACGGAACTGCTCGCCACCACCGAAGGCGCGCACAGCGGCGGCATCGTCGTGCGCGGCGAGCGCGGACGTCACAGCAGCATCCGCGCACGGATTCGCGGCGTGCGCCTCGGCCAGCTTCACGTCCGGGAGCGCCATGACCGCGGCGGGCGCCGGCAGCTCCGCCGCGGCGGGAGCATCCGATCCACCACCGCCGGCCAGCGTCGCCAGCGAGGCGATCGCGGTGAACAGCACGCCGATGGGCACGGCGACCCGCACGGCGAGCGGCGCACGCGACGCATGCCGGGAATGCGTGGCGCTCATCGCTCCATTGTGACGCATGGCCCTGACCGTTACACGACCTCGCCGCCACCCCCTAGAAGTCCGTGGGAGCCGGCGCACAGGATCCTGCCATGGCCCGCACCCGGCGTTGATCATAGATCTGTTCGAACATCGCTTGCGTGGCCATCGTTTCTTTGTTCTAATGAGGAGATGCGGTGGCAGGGTCAGACGATCGACGATGCGGATCCCTCCGCGCTGCCCGGCCTGGAGAACCGCAACGGCATCGTGCAGTCGGTGACCACGCCGGAGTTCTCCGGCATGACGTTCCACGAGGTGCTGGCCAAGTCGGCGCTGAACGCGGTTCCCGGCCCGTCGCGGATGCCGTTCAACTGGACCATCAATCCCTACCGCGGATGCAGCCATGCATGCGTCTACTGCTTCGCTCGCGGGACGCACCAGTATCTCGACCTGGACGCGGGGCACGACTTCGATTCGCAGATCATCGTGAAGACGAACATCGTCGAGGTGCTCCGGCGCGAGCTTCGCCGCGGGTCCTGGCAGCATGAGACCGTCGCGCTGGGAACCAACACCGATCCGTACCAGCGGGCGGAGGGGAGATACCGCCTGATGCCGGGGATCATCCAGGCGCTGGCGGAATCCGGCACGCCGATGTCGATCCTCACCAAGGGCACGCTGGTCCGCCGCGACATCCCCCTGCTGATGGAGGCCGCGAAGCGCGTGCCGATCGACATCCAGATGTCCATCGCGATGTACGACGACGCGCTGCAGCACTCGATCGAGCCGGGCACGCCGACCACGCAGGCCCGGCTCGACACCGTGCGCGCCCTGACGGACGCCGGATTCCGGGTCGGGGTCTTCCTGATGCCCGTCCTGCCGCACATCACCGATTCGGTGGGAGCGATCGACGAGGCGCTGTCGCGGATCGCGGATGCCGGTGCCGACCACGCTGTGTACGGTGCGCTGCATCTGCGCGCCGGCGTCAAGCCCTGGTTCTTCGAATGGCTGCAGCGCGAGCGCCCCGACCTGGTGGCCTCCTACCGCGGACTCTATCCGGGCGCGGCCGCGGAGGCCCCGAAAGGCTACCGCCAGTGGCTGGCCAAGCGGATGCGCCCGCTGATCCGCACCCACGGGCTGCACGCGCAGTCGGAGGAGGACCACGATCGGATGCGGGGGATCATGCGCGAACGGATGCGGCCGACCCCGGCATCCGCCCCGCCGGCGGCGAAGGCGGAGATGCTGTTCTGAACGCGGTCAGTCCCGCTTGACCATCGGCTCGGTCAAGAAGACCAGGAGCAGCAGTGCGAGCGGTCCGAAGATCATCCCGAGCACGAACCAGCCGAGTTTCGTGCGGCCCTGTACGCCCGCGAGCCCGCTCGTCATCAGCGCGATGCAGAACCAGACCGTGCCGCCCGCGGTCGCCCAAGAGCCCCATTCCATGCGCCCAGCCTATGGGCTGCCGCTCAGGCGCCTCGGACGCGGTCGCGCACGCCGGTCCACAACGGGTCGCCCTCCGCAAGACCCGAGGTGATCCGCATGATGCCGCCGAGAATTCCGCACATGCACAGCGCGGAGATCACGCCGATCGACACCATCGCCGCCGTCAGCAGCGGCATCCGCGCAGCGTCGGTGAAGAACACCGAGGACAGGCCGAAGATCGCCATGAGGAAGAGCAGCGCACCCGCCGTCGTCCTCGTGAGGATGCGGGGCTCGTACTGCACCGTCCGCGGTGCGTACCAGAAGGGAGCGCGTCGGGAGCGCTGCCCCGTGCGGAAGGGCAGCCGCAGCCACCAGGCCGCCGCGATCGTGAGCCGACGCCCCGTCCGCCAGAGCCGGTACAGCACGAGAAGGCTTGTGACGGCGATGATCAGAGCCACGCATCCGATCACGACGACCGCAGCCCGCCCGGCTCCCCAGGAGAGCTCGCTCGCCGCTTCGAGCATCGCGAGCCCGACCAGCGTTCCGAGCACCGCTCCGAGATAGGCGAGCGTGCCCCATCCCAGCCGGCTCCACCGCTCGTAGTCCGCGCGAAGTACGCGGGCTGCAGCATCCGCCTGCCCGATATCACCCGAGCCGCCCTCGGCCGCCCGGATCAGCGGGAGGGATGCGGGGCGGATCAGCGGCATCCGTCCAGACTACGGGCGGCTCCGGACGCGGCCGCAACTCCGGAGATTCGGGTGCGGAAACGCCCCTGTTCGGCCTGGAACAGGCCGGACAGGGGCGTTTCTCCGGAGTTGTGACGCGCGTCAGGCGGTCAGCTCGGCGGCGCTCGGCACGCGACCGGTGATCTCGTCGATCAGGTCGTCACCGGGGGCGGCCTGCTCGAACGGCGCGTCGATCTCGGCGCGGTTCAGCAGGTCCTCCATACGGCGACGGCGCTGACGGGTGATCAGCGTGACGACGCGGCCGGAGCGGCCGGCACGGCCGGTGCGACCGGAACGGTGCAGGTACGTCTTGTACTCGTCGGGCGCATCGGCCTGAACGACCAGGTCGATGTCGTCGACGTGGATGCCACGCGCGGCGACATCGGTGGCGACGAGAACCTGCACCTTGCCCGCGGTGAGCTTCTGGAGGTTGCGCGTGCGCTTGGCCTGGTTCAGGTCACCGTGCAGGGCGACGGACGCGATGCCGGCATCCTCGAACTGCTCGCTGAGCATCTCGGCGTAGGCGCGGGTGCGGGCGAAGACCAGCGTCTGGCCCTCGCGGTCGACGAGCGAGGTGAGCACCTCGGCCTTGTCGCGGTGCTCGATCACCAGCACGCGGTGCTCGATCGTGCTCGAGTTCTGGTCTTCGCCGGCGACCTCGTACACCGCGGGGTTCACCAGGAACTCGTCGACGATCGCGGCGACCTCGCGGTCGAGCGTCGCCGAGAACAGCAGCTTCTGGCTGGTCGCGCCGTCCTCGAGCGCGGTGCCGGTCTTGCGCAGGATGCGCTGCACGGGCTCAGCGAAACCCAGCTCGGCCATGTGGTCGGCCTCGTCGAGCACCGCGATGCGGATCTCGGAGAGGTCGAGCTTGCGCTGTTCGATGAGGTCCTCGATGCGGCCGGGGGTGCCGATGATGATGTCGACGCCCTTGTTCAGCGCGCCCACCTGACGCGCCTGCGGCACACCACCGTAGATCTGCGTGGTGAACAGGCCCACGCTGCGGGCGATCGGCTGCACGGTGCGGTCGATCTGCAGGGCCAGCTCACGCGTCGGGGCGAGGATGATGGCGCGCGGCTTGCGGCCGATCTCACGGCGCTTGCCCTTCTGCGACAGCAGGATGCTCTCCACCAGCGGCGCACCGAAGGCGATCGTCTTGCCCGAGCCGGTGCGGCCGCGGCCGAGCACGTCGCGCCCCTCGAGGATGGCGGGGATCGTGGCTGCCTGGATCGGGAACGGCGTCTCGGCGCCCATGTTCTTCAGGACCTCGACGATGTTCGAGCCCATGCCCAGGTCGCCGAAGGTCACATCCGCGACCTCGGTGGCCTGCACGGCCTCGGCCTCGAGCCGCTCGTGCACGACGTCGACGTGCTCCTCGTGCGCCTTGACCGTCGCGGTGCGGTTCCAGTCGCTGCGGCTCGGACGGTCGTCGCGGTTCTGACGGATCGGCCGGGCATCGCGGTCGCTGCGCTCGAAACGCGGACGCTCGTCACGACGGTCGCTGCGCTCGAAACGCGGACGCTCGTCACGACGGTCGCTGCGCTCGAAACGCGGCCGCTCGTTACGGTCATCGCGGTTGAACCGCGGACGCTCGTCGCGACGCTCGTTGCGGTCGAAGCGGTCGGTGCGCTGCGGGCGGTCCGTGCGGTCGAACCGCGGGCGCTCGTCGCGACGCTCGAAGCCACCTCGCGCGCCGCGATCATCGCGGGCAGGACGCTCGTCACGGTCGAACCCGCGGCCTCCACGATCGTTGCGGTCGTTGCGGTCGAAACGCGGACGGTCGTCGCGACGCTCGAAACCACGGCCGCCACGGTCGTCGCGATCGAACCGCGGACGCTCAGTGCGGTCGAACCCGCCACGCGCGCCACCACGGTCGTCGCGACGCTCGAAGCCACGTCCACCGCGGTCATCGCGCGAGGGACGCTCGTCGCGGCGGAAGCCACCGGCACGGTCATCGCGACGGGGACGCTCGTCGAAGCGGCGCTCGCCCCGATCGAAGCCACGTCCACCACGGTCATCGCGGTCGTTGCGGTGGTGCGGCGCCTCACGGCGACCGGACTCGGCACGGTTCCGGATGGAGCGGGCCTCGTCGCGCCCCGCGCGCTCGGCATCCGACCAGCGGCGCTTGGGCGCCGCATCGGTCTCAGCCGCGCGGTAGCCGCGGTGCTTGGGGCTGATGCTGCCCGGGCGGCGGTCCGCACGTGCGTCGGACGAGAAGGAGCGGCGCTCACCGGCATCCGTCCGGCGGTCGTCGTCACGAGCAGGGCGTCCGCCGGCGTGACGGTCGTGGAACGCCGTCTTCTTGGCGTAGCGCGGTTCGAAGTTGCGGGACGGGCGTCCGCCCTTGGGCTTGCCGTTCTTCGGCATGGGATCTTCCTCACTGTCTCTGACACGAGAACAGCGTCCGCTCCCGCGCGCACAGAGATCAGCGCACGGCGGACATACCCGGGCATCCGTCGGCCGGGGCCATTCATGTGATGGTTGATGAACCATCGGCCCCTGGGCTCACAATGAGAGCAGGTTCACCCTCGCAAAACGCTCCGCACGAGGCGGGTGCCCGAAGCCGACCGCACGAGTCTACCGGACCACCCTGGGAGAAGCCCTGGGTCGTACGATTGCGGAGTGAGCTCCCCGACCGGCATCCAGATCCACCTCAGCCGCGGCGACGTGACGGCGCAGATCGCGCAGGTCGGCGCCTCACTGCGCCATCTCACCGTCGGCGGTGTCGACATCGTGCCGCCCTACCCCGAGGACATCGCGACGCCGGGGGCCTCGGGAGTCGTGCTCGCCCCGTGGCCGAACCGCGTCCGCGACGGGATCTGGCAGGACGGCGAGACCACGCGCGCGCTGGCGATCACCGAGCCGAAGTTCCACAACGCCAGCCACGGACTGCTGCGCTTCACCGCCTACGAGATCGCGACGCGCTCGGAGGAGGCGGTGACGCTCGCCGCGGCGATCGTGCCGCAGACCGGCTACCCGTATCTGATCGACACGACCGTGCGCTACGCGCTGACGGATGCCGGCATCGACGTCACGCACACGCTGACCAACCGCTCGGCCGCTCCGGCACCGGTCGCGCTCGGCACCCACCCCTACCTGACGATCAGCGACACCGACCCGCGCACCCTGATGCTGCGCATCCCCGCGGAGACCTACTTCGAGACCGATGAGCGGATGCTGCCGGTCGGCGAATCCCCCGTCGCCTCCGGCACCGACCTGCGTGAGGGCCAGCGCCTCGGCGACGTGCAGCTGGACACCGGGTTCGCGAACCTGCACCGGGACGCCGACGGCTTCGCCCGCACGACGCTGACCGCCCCCGACGGCCGGGCGGTCACGCTGCAGCAGGGCCCGGGCTTCGGCTACGTGCAGGCGTACACCTCAACCGGATATCCCGGCCACGAGCTCGTCGTCGCCGTCGAGCCGATGACCGCTCCCGCCGACGCCTTCAACTCCGGGCGCGGACTGCGCCACCTGGGGCAGGACGAGTCCTGGACACTGGAGTGGGGCATCCGCTTCTCGGGGTGATTCCGCCTTCGGTCATCCGCCGCGTCAGCGTGGATCGGAAATGCATCGTAGAAGCACGAGCCCGACGCGTCTGTGATCCACGCTGAGCGGCGGCGAGGGTCAGACCGCCTCAGTCGACCGGGTTCGCGGAGGGCAGCGCCTGCGAGCGCAGCTCGCGGCGGGTCGGATGGTGCGCAGCGGGGTCGGCGGCGGCCTGCGCGACGACGGATGCCGCGGCTGCGGCGGCCGAGGCGGCGGCTGCAGCGGCGGATGCCGCGGCGGCAGCCGCGAGCATGGGGTCGGCCGCGGAGCGGGCGGGCTCGTACGGCTGGACCGCAGGGGAGTCCGTGAACTGCAGGCGTGCGATGGTCCCGGAGTCCACGGCAACGGCCGGCCCGCCATCGTCAGACCGATCTGCGGACGCATCATCCGCGGGTGAATCGGATGCCGCGAACCGCGCCACCCCCGCGTGAGCACCCGCACCGGCCGCGAACGACCTCGCACCGGCTCCGGACCCGGCGATTGCAGAACCGGCACCGCCGCCCTGCGCCTCGCCCGCGAGATGCGCCTCGACGTCGCTGCGGTACATGATCTCGGGCGCGATGGGCTTGCGAGGGCCCTCGGGGCCGGCAGGGCCCGAGCCACCGGGGCCAGATCCGTCCGGTCCGGAGGCTCCGCCGCCGCGTGCGGCCCGCCGTGCAGCACGCCGCTCCTTCGCACCCTCGACCAGGTTGTAGAGCGTCGGCAGCACGATCAGCGTCAGCACCGTCGACGACACCAGGCCACCGATGACCACGATCGCCAGCGGCTGGGAGATGAACCCGCCGTGTCCGGTGATGCCGAGGGCCATCGGCGTGAGCGCGAAGATCGTGGCGAGCGCCGTCATCAGGATCGGCCGCAGACGCTTCTCGCCGCCGGCCATCACGGCATCCGCGGTCGCGAGGCCCTTCTCGCGGTACTGGTTGACGAGGTCGACGAGCACGATCGCGTTCGTGACCACGATGCCGATGAGCATCAGCACGCCGATCAGCGAGGCGACGCCCAGCGGCACGCCCGTGGCGATCTGCAGCAGGATCGCACCGGTCGCCGCGAACGGCACCGACACGAGCAGCAGCAGCGGCTGCCGCAGCGACTTGAAGGTCGCGACCATCACCACGTAGACGATCAGGATGGCGGCGAGCATGGCCAGGCCCAGCTGCGAGAACGAGTCGGCCTGCTGCTGCGCGACGCCGCCGATCTCGGCGCGGGCGCCCTCGGGCAGCTTCACGTGATCGAGCGAGGCGGTCACCGAGCGCGTGGCGACGGCCAGGTCGTCGGAGGCCGGCGGCACCGTGATCGTGGCGGTGCGACGCCCCTTCTCGGTGGTGATCGCGGTGGGCCCGTTGCTCTGCTCGACCTGGGCGATGTCCGACAGCTTCACGATGCCGGTCGGGGTCGGGATCGCCAGCTCCTTCAGCGCCTCCTCCGACGTCGGCGGTTCGGGAGCGACGAGGTACACGGTCAGGCCGGTGCCGTCGACCTCCACCGTGCCGAGTTGCTCCGGGCGCATCGTGTTCGACACGATCGAGCCCACCGCGACCTCGGAGAGGCCGTGCTCGGCGGCCTTCGCCCGGTCGACGACCACCGCGATGTACGGCAGCGACGCCGCGAGGTTGTCGGTGACCTCGCCGACGCCGTCGCGGCCCTTGAGGTCCTTCGTCAGGGTGTCGGTCGCCTCCTGCAGCGCATCGGCCGTGGGAGCCGTGACGCTGATCGTGATGTCGCTGGAGCCGAAGCCGCCCGACGACGCCCCGACCTTGACGTCACCGGCATCCTTCAGCTGGTCGATCCTCTTCTGCACGGTCGCACGCAGCTTCTCCTGATCGGCCGAATCGCTGGTCTGGATGGAGTAGGTGATGCCCGCGCCGCCGGAGAACGCGTCGCGCAGCGCCGAGCCGCTGGACCCGATCGACGCCTGCACGTGCGTGATGCCGTCGACGCCCTCCAGCACCTTCTCGACCTTCTTCGCGGCATCCGACTTCGCCTCGAGGCTCGCGGTGCCACCGATGTCCTGGGTGACGGTCATGGTGTTCTGCCCGGAGTCGCTGAGGAAGTTGATCTTCATCAGCGGGGCGGCGGCCAGGGTGCCGGCGAGCACCAGCACGGCGATGATCACGGTGGTCGCCGAGTGCTTCAGCGTCCAGCCCAGGATCGGCCGGTAGGCGCGCTGCAGGCGGGTGGGCGGAGCATCCGGATGCTCCGGATCGATCTGCGCCCCCGCGGCGTCCAGCAGCGGCTTGCCGGGCTTGAGGAACCAGTACGCCAGCACCGGCACGATCGTCAGCGCGACCAGCAGAGAGGCGACCATCGCGATCGTCACGGTCATCGCGAAGGGCCGGAACAGCTCGCCGACCATGTCGCCGACGAACACGATCGGCAGGAACACCGCGACGGTCGTGATCGTGGACGCCGTGATGGCCGCAGCCACCTCGCGCACCGCCAGCCGGATCGCATCGCCCTTGTCGGCGCCCTGCACGTAGTGACGCTTGATGTTCTCGATCACCACGATGGAGTCGTCGACCACGCGCCCGATCGCGATGGTGAGCGCGCCGAGCGTCAGCACGTTGAGCGAGTAGCCGAACGCCTGCAGTCCGATGAAGGTGATCAGCACGCTGGTCGGGATCGAGATCGCGGTGACCAGCGTGGAACGGATCGACAGCAGGAAGATCAGGATGACGATCACCGCGAACGCCAGGCCCAGCATGCCCTCGGTGGCGAGCGTCTCGATGGACTGCTCGATGAACGGCGCCTGATCGAACACGACGGTGAAGGTCGTGTCGGGGAAGGTCTTCTTCAGGTCGTCGAGCTTGCTCAGCACGCCCTTGGACACGTCGACCGTGTTCGCCGACGGAAGCTTGGTGACGGCGATCGACAGGGCGTCCTTGCCGTCCACGCGCGAGATCGAGGTGACCGGATCGGTGGTCTGCTCCACGGTCGCGACGTCGCCGATGGTCAGCGCCGTGCCGACCAGCGGCAGGGATGCCAGTTCGCTCGCGCTCGTGATCTTCGACCCGGTCTGCACGGTGAGCGTCTCGTCACCCTGGGTGATGTCGCCGCCGGGCAGCAGCACACCGTTCTGCTGCAGCGCCTGGCTGATCGCCTGCGTGCTCTGGCGCGCCTCGGCCAGCTTCGCCGCGTCGGGCGTGATGGTGATGCGCTGTCCGACGCCTCCGACGATCTGGGCGGCGTTGACGCCCTTGACGTCCTCGAGGTCGGGGATGACGGTGGTCTGCAGGTCGTTCTGCGCGGCCTCGGCGTCGCTGAAGCCGGTGACGGCGATCTGGATCACCGGGAAGTCGTCGATCGAGACGCTGAGCACCTGCGGCGTGACGTCCTTGGGCAGCTGCTGGCCGATGCGGTTGATCGCCTGCTGCATCTTCTGCTCGGCGGTCGCCAGGTTGGTGCCGTAGGTGAAGGTCGCCTGCACGATCGAGGCGTTGGTGGTGCTCGTCGCGGTCGTCGACTCGAGGCCGGGCACGCCCTGGATGGCATCCTCGATCGGCGTGGAGACGTCGTTCTCGACGACCTCGGGCGAGGCGCCGGGGTACGTGGTCATGACCATCAGCGCCGGCAGCTCGAGCGAGGGGATGAGCTCCTGCTTGAGGTTGGTCAGCGCCAGCCCGCCGAACACGGCGGAGACGATCGTGATCAGGGCGATGAGCGCGCGGTTGCGCAGGCTGAGGACGGAGAGATTCGACACGATGCTCGTTTCAGTCGCTCACGGACGAAGGACGGATGCTCTCGCCGAGGATGGCGGCGAGAGCGGATTCGATGAAGGCGCCGCTGAGCGGCTCGTCGTTGATGCGGGAGTGCCACAGCACCCCGTCGATGAAGATGGCGGCCGCGGTCGCGCGCTCGGGACCGTAGTCAGCGCTGAGGAACCCCGCCATCTGCGCCGACCAGCGCCGCGCGAGCTCGCGCAGCTGCGGGTCGTTGACCGCGGCGGTGACCACGGCGCGGTCGGCCTCCATGGCGCGGGCGTCGGCGAGCCCCTGCACGATGAGCTCGGCGATGACGGCCGGAGTGGCACCGCGCGCGGCGAAGACGGATCGGATGCCGTCCATCCTGGCGTCCACGTCGGACACCAGGTGTCGCAGCGCCTCCGACCGCAGCTCGTCGAGCGTCGCGAAGTACTGCGTGGTCGCGCCGAGGGGCACGCCCGCGCGCGCGGCGATCATGCGGTGGGTGAGCGCGCCGACGCCGACCTCGACGATCAGTTCGGCCGCGGCAGCGACGATCTCGCGGCGGCGGGTCTCCGGATCGCGCCTGCGGCGCGTGACAGCATCCGACATCCCGACCCCCTTATGTACATCTGTACATTATCGGCCCTTGGAACCGGCTGAGAGCGGGACCGGAGCCGATCAGAGCGCGTGACCGAGCGCGAGGCCCAGAGTCGCCGCGGCGAGTCCGGCCAGCAGCATCCCGCCGGCGTAGAGGGCGGATGCCCGGCGCTCACCGTCGCGCCACAGCGCGACGGTGTCGATCATCGCCGTGCTGAACGTGGTGTACCCGCCCAGGAAGCCGGTGCCCAGCACGAAGGCGGCTCCCGGCAGCCCGCCGATCACCAGGCCGAGGGCGAACGACCCGGTGATGTTGATCACCATCACGCCCCAGGGGAAGCGCGTGCCGGTGAGCCGTGCGATGCCGAGATCGACGAGGTAGCGCGTCGCGGCCCCGAGCCCGCCGCACGCGGCGGCCAGCAGGAACACCAGCGGGCTCATGACGCCGCCCGCTTCCGCCCCAGCACCAGCCCGAGGGCGGCGGCCGCGAGCCCGCCGGCCAGGCTGACGACGATGTACCCGGCGGCGAGCAGCGGAGATGCATCCCACAGCTGCACACTGTCGACCATGAACGAGCTGTAGGTCGTGAAGCCGCCGAGCACGCCCGTGCCGAGAAGCACCCGCAGGTCCCCGGCGGGCAGGCGGGCCGTCAGGATCCCCAGGGCCAGCGCGCCGACGATGTTCGCGGCCAGCACGCCCAGCGCAGCATCCGGGATCAGCATCCCGAGACCCATGCGCGCCGCCGTGCCCAGCATCCCGCCGAGCGCGACCAGGGCCGTCCGCCGGAGGACGGTGGAGACGGACATCGGGGAGGGCACCGTCCAACTCTAGCCAGGGCGGGTTCCCGTCGTCCGGCGCGTGTGCGCGGTGCATGCGGCTACCCCGGACCGGCCGCCATTGGCCAAAAGTTCAGTAATCGGTTTCTAGAAACGAGTTACCGTTGACAGGCTCAGAAGCTCTCGGATACGGTCACCCAACAGTAAGCGATTTCTATCGCCTGCACCCAGCACTCCGCTTCGAAGACGAACAGGAAGGCACGACAATGAGAGACCATCGCACCGCCCGCCGCAGCGTCCGCTGGCGACGCCTCACCCCGGCACTGGCCATCGGAGCGATCGGCGCGGTCGCACTCGCAGGTGCCGCCCGCGCGGACACGACTCCCCCTCCCCCGCAGTACGTCGCAGCGGGGACGACCACGATGAAGGGCGGGCTGACCAGCGACATCGCGGGCTCCGCCTTCGTCGGCAAGGACGGCCGGTTCCACTGGACCAACGCTCTCACGGCTTACAGCACGAACCGGGGCAGCGCCTGGGCGCGCACCTTCACGAACGACGACATGAGTGCCGTCTCGGCGGGCATGGGCACCACCACGGAGCGGCTGCAGGCGCCCGCGTACTACGGAGACCCCGGCACGATCTGCTATCAGCTCGACAAGCACCCCGTCTTCCCGATCCCGTCACCGCAGCAGGACGACCACTGCGACGTGATCGGCGTGTGGGTCGACCCGCAGGGTGTCTGGCATGCGCTGCTGAACGACGAGTACCAGTTCGATCCGTGGCAGACCAAGGGTGCGAACGCGACGGTCGACGAGAAGATCTCGACCGGTCACCACAACAACCGCATCCTGCTCGCCACATCGGACGACGAGGGCGCGACCTGGCAGTATGCGGGTCCCGCGCTCACCTCGGCCTGGGATGACGACCAGGTCATCAACAGCAAGGCGTCGCCCGGGCAGTCGTACCCGTTCGGCAACTCCGGCTGCCGCCTGTTCATCGACTACTCCACCGGCTACTTCTACATCACGTACAACGTGAAGATCTACAAGAAGCCGGCCTCGTCGACCCTGGCCAGCTGGACCGAGATGGCGCGCTCGCCGATCAGCGGCGGCATGGCCAGCGGCACGTGGCAGAAGTGGCACAACGGATCGTGGTCGCAGCCGGGCATCGGCGGGATCGACGGCAACGTCAACTCCATCGGAGGGCTGAACGTCTTCTACGACCCCGACACCGATCTGATCGCCTGGCAGGGATCGGGGACGAACGCGGACGCCTCGTACGAGGCCGCGAAGGTCGCAGCGGACCACCTCATCCGCTTCTCGGATGCCTCGGGGAACAGCTACACGGCCAACACGCTGGCGCACACGATCGTGAACGACGCGACCGGGCAGTCCGCCCCCGATCGCACCGTCACGTACCACGATGCTGTCACGGGGCAGGACATGACCCTCAAGGCCGTGGACGACAGGTACGAGGGCGGCGTCAAGGTCGTCACCGGCGGCATCTACGTGACGCAGACCGATCCGGTGACCGGCGTCTCGCAGACCGTCGATCTCATCACGAACAGCGCCTACTACAGGGACCCGGACACCGGTCACCTGTACCTGCCCGCGCAGAACAACGAATCCGCCATCTCGTACAACGCGTTCTCCGGCCTGTACCGGATCGTCGGCTACGACGGCAACGTGTACGAGACCGCCGATCTGGGAGACCCGAACTCGTGGAAGGCCGTCGGGCTCATGCCCGCCGGATCCAACGGCGGCTACCTCACCTCGCTCGACAACGGCAGCCTGACCAACCAGAACGTCACCGGCCGCTCGTTCCTGACGATCTCCGACCTGACCGCCAAGGTCGTGGACATCGCTCCGGCACCCGGCGCCCCTGGCGCCTCGGTGAGCACGGAGTACACCCCGCGGGACACGGCGGGGAACGCGGTCGCCGCGGGCTCCTCGTACGTGCTGCGAGCGGGGCAGCGGGCCGTGGTCACGGATCGGGGTCCCGGCATGGACGGCGGCCAGGGTGCGGCCACCAAGGCCACAGCCTGGAGGCTCGAGCCCGTCGCCGATCAGAGCGCGAAGGGGGAGAACAGCGGCTTCTACCGACTCGTGGACGCGACGACCGGCAAGGTCCTGCGCGTCTCGGGCACCGGTGCCGCCGCGCCGCGTGCATTCGACGCCGTGGTGACCGCCGGCGACCGGCAGGCGGATGCCGTGCCCCTGACCTCGACGAGCCTGGGCACCCCCGGCGGCAGCGACCAGTGGTACCTGCAGCGCGTCGCCGTGAACGGCACCTCGCTGGACGGCTCGACGACGTACCGGCTGGTCAACCGCAACAGCGGGCTGGCCCTGCAGTACGTGGACGACCGCATGCGGCTCGAGCAGCAGAAGCCCGGAGACGCGTCCCAGTACGTGACGCTGACGCCGTCCGCCGGCTGAGCAGTCTGATCCGTCGCGGCGCACGCGCGGAGGTGCGGCGTCCTGCACAGCGGGGCGCCGCACTTCTGCGCGTTACGTAGACTCGGGGGACGACTGAGCCGCTCCGCCCGAGGGAGCGGAAGCCGCCAGGAGGACGACGCCCGCGTGCTGACGAGACGGATCTTCGGATGGCTGCGTCTGCTCGCCGCAGCCGTGTGCATCGTGTCCCTCACGCATCGGATGCTGTGGGGCATGGGCTCGCAGACCCTCGCCAGCGACAACTTCTTCGCGTACCTGACGATCCAGTCGAACGTGGCGTTCGCCGCGGTGACGATCCTCGCGGGCGTCATCGCGCTGCGACGCGCGGAGGATCCGGTGTGGCTCACGTCGGCCAGGGCACTGGTGCTGAGCTGGACGGTGACGGCCGGCCTGGCGTTCTCGATCATCGTGTGGCAGGCGGGCGTGCGTGGCATCCCGATCACGGTTCCCTGGTCGGATGTGGTGCTGCACTACCTGCTGCCGGCATGCGCGGTGATCGCGTGGCTGATCGGGCCCGGCCGGCACGCCGCCTCGTGGCGGGTGGTGCCGTTCGTGCTGGCCTACCCGGTGGTCTGGGGCGTGTTCACGATCGTGCGCGGCCGGATCATCGGCTGGTACCCGTACTACTTCCTCGACCCGCGGCAGGTGTCGGGTCTTCTGGAGATGTCGGTGTCGTGCCTCGCCGCGCTGGCGATCTTCGCTCTCGTGGCGGCCGCGCTCGTGCTGCTCAGCCACGTGCGCGTGCGGCTGCCCCCGTGGGGCGTGATCAGCTCGCGTCCGCCGGAGTGGGCGCGAAGAAGACGAGTGCCGCTCTGGCGGCGACCTGGGCGTCGCGGTCGCTGAGCGCCGCGAAGCGCGCGGCATCCGCTCCGCCGACGAGCCCCACGAGCACCGGCTCGCCGGTGGCCGGCATGAGGTTGATCCAGGTGCGGATCAGGCCGTCGCCGCCGACGACGTGCCAGATCGTCTGCTCGGCGTCCCAGAACGGCTCCTCGAACCGCATCCACACCGTCTCCACGAAACCGGATGCCAGGGCAGCGATCGCTCCGCGATGCGGCTTCGGCAGCGCGGGGGCGAACTCGATGCCCTGCCGCTGCAGCACTCCCAGGGGTGCGGTGACGATGACGCGGTCGAACGACAGCGCCTCGCCCGTCCCCAGCCGCAGGCTCACTCCGCTGTCGTCGTAGGCGACGCGCACGACGGGCGACGCCAGCGTGACCTGCTGATCCTCGAGGTGCTTGTCGAAGAAGGATCCGAGGTCCTCGGCCATGCCGGTGAGCGTGTCGGGTGCGAACGCCGGCGGGTACCAGCTCGAAGCCTTCTCGGGGTCCGCGCCCGTGGTGGCGGAGAGCCAGGCGAGGGATGCCGCGAGCGCGGGGTCCTCGAGGTCGGCGCCGTTCTGGGTGAGGGCCTCGGCGAGGGGGATGTCGGCCGGCAGGTCGCCCGCCTTCTCGGCGGCCTGCGCGATCGGGTCGCCGGAGACGGTGTCGGCGGCCCCGTCCTTCGACCAGCCGGTCGCCGTCTCGAAGGTGAGCTGCTGCTCGCCGAGGGTGGTGATCCGGTCGTGCAGCGCGGCCAGCTGCTCATCGGAGATGAGCCAGCCGCCCAGCTGCGCGGGCACCGGCCAGTCCTTCGCCTTCTGGCTGAGGATGCGGCCACCCGAGCGGTCTCGGGCCTCGAACACGGTGACCTCGTGGTTGGCATCCGCCAGCATCCGCGCCGCCACCACGCCCGCGGCGCCCGCGCCGATCACGGCGACGCGCTCCTTGGGCCCCGCCGCGACGATCAGCGCGAGCGCGGCCGCGCGGCCGGAGTCCACCGCGCCGAGGACGGTGCCGGGGTTGTCGGTGTCCAGGGCCTCGCCGGCGAAGAACAGCCGGTCGCCGATGGGCTCGGCGAGGGTCGCGCGCTGCTGCGGGTCGGTGCCGGAGGGCACGTAGCTGATCGCGCCGTAGGAGTACGGGTCCTTCGACCAGGAGCTGCGGACGAACGCCGAGGGAGCGGGCACCTGGGAGGGGGCGGTGGGCCGGGGAGCGGGCGTGGACCGGGTCGGCGTCGGCCTGGTGGGCTCGGGCGTGCACGCGGCAAGGAGCACCGCGACGGCACCGGTCCCGGCGCCGAGCAGCAGCGTGCGGCGAGTGATGCTCATCGTCAGGCCAGACTACCCGCGCCCGACGACGGGATGCCATGCGACGACCCGCGACGGCGGCCGTACGCTGGAGCGGTGTCCGGCTCCGTGATCTCCCCCGCCCGCTCGTCGCACGTCCTCATCATGGGATGGGACGGCGTGCGCGACGACGTCGTGCGGAGCGTGCGCACCCCGCACCTGGACGCGCTGGCCGCGCGCGGCTTCCTCTCGACCGTGCGCGTGCACGCCGCGAACCCGACGATCTCCGGGCCGGTGTGGTCGACCATGGCCACGGGCGTGTACAGCGACCGGCACGGCGTGCACGACAACGACTTCACGGGGAACGCCTTCGACCGGCATCCGGATGTGCTCTCCCGCGTCCGCGCCGGCCTGCCCGGTGCGACGACGTTCGCGGCGGGCGCGTGGGCGCCGCTGGTGACCGCGGGCAGCGGCGGCCCGCTGTTCGCCGGCGGCGGGTACCGGCCGGAGCTGCCGGCCGGCGCGGAGGACGGGCCGCTCGATCTCGTCGCGCTGATGGACGAGGCCGTGATGTCGCGGACCGCCCGCGAACTGCTGCACCGCGATCACGCGGCGGTGTTCGCGTATGCGGTGCTGCCGGACATCGTCGGTCACACCGAGGGCGTGACCGACCGGTATCGCCAGGCCGTGGAGGCGTGCGATGAGCAGCTCGGCGTGCTGCTCGCAGCGATCGATGCACGCGGGAACCGCGAGCACGAGGACTGGACCGTCATCGTGCTCACCGATCACGGGCACCTCGATGCGGGGCATCACGGTGGCGACAGCGACGAGGAGCGGCTGGCGTGGATGGCCGCGGCGGGGCCGGACGTCCCGTCCGGCGAACCCGTCGTGGACCACGCCGATGTGCTTCCGCACGTGCTGAAGGCGCTCGGCCTGCCGGCGGATTCCGCGCTGCCGGGCGCCCCGTTCGGCGGTCGCAGCCGGTAGACTGGGAAACCGCTTACCAACGCCGAACGAGGACCCGATGACGACCTCTCTCTGGACCGAACGCGCACTCCCCTCCGACCGCCAGCCGATTCCGCTGCGGTTCGGCACGCAGGTCTCCCGCCGTGACGACGAGGCCATGCAGCGCTTCCGCCGGTACGGACTCGGCCAGTTCATCCACTTCGGGCTGTACTCGATCCTCGGCGGCGAGTACCAGGGCGTGAGCGCGGCCGGCGGATCTGCGGCGCCGGAGTGGATCCGTGCATGGAGCGGGCCCACGGCCCCGGAGGGCTGGCAGGGGACCTACGACCGGCTCAACGAGAGCTTCGATCCGGCCCGACTGGATGCGCGTGCCTGGGCCCGGCAGGCGAAGAGGATGGGCGCGCGCTACGTCATCTTCACCACCAAGCACCACGACGGGTTCGCGCTGTGGCCCTCCGCGCACTCCGACTACACGGTGCGCGAATCGCCGTGCGGTCGTGACCTGGTCGGCGAGGTCGTCGACGCGTACACGGCCGAGGGCATCGACGTGTTCCTGTACTTCTCGGTGCTCGACTGGCACCACCCGGGCTACCTCCGCACGGTGCCGGCGACCGATGCCGAGCGCGCCGGATGGCAGGACTTCCTGCAGTACACACGCGCCCAGCTGCTCGAGCTGCTGGACCGCTACCCCGCCGCGCGCGGCCTGTGGTTCGACGGCACCTGGGACGCGTCGTGGATCGCCTCGCACGAGTTCACCCACGCGCTCGAGGCGGAGCTGCGCGCACGGCGCCCCGGCCTGATCATCGGCTCTCGCTTCCGCAACGACGAGCACGGCGCCCGGCACTTCGACTCCAACGGCGCCCTGCTGGGCGACTACGAGCAGGGCTGGGAGCGCAAGCTGCCGGCGAACTTCGAGATGCTCGGCGGGAACGACTGGGACTGCGTCATGACGATCGGCCCGAACGCCTGGGGATGGCTGCGGGACACCCGTGGTCAGTACCAGAAGACCGCGGACGACCTCGTCGACCTGCTGATGCGCTGCCGCTCGATGAACGGCAATCTTGTCGTGAACTTCGGCCCCGACGGCCTCGGCCGCATGACGGCGCACGAGGACGAGATCGCCGAGCACCTGGGCGCGTGGGTCGCCGCGAACGCGGATGCGGTGTACGACGCCCATCACGTCGACCTGGATCGCACGGGTGCCGGATGGCTGACCGGAGACGGCGACCGGCTGTTCGTCACGGTCGTGAACCGGCCTGTCACGGGCATCCTGCGGCTGCGGTTCCCGGCCGGCGCCGAGCGGATGCCGATCTCGGCGCGCCTGCTCGACTCCGGACGCGACCTCCCGGTGCGCCTGACCGACATCGGCTTCGACCTGGACGACGCCCTGTACTGCGACGTGAGCATCCCGGCGGATCTCGAGGCGGAACACGCCTTCGTGATCGAACTGGCCCTCGGCGAGGCATCCGCCTCCGTCGGGGACCGCATCGACGCCTGGATGTGACGCACCTGATCGTGTCGGCGGCGAGCGTCTGACGCGGAAATGTACGCCTGACGCGGAGAGATTCCAGGGATTCGTCCGCGCGAAGCGCACTTCTCCGCGCGAAGCGCACAGGTGTGCACAGGCACACGCGGCGAGCACAGGCGTCCGCGGAGCGGCGGCCCTTCAGTTGCGCCGGCCGCCCGGCTTCCCCGGCTGACCGTCCCACTCCACGACGGTGCGCAGATCGAACTTGGAGCGGATGCCATCGGCTGCCCACTCCACGGTCACGATCGTGCCGTCCACGGCCACGCGCAGACCGGCGAGTGCGGCATCCGGATCGTCCCGGTCGCGCAGCAGCTGGTGGACCGCGACATGCACGGTCTCGTCCTTGCCGCGCGCGGCGGTCAGGTACGGAATCGCGGAGTGCTCGCCCATCACGTTCGTGCCGCGGTGCCTCACGACGCCTGCGTCGTCCCATCCGTGCAGGCCGGTCAGCACCACGCGATGCGCGCCGTCGGCGACCGATGCGTGCACGCGATCGGAGGCCACGTCCTGCTCGGGCGGTTCGGCCGCGGCGAGCGCGAAGGCGCCCTCACGGATGCGGTCGTGCGCCGTCGGCGCGATCACCAGGTGCGCGCGCACCTCCGTGCCGCGGTTCACCACGGATGCCGTGACGATCGCCGCTCCGACCAGCAGCCTGCCGTCGATCTGCGGGTAGTGCACCGACGCGCTGAGCGGGCCGTCCTGCATCCGCCCGCGCAGCTTGGCGCGGCGACTCGGGCGGCCTTGGTCGTCGAACAGGCACACGTGCCCGTCGACGGCCTCGAGCCAGCCGTCGCCCACCTCGGGTGCAGTGTGCGTGGAGTAGGCGAACGAGCCGTAGTGCGGGTCGTCGGGGTCGCGGATGCCGTGGTCCTGGACGGGCAGCTCGGCGTGGTCGGAGCCATGGTTGACGAGGATCACCGGAGCTTCGCCGCCGGCGGTGCTGAGCGTGATCCCGGTGCCCTCGAGGGAGCAGGTGGAGGCCGGATGCTCCGCCGGCTCCGCGGCATCCGTCCACACCCGGTGCCCGGCGCCCAGCGACAGCCCGAGGAAGCCGATCCCGGCCAGATACGGCGAGCCGAATCCGCTGTAGTCCTGCAGCGACGCGGGCAGGTGCTCGTCGTACCAGCCCAGCCGCAGCTGACCGTCGGCGCCGACGCCATGCCGCACGAACCCGTCGAGCACCGAGGTCGCGACCTGTCGGGTGCGCGCCGGAGTCAGCGGGCTGACGCCCGAGATCTCGGCGCACCACAGCGGCGTGAGCGCGGCCGTGCGATAGGTGAGCGAACGCCCGAAGTGCACCAGCGCCCCGTCGGAGGCGACGAACGACGGCATCCGCCCGACGAACCGCGCGAGCCGCTCCAGGTGGCGCTGCCCCTCGTACGTGTGAGTGCGGTCGGTCATCCGGTACCAGGCCCACAGGTAGGGGTGGATGGCCCACGCGTTGTAGTAGTCCACCGCGTGGGACGGACCATCGGTGTACCAGCCGTCGCCGAGGTACCAGCCCTCGACCCGGGCGACGTTGCGCTCTCCGTGCAGGCCGCGGGCGTCGCCACCCCGGTGCCGGATGAACGCCTCGGCCATCGCGGGGAAGAGCTGCCAGTTGTTCTGCCACACCTCGCGCAGCGCGTGGTGCCGCAGCCAGGCCAGCACCTGGCTCTGCTGGCGATCGTCGAGCCGCGACCAGAACCGGTCGCCGGCGGTGTACAGCCCGAAGGCCAGGTTGGCGCCCTCGACGATCGAGTTGGTGATCCCGGTCAGCGGGGTGCGGCAGGTCACCCCGCGCGGCCAGGCCGACGGATGCCCCGGATCGGTGCCGTCCACGATGGCCTGGGCATAGAACTCGATCAGGGCATCCGCCTCGGCGTCGCCGTCGGGTGAGCCCGCGATGCGGGCGGAGGCGAGCAGGAAGCTGCGCCCGATGGTCTCCATCGACTCGCGGCGCTCCCCGTCGCCGGTCACGCGCCCCGGGAGCACGACCCCGGCCGGGTCTTCGGCGCCGTGCTCGCGCACCGCGCGGAGCCAGCGATCGGCGGTCTCCGTCCAGAGCAGACGGTCGGACGCGCCCCGGCCGGGATCGTGCTCGGCGGTCACGCCTTCAGCGCCTTCTCGTACTCCTTGCGGATCGCGTCGCCGCCGGCGCTCTTCCACGCCTTGATCGCGGCCTTGACGTCATCGAGGGTCTTGCGTCCGGAGATGTAGTCCTGCGTCGCGTCGCTGACGGGCTGCCTGATCGTGTTGCCCTTGGACGCGTCGGTCGGGCTGAACAGCGTGGCGGCCGGGTTCGCGACCCCGAGCGGGATCATCGCGGCGTACGCCTCGTGCGTCTTCCTGATCACGTCGTCGTGGCCCGGTAGGTACAGCGCAGGCGCCGGAGCGGTGAGGTACCTCCACGGCACGGTCGTGTCGGCGAGCGCGTTCGCGGTGGGGACGGGGTTGCCGTTGCCGTCGCGCGTGTAGTCGGCGCCCTCGACGCCGTAGTTGATCAGCAGGTACTCCTCCGTGCCGAACGGGGCCGCCAGCAGGTTGGCGATGCCGAGGAGCTTCTTGACCGACGCGTCGTCGTTCTTCTTGATCATGGTGGTCGCGAAGACGATGTTGTCGAGGTTGGCCTGCGGCTTGCCGCCGCCTGCGGCGAACGGCAGGAAGGGCGCGGAGTCCGGCACGGTCACAGCGTAGCCGTCGGCCTTGAAGTACCCGGGGAGCCCGTCGTAGATCTGCGCGACCTGTCCGTTGGTGAAGGCGTTCACCATCTGCGACTTGGTCCAGCCGTCGCTGCCGGGCATGATGTAGCCGGCCTTCGCCGCCTTCGCCACGAAGGAGATCGCCTCGAGATACTCGTCGGTCTCGATCTGGAAGGTCATCTTCCCCTTCTCCTCGCGCCACTGGTTCGGGACGCCGAACAGCTGGAAGAAGGTGGCCAGGCCGTAGGACGTGGAGCCGAACGCCCAGCGGTTCGCCTTGGCGTCGGTGAGCTCCTTCATGATCGAGAGGTACTCGTCGGCGTCCTTGATCTTGCTGGTGTCGGTCACCCCGACGTCCGCGTAGCGCTTGGCGTTGTAGAAGCCGAGGCCGGCGGTGCCGCCGCGCGGGATCGGCAGCGCGTAGATCTTGCCGTCGCGCACCGTCTGCTCCCAGTACAGCGACGGGATCGCGGCGAGGTTCGGGTAGTCCTTGACGGCGTCGCCGGAGAGGAACTTCGTCAGGTCCTGGCACTTGGCCTGCAGGAACCCGATGATGTCCGGGATGGATGCGCCGTCGTCCAGGATCATGTCCGGGATGTCGTTGCCGGCGAGCGTGGTGTTGATCTTGGTCGCGAAGTCGTCGGCGGAGACGGCGGTGATGTCGAGCTTGCCGCCGAGGCGCTTCTCGATCTCCTGCCAGGCCGGGTTCTTGTCGCGGCCGTTCGGCGGCGGGCCGAAGATGTTCGTGATGGCCGAGAACGTCTCACCCTTCAGAGGCGGGGTCTTCACGCTGCGCACCGGGTTCTTCGGGTAGTTGAAGAACGCGGACGGCACGCCTTCGGCGGTGCCCTTCAGATCCGGGGTCAGCCCCTCGGATGCGAGGAACGTCGGCATCTTCACGGAGCCGGCGCCGGACGCCTTCAGCTCGGTCCTCGTGCCGCAGCCGGCGAGGGAGCCGACGGCGGCGACGCTGAGGGCGCCAAACCCGACGTACTTCAGGAACGTCCGCCTGTCGGTGGCGATCTCTCTGATTGACATTTCCGATCCTCTCTGAGGGAAATCAGGCCGGTGGCCTCGGGTGTTCTTCGGCTGGGGTCAGCCCTTGACGGCGCCGGTGAGGACGCCCTTGGTGAAGTACTTCTGCAGGAAGGGGTACACGGACAGGATCGGCACCAGGCTGATCACGACGACGGCCATCTGGATGGCCTGGCTGGGAGCGGCGATCTCGGCGCCGGTGTTGGCGTCGATGGAGGAGCCGAGCAGCACGTACTGCCGCAGCACCATGGCCAGCGGCCACTTGTCGCTGTCGACGTAGAGCATGGCGTTGAAGAACATGTTCCAGTAGCCGACGGCGTAGAACAGGCCGATCACGGCGATCACCGCCTTCGACAGCGGCAGCATCACGTTCCACAGGATGCGGATGTCGCCCGCGCCGTCCAGCCGCGCCGCCTCGACGAGCTCGGAGGGGACGTTCATGAAGAACGAGCGGATGATGATCAGGTTGAACGCCGAGAGCGCCGTGGGCAGGATGAGCGCCGCGAACGTGCCCAGCAGCCCGAGCTCCTTGACCACGAGAAATGTGGGGATGATGCCGGGCGAGAACAGCATGGTCAGCAGGGCGGTCATCAGGAAGAAGTTGCCGCCCATGATCCGTCGCGACAGCCCGTACGCCATCATCACCGTGAGGGTCACCGAGAGCGCGGTGCCGACGAGCGTGATGCCGATGCTGCGGAACAGGGCCTCGGTGACGATGCCGCCGGAGAGGATGGTCCGATACGCCTCGAGCGTGGGATGCATGGGGATCAGCACGAAGCCGTTGTTCGCGGCGATCTCCTGCTGCGTGGACAGGCTCGTGCCGATCACGACCAGGAACGGGTAGATCACCGCCACGCACACCAGCAGCAGGACGAGTCCCTTCAGCCCCTGCATCGCGAAGCTGGGCTTCTCCATCCACACCGGACGGGTGCGGGCCCGGTAGTCGCGGGCCCTCTGCCTTCCGAGACGGACCACCGTCGTGCTCTCAGTGCTCACGGGAGTAGACCCCATCCTGTCCGAACATGTGGGCGACCTTGTTGGCGCCGAGCACCAGGAAGAGACCGACGATGCCCTTCACGAGACCCACCGCCGCCGAGGTGCCCCATTGGCCGTCGACGATGCCGTGGAAGTAGACGTAGGTGTCCAGCACCTCGCCCGCCTGTGCGCCGACGTTGTTGCGCTGCAGGATGATCTGCTCGAACCCGACGGACAGCGCCGTGCCGAGGTTGAGGATCAGCAGCAGGATGACGATGGGCATGATGCCCGGGATCGTCACCGCCCACGTGCGCCGCCACGGGCCGGCACCGTCGATGGCCGCCGCCTCGTAGAGGCTGTCGTCGATGCTGGCCAGCGCGGCGAGGAACATGATCGTGCCCCAGCCCGCGTCCTTCCAGATGGTCTGGACGGTGACGAGCAGCGGGAACGTGGCGGGGTCGGTCATCGGGCTGATCCGCCCCATCCCGAGGGAGTCGAGGAAGTTCGGGATGAGTCCGGTGGGCCCGAGGATCTGCGTGAACAGCGAGACGATGATCACCCAGCCCAGGAAGTGCGGCAGGTAGATCACGCTCTGCACGAACTTCTTGAGCTTGGGCGACATGATGCTGTTCAGCAGCAGCGCCAGGGCGATCGGCACGGGGAAGAACAGCACGAGCTGCATCACCATGATCACGAGCGTGTTGCGCAGTGCGTACCAGAACGCGGGATCGGAGAACGCGACGGCGAAGTTGTCCAGGCCGACCCACACGCTGTCGACGAAGCCGAGGTAGGGCTGGTAGTCCTCGAACGCGATGATGTTGCCGGGGATGGGCAGCCAGTGGAAGACCACGAAGTACAGGAACCCGGGCATCACCAGCAGGAGCATGACGCGGTCGCGCCGGAAGCGGGCGGCGAAGCTCAGTCGCGTGCGACCCTTGCGGTCCAGCCGGCGCGCGTGCCCCGTGACCGGGCGCGCCGGCTCGGCCGCGGCGGCCTTCGGCCTGCTCGTGACGGGTGTCGAGACCACCGCATCCTCCGAACGTCGTTGTGGATGAAACGTCGCCTTAGTAAGCGATTGCTATCGCAAGGTAGCCCGTCGGTGATCGCGTTGTCAACGCCAGTCGCGACATTTCCGGAGATCTAGGGCGATTCGGCCGTCACCTCTGGCGCCTGAAGCGGGAAGCATGATAGAAATCGCTTACTGTCTGTTTCCATCGTTCTCGGAGATGTTCATGAGCTGGCACCCCCGCGTCGCGTTCGCGATGAACCGCGACGACCACCTCGCGGCGTTCCCTGCGTCGCTCCTCGAGCGCCTGGGCTCGATCGCCGAGGTGATCACTCCCCTGCCGATGGAGGAGTTCGACTCCGCCGCGTCCCGCGAGCTCCTCGCGGAGACCGAGGTGCTCATCACGGGCTGGGGTGCCCCGCGCTTCGGGCTCGCGACGCTCGCACAGGCCCCGCGCCTGCGGGCGATCGTTCACGCCGCGGGGACCGTGCGCACCTTCCTCGACCCCGCCGTGTACGACAGGGGCATCCGCGTGAGCACCTGCGCCAGCGCGAACGCCATCCCCGTGGCCGAGTTCACGCTGGCGAGCATCGTCTTCGGGCTCAAGCGCGCCTCCCGCTTCGCCGAGCGGCTCCGTCGCACCAAGGCGGTGCGCGACACCGCCGGATTCCCGCGCATCGGCACGAACGGCGTGACCGTCGGTCTGATTGGCGCATCACGGGTGGGGCGGGAGACCCTGCGGATGCTGCGCACGCTCGATGTCCGCATCCTGCTGCACGATCCCTACCTCTCGCCCACGGCCGCCGCCGAGCTCGGCGCCGAGCTGGTCGGCCTGGACGAGCTGTGCCGGCGCAGCGATGCGGTGAGCGTGCATGCACCCCTCACCGCGCAGACCGTCGGCATGATCGGCGCGCACGAGCTGTCGCTGATGCGCGACGGCACCGTGCTCGTGAACACGGCACGCGGTGCGATCATCGACACCGACGCACTCACCGCGGAGCTGGTCACCGGCCGGCTGGACGCGTACCTCGATGTCGTGCACCCCGAGCCGCTGCCCGCCGATTCACCGCTGTACGGGCTGCCGAACGTCGTCATCACCCCGCACATCGCCGGCGCGCTCGGCAACGAGATCGTGCGGCTCGGCGAGCTCGCCGTCGACGAGGTCGCCCGGTTCGCGGCGAGTGATACCTTCGACCATGAAGTGCGGTCCGCCGACCTGGCGATCACCGCATGACGGACAACGGGATGAGGCGCCGTGTCTTCGACATCTGAGCAGACTCGCGTCCGGGGGCTTCGTCGGCCGGCCACAGTCAGCGACGTCGCCGCCGCCGCGCAGGTCTCCACCGCGACCGTCTCGCGAGTGCTGAACGGCAACTATCCCGTCGCCGCAGCCACCCGCGAGCGGGTCATGCGAGCTGTGTCCAAGCTCGGATACGCCGCGAACGCGAACGCGCGCGCGCTGACGCAGTCCGACACCAAGACGATCGGGATCATCGTGCCCGAGCTCGTCGACCCGTTCTTCGGCTACATGGTGCGCGGGCTGGAGCGCGCCACCCAGGAGTCCGGGCGCCTCGCGATCATCGCGACGACGTCCTTCCGCCCCGGCGCCGAGATCGCGCTGATCGACCGGATGCGCGAGCGCCGCGTCGACGCCGTGATCGTCGTCAGCGGCGGCAGCAGCGACCCCGCGTACCGGCGCCAGCTGGCCCAGCGCGCCGATGCGCTCGCCGCCATGGGGAGTCGGCTCGTGCTGTGCGCGCATCCGACGCTGGACCTGCCGTCCGCGGCACGCTCCGTGGCGTACGACACCGAGGGCGGCGCCTTCTCCGTCACGGAGCACCTGATCGCTAACGGGCACCGGCGCATCGCGATGGTCGGCGGCGAGAGCCACCTCCCGACCATCGGGCTGCGCCGCGACGGCTACCTGCGCGCTCTCGCGTCGCGGGGCATCGACATCGACGAGGATCTGATCCGCATCGAGGGCTTCGGCCGCGACGTCGGCTACGCCAGCACGCGCGCCCTCATGGAGGAGCATCCGGATGTCACGGCGATCTTCGCCGTCAACGACACCATCGCCTCGGGCGTGTACGACGCGCTGGGCGACGCGGGTCTTCGCATCCCCATGGATGTGTCGGTGGTCGCCTACGACGACACCCCGCTCGCCGCGAACCTGTCACCCAAGCTCACGACGGTGCACGTGCCGCTGGAGCAGCTCGGCCAGGAGGCGCTGCGCGCCGCGATCGACGAGCCGGACGCGTTCTCGCGGACGCCCGAGCAGGGCCTCACACTCGGCACCTATCTCGTGCACCGCGACTCCGTCGCCATGCCGCCACGCTGAGCCGGGGCGCCGGTCCGGGTCCGGTTCTCAGGGGGAAGCGGACGGGAGGAGCCCCGGCCCGGGAATCTCCTCCCGAGCGCGAGAACTCCTCCCGAATGTGCGGCGAGCTGCGACGACGTGAGGCGGCTCAGAGGTTCGCCTCCGCGTAGACGCGCAGGGCGTCGCGGACGAACTCGGCGCCGGCGGAGCCGCCGTCCCTCGTCGCATAGTTGGCGCCGAAGCGCGGGTCGGCGACGTACATCTCGCCGAGGCCCATCACGTAGCCCTTCACGTCGCCGCCCGGGGTGGATGCCGGGGTGCCCGGCACGCCCGTGAGCCACTCGACGTGACGGCGGGCGACGGCCTGCGCCTCATCGGAGTCCGGGGCGATGCCGCTCTCGGCGGCGGCGATCCAGTCGCGGCTCAGATCCGCGACGCGCTGCTTCCAGGCGGCGCGGTCGTCGTCGGAGAGGCCGCGCCACCAGCGGTCGCCGTCGGCGTACGCCTGGCGACCCCAGCGCTCCTCGACCTCCTCCTTGTACTGCGTGTGGTCGAAGCCGTCGAACATGTTCTCGGCCATGAGTTCCTTCCCTTCTGTCAATGCGGTGATGGTCGATTCGACGGACGCGATCTGCCGCCCGATCCGCTGCTGCTCCTGACGGAGCAGCTCGAGGTGGGTCTGCAGAGCGGATGCCTCGGCCATCTGGGCCGCTGAGCCCGTCGAAGC
>Ga0308161_1000772_pt1 | contig 44771 bp, 45 predicted proteins | sample PhyFR2_FD_201034 | JGI IMG/M metagenome (GOLD analysis project Ga0308161, IMG submission 201034) | Phyllosphere microbial communities from UC Gill Tract Community Farm, Albany, California, United States - DLSLF.R2 | ecosystem: Host-associated > Plants > Phyllosphere > Unclassified | place: USA...
CCCCGCCTAGACTTGGACGCGCCATGACCGACGCCTCCACGCCCCTGATCGTCGGCGGTCCCGCACCGTCGGATGCCCGCCCCGACGCCGACCTCCTCCGCGGGCTCAACGGCCCCCAGCGCGAGGCCGTGACCTATCGCGGACAGGCGTTGCTCATCGTGGCCGGCGCCGGTTCGGGTAAGACGAGCGTCCTCACCCGGCGTATCGCCTCGCTGCTGCGCACGCGCGAGGCCTACCCGAGCCAGATCCTCGCGATCACCTTCACCAACAAGGCTGCCGGTGAGATGCGCGAGCGCGTGCACCAGCTGATCGGTCAGAAGGCCGACGGCATGTGGATCTCGACGTTCCACTCCGCCTGCGTGCGCATCCTCCGCCGCGAGGCCGAGCAGTTCGGCTTCACCAAGGCGTTCACGATCTACGACTCCGGCGACTCGCGGGCGCTGATCAAGCGTCTCGTGAAGGAGCACGAGGGCGACTCGTTCGGCCTCACGCCGGCCGGCACGCAGAGTCGCATCTCGAAGCTCAAGAACGAGCTCGCCGACGCCGAGTCGTACGCCCGGTCGGCCAACATGAGCGACCCGGCCGAGCGCATCTTCGTCGAGATCTTCTCGTCCTACCAGCGCGAGCTGCAGCGGGCGAACGCCTTCGACTTCGATGACCTGATCGCGCAGACGGTCTACCTCTTCCGCGCCTTCCCGCAGGTCGCCGACCGCTACCGCAAGCGCTTCCGGCACATCCTCGTCGACGAGTACCAGGACACCAACCACGCACAGTACGCCCTCATCCACGAACTGACCCGGCCCGTCGGGTCCGACGCCGAGCCGTTCTCGTCGGGCGGCATGATGATCTTCGACGCCGACCCTTCGACAGGCTCAGGGGGCGGCGAGGGGGCCGCATCCCTCACCGTGGTCGGCGACTCCGACCAGTCGATCTACGCCTTCCGCGGTGCCGACATCCGCAACATCAGCGAGTTCGAGCGCGATTACCCGGGCGCGAAGGTCGTGCTGCTCGAGCAGAACTACCGCTCGACGCAGAACATCCTGTCGGCGGCCAACGCGGTCATCTCGAACAACTTCGACCGCAAAGACAAGAAGCTCTGGACCGACGTCGGCGCGGGTGACCCGATCATCGGCTTCACCGGCTACTCGCAGCATGACGAGGCCCAGTTCGTCGCCGACGAGATCGAGGCCCTGCACAAGAAGGGCGTCGACTACTCCGGCATCGCGGTCTTCTACCGCACCAACTCGCAGTCGCGTGCGCTGGAAGAGATCTTCATCCGCTCGGCGGTGCCCTACAAGATCATGGGCGGCACCAAGTTCTACGAGCGCGCCGAGATCAAAGACGCGCTCGCCTACCTCGTGGCCGTCGCCAACCCGGCCGACGGCATGTCGGTCCGCCGCATCCTGAACCGTCCGCGCCGCGGTATCGGCGATGTGACCGAGACGGCGATCGCGCGCTACGCCGCCGAGCACGACATCACCTTCCGCGACGCCCTCGCCAATTCGGCCCAGATCGGCGTCGGTCCGAAGCTGCAGAAGGCGATCGATCAGCTCGACGCGGTGCTCACCGAGGCCACGGCGATCATGCTCCCGGCATCCGGTGAACTCGCCCCCTCCACCTCGGTCACCGAAGGCCTCACGCTGCTGCTCAACAAGAGCGGCTACTTCGACGCGCTGCGCGCGAGCAAAGACCCGCAAGACGAAGCCCGCCTCGAGAACCTCGACGAGCTCATCGCGGTCACGCGCGAGTTCGCGCGGAACAACCCCGAGGGGACGGTCATCGACTTCCTGACCGAGGTGACCCTCGTGGCGGATGCCGATGACCTCGACGACGCGTCCGGCTCGGTCTCGCTCATGACCCTGCACACCGCGAAGGGCCTCGAGTACGACGCGGTGTTCCTCACCGGTGTCGAGGAAGACCTGCTCCCGCACCGGATCTCGGCGAACGAGCCCGGCGGGCCGCAGGAAGAGCGGCGTCTGTTCTACGTCGGGATCACCCGTGCCCGAAAGCGCCTGCACGTGTCTCTCGCGATGACCCGCGCGCAGTTCGGCGAGGTCACGGTCGCGATGCCGAGCCGGTTCCTCCAAGAGATTCCCGCGGACCTCATCGACTGGCGGCAGTCGCCGGGCGACGTCAACGGCCGCGGCGGCTCGCAGTCGCGTGCCCTCAACGCGCGCGGCCGGCGTCCCGGACAGCCCGGCTCCGGCGGCAACCGCTACGGCGACGACCTCGTGCCGCTGCCCAAGCGCGCGCCGGCCGACCCGAGCAAGTTCCCGAACCGCATCCCCGCCAAGGTCCGCGACAACGGCGACATGGTGCTCGCGTCCGGCGATCGCATCCGTCACGACGACTTCGGTGAGGGGCGCGTGGATGCCGTGACGGGCGAGGGAGCGAAGCGCGTCGCGCACGTGCGCTTCGACACCGTCGGGCCGAAGAAGCTGCTGATCAAGATCGCGCCGATCACCAAGCTGTAGCCGTCGCGCCACCTCCGAGTTCACCCCGCGGGGACGCGGGGAGAAGTCGCGCGGCTAGGCTGGCCCAATGGCTCTCTTCTCGCGCCGGAACAAGTCCGACGACCGCGCCGACACCACGATCGAACCGGGCGAGCAGCCCGTTGACCCGGCCGGTCCGAGCGACGTCACCGACTCCGCGGACGACGGCACCGCTGCCGCCGCCGCGCCGACCCCCAGCGTGAACATCTCGACCTCGTCGTTCCGCGGGGTGGGCGCAGCTCCCGAGGCTCCCTCGGCCCCGCCGGTCGCCGCGCGCCCGTCGGCTCGTCAGCCCGGCCCGATGGAAGCCCCCGAGGGCTTCGAGTCGGTTCCCGGGCTCCGCGACAACGCTCTGCTCGCGATGGCGCTCGCCGAGATCACCGGCCAGCCTGAGACGCCGCAGCTGCTGAATGTCGCCCGCCAGCTGCTGCAGGGGCACGTCTTCCTCCGCGTCAAGGGGGACGCCCGTGCGCTGCTCGCCGAGGGCAAGGACCTCCCGCTCGCGATCGCCACGCGCGGAGAAGAGCAGCTCGTCCTCGCTTACAGCAGCGGTCAGGCCCTGACCAAGAGCGTCGAGGCCGACGGCGACCGAGACACCTCGGCGATGGGGCAGCCGGTCATGGCGCTCTTGCGTCACGTCCTCGGCGGGCCGTACGCCGGAGTCGTCCTCGATCCCGCGTCCGACGACGCCCGCGCGGTGCTTCCCGCGGCGCTGCTCGAGCGCATGGTGTCGGAGGCCGACGAGGAGCTTCGCGTGAAGACGGCGCTCAGCGAGAAGCGCACCGAGGAGACGGCATCCACGATCGTCTCCGCGGTCGTCGATGGCGCGCCGCTCTGGATCGCCGTGAACCAGACCGAAGAGGGCGGCCCGGTCGGGGTGGCCGAGTCGCGCTCCGCGACGGGCGAGCGCTTCCTCGAGGTGTTCTCGCACCCGCTCGAGCTGCTGGCCCTCGGCCGCGGTGACCAGCCCGTGCCGCTGAAGGTGGAGCAGCTCGCCAAGGCCCTCGCGAGCGACGAGGAGCTCACGGGCCTTCTGGTCGACCCTGCGGGTCCGTGGATCCGACTGTCGCGCACGGAGCTCGCCCCGGTCCTGGCGCTCGCCGAGTAAACCCGCGCGCCGAGTCGGCGTGGGTGCGCCTGTGCGGGGCGTGCCCGCATCAGGCGCGCTCTGGGCGGGTCAGGCCGGCTCGCCACAGGTCAGGCCGGCTCGCCACAGGTCAGGCGCGCCTCGCCGCGGGTCAGGCCGGGCCGGGTACGCCGGCGGCCTGCGGGCGAAACTCCTGAGTTTTCGCGGCCTCACCGCGTCGACGTGCGCCGAGCGGCGGGGGACCGTCCATTTCTCAGGAGTTTGGTCCACGATCGGACGCGGGAGGACCGCACGATCGCGCGGTCAGGCGGCCGACGGGCAGTGGATGCCACACGCGCGGGCAACCGCCCCGGTCAGACGCCATACAGCTCGCCGACCGGCACGGCCACGGGGAGCACGTTGCCCGCCGGGGCCAGCGGGCAGGCCCACGCCGGGTCGTACGCGCACGACGGGTTGTACGCGAAGTTGAAGTCGATCACGAGGGTCTCGGGGGTTGCTCCCCGGCCCAGGTCGGCGCCCTTGATCGTGTCGATGAGGTAGCGGCCACCGCCGTACGTTCCGCCCGGGCGCCCCGCTGCGGCATCCCGAACCGGAATGAACAGACCGCCGCCGTACGAGGTGAGCCGCCACACGTCGAGCGACCCGGTGTCGGGCAGCTCGACCCGGCCGATGCGTTCGAAGCCCACCTCGCCGTCGGTCCCGGTCATGGCGACGAACGAGGCCTCCTCGGCCTCGAGGAGCGGCGCTTCGAACCGCCAGGCCGCGTCGTAGGGCGCGAGCGGCAGCCCCTTGAATCCCGCGCGCTGCTCGGCGAGCAACGGCGTAGCGGGGTGGCCGGCGAACAGCGCGTCGCGCTCGATGCGCCAGAGCTCGTGGGCGTCTTCGGGGTCGTCGGCCTCGCGCACGGCCTCGTACAGGGCGAACACGCGGCGGCGCCAGTCGGCGATCTCGAGGGCGGTGCGGGCGGCGGAGGAGGTCATCACTCGAGCGTACGGGCGTCAGGATGCCGGGGAGCCGGGCTGGACAGCCGGCGACGGGATCGTCCTGTGCCCCGCCGTTCCGGCGTTCCGGTTGCGTGAGGGGTCAGGATGTGTCGCTTCGTCGCGTTCGAAGCGACAGAAATCGACCCCTCACGCGTGGCGCAACGGGGAGACGCGGCGGTGAGCCGGGCGCTAGCGTCGGGGCATGTCATCCCCTCGCATCCTGCTCACCGCGCCCGGCCCCCACGGAGACCGCGAGATCGGACTCTCGAGCCCGGATCGGGTGCTGTGGCCCGAGCTCGGCATCACCAAGCGCGAGCTGGCGGAGTACTTCCTCGCCGTCGCCGAGCCGTTCCTCGCCGCGAACGGACACCGTCCCGTCTCGCTGGAACGCTTTCCGGACGGCATCGGCGGCGAGAGCTTCTTCTCGAAGAACCCGCCGAAGGGCGCGCCCGATTTCGTCGAGGCGGTGACGGTCACGTACAACAGCGGGCGGCGGCATCCGCAGCTCATCCTCAGCGAGATCGGGTCCGCCGTGTGGGCCGCGCAGATGAACACGATCGTGTTCCACCCGTGGGCCTCGCTCGCGAGCGACCCCGATCACCCCGTCGAACTCCGCATCGACCTCGACCCGCAGCCCGGCACGGGCATCGTCGAGGCGGTCGCGGCGGCGCACGAGCTGCGCGCGGTGCTGCGCGAGGCCGGCCTCGAGGCCTGGATCAAGACGAGCGGCAACCGTGGCCTGCACGTGTTCTGTCCGATCGAGCCGACGCACGAGTTCCTCGACGTGCGGCACGCGGTGATCGCCGCGGCCCGCGAGTTGGAGCGACGGATGCCGGATGCCGTGACCACCAACTGGTGGAAGGAGGAGCGGGGCCAGCGCATCTTCGTCGACTTCAACCAGGCGAACCGCGACCGCACGATGGCCGGGGCGTACTCGCCGCGCGCGCTGCCGACCGCGACGGTGTCGACGCCGATCGGGTGGGACGAACTCGACGACCTCGACCCGAGCGCGTTCACGGTGCGGTCGATCCCCGAGCGCTTGGCATCCATCGGCGATCCGTGGGCGCACTTCGCCGCGAAGCCCGGCCGCATCGACACCCTGCTGGACTGGTGGCAGCGCGACCTCGACAACGGTCTGGGGGAGCTGCCGTTCCCGCCCGAGTTCCCGAAGATGCCCGGCGAGCCGCCCCGCGTGCAGCCGTCGCGCGCGAAGGCGCCGACGGAGTAGTGGGCCGGCGTCGTCGCGGCCTGGGATGCTCGGAATGTGGCGCGGAGGTGCCGTCGCGAGGCCCGGGGCGTGACGCGGTGACGGCGTCGCGCCGGGAGCTGCGCGGGCGTCACGAGAACAGGGCATGTGACGAGGACATGACGATTCGGCCGTGATCGGCCTGTTTTCGTGACATTCCCTGTTTTCGACGCGGGCGGGGTGACGGGCCGCGTCCGGGCGCCGCGTCCGCGTGCCGCGCCGCGCACCCGCGCGCCGCGCCCCGCACCCGCGCACCCGCGCACCGCGACCCGTGATTGCGCGGGTCAGTCCAGCACGCCGCCTAGGTCGTACGCGCTCACCGTCTCGAGCTGCGTGAAGGTGCACGAGCGCGCGTCGCGGTCGGGGCGCCACCGTTCGAACTGCACCGTGTGACGGAAGCGCATGCCCTCGAGCTGGTCGTACCGCACCTCGAGGACACGTTCGGGGCGGAGTCGCACGAACGACACATCCCTGGATGCCGAGAACCGCGAGCGATCGGTCTCTCCGACGACCGCTTCGCCCTCGGCATCCCTCTCCACCAGCGGTGCGAGCTCGTCGATCAGCTCGAGGCGCCGCTTGTCGGTCCAGGCCGACACACCGCCGACGCCGTGGAGGCGGCCCTCGTCGTCGTAAAGCCCGACGAGGAGCGAGCCGACACCCTGACCCGACTTGTGGATGCGGTACCCGAGCGCGACGACGTCGGCCGTGCGGGCGTGTTTGATCTTGAACATCGTGCGCTTGTTCGGCGCGTAGGGCTGGGCGAGCGGTTTCGCGACGACGCCGTCGAGTCCCGCGCCCTCGAACTCGGCGAGCCAACGGCGGGCGAGGTCGGGATCGTCGGTCGTGCGCGTGACGTGGACGGGATGGGGCACGTTACCGAGCAGGTCTTCGAGCTGCGCTCGGCGCTCCGAGAACGGCTCCGCCTGGAGGTCGCGGTCTCCGCGGGCGAGAAGATCGAACGCGATGAACATCGCCGGCGTCTCTTCGGAGAGCATCGTCACGCGTGAGGCGGCGGGGTGGATGCGCTGCGACAGTGCCTCCCAGTCGAGACGCTGCGCACCGGGTTCGCCGCGCGCGACGACCACCTCGCCGTCGATGAGACACGGCTCCGGCAGGATCTCGGCGAACGCCGCGACGAGCTCGGGAAAGTAACGGGTGAGGGGTTTGGCGCCCCGACTGCCGATCTCGACGTCGGTGCCGTCCCACGACACGAGAGCCCGGAATCCGTCCCACTTGGGCTCGTAGCTGAACCCGCCCTCGACCTTGGCGTGGTCGGGGACCGTGGGAACCGCCTTCGCCAGCATCGGCGGCGGGATCTCGTACGGCATCGGGTCAGTCCGAGCTCTCGTCGCCCGCCAGAGGAACGGGATTGCGGCGCTTCTTGCGGCGCGCCCACTCGGCCGGCTCCTCGGGACCGTTCCACACCGTGATGATGCCCCACACCACGGCGGTGAGCGGCACCGCGAGCAGGGTGCCCAGGATGCCGCCGATCGCGGTGCCGCCGGCCAGGACCACCAGCACCACGAACGAGTGCAGCTTCATCGTGCGACCCATGAGGACGGGCTGGAGGAAGTTGCCCTCGAGCTGGTTCACGAGCACGACGACGCCGACGACGATGAGCGCGACGATCGGGCCGTTGGTGACGAGCGCCACCAGCGCCGCGAGGATGCCCGCTGTCACGGCACCGACGATCGGGATGAACGCGAGCAGGAAGACGAGCACGGCGAGGGGCAGCGCGAGCGGCACCTGCAGGATCAGCAGACCGATGTAGATGCCGATCGCGTCGACCGCGGCGACCGACGCGGTGCCGCGCACGTACGAACCGAGGACGGTCACCGTCTTGTCGCCGATGCGGCGGGCGCGGTCGTAGTGGCTGCCGTGGAACGGACGCAGGACGAACTCCCACATGCGCGGGCCGTCTTTGAGGAAGAAGAACAGGATGACGACCATCAGCACGAAGCCCGTGACGAACGACGCGATCGCACCGACGCCGGTCGCGGCGGCGGTGCCGAACTGCGAGCTCGTGACGAAGTCTTGGATCCCCTGCACGACCTGGTTGACCTGGTCGGGTGAGACCGCGAACGGCAGCGTGTGGTACCAGTCCTGGGCCTGCTCGAAGCCCTTGGTCGCCTGAGCGGACAAGTAGTCCCACTGGTTGATGACCGCGTTGACCACGAGCCAGCCGAGCGCAGCGAGCACCACGACGACGGCGAGCAGCGTCAGCAGCGTGGCGATCACCGAGGGAACACCCTTGCGGCGCAACCACATGGTGACGGGTCCGAACGCCGACGCGAAGATGAGGGCGAGCACCAGCGGGATGATGACGAGCGTCACCTGCTGGATGCCCCAGATGAGCCCGGCCACGAGCAGCACCACGACGATGATCTGCACCGCGCGGACGGCGAGACGCCCGAAGCCGTCGGCCCAGAGGCTCCGCGGCGGGGTCTCGACCGCCTGAGCGACGGAGTTGACGGCGTCACGCGGCGCGGGATGACGAGAGAACAGGCCCATGCTCACACGGTAGCGGGGGCCTCCGACATCGGCCGCGCGGCTTGCGCGGGATGGGACCGCCGATTAGGGCGTCGCCCCACGGCATCTGTCGCGACCGCTCGTGCTCCCGCGGCACCGGGACTGCACGTGACTGTCGTCATCACCGAAACCGCACGTGATCGCCGAGACCGCACCTCGCTGGGCGCATTCGCCTACGTCCTCGGCGATCGCGTGCGGTTTCGCCGCGCGGCCCGCCGAGCCTGCCGGGCGGCCCGCCGAGCCCGCCCGCGCAGCCCGCCGCGCTGCCGGCATCCGGAATCAGACGAAGGCGCTCATCCCGGTGATGTCGCGGCCGAGCAGCAGAGCCTGCACGCTCTCGGTGCCCTCGTACGTGTGGATGGCCTCGATGTCGGCCATGTGCTGCATGACGCCGTTCTCGAGCAGGATGCCGTTGCCGCCGAGCAGGTCGCGCGCGATCGACGCCACGCGGCGTGCGGCGCGGGTGTTGTGGTACTTCGCGAGGGAAGCCTGCGTGGGGCGGAGGCCGCCGGATGCCTCGAGGTCGGCGAGACGGCGGCAGTACAGCTGCATCGCGGTGAGCTCGTCGAGCATCTGCGCGAGGCGTTCCTGCACCATCTGGAACTTCGCGAGGGGCTTTCCGAACTGCATGCGTTCGGTGGCATACGTCCGCGCGATCTCGTAGCAGGCGGTGGCGTGGCCCAGCGCCGACCACGCGACGCCGGACCGCGTGGCGAAGAGCACGGTGGACGCGTCCTTGAAGGTGTGGGTGCCGGGGAGGACGGCATCCGGAGCGAGGCGCACGTCGTCCATCGCGATGTGGGCCTGATGGATGCCGCGGAGCGACACCTTCCCGGTGATGACGGTGCCCGTGTAACCCGGGGTGTCCTGCTCGACGAGGAAGCAGCGGACATTGCCGTGGTCGTCGCCGCCCTCGTTCTCGACGCGCGCCCAGACGAACGTGATGCCCCCGGAGGCCCCGTTGCCGATCCACTTCTTGGTGCCGCTGAGCGACCACCCCTCGGCGGTGCGGGTGGCGGTGGTCTCGAGCGAGACGGAGTCGGAGCCGTGGTCGGGCTCGGTCAGTGCGAAGGCACCGAGCACAGACCCGTCGGCGAGGGGCTTCAGCCAGCGCGCCTGCTGCTCAGGGGATCCGAAGAGGGCGAGGGTGCGCAGCGCGAGACCGCCCTGCACGGCGAGGGCCGTGGCGAGCGAGCCGTCGTGACGCGACACCTCCATGTTCACCAGGCCGGCGGCGAGGGGAGAGCTCTCGGGCAGCTCCGGGTGCTCGATGCCGTCGGTGAAGAGCTCGAGCTCGCCCATGCGCCGAAGGAGCTCGACGGGGTAGGTCGCGGCATCCCACTCGCCCTGCATTCGCGTGCCGACCTCGTCGCAGAAGGTCTTCGCGCGATCCCAGACCGCGCGATCCGTGTCGGGGATGTCGGCGAAGACGGCGTAGTAGTCGGTGTCGCGGCGGCCGAGCAGGTCGTAGTGCGAGACGCGCTCGCCGGGCAGCGTACGGGCATCGGCATCGATGGTCATGGTTCCCAGTATCGCGCATGTTGGGACTGGGTGTCACGGTTCCCAGGGGCCCCGCATTGTTGCGAGTGTGTGGCCCTCGCCAGGCGGATAGGGTCGCGAGCGTGAGTACGCTGACCTTCCTCCCCGCGACCGAGCACCCCGACCTGCTCGCCGCCCCGGTCGCCGCCGCGATCGCGGCCCTGGATCCCGCAACGGCCGCCCGCATCGAGGTAGCCGCGGTCGACCCGGCCCTCGCCGACACCGCCGCGTTCTGCGAGGCCTACGGGCAGAGCCTGGACATCTCGGCGAACTGCCTCGTCGTGCAGGGGACGCGCGGGGGTGCGACCTCGACCGCCGCGTGCCTCGCGCTCGCCACGACGCGCCTCGACGTGAACGGCGTCGTGCGACGCCTGCTCGACGCCCGAAAGGCGACGTTCGCCCCGATGGAGGATGCCGTCGCCCAGTCCGGCATGGAGTACGGCGGCATCACGCCTCTCGGCATCCCGTCCGACTGGCGTCTCCTCCTGGACGCGCGGGTCGCCGCGTTGCCGCGGGCGATCGTCGGCGCGGGGATCCGCGGCGCGAAGCTGTTCCTGCCGGGCGAGGTGCTGGCATCCCTCCCCGGTGCCGAGGTCATCGAGGACCTGGCCAAGCCCATCGGCTGAGAGCGCGGGCATGGGCGCGGGCACGGCCGCGGACGCAGACGCGAGAGCCGGCGCGCGACCTACTCGACCAGCGACGCGCGGAGGCGCCGCGTCACCTCGGCGGCGGGCATGCGGCGCGGGAACGCCGCGACGATGAGATCGTCGCCGGCCGCGTCGTCGCCGTCGGGGTGCACGCCGTAGCGGCGGAGCACGTCGTCGAGAGCACGACGGAGAACGGATGCCGGGACCCGGGCACCCCGCATGAGCCGACGCAGCACGTGGTTGTGCACCGCGGTGACCAGGGCGGCGAAGCCGACGGCATCCAGCGGGTCGAGTCCGGGGAGCGCTTCGCGCAGGTACTCGTCGAAGAGGCGCTCGTAGCGGAACACGGTGATGATCTCGCGGTCGCGCAGCCCCGGCACCTGGCGCACGATCGCGTAGCGGCGGCGCGCGAGCTCGGGGTCGGCCGCGAAGTGCCGGAAGACCCGCACCGACGCTTCGCACACCGCGGCCCAGGGGTCGTCGTGCGGGTGCGCGAGGTACGCGCGCGTCTCGTCGAGCAGGACTTCGTGGTCGGCGAAGACGACGTCTTCCTTGCCGCCGAACTGCCGGAAGAACGTCGAGCGCGAGACCCCCGCGGCCTGCGCGATCTGCTCGACCGACGTCTGGTCGTAGCCGCGTTCGGCGAACAGGTCGATCGCCGCGGCCACCACGGCTGTGCGGCTCGAGGGGGCGGCGGCGTCACTCACACCCGAAGCCTAACCGCGTGGGGTCTCAGCGTCGGCGCGCCCGTGCCCGGACGACGACGACCACGATGCCTCCCACGACGAGCAGCACGACCGCCCCGATCGCGAGCGGCAGTGTCGCCGAGGCATCCAAGCCGCTGTTCGCGAGGTGGGAGGGGCCGGCCTCGGGGGTCGACGTGGGCGCGGGGGTGGTGGCCGTCGGTGTGGGCGTGGGTGTCGGCTCCGGCGAGGGGGTCGGGCTGGGGGTGGGGGTCGGCGCGGGCGGCAGCGCCGCCAGGGCCGCTTCGGCGTCGATCAGTCCCGCGCCCACCGAGTTCGCCACGGACACGAAGTCGTTCGGAGCGTCCAGGGGATATGCCGTCGATGTGAGGAGGGCGCGGAGCCCTTCCTGACCGAGGTCGGGCGCTTTCGACAGCACCAGGGCGGCGACGGCTGCGGCGTTGGGCGCGGCGGCGGAGGTCCCGGTGAAGATCTTCACGCCGGGCTCGTCGGTGCTCATTCCCAGCACCGAGTTGCGTGCGCGATCAACGGACATCACATCGGGCTTGGTCACGACGGGGCGCGGGTCGAGGATCGGGGACGGCGGGTCGGCGGTGACCGACCCGAACGCCCACACGACGGGGCCGTAGCTGCTGAAGAACTCCGCGTCGAACGGGTCGGCGGCGGGTGCTGCGCCGATGGAGAGGGTGGCGGGGTCGCCGGGGTGCCCGGTGTTGGTCCGCCCGACGATGTCGTCGCCGGCGGAACGCCAGTACTCGGCCGAGAGGAGCAATCCGCTCTGACCGAAAAGGATCGAGATCGGCGGCAGGGAGAGAGAGGTGTCGGCATCCGGAACCGTGATGCGGGCGACCGAGACCTCGACCTCCATCGACGTCGGGGCCGCGGGCAGCGTCACGGTGAAACCGGGGGTGCCGTCGAGCATCCGCATCGGCGGAGTGGCGAGGGCCTCACCATCGACGGTCACCACGGGAACCAGCAGGCCGCTCACCCGGCCCAACGGCTCGCCCCATTGAACGTCGAGCGTGATGGCGTCGTCGCTGCGGACGGTGTAGCCGAGGGTGGCATCCGTGCCTTCCTCAGGGTCGACGTCGAGGCAGTCGACCGGTGTGTCCCATCCCTGGGCTCGCGCGGCCGTCACGACGCCTTCGGGGCATGCCATCGGCCGGTATGCGGGGGTCTCCCACCCGTTGACCGGGGAGACGCCTTGGCCCGGCCGAGGCTGCTGCGCCAGTTTCGTCGAGTTCCCGGCGGCCGAGAAGTACGCGACTCCGGCGGCGTTCGCCCGCGCGATGGCGTCGCCGACGGGGGAACGCTGAAACACGGGCTCGTTCTTGGGCTCCACGTCGTCGACGATGACGTCGGCTCCGTCGGCGACGAGCATCTCGATCGCTTCGATGACGGATGCCGCGTGCCCTTCGTCCACGGAGGCGAAAGCGAGCTCGGCCCCCGGCGCGATGCCGTGGACGAGCTGGACCATCGCGCGGCCTTCGTCGGTGCCCGTGGCGGCCTCGCGCACCACGTGCACGGGCGTTTCGCGACCGCAGGGGTTTCCGGGTCCCGGGAGGAGGCCGTTCGCGATGTCATCCTCGACGGTCGCGCCCGGGGCTGAGGTGCGGGCGAAGGAGTCGGAGATCACGCCGACCTTCACGCCCGTGCCGTCGACCCCGAACTTCTCGCGCGCGATGTCTGCGCGTAGGGGCGCGTCGGCATCGACGGGGATGGTGCGGCAGGATTCCGGCGGGGCGGCGAGAGCGGCGGGGGCGATCCCGCCCGCGACGAGGATGAGGGCAAGGGCGAAACCGACGGACGTACGCAAGGCGGGGGACTCCTGGTCGACGACGCCGTCGGCCGGGTGGCTCGGCGGTGGCTCGAGGAGCCGACGAGCCTCATCCTATGGGCTGCACTCAGCTCACACACAGGTTTCTTGCAAGCGCGCGTGCGCTCCCGTTCAGCTCTTCGCGCCGGTCAGCGCGAGCGCACCGCCGAGTCCGATCATCATGAATCCGCCCGTGCCGGACAGCGTCGACAGACGCTTCGGGGAGCGCGCGAACCACGTGCGCGCGGTGCCGGCGGCGACGGCCCAGATGGAGTCGCACGTCACGGCGAGCACCTGGAAGATGAGCCCGAGCACGAGCAGTTGCAGCCACACGGCGCCGGCGTGCGGGTCGACGAACTGCGGCAGCACCGCGACGAAGAACGCGATCGTCTTGGGGTTGGTGACACCCACGACGAAGCCCTGACGCAGCAGCGTCCAGCGCGAGGTGGGAACACGGGAGGGGGCGGTGACATGGTCGCGACGGTGGCGGATGGCCTGGATGCCGAGCCAGACGAGGTACGCGGCGCCGATGATCTTCAGGACCGTGAACGCCACGATCGACGACGCGACGAGGGCTCCGATCCCGAAGGCGGTTGCGAGGATCGCCGGGATGTTCCCGAGAGCGTTGCCGACGACGCTCAGAACCCCCGCACGCCGACCGAGCGCGATGGAGCGACCGATCACGAACAGCACGCTCGGCCCCGGGATGGCGATGAGGACGGCCGACGCGGCGGCGAACGCCAGGAGGGTGTGAATCGGTGGCATGCGTGAAGCGTACTGCTCGTGCGTTTCGGGGCGGTATCGCCGGGGGCGGGCGGGCGAAACTCCTGAGATTCCGGATGCCAGGGGCTCGGCCTCGCGGCAGGACCGCCGCGCGGAGGCGGGTTCTCAGGAGTTTCGCCCGGTCCCCGCCGGTCGCCCGGCGTCGCCCGACGCCCCCGGTTGCCCGGCATTGCCACCGACCGCAGGCGGGCCAGGGCGACCACCGGACCTACGCCGGCACGGCCTCCCGCGCCAGCAGCTCGCTGATCCGGCCCACGCACCCGCCGCAGCCCGTCCCCGCGCGGGTCGCAGCCTTGACGCACGCGATCGTCGGCTCCCCGGCGGCGACGGCCTCGCGGATCGCTCCGGCGCTCACGCCGTTGCACCAGCAGACCGTGGCATCCGCGGCGAAGGGGTCGGCGACCACCGCCATGCCGGCGTCGGGCGCGTCGAGTCGGAGCAGCGACGAGCGGTCGGCCGGCAGCTCCGAGCCCCGCTCGAACAGGAGGGTCAGCTCGGCGCCGGTGCGCGGCATCCCGACCGCGACGAAGCCGGTGAGCACGCCCTCGACGGTGACGAGCTTCACGTAGGCGCCCCGCGCGGGGTCGGCCCAGAGGGTGACCTGGGGGCCGTGGCATCCGGGAGCGTGTGAGAAGGGGTCGGCGTCGACCGCGCCGCCGGCCACGACGTCGATCCCCTCGGCCTTGAGCATGACGACACCGGGGCGTTCGACGGGCGCCGGGCCCGAGACGCCGGACGAGAGCAGCGCGGCGAGGCGATCAGCCTGTCGCCAGCCCGGTCCGACGAGTCCGCTCGGGCCTCCGGGGACGCGGCCGTGAGCGTCGGCATCCGCGGGATCGGCGACGTGCGCGCAGTCGCCGATCGCGAAGACGGCGGGGTCGGTCCACGAGCGGGAGGAGCCGTCGACGAGGATGCCCGTCGAGGTCGCCAGTCCCGCGAGGGATGCCACTTCGGTCCGCGCCGCGACCCCGCACGACAGCACGAGCAGGTCTCCCGCGAGCACCTTGCCGTCGGCGCACACGAGGCCGTCGAACCACGCGTGACCGTGGTCGTCGTAGCGGAGGAGGATGCTCTCGGCGCGGGCGTGGTGCGCCATCTCGACGCCGACCGCGGTGGCGGAGGAGGCCAGCACGCGTCCGCCGTTGTCATCGAGCGTGCGATTCATCGGTGCGGCAGAGTGGTAGGCCACGACGACCTCGGCTCCGGCCTCGGCGGCGGCCAGCGCGAGCTCCATGCCGAGCACTCCGGCGCCGAGCACGACGATCCGCTGCCCGGCCGAGACGGCCGCGCGGACGTGCTCCGCGTCGGCGAGGTCGCGCAGCGCGACGACTCCGCGGGGGAGCGGCGCCCCGCCGAGGTCGAGCTCGTCGGGGGCTGTCGAGACGGAGGCGCGGTCGCGCCGCGCGCGCTCCATTCCGGCGAGCGTCGGGACGTTCGCGCGGGCGCCGGTCGCGAGCACGAGCCGGTCGTAGTCGAGACGGATGCCGTCGTGCAGGCGCACCACACGGCGGTGGCGGTCGACGCCCACCACCGTCGTCGCGAGGTGGAACCGCACGCCGGCCTCTTCGGCGACGCGGCGGTCGTCCATGTCGAGGCCCGCGCGGTCAGTGAGACCGACGGCGTACTCGGCGAGCAGAACGCGGTTGTAGACGTCGTGGGGCTCGGCGCCCACGACGGTGAGGTCGATGCGCCCGTCGCGCACCGCGGGCAACAACCCGTCGATGAGCCGCGCCCCCACGGGGCCGTAGCCCACCAGCACCACACGCTCAGACATGGGTTCCCTCCTCGGTGCGGGTGACGCCCCCGTGCTCGGACGTCGCGACGCCGAGAGTGCGCGCAGCGCCCGGATGCTCCGACACGACGACCGGCGGGTGCTCGGCGTCACGCGCGGCGGCGCCGTCGAACTCCGCATCCGCCCCGGACGTCTCGAGCGCCGGTGGCGCGGCATCCGGAGCCACCCGCACCCGCGTGCGCTTGAACTCCGGCATCGCCGACGTCGGGTCGACGATGGCCTCGGTCAGACGATTCGCGCACTCGTCGCCGGCGTAGTGGAACGGCAGGAAGACGGTGTCGTGGCGGATGTCGGTCGTCACCGTCGCCCGCGCCCGCACCGTGCCCCGCTCGTTCGAGACGGCGACGAGCGAATCTTCCCGGATGCCGAGACGCGACGCCGTCGCCGGATGGATCTCCAGCCGCGCCTCGGGGCGGGCGCCGTTCAGCTCGGCGACGCGGCGGGTCTGCGTGCCCGACTGGTACTGCTGCAGGTACCGGCCGGTGACGAGGGTCAGTTCGCCGCCGCGGTCGGTGGGCGTCGGGGGAGTGGCATCCACTGGCACGAGACGAGCACGGCCGTCGGCGTGGGCGAAGCGCTGGGTGAAGGGGCGGGGAGTGCCCGACGAGCGGTACGGCCAGTACGCCTCGACGCCGGTGTCGAGCAGAGCGTGCGAGAGGCCGGAGTAATCGGCGACGCCGCCCTCCGAGGCGCGGGCGAGCTCGTCGAACACCTCGGCCGGAACCGTCGACCACGTGGATGCCGCGCCCAGCCGCCGCGCGATCTCGGCCATGATCCACAGCTCGCTGCGGGCTCCCTCGGGTCCGGGCAGCGCCTGCCGGCGGCGGATGACGCGGCCCTCGAGCGAGGTCATCGTGCCCTCCTCCTCAGCCCACTGCAGCACGGGGAGCACGATGTCGGCGAGCTCCGCGGTCTCGCTGAGGAAGAAGTCGCAGACGATGAGGGTGTGGAGGGCCTTCAGCCGCTCGCGGACGGCCTCGACGTCAGGCGCCGAGACGACCACGTTCGAGCCTGCGACCAGCAGCGTCTTCACCGGCCCGCCGAGTTCGCCGAGGAGGGCTGTGGCGGGGATGCCGGCATCCGGAAGCTCATCCGGGTCGACGCCCCACACCCCGGCGACATGACGGCGGGCTTCGGGGTCGCGGATGGATCGGTATCCGGGCAGTTGGTCGGCCTTCTGGCCGTGCTCGCGTCCGCCCTGGCCGTTGCCTTGGCCGGTGAGGGTGCCGTAGCCCGAGCCCTCGCGGCCGACGAGGCCGAGCACGAGAGCGAGGTTGATCGCGGCGGTCGCGGTAGCGGTGCCGTCGACGTGCTGCTCGACGCCGCGTCCGGTGAGGATGTACGCGCCGCCCGCGGCGAGGCGACGCGCGGTGGCTCGCAGGTTGGCGACCGGAACGCCGGTGGTCGAGGAAGTGCGCTCGGGCCACCACGCCGCGACCGACCGCCGGAGGGCGTCGAACCCTGTCGTGCGCTCCTCTATATACGCGCGGTCCGCGAGGCCTTCGGCGATGGCGATCTGGGTGAGGCCGAGCAGCAGCGGCAGGTCGGTGCCGGGAGCGGCCTGCAGGTGCGTGCCGGCACCGTCTTCGGTGAGCCGCGCGGTGGCGGAGCGGCGCGGGTCGACGACGATGAGGCCGCCCGCGGCGCGCGCTCCGGCGAGGTGGGCGAGGAAGGGCGGCATGGTCGCGGCGACGTTCGAGCCGAGCAGCAGGATCGTCCGGGCGTCGTCGAGGTCGGTGACGGGAAACGGGAGGCCGCGGTCCATCCCGAAGGCCCGATTGGATGCCGCGGCCGCCGACGACATGCAGAAGCGGCCGTTGTAGTCGATGCGCGAGGTGCCGAGCGCGACGCGGGCGAACTTGCCGAGCTGGTAGGCCTTCTCGTTGGTCAGCCCGCCCCCGCCGAAGATGGCGTTGGCGTCGGCGCCGCGGGTGGCTTTCGTGTTCCGGAACGCCGCGGCCACGGCATCCAGCGCCTCATCCCAGGTGGTCTCGGCGAGGGTCCCGTCGGGGCGCCGCATCAGCGGCATCCGGAGTCGGTGGGGGGAGGCCAGGAGCTCCGCCGACGTCCAGCCCTTGGCGCAGAGCCCTCCCCGGTTGGTGGGGAAGTCGCGGCCGGTGACCGTCGTGGAGCCCGCGTGGCTGACGGTCATGGCGCACTGCAATGCGCAGTAGGGGCAGTGGGTGTCGGCGGAGCTCATGGGGTCAGATCCGCGTTCCGGTCTTCTTCGACAGGCGGAGGTACACGCCCGCGGTGAGGGCGAGGAACGCCACGTAAGCGAGGGCGAACCAGCCGAGGGCGGGGGTGTACGAGCCGAACGTCGTCTTCGAGAAGCCGAGCAGCTGCGGGATGAAGAAGCCGCCGTACGCGCCGATCGCCGAGATGAGGCCGAGGGCCGCGGCCGCCTTGCGCTGCGCACCGACGCCGCCGTTGGCCTTGAGGGCGAAGATCGTCGGGATCATGCGGTACGTCGAGCCGTTGCCGATGCCCGCCGCCGCGAACAGCACGAGGAAGCACAGGAGGAAGATCGCGAAGTTCTGCATCGGCAGCGTGAGGATCACACTCAGGATGCCGAGCCCCATCACCGTGAACGCGCCGATCGTGATGACGGTGCCGCCGAAGCGGTCGGCGAGCTTGCCGCCGTAGGGGCGCGCGAGCGAGCCGACGAGGGCGCCGAGGAAGGCGAGGGTGACGGTGGCGGTGCCGATCGTGAACCCCTTGAAGTCGGGGAACGTGTCGGCGAGGAGCTTCGGGAAGACGCCCGCGAACCCGATGAACGAGCCGAAGGTGCCGATGTAGAGAAGCGAGAGCACCCACATGTGCGGCTCTTTGAGAGCGGCGAGGGATGCCGTGATGTCGGCCTTCGCGGCGGAGAGGTTGTCCATTCGCAGGTAGGCGCCGACCATCGCGACGAGGATCAGCGGCACCCAGATGAGGCCCGCGAGGGGCAGGTTGAGGGTCGCCGCAGCGCCGACCGTGATGACGATCGGGACGACGAACTGCGCGACCGAGGCGCCGAGGTTGCCGCCGGCGGCGTTGAGTCCGAGGGCGTATCCCTTCTGCGCGGCCGGGTAGAAGAAGGTGATGTTCGACATCGAGCTGGCGAAGTTGCCGCCCCCGAAGCCGGCGAACGCGGCGATCAGGAGGAGGAGGCCGAAGGGGGTCTGCGGGTTCGACACCGCGATGGCGAGGCCGATGCTCGGGATGAGCAGGAGGCCGGCCGAGACGATCGTCCAGTTGCGACCGCCGAAGCGCGGGACCATGAACGTATAGGGGATGCGCAGCGTCGCGCCCACCAGGCTCGGCATAGAGATGAGCCAGAAGATCTCACCCGTCGACAGCTGAAAGCCCGCCGCAGGCAGTGAGACGACGACGACCGACCACAGCTGCCAGACGACGAAGCCCAGGAACTCGGCGAAGATCGACCACCGCAGGTTGCGGGCGGCGATGGCCTTGCCGACGGTGTCCCACTGCGTGGGGTTCTCGGGGTTCCAGTTGTCGATCCAGCGGCCGGGGCGGTGGCTGAGCTCTGCGCTGGCTGTTGCGGGCGGCGCCGTGGTGGCTTCGGGGCGCGGGTCGGTAACGGTCACGGGGTCCTCCGGTGGGCGATGCGGGGGAGGTGCAGCGCCTCGCATGGGCGGGGCGTGCCGTCAGCGTAGGAAGGGGGCGTTACCCGGGACCGCGTCGGGAGGGGCGGGGGAGTAACGATGTGCTCACCCGCGGAGGGGGTGGGGGAGAGGGGGAGTTTACGTGGGCGTTACATGGACGGAGAGCGGAGCTCCATCTTCGGTGGGGCTCACGCGTCGCAGCCTCCGAGAGCCTGCGGTTGGAGCGTTGGAACCGTCGATGTCGGAGGCAACCGTTACCATCGCGAGACTACTGAGGGGTGGTCCAAATGAGTGAGCCAATCATTAGCGGCGCGTCTGCTGTGGCGGGGAAGGTCGCCATCACCGTGGCCAGAAATGCCACGCTCGATTGGCGCATCGTGGCCGATGTGGTGACTCGCGCTCGCGCCCAATCGGTGCGGGTGTCGAAGAAACAGCTGCGCGCGGCACTCAATCAATTCGACGTCTTCGAGGCGGTGATGTCTGGAAATGCCGCGGGCGTGGCAGTCATCGAGAAGCTCGACAGAGTTGAGTGCAACGGATGGGATAGCCCCTCCTCCTCGATACTCCTGCCTCTCTTGCGGACGGCGGCGGTGAGACAGGTGAGCATCCAGGAATCGCAAGGAATGCTGCATGAGGAAATAGCGCGGCTGCGAGAATCGATGGAAGCGAGCGCAGACGTGCCGCGTGACCCCACCATCACCTTTCCGCAGCCTCTTCGTGACGATCTGGCTCACCTTCGTGATGCATTTGGTGACGACGTGATCCGTCGGATGAGCGACGCGCTCGCCTCAATCGAACAGCGACCCCAGCTCTTGAAGGACTGGCTTGAGTCGCGTCCCAATTGGCTTCCTGAGAGCGAACAGATTGATGGCTGGCTCGGTTTGTTGGCGCAGAGCGCCGACATGCCAGACCTATCGAGAGAGTGGATAGAGCGAGCTCTGGCAGCCGGTGCCTCCCCGCGCGCTTACTGGATGACGATGATTGCTACAATCGGTCGATCTCCTGAGGCGGCAATCGCCTACCTTGAACCTGTCCGAGGCTATCCTCTCGTCGAGGCTGTGCTCACGGAGAACTCCGCCGAGCTGCGGGAAGATCAGCTCTTAAAGTGGAAGCCGACCACCCAGATGCAGCGCGCGCTCTGGTGTTCCATGCGCGCGCAACAACAACTTGAATCCGGTCGGCTCGACGAAGCGATTGAAACAGGCCTAAGCGGTTTCAGAGATTACGGTTTCGGTACCGCCGGTCTAGTCGGCGCGCGAGCGATGATGGCGCGTTCATCCATCCCCGGAACCGGGGCCCTGATCGCCAACTTGGTGGCGGCCCGCGCCCTCGCGCTTGATGTGAGGGACGCTCGTCGGGTGGCTGGCATGTTGTCCGCAGAAGCGATTGTCATTGCGATTCATGCCTCTTTGCTCCTCATGGACACGAGGCGAGCCTGCGCGCTATTCACGGCCGCGCCTGAAGGGGAAGCTACGGGACTAGAAGCTGAGCATAGCCAGGTGCGGGAAGCGGGCGTGGCCGTACTTTGTCAATTGGGTGAGCTGTCAAAAGCGAAGGAAATGTTGGCCGACGATGCGACCTCAGCGGTCGCACTTCAGGTCAGGGCTCGCGAGGCGGAGATGCAAGGTAACGAGGACGCGGCGACGCGATTGTGGAGTGATGCGGTCGGCGCTGTGGATGATTGGAACGAGAAAACATCGCTCTGCTTTCTCCTCGCCCTGCGAGGTATCGTGCACCCGTTCGTGGAGGAGTTGCGCGGAATCTATTCTGATATAGCTACAGAGGTTGATACTGTCGCGCATTTGTTTCAACGCAGGCCAGGAGCAGAAGCACGCGCCGCCGCCGAGGCTCTCGATAATCCCCGCATCGCCAGGGCGTTGTCGAAGTACTATTCGGACAATGAGCGATCGAGCGAGTCCCTTCGGCTCGCTGAACACTCAGCGCGCCGCTGGGGCGATCCAGATGAGTGGCTCAATGCGGCACGAATCTATCTACGCCGCGGAATGCACGAAAAGGCTATCGACCGTGCCCGGCGCGCGGCAAAGGCTGGAGGGTCAGCGTGGGGAGATCATGTGCGCGCGGCGCAGATCGAGGTTGAAGCCACTCACCGCATGGGCGACTGGGATGAGGCGGTCGCTGCTTCGCGTGCGCTCGTAGCCCTCGACCCTGACTCGTCCGAGGCCGCATGGTCGTTGATAGTCGCGCTTAAGCACGCTGCCGAGGACGACCAGGCCTTCCTTGAGTGGCGAGGCCTCGATGTCTGCCGAGTGCCCGATACTGCTTGGCACGCGGTTCTTTGGTTGGACCTCTATCAACGCCACGGAACGGCTATGGCACCGTTCAGCGAAGTGCTAGCGATTAGTCTGCGATTCTCTAATGACGAGCAAGTGCGTCGGATGACCGTGGGTGCGCTCCTGCTGGCTCCATTAGACGAACTGGACAGTGAAGTCGGAGTCGTCGAACTCGCCGAGCAGTTCCATACTGATTTCCCGGAGGGGCCGAAGCTCCTGCAAACAGTACACGCCGAATCCGATGACGGTGCAGCTTTGCTTGCTGCATTGGATCAAGCTGCCGGCGGGCCGCGGCAACCATCAGAACTCGATCGGCATGCAGCCTTTGGCACTATGCCAGTAGGTCTCATTTCTATGTTCGCTCGTCGCGGTTTCGCGCAGTCTCTCATCGAACGCCGGAACGTAGCTAGATTTGCGGGACGAGGAGACTGGAACGACGAGAGCTCAGAGGCAGTGGCTGCTGCTCTGCAAAGAGGGGCCGCTCTCGACACAACAGCTGCGCTGACGCTCGCAATGCTACCGGCGGACCTATCTGAGCAGATCGCGCGCTTTCCGGCCGCGCTGTTCGGAACTTACACACAGCTCCGTGACGCCCATGATGCCGCTCGAGAGCTTGGCAAAGACGGCGGCGTTTTTTTCCCCAGTACAGAATCTCGAGGCGCATTCTTCTACGAGCCTTCGGAGGATGAGAGATCGAAGCGACGAGATCTCGTCCAAAAAGTCATCACACAGTTGCGGTTGACTGAGCGCACCGATCCGCCCAAGCTGGCGATACCTGAACGCGACATTGCTGACCTCTTGGGCCCGTGGTCTGAGGCGATCGCTCGAGCTGCCGAAGAGCAAGTTCCACTCTGGTGCGACGATGCCGCGACGAGGATAATCGCAGAACTGGCTGGCGTCTCGGCGTTCGGCACCCCGGAGCTTGTCGAGTACCTCCGGATAGCCGCTCGGATCACGGAGGAACAGGCAACCGCCATTGATGCTGCGCTTATTATGCAGCACCTCGTTGGAGTGAGATTCCGTAAATCGACCTGGGATCTTGCTGCGTCGCTCGACTCTTCGAGGCCCAGCGCCCTTGCGCAGGCAATCGAATTCGGTGGCCCGAGTCACGCGGATGAGAAAATCGGGTACGCCCTACGGGCCATGGGCCGTTGTGCGGATGAGCCCGAGGCTCTGCGCGAGTGGAGTGCGACCGTAACGCGGTACCTGTTGTCGATCGGCGGTGACGAGACGGGCGACGTCGATAATCTCGCAACCTTTTGCAACCTGTTACTCGTCGCGCCTTGGAGCCGCCCGCATCACTTGCCGTTCCTGTTTGAAGGAATCCGCAGTTCCTGTGGTGATCGGTGGTATGCGGCTTTGCGAAAAGCCTTCGCCGACCTATGGTCGGCAGTTCGTGGCACTGTCGCGGCGGACTTCGCGGCGTCCTACTTGATGGGCCTGCTGCGGGACCTGCCAGACGAAGAACGGAGGCTCGCGCTCGAGATTGTGCTTCGCGACAAGATGCAATGACGCGGCAGTCAATTTTATTGTGTTGCGTCGGCGTAAGGCCACGGGGCTGAAACGGTAGATTCGCGTCGTCGGATGGAACTGAGCCGTCGACGAGCCTCGCGACATGTGCCAGTCATCGCGCACACGCCGACTAGATCGGTTTCGGCTGTCGTGCCGTGCGTGACAATACAGTGGCTTCCGGCGGCGACCCCGGACGAGCGCCTCGCCCCATTGACATTAGAAGGTGGGCGGTCGCCACAAGCGCGGTGCTCGATGCTGCGCCGATCGTCGCGCCAAAGGTGAACGACTCCGAGGTCCACACATGCCGTTGGGGCGTCATTATCAGGGAGGGTGGTTCCCTCCGGAGTCACGGTAGTTCAGGCTCGATTTCGTCGGTGCCGCTGACGCGGTTCGCCGCGCGACCGTGGGTCGTGCCGATCCGCTGGCTGCGGGTTCGTTTATGTTTCCCCTATGGCGATCTATCAGGCGCCTAAAGAGCGTCTGCACCGCGACTTCTTTTATCTGAACGACGAAATCGCGATCAACTCACTCTCGGCCTTGGAGTCAGGCAAGGTCGACGAGATCGTGTCGAGAACGTCAACGGCTCGCGAAGGTGGCTTCAGTGGCGAACTCAAATTACCTGTGGTTGACCTAGGGGTTGGGGGAAGCAGAAAGGCAACTTCCGAGATCGAGGAAGAGATGGTGCGGAAGCGGACGCGCTTCTCGATCCTCGACGCGTGGTACCGACTCATGCAGGAACGGAAGGGTCTCGGTACCTTCGAAGGGTGGGGTCCGGATGCCCTGGAAGGTGTTGTCCCAGGCGACACAGTGGAGCTCAGGGGCGGGTTGTCACAAGGGTCCTTGCAGACCGTTTTTCGCCTGTACCTCTGGTTTGCGGAACAGGCGACTCGGGACGGCAACATGTTTTCGCAGAAGGGTGAGGAGCGGAAAACAACGGTCGCGTCAGCGAAGAACGTTCGGCAACTACTGGGTGACGCGGACGACGAAGTTCCGCTGCTGGCGGTCCCCCTCGGTGATGATGGTCCATCTGTGCTGTTGTCCGTCTCGCACAAATGGCTGATAGGTCGTCTCGGCCAGCTCGGCGGCACTTTCGGCATCGTCGGGCAGGTCGTACAAATCGTCGAGGAGGGGGAGGAATACCCGGTCCCCCGCCTGACGAAGGATGTTGTTCCCACGCCTGTCGAGATCGATACGTTAAAAACCGCGGTCGAGCCGTTTGTTGAGCCTGCAAAGGCTCTCGGCATCGATGTGGAAGCAAGTGAGTCCGTGATCAACGGGCCAGTCCTTGTCATCAACCCGATTGCCATCTATCGCTGACGCACCGAGAAAGCGCCAGCTGATGTTTAAACTCACGGGACCAGGGTTCGTGGGTACAGATCTGCGTTATTGCTTGGCCCGCAGAAAATTTACGTGAGAGGGCCGAACCGCGGCCAGATGAATACGGACCGAGTAGAGCGCTTCGAGCCGCACGCCTCCGACGAGGATCTCGCCGCGCTGCGCGCGCGACTGACCTCAACGCGACTCCCTGAACGCGCAACGACACCCCACGACGCGCGAGGCTGCGACCGGTGGGAGCAAGGCGCACCCCTTGCCGACGTCGTCGAGCTGATCGAGTACTGGCGCACCGCCTATGACTGGCGGCCGTTCGAACGCCGGCTGAACGAGATCGGCCAGTTCCGCACGGTCATCGACGGGCTCGGCATCCATTTCCTCCACCGCCGTTCAATCCGGCCGGATGCCACCCCGCTCGTCCTGACCCACGGCTGGCCGGGGAGCGTCGCCGAGTTCGTCGACGTCATCGATGAGCTCGCCGATCCTCAGGATGCCGAGACCCCGGCGTTCCACCTCGTCGTGCCCTCGCTCCGAGGGTACGGCTACTCCGACAAGCCCGCCGAAGAGGGGTGGGGCACGGAGCGGATCGCGGCTGCGTGGGTCCAGCTCATGAGCAGGCTCGGGTACGACCGCTTCCTCGCCCACGGGGGCGATTGGGGCGGGCCGATCACCATCGCGCTCGGTGGCCGGTTTCCGGCGCACGTCATCGGCATCCACACGACCATGCCGGGTGCGCCGCCCGGCCTCGGGCTCGACGGGCTCGAACGGCAGTGGGGCGAGCACACTCGCGCCTTCGAGAGGAACCGTCTCACCTACGCGAGGGTCATGGCGACCTCGCCGCAGACGATCGGGTTCTCACTGGTCGATTCGCCCGTCGGGTTGCTCGCGTGGATCCTCGAGAGATTCTTCGAGTGGAGTGACACGGTCGACTCGCCGTTCGAGACCATCTCGCGCGACCGCTTCCTCGACAACCTGACCCTGTACTGGCTCACCGCGACCGGGGCGTCAGCCGCGCGGATTTACTTCGAGAGTCATCAGTCGCTTGACCTCGACCTGCGGGTGACGGCGCCGGCGGCCCTCACCACTTATCCGCACGACATCGAGAAGCATCCGCGGCCCTGGGCGGAGGAACGGTTCAGCCACATCGTGCGGTGGCGGGCGCCCGAGGCGGGCGGCCACTTTCCCGCGCTGGAGATGCCGGGGGAGTTCGTGCGCGATCTGCGGGAGGGGTTGGCGGCGGCGCTGGCGGTGTCGAGGTGAGGCGTCGTGAGCCCTTCTCGCTCGAGCCCCAGGGTCTCACTGTCGACGTCGACAGCGAGACCGATGGTGACGGCGGCTCGTGGGGTGCCGACTCCTCGTACGGCCTCGCTCGTGAGGGCGACGCACTCCGGCATTCCGCTGCACTTCTCGAGCGACGTCGTGAACGCCATCGAGGACTTCGACGAGCTGACCCACGCCACGCGAGCACAGATTCACGCACAGGAAGATCGGGACGAGAGCCGGATGAATTGTCCGGCCAGCCGCGGTGAATTCTCGCCCGCACGCATGTTCGCATGCCTAACGTGGACCCTGCGGATTGCCGGATGAAGCAGGTGCTCGGGTGACGGGCGAATCTCAGCGGCCGTCCCTATAGATGACACCAGCGCGAGAGGACCCAGCCCATGACTCAGACCAACCGCGCGGATCGCCCTGTCGTGCTCCGGCCGCTCCGGGTTGCATTAGCTCTTTGGGTGGCTGCCATCGCCGTCACGGTGACGGTCTTCGTGCAGGTTTCCGAAGCGGTCCGCACCGCGGTCGCCACTGTCGTCATCCCTGGTTCCTTCATCGGGTTGCCCTTGTTCGAGGGGTTCCGCAACGACGGTCGAATCGGGGTTCACCTGGAGTGGGGATTGCTCGTGATGCTTGTCGTGCCGGCGGTGCTCAGCATCCTGATTCCCCTCGTGGTGAGAGCGACCTCCTCCCGGAGATAGCGCCGCCTCCTCAGGGCTCGACGATCTGACCTCATTCGTCGCGCGCGGCCATGACAGGTGGCGCTTGCCCGCTTCGACGATCGACGACTGCTTCGACCGCCTCGATCTCGAAACCGTCGTCAAAGGAGACGAAATGAAGAAAAGCCTTTAAGTCGTGGCCGTGTCGATCTTTGTGACAGGGTTCTTCGCGCTGCCTGCAGCGGAGGGAAAGTGCGCGCAGATCAACGTTCCCTACGCGTCTGGTCCGATTCTGTGGAACGTCACGAAGGAGCGGTGCTGATGACTGATCTGATGTGGGCGTTCGCGGGAACCGTCGGGCTGTTCCTCCTGATGTTCTTCGTGTTGGCATCGGGGCTGCAGGCAAGCATCGGTGGCGCGGTGCTTTTCCTGGTGCTTTCTCTGCTCGTTGCGCTGCACCGCCGCCGACGGGCTCGGAAGCAAACAGATTGACGCTGTTGAACACGACAACTCAGATGCACCTGGTTGCGGTCCGGGCGAGACTCGGGTCGCAACTGTTACTCAGCGCGAGAAAGCGCACCGTCTTGGGCCACACCTCTGGTGCTTTTCGGGACTGCGCCAAACTCACTTGACCTGCCGTGGGCGGGCACCGTTTCTACGAGGGTGCGCCGCGTCGGACCCATCGCCCCGATGCTGTCTGCCGATCGGCGCGCTCGTGGCACGGGAGGGCACCCTACGGGCAACTAGCCCGGCGGTGGCGGCTTCCCTCTCATGGGACTGTCTAGCAGCCTCGATGATCGACAACCGCCGCAACAGCCTCTATCTCCACGAGCTGGTCGTCGTACCCGAGCACGGTGACGCCGAGGAGCGTGCTCGGCACGTCGTGCTCGCCGAATGCCTCCCGAACGACCTCCCATGCCGCCACCAGGTCGGCTTGGCGCGTGGAGGCGACGAGAACGCGCGTGCTGATGACGTCTGTGATCCCGGCGCCAGCCTCGCGAAGAGCGATGTTCATGTTTTCGACGCACTTCGCCGCCTGGGCGGCGTAATCGCCGATGCCCGCGGTCGTGCCGTCGAGGTTCAACGGGCAGGAGCCGGCGAGGAAGATCAGTCGTGCGTCGGCGGGAGCGGTGGCGGCGTACGCGTACTCCGCGCTATCGGAGAGGGCGGTCGAACGGATGAGCGTGACGGCGGAGGGCATGTTCTGACCTTTCGAGGGCGAGCTCAGACGTTGCGGGCCATGAGCACGATCGGGGCGTCGAGGGTCTCGGGGTCGGCGACGAATCCAGGCGACTGCGTACTTTCACCGTAGACCGGGTCGCTGTCGTCACCGGAGAATCGCACGCTCCGCGCGGACGGGGCTGTCGTGAGGATCCCCTCAACCTCTCGGCATTCGGTCGTCCGTCATCGCGCCCAGCGTTCCCGCTCTGGCACCGACGACCACGGCCACCTCTCCTCGGCCCCCGCCTCCACCGGCTTGTACGCCGGCCGGCCGCGGATGCACAGACCGTAGAACCACGTCGTCCCGCACGCGGCGCACTTCGCGAAGAGGACGATCGTGTACTTCAGGTCGGATTCGGCCAGCGGCACCATGTCGCGGAGGGGGACGTCGGCGCGGAGGATGTGCATGCGTCCGTCATCCAGTCGCTCGGCGAGCCGGTCCTCGGCTATACGGATGTCCAGCTCGCGCTCGCCGTAGCTCATCCGGTACTCAGCGACCGACGTGCAGACGTCGCAGCTAGGAAGAGGGAGATCGGGTGCGAGGGGCGGCATCTCCCGATTCTGCCCCGGGCCACGACTGCTGAGTTCGTGTCCGTGGTTGCGCACCGTCACTCCCGCGGTGATGGCGATGTCTAGCAGCGGTCAGCGCGGCGCGCGCTGTCACGGTCGTAGGTGTACAGAACGTGCCGCGATGATCACGTTCAGCCCGTCGGCGGCTCTTCAGCGGCGGTGGGGCGCCTGCGCACCGTTGCCGACGAGATGATCAGAGCGCCGCTGACGACAGAGGCGGCAATCAACGCCGACCCGATCATGATCGCGGCAAGGAGCGACTGCCGAAGGCGCAGACTCTCGCAGATCGACGCGTCATACACCACTCCTTCGCAAGCCCCAACGGGAACCGTGCCCGCGAAGAGGGAAACTCCGGTGACCATGGCGATAGCGCAAGCGGCGAAGGCGACGAAAGCAAGAGTCACACGCATGAGGACCTCACGTTGAGTTTGTACGACAGCGTCCTCGGGCAAGGCGCTCCGGACAAGGTACCTGTCCTCCAACCTTGGGCCGCAAGCGTGTTGCGAGGGTGAAGCCGTGGGTGCGCGAGGTTCTAGGCGACCACGCCAGTGCCGCTGAGCATGCCCACTCGATGCGTGAAACCGCTGCAGCCTCCGGGTGTCGGTGGCGGGAGCTATCGTCGTGATCGCACGGGCGACGTGATCGCTGAACGGTGTGCTGCGAGAGCCACGGTGAACCCACTGATCCCGGTCGTGGCCCACGGGCTTCTCGCTGGAGCACGATACCGATGGAGAGGACCGACATGGGAAAGCGCAAGACTCCGGAGGAGAAGGCCGACGAGGAGCGCCGGTACGCGCGTGCGTCGGCGGCGAGTTCCGATGACGAGTTCGAGCCGTTCTTCACGGATCCGAACCAGGCGATCCGCAACGTCGCTGCGCTGAATCCAGATGCCAGTGCAGCCGTGCTGGATCGCTTCGCGGCCGATCGTTTCTGGAGTGTCAGGATCGCCGTGGCCGAGCATCCGTCGACCACGCGTGAGACGCTGTTACGCCTCTTGGAGACCGATCCGCGGCGGCGCGGCGTCGTGCATCACGCGGCACGTGAGCGGCTCGAAGCCGAGGGCGTTCGTATTGACGAAGACGGGGGGATCGTCGCCGAGTAACGCCCGTCCGCCGAATCAGGCGCCCACGGCCGCGGTGACGAATCGCTCGACCATTCCCAGAAGCCCCGCGCGGTCGTCATCCTGACGCAGGATGGCGAGATCGGCCAGCGCCGTCACGCCCCCGATCAGGAACACCGCAACGTCCTCGGCATCCGTCACTCCGCGATCGCGAAGCACCCCCGCGAGGTCGGCGCTCAGCGTGGCATCCACGGCCCGCTCCGCGACGCGCGCGCCCTTGCCGTAGAAGAGGAAGTCGTGCACCTCGAGGTTGTCGAGGGAGGCCTCCACGAGCGCCGTGCACCACGCGGCGGCGGCGGTTGCGGCGTCGAGTGGGGACGTGGCGGTGGCGGCGTGCAGGCGGTCGAGGATGAGCGCGTCGAACTCCTCCTCGATCGCGCGGACGAGGTGCTGCTTGGTCGGGAACGACAGGTAGACGGTGCCTTTGGCGACGCCGGCGCGGCGGGCGATGGCATCCACGCTCGTCGCTTCCACCCCCTGCGCCAGGAAGAGATCCCGCGCCGCAGCCACCACGGCCGCGCGCCGCTGCTCGGGGGCCCGTCGGCCGAGCTTCGCCGGTGTCTTCACGTCGGGTTCTTCGGATGCCGCGTCGTCCACGCGACAAATCGTTCCATGTACGACGCGAATCGTCGCGTCATGTCGGCATCGACGAGTCGGCCGTCGTCGTCGAACAGGTCGTAGCTTCCGGCGATGTACAGCTCGGGCTGCTGCATGGTCGGCATGTCGAGGAAGACCAGCGACTGACGGAGGTGGTGGTTCGCGCCGAACGCGCCCATGCGGCCCGGCGAGGCCGACACGATCGCCGCGGGGAGACCGGCGAAGACGTTTTGATCGTGCGGCGCCGATCCGACGTCGATGGCGTTCTTCAGCGGCGCCGGAACCGACCGGTTGTACTCGGGCGTGACGAACAGGATGGCGTCGGCGGCGCGCACCTCGTCGCGAAAGCGCGTCCACGGGGCGGGCGCTTCGGCGGCGACCTCGATGTCGAGGTCTTCGTTGTACAGCGGCAGGTCGGCGATGTCGAGGAAGCGCGCGTCGACGCCGTCGGGTGCGGCGGCGACGAGGTTGTCGGCGATGAGTCGGGTCACCGAGGTCGCGCGGAGGCTGCCGACGATGACGCCGAGGGAGAGTGGGAGTGGGGTGAGGGTGGTCACGACGGGAAGACTACACGGTGACTGACCGGTGGTCAGTCAAACCTGATAGCGCCTGTGCTCTACCGTTTCGCGAATTGAGCGATTTGGGCGTTTTGGGCGATAATGAGGTCATGCCTCCTCATGCACGCTCGCCACGTCAGGCGCAGGTCGTCGAGCCCCCGCACGACCTCGACGAGATGATGCGCCTGGCGAACTTCTTGGAACAGCACTCGGCTCCAGCAGCGTTGCTGGGACCGGACGGCGAGCAAGTGCCTTTGCCTCTTCCTGTCTACGAGGCGCTCAAGCGCGTTGTCGACGCGATGGAGCGGGGAGCATCTGTCAGCCTCGAACCGATCGATCGCCAGCTCACGACTCAGCAAGCGGCGTCACTCCTGGGGATTAGCCGCAACACTCTGGTGCGGCTCCTGGACGAACACGAGCTTCCTTTCGAGCGTCTGGGGGAGACCCGGCACCGCCGATTGCGACTCCACGATGTCCTCGCTTACCGGGATCGCAAGCGAGAAGAACGACGAAGCCGGCTCGACGAAATGACCCGCCAGGCGAACGACGATGGCCTCTACGACGCCGACGCGTCGGACTACGCCGAGGCTCTGCAGCGCGCGCGGAGGCAATGACCGGTGACGCGCTTCACGGCGTTCCTCTATCGCGCGCGACCTCCGGTGTTACGCCCCACTACGCCCCAGATCGCCCGCGCTCACGGCATCCCGTAGCTTCATCTCACCAACCCCTCCGAAGGCAGGTGAAGCCATGTCCCGCACGATCTCGTCGACAGTCCACCCGATCCAGCGCTGCATGGCAGCCTCGAACCCCTCGGCGTGGTGGGACGGACTCGTGGTCGACGCCGATGGCGCGACGATCACCGTCGGCCTGCTGAACGGCGCGACGGTAGAGCTGCGGGTCGTCGGGCCGGCGGTCGACATCGCGGCGGGGGAGCCGGTGGCCTACCACCCGGTCGCAGAGCTCCTCAGCGCGGCGACGGTCGTCACGACCGCGCGCGTTGACTGAGAGTCGCTTCAGACGCTCATCCGCGCGTGGCGTCGGCGGTGGACGAAGCTCGCAGTAAGAGCGCTTGCTCGCAGATTTCGCGCCGGATTCTCCGAGTTCTCGCTCATTCTGCGAGTTCCGGCGGCCCGGGCCGGGGCCGGAAAGAACTCAGGCCGACATCGAGGCCATCATCGCCTCGCACTTCATGACCATGTCGTCGCAGGCCATGGCGCAGTAGCGGCACATCTCGTCCATGTCGGCGTGCGCGCGGCACTCGGCGGCGCAGGCCTTGCCCATGGTCATACAGGCGGTCATCATGGCGCTCATCACGTCCATGTTCATTCCGGCCGGACGCATCATCATGTGCATCGTCGCCTGAGCCATCTCGACCATGTTCGAACACATGGCGCAGCACGTGGCCATCTCGGGGCCGTGCATCATGTCGCTGCCGGCGCACATCGCCGCGGCCATCGCGCACGCGTTCAGGGACTGCATGCATTCCTGCATGGCATCCATGTCCATGGTCATCTCGCCCATGTCCATCGACTTCATCATTTCCATGGTGTCCATTGCATCTCCCGTGTGCTCGTTGTGACGGAGGGACCGGATGCCGCGGAGGACCCGGCTTCCTCGAATGCTACGCCGAGGGTGTCGAGGCTCGACAGGGTTCCGAGGTGGTTGATCAGAAACCAGGGGAGTCGGCCGAGGGCATTGACGGCGTCACCGGCAGCAGCCCGCGCTCGGCGAACACCTTCTTCGCCGCGAACGTCGCGTTCAGAGCGCGAGGGAAGCCGCAGTAGACGGCGGCGTGGAGCATCGTCTCGGTGATCTCGTCGGGGGTGAGCCCGACATTGAGCGACGCGTTCACATGGACGTCGAGCTGGGGCTCGCATCCGCCGAGGGCGGTCAGGATGCCGAGGGTGACGAGTTGGCGCTCCCTCGGTGCCAGTGCCGGGCGGGCGTACATCTCGCCGAAGGCCCACGCCACGACCTGGTGCGCCAGCTCGGGGGAGACGTCGGCGAGTGCGTCGATGACCTTCGCCCCGGCGTCGCCGTCGATGGCATCCAGAACCTCCTTGCCGGAGGCGAATTGCTGCTGTCGATCGGTCACTGTTCCAGCCCTTCTTCGGCGGTGAGGGTGCGGCGATAGACGTGCATCTTGGCGTTCAGCGCGTTCTCGTGGGTGCGGAGGAGGGCGATCTGCTCGCGCACGGTGATCTGGTGCACCTCGAGAATGCGGAGGCGCTCCTCGATCGTGGTGTCGCCGAGCCGTCGTAGGTCGGCGTATTCGCGCATCCGTGCGATCGGCATGCCCGTCTCGCGGAGGCGGAGCAGGAAGGCGACCCATTCGACGTCGGCCGCGCTGTACCGGCGCTGGTTGCCGGCATTGCGTGCCACGGGGCGGATGAGGCCGGCGCGCTCGTAGTAGCGCAATGTGTGCGCGGTGACACCGGTCGCTTCCGTCATCTGCGCGACGCTCAGGAGCGTCTCGTCGTCTGTCATGCGGTCAGGCTAAGAGTTCGAGCGCGCTCGAAGTCAAGCGGGCGCGGACGAGTCGCGCGGCCAAACGTCGACGTCAACGAACCCGTGAACGCGGTACTGTGCGGAAGCAACGACTCTCGGAGGAACCACGATGAGCATTGCCTTCCTGCTGACCACCCTCGTCGTGGTCGCCACCCCGGGCACGGGGGCCGTCTACTCCATCGCCGCCGGGCTTTCTCGAGGCACGAAGGCCGGCGTCATCGCCGCTTTCGGCTGCACTCTCGGTGTGATCCCGCACATGATCGCCGCGATCACCGGGCTCGCGGCGATCCTGAACGCGTCGGCGATTGCGTTCCAGACCATAAAGTGGCTCGGTGTCGCGTACTTGCTCTACCTCGCCTGGCAGACCTTCCGAGACAAGTCCCTGATCGACGTCGAGGCGAGCGCGGAGCCGGTCTCGTTCTGGCGCGTGATTCGCACCGCCGTCTTGATCAACCTGCTCAACCCGAAACTCACGATCTTCTTCTTCGCGTTCCTGCCGCAGTTCGTTCCCGCGGGCGAAGCCAATGGCACCTGGCACATGGTCTGGCTCAGCCTCGTGTTCATGGCGCTGACATTCGTCGTGTTCGCGCTCTACGGCGTCTTCGCCGCGACCATGCGCACGCAGGTCATCACGCGCCCGAAGGTCATGGCGTGGCTGCGCCGCACGTTCGCGGCGACGTATGTCCTGCTCGCCGGGCGCCTTGCCCTCGAGGCGCGCTGATCCCGCGGCGGAACGCCCGCGATCTCGGTCCGGATGCCGAGTCCCTTCCACCGACGCGACGGACTGTCGAGCACTAAACGATGCGGCGGAAACGAGGCCCCGAATAGCCCTCGCGCTCGACGGTCTCGGTGAACATCTCCACGGGTCGCACCCAGTACGAGTAGTCGTCGTACAGCTTGCGATAGGAGACGAAGACCTCTTCGGTCTCGGAGTGCCTCGCCACACCGAACACTTCGTAGCGCTGGCCCTTGAAGTGCTCGTAGATGCCGGGTTCGACTGTCATGCGAGGCGCTCTCTTTCGTCTGGATGTGAGACCAATCGTCCCAGGAGGTTCGGCTCGGGCATGCGCGGTGCCGCAGAGTTGAAGAGTGACAGGTGCCGGCCGTGCATATCTTCTGCGATGCGCGCAAACTCAGCCGAGGAGGACGGATGCCAACGGAGTTTGTTCGCATCGCGGAGGTTCTGCACGGCGATTCGGCGCTGACTCGCTCTTGAAGCGGTGACCTTCTAGCGGGAAGGCTCGTCGCCGACACCTTCACTTACCAAGGCCGCGACCCGAGGAGGGGGACCTCGGGCCGCGGCCCTCGTGCGCCGGTCAGCGCCGGCCACCACCTCCTCCCATGCCCATTCCGCCGGCCGCCGCGACGCCCGCGGTGACCGAGGTCGCGGTGCCGTCGACGGTCACGTTGTAGGACTGGCCGTCGCTGATCGCCGACGAGGTGAAGACCACGGAGCCGAAGGTCTTCTCGGCCGTGTATTCCGCGATCACCGAGCCCGCGGCATCCGTGATCTGAACCGTCGAACCCGCGGAACCCGACACCGTTGCGGCCAGCCAGCCCTGTGCCGACGACTCCTCGGGTGACTCGGCCATGCCGGTGCTGCCGATCGCGACGAGCGTGCCGCCCGAGACGTCGATTCCGCCGTTCGAGTCCAGGGCGCCGTTGTTCTGCGCGGTGGGGCCGTAAACGGTGACGTCGCCGCCGGTCATCGAGATGGTGCCGTTGGAGTCGAGGCCGTCGCCGTCGGCGTCGACCACGAGCGTTCCACCCGAAATGGTGACGGTCTCACCGGAGTCCTGCATTCCGCCGCCCATCCCGCCGCCGGTCGAGACGGTGTTGCCCGAGGCGTTCACTCCGTCGTCCGAAGAGGTGACCCGGGTGGTGCCGCCCGCGATGCGGATGTCGGCCGACTCGAGGCCCTCGTACGACTGACCGATCGTGACCTCGCCGCCGGTGATGGCCAGCGCGACCTCGGAATGGATGCCGTCATCCTCGGTCGCGAGAGACACCGTGCCGCCGGTGACCACGGCATCCGTCTGCGCGTCGATACCGTCGTCGGTCGCGGTGGCGTCGATCGTGCCCCCGGCGATCCATACGTAGCCCTTCGTGGCGTCGTCGGTCTGGTCGCTCTTCAGCGCGTCGCCCCCGGCGGTGAGGGCGAGGGTGCCGTCTTTCACGACGAGCGAGTCCTTGCCGCGGAGGGCGTCGTCGGCGGCATCCACCGTGATCGTGCCGCCGATGATCGCGAGGTCGTCGGTGGCCGAGATGCCGTCGTTGCCGGTGTCGGTGACGGCGAGAGAGCCGGAGCCCGAGATCGTCAGGTCGGTGTCGGCGTAGATCGCGGCGCTCGCATCGGCGTCGGCCGAGCTCGCCGCGGTGACCGTGTTGGTCGAGCCCGCGGCCAGGTTGATCGCGACGTCGTCGGCAGTCACGACCTGGATCGCGGTGCCCGAGGTGTTCGCGATCGTCGCGCCGTCGAGCACCAGGACGACCTGCGCGTCGTCGGGGGCGGCCACGACCACCTGCCCGTCGAGGTCGCCGCTCAGCTGGTAGACGCCGGCGGCGGTGATCGTCACGGTCGAGCCGTCGACCGTGACCCCGGCCGAGTCGCTGGAGGCGGTGGATCCCGCGAGCGTGACGGTTTCGGCATCCGTGGTGCTCCATTCGTCGTCTTTCACGACAGTGCCGTCGGCGTTCGCCTCGAGCAGCTCGGCGGCGGCCGCCGGGATGGTCGAGTCGACGTCGGAGACGGTTTCGACGACGGAGGACTCCGCGGACTGCGTCGAGGTCCCGGCGGGCTGCGCGGTGACGGCGCACCCGGCGAGCACGAGACCCGCGAGGGCGAGAGGGAGGGCGAGGGGAATCAGACGGCGGCGCATGGCGTGTCCTTTCGGGTGGGGCGGGATGAGGCGAAGGGGCCCGCGAGGACGCGGGTCCAGCGATTGCGGGGAAGGTCGGCGCGGAGAGCGGCCATGCCGGTGGCGTACTTGCTGATGCGCTGCGGGCGATGACCCGCGCGCCAGAGTGCGCGGTCGAGAGCGCCCGCCTGGCCCGGCGATTTGGTCTCGACGATCGCGAACCGGGGGAGGGTGAAGCCCCCGCCGTCGGCGTCGATCCAGCGCAGGTCGAGGTCGATCGTGGCGCGCGAGGGGATTTCGCCCGGGAGCAGGAGCGTCGTACGCCGGTAGAGCGTCTGCAGTCGCGCGTCGAGGTCGTCGGCGCGTCCCGGTTCGACGCCGATGGCCCCGAGTGCGTCGGCCACCTCGTCGCGCGCCTCGGCCGTCAGCCGGTCGGCCGCGTCGAGGTCGTAGGTATCCCGTTCCTTGCGGGTGAGGCCCCGCGCTCCGCGCGTCTTCATCTCGAGGAACGCCACTCCCGTGTCGACGTAGGTGCGGGTGCGGAGCTTGAACCGGCGACGGCGACCGTGGGCCGCTAGGCGGAAGCTCAACAGGTCGGGGGTGTCGAAATACACCGATCGGTAGGCGAGTTCGCGCTCGCCCCCGATCTCGAGCGCGGCCGGTGCGTGGGCGGAGCGCTGAAGGGTGTGGAGAAGGGATGCCGTGGCCTCCATCGGGACCACGTACTTGCGGTCGACGCGGGTGAGGAGCGCGGCGTCGGTCGTCAGGGCGTCGAGACCGATGGCGGGGAGAGCCCCGATGGCAGTGGCGGCGCGGTCGCGGGCGGTCATCGCGTGCCGCCGATCAGGTCGGCGAGACTTTGCGAGGTCTCGGTCTCGGTCTCGGTCGAGGCCGCGCGACGCGGGGCGGCGCCGGCCGCGGGGTCGGCGCTCGCGGAGCTACGACGCGGGTCGAGGGGTGCGGACGTCCGCACGCGGTACCGCACGTCCACCAGCGTCGTGTCGTCGACCAGGTCGAGCTGCTGCACGGTCAGGCCGGTGACCTCGCCGCCGAGGAGGCGCTCGAGCTCAGCGCGCAGCTCGCGCTCGTCGGCGATCGCGCGGTCGAGGTGCACCGTCTGGTGCCGCGCTCGCGACAGCACCCGCGGGTGGTCGGCGACCGCGAGGACAGTCACGATGAGTGCGACCAGAAGGAGGGGAGTCGCCAGCTCGGCGTGCGGCAGGCCGCAGATCAGACCGATCGCGAGAGCGGCGAAGTAGTACGCCACCTCGCGTTGGGTGATCTCGCTCGAGCGCAGGCGGATGATCGACAGCACCCCGAACAGGCCGAGCCCGAGACCGAGCGCCACCTCGGCGGTGCCCAGAACGGTCGCGACGGCGAGCACGCCGACGTTGACGCCGAGGAAGGCAACGACGAGGTCTCGACGGCGGTGCCTCTGGAAGTAGATGGCGCTCAGCAGAACGGCCGCGACGAGGTCGGTCGCGACGAGGGCGAGGGCGGTCGGGGTCATGGGGTGCTCCTTGTGGGGGTGAGGGAAGAAGGGGCCTGCGCGGCGGGGTGGTCCGGCCGTGAGATCGGCACGCGCGCCGGGGCCTCGGCATCCGATCGCGGGAAGACGAGCGAGCGCTGGACGCCATAGCTGAGGACGAAGAGGACCCCCTCGGTCACGACCTTCGCGGGCAGAAGCGCCAGGCCGTTGTCGGTGAGGAACGACATCCACGCGATGTTCGAGGCGAGCAGCGCGAGGGCGAGTACGCCGTACCGAACGGCCTGCGCGAGCATCGGCCCGCCCCGCGCACGAAAGACGACGCGACGGTTGACGGCGAAGTTCGCGGTCGCCGAGAGCACCCGCGCGGCGATGATCGACGGCACGAGCCAGCCCGTCAGCCCCTGCAGCACGAGCAGCGCGACCGTGTCGACGACGAAGGCCGCGAGCGACGACGACGCGAACAGCAGCACGGGCAGCAGCACGCGGATCGAGTCGCGCACCGGACGGAAATGACTTGAGGCGTTGTGGTCGAGGTAGACCGTGTCGATCGGCACTTCGTGCGCGGCGAGCTGGTCGGGGCCGAGGCGCAGAAGCATCCGCTGCTCGTATTCGAAGCCGTCACCCGGGATGCCGAGCGCCCACGCAAGACGATCGGACGGGATGCCGCGGAGCCCGGTCTGTGTATCGGTGACCTGGCGGCCGGTGGCGAGACGGAAGAGCCCGCGCGCGACCGCGTTGCCCACGCGGCTGCGCAGGGGGACGTCGCCGCGGAACCCGCGGACTCCCAGGACGAGGGCGCTGCGTGCGTCGGCCGCGTCTCGGCGGAGGGCGTCGGCGACGCGGCACACGTCGGCCGGTGTGTGCTGTCCGTCGGCGTCGGCGGTGACCACGTCGGCATCCGGATCGTGCCGGGCGATGTGGGCGAAGCCCGTCTTCAGCGCCGCGCCCTTGCCGCGGTTGGCCGTATGGGCGATCACCTGCGCGCCGGCCTCCCGAGCGGCGGCGAACACCGGGGTGAACGCGGGGCCGCTGCCGTCGTCGACGATGAGGATGTCGAGGTCGGGGTCGGCACGGAGCAGGTCGGCGACCAGGCCCGGGAGGCGCGGTCCCGGTTCGTAGGCGGGGATGAGGACGAACACCGCTCAGCCCGCCACGTAGAGGATGTCGCTGGTGCCGCGCTCGCCGCCGTTCGAGGGCGAGTTCACCACCCGGCCGTTGAAGTACATGGTCGACGAGCCGCCGCCGTCGAGGTTGTACGCCGTCGTCGCGCCGAGTGAGAGCAGGATGTCGGCGAGTCCCGGCAGTGTCACGCCCTCGCTGTAGCCCTCTTGCCGGCCGTCGACGACGACGAAGACGAGGTGGTTGTCGTCGATCACGCCGACCGCGGTGCGGGGCTGGTCGCCCTGGATCGAGTGATTGCCGACGTTCGTGTCGATCTCGACGCTGTCGATCCCGTCGACGACCTGACCGTTCTCGACGATCGCGGGGCCGAAGCTGAGGGTGTTCCAGACTCCGGATGCCACCAGCTCGGCCGCCGTGGTCTGCGTCTCGTCGTATACCTCGACGTGGCCGTCGGTGGAGAAGGCGAGGCCCTGACGGGCGCCCTCGTCGCGGTAGACCACGCCGTTGCGGATCTCGATGCCTGTCGAGCGGAAGCCGTAGTAGTCGCCGTTGATCGCGAAGACCGCACCGTTGGCGGCCGCGATCTCGCTGGTGGTCTGCGTGATGTTCTCGCCGAACTGGTTGTTCGCGAACGCGGAGCGCAGGTCGGTGGCGTCCCCGAGAACGACATCGGCGACGAAGTAGGTGAGGGTGTCGGTCGTCACCGTCGACAGGGTCACCGAGGTGGAGCCGTTGCTGTAGCTCGTGTCGGTGAGGGTGGTCGCCGCGGCTTCGGGGGTGGCCGTCACCGCGACGGACGCGTGCTCGGCCTCGTACGCGGTCACGTCGGTCACCTCGACGTGCGGGATGAGGAAGCGGTCGGCCGCCCACCACGCGGTGCCGCCCGCGGCGAGCACGACGCTCAAGCTGCCGGCGAGGAAGGCGCGGCGGGCTATCGGGCGGCGCGGCGCGGGCCTCGGGGCCGTGGCCGGAGGGGTCTCGGGGGTGGTGGGGGCGCTGTCCATGGCACCAGATAAGGCGCCGTTCCCTGCCCGTGGCCAAAGAGCGCCCTACCCGGGGCCAAGAGAAGTTAGGGGATTGCTATGAGCGCTCGGTCGCTCGTGCTGCGGCCGCGTCGCGGGTTTCCGGTGCGGGCATTCTTCCCGCCGAGCGCCTCGACCCGCCATCATCGATTCCATGACCGAGCCTCTCGACGCGACCGATCTCGCCCACCTCCATCGTGCGATCGAGCTGTCGCAGCTCGCCCGCGAGCACGGCAACCACCCGTTCGGTGCGCTTCTCGTGACCGCCGAGGGGCGGGTCATCGAGGCCGAGAACACCGTACTCACCGACCGCGACGTCACCGGTCACGCCGAGACGAACCTCGTGCGTCGCGTGTGGAAGGACCTGGATGCCGCCGAGTTGCCGGCATCCACTCTCTTCACGTCGTGCGAACCGTGCGCGATGTGCTGCGGCGCGATCTTCTGGGCGGGGATCGGTCGCGTGGTCTACGCGCTGTCCGGGACCGGGCTCATCGCCCTCGCCGGGCCGGAGGACGACGGCACCGCGCTCGACCTTCCGTCGCGGGAGGTCTTCGCGCACGGGACCCGCGCGATCGAGGTGTCGGGGCCGCACCTGGAGGAGGAGGCGGCTCTGCCGCATCGCGGCTTCTGGCGGTGAGCCTGCTTCCGAGAAGCCGGTGAGACAGCGCGTCGCCCTCGCCCTGTCGCCGGGGAGTCGGCTCGCGCCTGTCAGGTCACCTCGGGGATGGTGTACCGCAGTGACATCGTGTCGGCGACCTTGCCGAGTTGTTCGTCGAACGTCGCCAGGCGCACTTTCCGGTGTGTGGCAGCCGCGAGCACGCAGGTGTCCGGCATCTTCAGGCCGTGCGTTGCGCGCAACTGCGCGAGCAGGAGAGGTTCGCCGCTCCCTATCTGGACCATCTCGACGCCGAGCTTCTGCATCTGCGCCCACATCGCTGCGTCGCGACCCTGTCGGGCGGCGGCCACCAACGTCTCTGCTGCGGTCAGTGAATGCATCAGGAACGGCCCCGGGGCCGTCGCGATGAGGTTCTTGGCGCGAGCGTGATGGACGTTGTCGGGAGAGAAGAAGGCGATGATGACGACCGCATCCAGCACGATCACTCAGGCCACCCCGCGCGAAGGTCGTCGAGATAGCCCTCGGGGTAGATGCCCGCGAACTCCGCGGCGACCGCGTCGACCTCGCGGCGGCGGCCGGCGGCCGCCGCGTCATCCGACGCCTCAATGGTCTTCGCGCCCTCCTCGATGAGAAGTGAGATGAGGGTGGACGCGCGCTCCTCGTTCGGCCACCGCTTCCTGGCGAGGAGGAGGGCATGCTCGACGGCGTCGGTGTGCGTCACCTGAGTCCGGTGTCGAGTCGTGACCATGACGCGAGTGTACCACCGCGACTTGGGTGCAACACCGACTCATCGCCCGTCGTCGCGGGGCCGGGCGATGAGCCGCGCCCTCTTGACGGGCGCCGCGGCTCCCCGTCACGCCACCGCGCGGATGACGCCCGTGATGATCAGCGTGATCACCGTCGTCCACAGGGCGATCGCCGCCGCCTGCCATGCGAGCACTCGCATCGGGGGTACGCCGGTGGAGGTGAGGGCGGCCGCCGTGAACTGCGTGGGCAGCAGCAGCGGTCCGAGCAGGCTCACTCCGGGCGTCCCGTAGCGGTGGTAGGCGCGCTCGAACTTCTCGCGCCGGGCCGTGACGGGCTTCTCGGCGCCTCCGCGGCGCGTGGTCACGGCGGTGCGGACGCGCGAGGTCGCGAGAACGACGACCGCCACGCAGATCAGGTTGCCGATCGCGCCGGCCAGAGCGGCGACCACGGGAGGGATGCCGCCGATGATGCCGATCGCGGCCGCCCCCTCTCCTTCGATGAAGGGCACCGCGCCGGCCAGGGCGACGACGAGAGGTTGGACGAGGTCGGGGACCCCGGCAACGAGGTTCTGGAAACCGAGGACGAGGTCGGAGACGGGGTTCGACATGGCTGCTCCTGGGGGATGAGGACCGCGGCCCTTCCGCGGTGATTCCATCCCAGCGAACGGGGCTCGTCGGCGGCAGTGTCGTGGTGTCACGGCGATCCCGGAGGATGTCGGGCCGGACCCATGACGAATGTCACGGCCGTACAGTGGCCGGGGTGAGCACATCCCCCGCCGCGGCCTACGCCCGCGACGTCCGCGTGACGTGGTGGTACACGGTCGTATCGATCATGATGCTGCAGGTCTTCGGCCTGTTCGTGTGGACGCTCGTGCTGATCTTGAACGAGCCCGTGGCCACCACGGTGCTGTACCTGGTCGGTGCGGCCGGGTCGGTGGCATCCGCGATTCTCCTGCTCGTGCACTACCGGCGCGAGCCGCTCGATGAGAACGACGCGACCGCGCGGCGGCCCGTGTGGCCCCTTGTGCTCGCCGGTGTGGCCTCCGCCGCGCTCGCCGGAGGAGCCGCCGGGTCGCTGCTGCTCGGGGTGGTGCTCTCCGCGCAGGCGCTGTGTCTGGTGCGGTGGCGAGCCGGGGTACGCCTTCGCCTCGTGGTGATGCTGACCCTGGTGATCGTCGCGGGATGGGTGATCGAGGCCCACCTCAATCCCGAGGGCTACGTCGCCCAGGTTCTGGGCATGGGGATCTTCATCGCGATGCTGCCGCCGCTGACCGCGACGTCGCTGTGGTGGTGGGACATCGTGCGCGAGCTCGACCGAGCCCGCCGTGCCGAGGGACGCCTCGCCGCCGCGCAAGAGCGACTGCGCCTGGCGAGCGACCTCCACGACCTGCAGGGCCATCACCTCCAGGTGATCGCGCTGCAGCTCGAGCTCGCCGAGAAGATGATGGGCCGCGATCCGGAAGCCGCTGTCGAACAGGTGCGCGCGGCGCGCGCCAGCGTCGATGACGCGCGGCGTGGCACGCGCGACCTCGCGGCCCGGTTCCGCGGGGTGCCCCTTCCGGACGAGCTCGCCAACGCCGCCGATCTGCTCCGCGCCGCCGGCCTCACCGTCGAGCTCCTTGTCGACACCGAGGCCGGTCGAGCCCCCGCTGACGTGTTGGGCCCGGTGATCCGTGAGTCGACGACGAATGTGCTGAAGCACGGCGGCGGGGTGTCGGCATCCCTCTCTCTCGCCCGCCACCGAGGATCGTGGGTGCTGGTCGTCGAGAACGACGCGCGCGCCGCTGCGTCTCCGGTCGGAGACGGGGCAGGTCTCTCGGGGATCGCCGAGCGCGTCCGCACCGTCGGCGGAACAGTGGATGCCGCCCACGCGGGCGATCTGTTCCGCATCACCGTTCGCGTGCCCGAGGAGGTGCCGGCATGATCCGCGTGCTCATCGCCGATGACGAAGACATGATCCGCACGGCGCTCGCCGCACTTCTGCGGCTCGAGCCCGATCTCGAGGTCGTGGGGGAGTGCCGCGACGGCGAGAGCGCCATCGCCGAGGCCGAGCGGCTGCGGCCCGACGTGTGCCTGCTCGACCTCGAGATGCCCGGTCTCGACGGCGTCGACACGGCCGCGCGGATCCTCCGGCGCGTGCCGTCGCGGTGCGTGATCGTCACACGTCACGCACGGCCGGGCGTCCTGCGGCGCGCGCTCGGGGCGGGTGTCGACGGCTTCCTGCCGAAGTCCCGACCCGCGGATGACGTGGCCGCGGTCATCCGCGAGGTCGCCGCCGGGCGCCGCTACGTCGATCCCGAGATCGCCGCCGACGCGCTGAGCGACGAACGCAGCCCCCTCACCGACCGGGAGCTCGACGTGCTGCGCGCGGGCGCGCGGGGGGAGACGGTGGCCGAGATCGCGGCATCGCTGCACCTGTCCGCCGGGACGGTCCGCAACCACGTGTCGTCGGTGCTCGGGAAGCTCGGGTTGGCGAGCCGTCAGCAGGCGACGATCCACGCGCGGGAGCGCGGGTGGATCTGAGCCTCACGCGCCGATGACCGCCGCGGCCGCCACCAGCAGCACCGCGAGCTGCGTCGCGACCTGACGGCGCGGGGTGACGGGAGCGGCGGGAAGCCGGTCCGCGTCCGCCACCCACGCGTCGAAGACGGCGAGGGCTGCACGGTGGGCCGCGCACACCTCGGGGGAGGTACGGCCCGCTGCGGTCTCGGCATCCAGGATCCGGAGGAGGGCGCCCGCGCCGCGGAGGCTCAGCGCGAGCGGGGACGAGGCGAACGCCGCCTGCTCCGCGCGCGTGGCTTCGCGCGCGCTCAAGGCCGGGATATCGAGCACCGCCCGCCAGCTTTCGCGCAGGGGCTGCGCCGACGCCCGCACGTCGTCCAGCGAGGCGAGGAACGGCGAGGCGGATGCGAGGGCGGGCTCCACGGCATCCGCGATGCTCCTCAGACGGTTGGCGCGCGTGTCGAGGTCGGTGAGGGCGCGCCGCACGACGGTCCCGAGGGGCTCGCCGCTCGGGCGGGGGTCAGCGGAACGCGGGTCGAGCCGCGCCGGCACCTGGCTGACGACCGCGACGGGGCCGTGGCTCAGCACGCCAGCGGCGGCGCTCGCACCGATGCCGCGGAACGGGTCGTCGTCCGCGGGGTGCAGCGTGACGACACCCGGTGCCAGCGAGGCTGAGACGGGGGTATCGCACACCACGGAAACCGGGGGGAGTCCGACCACGGATGCCGCTCCGGCCAGGGCCGCGGCCAGTGCGGGCTCGGGGGAGCTGACGGAGGTGAGGACGCCTCCGACGTGCGTGCCGTGGAGCGAGACGAGCAGCCGCGGCTTCACCTCGTCGATCACCCTCGTGAGCGCCGCCGTCTCGGAGAGGGTGCCATCGACGGAGCCGCGCAGCCCCGGATGCGGGAGCGTCCCATCCGCCGCGGGGCGGCGAGGTCCGCGTGCGGGGGCGTATCGCTCGCACCAGGACTCGTTCAGCCGCGCACCGTCGGGATCGAGGCACGGGATGATGTGCCATCGCGCGGCGATACCGGCCAGAGGAGCTGCGGGCTCCCGGAGCAGGCGCACGAGCTCCTGCACCGTGCGGAACCCGGCCGGCCCGTCCGGCAGCGCCCCGGCGCAGACGAGGATCGACGCGTCCCCCTCGCCGACCGTGAGCATGCGCACCGGACGCCCCTCGCGGGAGGTGCCGATCCGACGGACCGCGACGGTCTCGGGGTGTTGCCCGGCGGCCTCGTCGATCCACGCGTCGAGCTCGTCCACCGTCGGAAGCGTCGCGAACTCGGGCACCGTCGCCGCGATCGCGCCGAGCGGGGAGGGGGCATCGGGGAGAGTCATGGCGCGAGGGTAGGTCGCCATCGGACCCGGATGCCTCGACGTCGCGCACCCGCGAAGGGGATGAAACCGTGAGGGTGCGGCATCCGGAGTCCCTCCCATCGAAGGGGCAACCGTCGGGCGTTCTCACCCCCGTCGGGTAGGGTGGACGATTGGCGCAGATCTCTTGATATCGAGAGACTTTCGCCTCCTCCCACCACCGATCGCCCAGCGAAGGAT
>Ga0308161_1000773_pt1 | contig 44741 bp, 57 predicted proteins | sample PhyFR2_FD_201034 | JGI IMG/M metagenome (GOLD analysis project Ga0308161, IMG submission 201034) | Phyllosphere microbial communities from UC Gill Tract Community Farm, Albany, California, United States - DLSLF.R2 | ecosystem: Host-associated > Plants > Phyllosphere > Unclassified | place: USA...
AAACGGGACGAAATTAGGCCCACAGCCCACGGCCGGACCCGCGTGACAGGTCAACGGCCGCCGTTTACGGCCTCTCCCCCGTCCATTTCCGAACGCCGATAGTTGATATTATGTAAAGCTGAAGGCTGCGTATTGCATCAGATGCATCATCTCGGGGCCTCTTCCGCCCGCCGACAAGGATGTCGTTCCTGCCGGGCAACAACGCGGGTCCTTGGCGTCAGGAAGATTCCGGGAGCCGTCCCGAGGTTGTCAGCCTTCGCACTCGATGCAGTAGGACTGGCCGTTGCGTTGGAGGGCGAGCTGGGACCGGTGCCGGACCAGGAAGCAGATGCGCAGGTGAACTCGTCCTTGCCCTGCGGGACGACCTGGACGATGAGTTCCTCGGAGACGATTTCCCCGCCGGGCGTCAGCCCTTCGTCGTCGGCCACGTCCAGCTCGGTCACGACGCTGCGGGCATCAGGGGCGTTGGCGGACTTCAGTGCCTCCAGGGAACGGTCCTGGGATTCCTTGACGTCGGAACGGACTTCGTCGTAATCGGTAGCCGCGGTGGGCGGTCCTCATTTCAGTCTTTGACCGGTCTTTCCCGACCAGAGGGCAACGTACACCAAGGCCGGGATGTTCCCCTGCCGGACGTGCGTGCGTTCCTTGGCAATTAGTCGTCAGGCGGTTTTGGACAGACCCGTGTCTTGACCTCTGCGATGGTGGGGTCGACACTCGGTCTCACACCGCGAGGATTGGAGGCCGCCGTGAATGGTCAGCGCATCGGCTACGTACGGGTGAGCACCATGGACCAGAATGAACTGCGACAGCTCGAGGGCCAGGTCCTGGACCGGGCGTTCACCGACAAGGCCTCCGGCCGGGACACCGCAAGGCCGCAGCTGACCGAGCTGCTGCGGTTTGTCCGCGACGGGGATACCGTGGTCGTGCACAGCATGGACCGGCTCGCCCGCAACCTCGATGACCTGCGCGCCCTGGTCCAGGGGCTCACCCGGCGCGGGGTCCGGGTGGAGTTCCTCAAAGAACAGCTCGTCTTCACCGGCGAGGACTCCCCTATGGCCAACCTCATGCTCTCCGTCATGGGCGCCTTCGCTGAATTCGAACGCTCCCTGATCAAAGAACGCCAGCGCGAAGGCATCGCCCTGGCCAAACAACGCGGCGCCTACAAAGGACGGAAAAAGACCCTCACGCCGGAGCGTGCAGCAGAACTGGTTGAACGCGCCGGCAGCGGTATCCCGAAAGTCGTCTTAGCCCGCGATTACGGAATCAGCAGGGAAACGGTCTACCAGTACCTCCGCCACGCAGCGTTGAAGTAGGCCCCTCCCCCGCGTTCCCAGATAACCCCGCCGTTTACCCTGCAGGGTCGTCCACCGAACTCCGGCGCTGACCTTGGCAGGAGTTTCGCCAAGGTCAGCGCCGTCCGCCGGCATCGCCTCACAAACGCCAGGGGTGGTGTCCATGTGCGAACGGGCGGAGGGAGGCACCGTTACCCCGCCGCGAAGTAAGCGGCGGGGTGGAAGTCGCATGCTTTACCGTTCGGGCAACGTGTTGTCCCAGTGGTCGCGCCAGTTTCCGTACAGTCCATCGTTCAGGTCTGCAGAGGGGTGACGCCAACGCCGACCGCTGGTGGGCAGAGGCGGGAGTCGGTCCGGGTCCTGGCCAGGCGAGCAGGTGCCCGGGCGCTGGTAGGCCGAAGGGGTTGCTGTCTTCCTGTGCGCTGAAGTCGGCCTTGTAGGTTGTTGCTGGTGTGGGAGCTGCACAAGATTTGGCCGCTGTGGAAGCTCCTTCCTCTGCCGTTTGATGTCCTCAAGGAGCCTGCCGACATCTTTGAAACCCGCTGTGCCTTTGTGAATCTGGGAAAGGTCCAGCAGGTCGGTCTCACCCCAGTACCTCCTCAGCAACGTCTCTTCTCCGGGGTATCCCATGCCTTCTGCCATGATGAGCGCGTGGCCGCCTTCGTCCAGAAATAGTAGTCTGGCCACTTCTTGGGCGGCCGGGGAAGCTGCGCTGCCGTAGACATCTGCCAGGGAGCCCCACGTATGGAGCAGCGCGTCGAGTACGTATTCGTCTTTCAGCGTTTGGCGGACCTTTGAGTGGCTGAGCTCCAGAATGTCCATGACCAGCCCGTTGGGCATCGTCGGGGAGTGCTGCCCGCTAAGCCGCAAGAACGCATCGACCCTTGCGGCTGTAATGCCATAGGCCCTTAGCCAAGTGAGTACCGCCTGAGACTGCCGAGTGCCCGGCCGCCGCTCCTTGATGTAAGTCGCCGCGGTCCAGTTGATGAAGCGTGCATAGGGATGTGACTTCAAGGTTAACCTCCTGTGTCTGAGGGCGTCAGCGGCGCCCGGAATGTTCAGATGAGGGCAAAAGAAAAGGACCGTCCGAGGGACGGTCCTTCGAGGGAGCGGTCACGATTTTGAGGTTGACTTAGGGTGTAAAGGTTGGCTCCTTTCTGTGCTTAAAAGAAAAGAACCCCTGCTGCTGCAGAGGTTCGAAGGTTGTTGAGCAGTATGCGCCGTATACCGTTACCAATTCAACGGCGATGATCACATGGACTGACGGTTTGCTATCTGACTGCCGATAGGAATCGTGATGGAGGGTGGTATCAATAGGATTTTGGTTACGCTTAACAGCGCACGCTGTATCTACTTTCTACGTTAGCAGTCGCTCCAAATTTAACTGTCCACGAAGATCATCAGCAGTGTTTTCTGGCCTTCGCAGTGAGAATACCCGTACGGCAGGCAGGGGCTCTCCTTGAGCTATGCCCGATGTTCCCGGGACTTCCGTGTCACCTGCAAGTTGACGGTTCGGTGACTATCGCCAGGCAGATTCAGCGCCACGGGGTCGGCTTGAAGCTCGAGTCTTCGATGCTGCAGAATCGGATCTTGCGCTGGGAAGAGGGGCAGCTCCGTTTAACTTTGACTGTACTGGATAGTGTCAAGTTTCTTGCGTACGCGCCTCGGGCCCTGGGGTGATGATCGCTCATTTCCCATGGGAGCATAGCCAGAAAAATGAAGGTGCGGACGGTCGTCTTGCATGCGTTTGGGATGGCTTGAATGTGGACCGATGCCGTGACATTGGCAAGGTCACACACAAGAAATGTCTCCTACTTCTAAACCTAGAAGGGGCTCACCAAGTCCGCGTGCGTACGGACAATCCCCCGGGGGGTCCATTAGCCCCTTCTACTGGCCTCTTCGCAGCTCGTTAAGGGCCTGCACGATCTCCCGCATCTTATGCAATTCTTCCGTTGGTTCCTTGAGCTTCACGCCGGCAGCGGGCTGCGGCGTTAGGCCGAGAACAGAAGGATTGAGATGAAAAGTCTCCACGTACTGGTGAGGATTGGGACCACTGCCGAAATAGTTGACCGTGAGGTCCACGGGGATATCAAAGCCCGCTGCCCCGCTCGAGCCGGCCTGGTCGCGCGGCCCCAGGAACCAATATGTCCTGATACTGGTATCGGGCGGTAAGATTTGCGGGTGCTCAAACATGGTCCGCAGGGCCTCGGTCAGCGTGTCCGACTCCGGCCACTCCGAAACTGTGATGGTCAGGTTACTTGCGGATGAGCGCCCGGAATTTCGGACAACGAGGTCCCAAGCGTTAAATCCTCCGATGCTGGGAACGATCCTTGCGTAAACATAGGGCCGGGTCTGCTCTACGCTGTCCTTCTCCATCTGCTCGTGGGCCCGCTTGCTTTGATCTAGGGTGTCCCTGGCTACTCGCCAAGCAAGCACGGCGCCGACCAGAAGACCGAAGGACAAGATCGCGGTAGCGAGAGTTGCGTAGGCCGACAACCACGCAGCATCTGCGGCTGACTGGGCTATGTCAGCCGAACGCCGGGCGAGCTCTTCGGGATCCGTATCAGTGATAATTTGCACGGGCCCAGCCTAGACCGGGCCGCGTCAGTCTCACGGGCAGCAGCAACGCGCCGCGGCCTATCCTGTACCTCGTGATCGGACTCCAGGTCGGCAGGGCTTTCCCGTAGGCGGCCCATAGACGAGATCCTGGACACTTTCACGTCCCGCGACGACAGCCCATAAGCGCGACAGGTACTCTGAGCAGCAAGCACTTCCAGATGGGGACGAATGATGGCCGATTTTGAGCTTGCATGCACGGTGGACGGTTGTGACTATCACGGCGCATTCCGCTTGGGCGCGGGAGACAGCAGTACCTACCTTGACTGGACGCGGGAAGAGCACCCGAATCATCCGCGCAACCACTCCGCAGGCCCGCGAAATGTGAAGCCGAAGGAACTGGATCTGGAGGTGGAGCTCGGCCGGGACGGCGAGCTGAACTTCTAATCCGGCTGCTTGAATATCGACTGGGGATTCCTTGAGTAACTCATCTGACAGCTTTTCCAACAGCGTGGAAAATCTCGGCCGGGCCGCAAGAGCGGCCTCGCCTGCCGCATATAGCTTTGGCCGCATACGCTCCGAAGCTAGCGGCGGGGTGCCCCTCAACGGTGCTAGTTACCAGGCGGCTCCCCCGCCGCCGGCGCCCACGCGTTATCAAGCTGCGGAACAGCTCCAACATTTGGAGGAGACCAAGGTTCTACTCGCTGCACTAAACCAGACCATCCAAAACGCTGAGGAAGACCGAAAGCGCGTCGACCAAGATCGCACGCAACAGTCACTCTTCAACAAACGGATGACAATTGTGGCTATTGCCTTGTCCCTTGCAGCGGTCGTGGCTCCGTTCCTGATCTACTTCCTGGAGCACGGCTGGTGGTGGGAGGCTTACCGCCCGTAGCAAAGGCAGACTTGAGGTCAGCTCGCCGTTGAAAGCCGCTGAATTTTCGGTAATTACTTCGACGGGATTACTGGGTGAGCGCAGTGGCCGTCCCCAATGCTGACATCTGACAGGCCTAATGCTATGACCACGAGTAGAGATTCGTGATGCATGAGCGGACCACCGTTCCAGAGTCGGGGATGAACAAGGCGGTCGACGAATTTATCCATGTCAGCTTTACAGAATCTTCATTATCGGCGATTGAAACACGCGGGGGACTGGGCGGAAAGGGTGATTGGCGCACCTACCGACGCTGGCGCTTTTTCTTGCCGGCGTTTAGTCGTTTTGTTGTTCTCCGGGCAGACGGCGGTATTGGTCTCGCCGTGAACTCCGGAGGCAATAGGCCCATTGCATCGCTAAGTGCGTCTAGATCCTGACGGTCTCCTGGTGGGCTGTTGTCGTAGCGCACCGATCGGAAACTTCCACGTTGATCGAATAAAACCATGAGTGCTCGATCTGACTTGATTTGGTGCTTCTTGGTCGTCCCATAGATAGCCAAGCGACGACTCGCGGCAGCTTGAGCGGTCGCGCTTAGTTGAGTCCCGATGAAAAGCGATGGGTAGCCCCAGGCCCCTGCGAATCCGACAAAAAGGCTATGTGGCTGACCGTCACTTTTAGTTGTGGTGATCAGGGTCTTGATGTCACCGGCGAGTTTTTCTTGAGCATCCCCCGCGAGATTCAGGAGATCTGCAGAGAAGCGGAACCATCCGGGCTTCTTCCCGTCCTGTAGGAAGTCGACAAGGTCGAGCACGGCGGGATGAGCTTCGAAGATGGGCTTGGGTGCTGGCTCCTCCACCGACCCCTCCTGGTAGTAGACCCAGGCATCGAGCGGATCAGTATGTGTCATAACCCGGGTCGGGACAGCACTGCTGCGATACCGATGCCTATCACCGCCTGACGGAGGGCGAACTCCGAGAAACTCCTCGCTGACGCGGTCTGGATCGGGCTCCACGTATAACTGCCCGGACAGGAACAGCATGAATAGATCAAGCTCGTCGATGGCCCAGAAATTAAGTGAGACCTCCGACTCGGTGCGCCGGCGAAGGTAAAGAAGGAACTCTGCTGGCCGGTCGAGTACTTCTGCGATGATGGCGAGATCATGCAGCGAGACTATCCAAGGGAATCGATCGCTCTTGATGACATTGCCGCGGACCAATTCATCGAGTGCTGTCCCGAGGGGGCCCATGTCGTCGAGGCAAACTGCAATAGATCGCACCTCTCGGACTCCGGACAAATCGAGCCAGGTTTTATCTTCGACCCAGAGTCCCCCGTTGGTGCGAATCAGCCCTTCGAGACGGAGCGCTTGATTGGTGGCATCGCCCACAGTGGACCGGAGGTCTCCAGTAAGGCGCTGCACGTGTCCACCTCGGGCCTGATGCGACACGCTTCGTCCTTTGACCTCGACACAGATCGCGACGTCCTCGATAAGGAACAGTGCATCGGACTCAGTCTGCTCTGCGATGGAGGTGATGTCGACCGCAGTCGAGGCTAATTGCGCCGAGTCTACGCCAGGATTCGGCCTGAAATACTTGAGGTTCACATGGGTGGCGTCCGCTCCAAGCAGCTTGGTCAGATACTCGACGGAAAGCTGCTCGCTCACCGTCACGCGACGCTTCTCGTATCGCCGCCACCGGGCGGAGTGACCCTTGAGTGCCGCCTCAATAACCTGCCGGAAACAATCCGTCCCGATGGGCACGTTCATGGTCACATAATTGCCGACACCGTCAGCGATAAGCGACGCATTCCGGAACGGATTCTCGCCTGCCAGGAAGGACACAACTGCGGCAACAGGGTCGCCAGCGGTGCCGAATGAGACGCTGAAGCGCTGAAGTATTCGCCCTACGCGATCTTCTGACACTGATGATGCACCGGCGATCTCTGTCGCTGTGAAGCTCGCACGCTTTCCTGGAAAGAACATGAGATCCTACACGGCGGCTCTACCTTGTTCAACGCGCTCAGGCGACTGGTCGCTTCGGCCGTCGGTCTCCCACTCCTGCGCTACATCACCGAGTATGTCTCTCGCCGCATAAAAGCGGTCCAAATAGACCGAACTGATGGCTTCGCGAACGGCCAAAAAATCCTCGTATGCAAAACCAAGGGCTTCAAGGAGAAGGGTGTCGAGGTGCTTGCTACTGAACAGTTCCTCGTTTAGCCCATCATGAATGTGAGCATATTGCTTGAACTTCACGTTGAGCTCGTGGCCTACGTAAGTGGCCGCCAGGCTCGTCAGTGGGCCGAATTTTTCTGCCTGGCCGTCTGACAGAAGCATGAACTGCCCCACACTGAGCAGTACCCCCGCGCGTTCGTGAAAGTCGGGGATTACTTTGGCGGGGTGCGCTGCCCTCGAATCGGCGTCTGGCAGAATGCGCGCTCCCCGCGCTAACAGTATTAGTGCAACCAACTCGACCGCCGTGGGCCGCTGATCGGCGAGACTCTCTCGGTAGCCTTCGAGCACCATCGGGGTCTCGCGTAGCCGCATCAATTCGATAACATCAAACGCGTCCGCATTCTGAGTCGCGTTGGTGATTGCCTCTACATGCTCGCGGATCACTTCGGGTCCGCGAGCTGCGAAGTCGGGAAGTGTTTCCCCGGGTCGGAGGCTTGCGAGGGTCACCGCCATGCTCTGAAAGGCAGACTTCATACTGTCATCGTCGGCAGCGATAATCCGTCCGTCAGGCAGGCTCTTAGCGTTCCTAGGCAAGTCAGCCCTCTTTCGCTAGGTGAACACCACATTAGGCCCGTTGTCTGCAATGGCCTGGGAAACCGTCTCGCTTGGATCACCACTGTCGGCAGCGAGACCGCGACAATCGAGGAGTACCCGTACGTCGGCCGGACGTCGCCACCTCAGCATTCAAGTACACCCACTTGAGAGACTAGCAACGCTTCCGACGTGCATCTGCCACGAATGTGGCGTCGGAGGACCTGGTTGACGAAAGCTTCAATATCGGCAGTTCAAAACGGGCGGGAGAGAGCCGTAAAAGAGGCTCTTTCCTGCGCGCTGTTCCTAGAGTTTTCGGGCACTGATCCCAGCGTCAGAACAATTTAGCCATGGTCCGATTCACGTCGGCAATGTCCAGAAGGGCCGGGTAAAAAAGCTCAGTGGAGCCAGTCATATCGGCCACCCAGGCAGAGTGTTCGTCATGGTCAGGATGAGACGCGTCGGCTTCAAGGCCTCGCATCCACTTCTGTGCCGACATCGGGTTGCTTTCCCGCAGACCCTTGGCAGGCGGCCAAATTGAGCATCACAGCTCATTTAGCAGAAGGGCAGCACATGTCTGTTGCTCCCTCCGTCTTTAGTCATTCAGTGCAGCAGCTGATTTGCAGATTTCAATTCTCACGGCCCCTCGCTGATACTTCATCAGGTCCAGAGCCGTGAGCAGTAACCAGGCATGGGGAGGGATGCAAGGCAGAAAGATGGACGTCGCAAGGAATTTATTCGGGTAAAAGCCCGCTATGCACGTGACTCCACGGAGTCCTCAAGCAGCCACTCCGTTGCCATGTCTGGAGATGTAAAATGCCGGACTGGAAATCCGGCTGGTAATAGGGGCAGGCGGAACATAGCGATCACGCGATCAACGGGCGAGGAACCCAAGAGTGCCATACGCGAGATGCTGGATGAATCGGGAAAGACTTTCCGAGCGGCAGCCGAGTGGGTCACACCCCGAATTTCGACCAGCATCGGCAACCTGGCGCCTTGGCCCATGGTGGAGATGGCTTCAAGGGCTGCGTTGGCTACGTCAATGCCGACGTAAGCTCCTTGCTTCCAGCGCAAGTGAAGGATTCCACCGGACAACTCCATCGTGCCTTTGCCCTTGATGTCCAGCTTGCTCATACCGTCCCCTCTCGCGAAAGCCAAACTATTTTTGACCGTGTGACCAATGGCCTCACCCTGCCCTAAGGCCCGGTGGATCTCCTAGGTGTTCTGGTTGTCTCTTTGCGACGCTGTCAGTCGGGCGGAAGTTCCAGCGTCCCGGCTTATTTGAGCGGGTAGTTGTGGATTCTGCTCCCGCTGCCACGTGTGCGGGCGCTTCTCAGGGTGCTGCGGCCAGGTTTCCGAGGGTGACGTGCAGGGTCTGCGGTGTTGACCCGCGCTGCACCACGATGTCGACCTGCTGTCCGGGGTCCTGTTTCCTAAGTGCCACGAGCAGGTCTGTAACGTTTCCGATCTGCGTTTGGGCGAATTTGGTGATGATGTCACCTGCTTTCATGCCGGCATTGTCCGCTGGGCTGCCTTGGGAAACGTTGACGATCAATGCTCCGGCAGTGGCGGCCAGAGAGAACCGTTGAGCTAGTTGCGGTGTGATGTCGGTGGGGACGACACCGAGTGCTGCGTGTTTCACCGCTCCGCTGGCCAGGAGTTGGTCGGCAACGCTGGTAACCGTGGACGATGGCGTCACAAACCCGATGGCAACTGCTCCGGAGCTGGGTGGCAGGTACGCCTCGGACAATCCGATGACCTGGCCGGTTGAGTCTGCTACTGCGCCGCCGGAGTTACCAGGAGAAATGGGGGCATCGGTTTGCAGTAGGTCGATGGCGCCGTGCGGTGATTCCTTGGAAGGCGGCATATTCCGGTGCAGGCTGGATACGATTCCTGCGGTGACTGTTTCCTCCAACCCTAAGGGGCTTCCGATCACGACGGTCATAGAGCCCACTTCCGGATCGGAAGAAGCGAATTTGGCTGCCGGAAGGCCAATACGGTCGACCTTGATGACGCCAACGTCCGTGACGTCGTCCACGCCCAGGACGGTACCTTGGGACTGGGAGCCGTCGGCGAACTGGACCTGAACGTTCTTGAAGGGCTGTTTTTGCTCGTTCTCAACGACGTGGGCGTCGGTGACGATGGATCCGTCGCTGTGGTAGATGACTCCGCTGCCGAGGCCTATATTTGTGCGGATCGTCACGACTGACGGTTCGACTTCCTTGACCACGCCCGGAACCGCTGGCAGTCCCCCACCTACGACCGGGGCAGCCACCGAAGCGGAAACCGTCGGTGATGCTGCGGGGGAGCTGGATGTTGGCGCGGGATTCCCGGTGCACCCAGCCAGAGCCAGTGCTGCTGCCGTGACTGCAGCTGCTGGGAAAATCCTGAAGTATTTCATGGGGTTACTCCTTTTTGAAAGCCCCCAAGGAAGCGGGGCCCTTGCGCCTCTGAAACTGTTCCGCCCCGCACCGTCCTAGCTGGTGAGCTGGTGAGAAGCGTTCCTGCCCCGTCCGCCTCGCTTTTCCGGGTGGCCGGAACAACTATCGCACCATGGTTTTATTCAACCGCACTAATTGCGTAAACGCAACGGTCACTGTCTGATCTCCAGGATGAAGTCTCCCGGCTCGCAAGGCGGTGGAAGTTGCTTTTCTATGGTTCGCATCTTGGTGAGTGGTTGTTGTGGGGGGCGGGTGCTCGGCGCTCCGCGGCGCCGCCGGTCGATGAGTCCTTTGGGCTCACTGGTACAGGTCTTTGGGGTTAGCTGGATGGGCTTGGTGATGGAATGTATGGCCGGTACTGGTCAAAGGTTCCGTTCTGGATGGGCACGTTGATTGTGGCCTGTTGCCCTTTCACTGTTACCTGTAGATCGGTGCGGGCGCCGGGTGGCTCCTGCGTGCTGTTGAAGATCAGAGGTGACTGGTCAAACTCGACGTGTCCCAGAGCGGGGATCTTGACTGGATGTTGTTCATCGGAGTCGGCAAGGAACATTTGTGTGTCTGTAGCGGTGGTGTTGAAGATCGTTCCCAGGACGCGACCGGGTTCGTTTTGGCCGGACGTCACGATCAGGACGCTCCGCAATTGCAGTCCCGAGAAATTTAGGTCCGCGCCGAGGGCAATGGGGTCGCGGTCTCCTTCAGAGGGGTTGTAGCAGCCGGTCAACACAGCCGCTGATATCGCCAGGGCCGGGATCAAATGGAAGGACTTTGTGATGCTATGGGCGGGTTTCATGGGAGGTCCTTATCGTGGTGCTGTGAATTGATTGGCTGATCAAACCTGAAGCCGCAGGCGCAACTGTAGGTGATGACAACGTCGTGGACGGTGCTGGTGTGGCTTTCCCCAAGGGGTCCCTGGCGTGAGGTCGTCATTGGCTCACCGCAGTGGGTGTGTGTTGTGAGCATCCGTAGAAGCAGTGGATCGGTGGACAGTGCTTTAACGCCTTCCGGCCGGCGTTGTTTCATGACTCCTCACGGCCTGTTTTGATCTCGTCGCCGGTGGTGAATTTTGTATTCATAGTGGTCTCTCTTCGTGAGGTGTCGGTGGTGGGTGCCGCCCCTCATTGACCGGTAAAGCCTGGGCTGTCAAGGAGTCGATCGTCTAACTACGCCTGGGGGAAAGCACGGGCTCGCCCGTTCTCCGGTCAGCTGTCTCGTCCTCGAGATGCCAGCGCCCGTCATGGCAGCCAAATAGTGTTTGATGCCTGCTGATGATTCCGTGACCATTCCCGGTAGAGCGACCGGTTTGGGGGATGGCTGCCTTCTCCGAGGTTTCGGCGGCGTATGGCCAGCGGCACCGAGACCACGGCTCCGATGACCATGACCGCCACTCGGGCGAAGTCCAGGTACCGCCCGGTGGTTTCAATAATGAGTCGCAAATCCACGTCTGTCTCCCTGCAAGCCGCGTATCGCCCGTCATCCCGACAGGCCGCAGCCTTTTCGACTGGTCCTGAAAAGTCTGTTCCCTAGTGAAGAGGCCTTCACGTCAGTCTGACGCATCACTTGCGAACAAGCAATGAACTGTCAGAGCCCTGATCACTCCTCTGCGGGATTGTTGCGCTCCTGTAACCGTGCACGGCATCGGCACTAGGAACGGGGCGATAAAGTTATTTGCTAATTGGTAACTATCCGAAAGGTATCATCCTCAACCGCGGCGGCGTTTCGACCGCCTCCTGGCATGCCCCGGCAGGGCTTAATAGGCTTACCTCTGGCGTGCGGCACGAACGAAGGAAGTCCTGCATGCTGATCAAAGAGACTCTGTGGAGGAACGCCGCGGCCTTCATCGCCGCCTGCGTTATTGGCGGCTTCCTGGTCGCCGGGCTCCTGGCCCCGGCCGCGGCGTTGAGTTCGACGGCGGCAGGGACATCTATTAGGTTCTTCGATCAACTCCCCTCGAACCTGAACCTGGAGCCGCCGTCCAGGACATCCCAGGTCCTGGCGAAAGACGGGTCGGTCATCGCCACTTTTTACGCCCAGAACCGGGCTCCAGTGAACCTGGAACAGATGTCACCGTTCATCCGCGACGGGATCGTGGCGATCGAGGACGCCCGTTTCTACGACCACGGTGGGGTCGACCTCGCCGGTATCCTCCGCGCGCTCTACGTGAACGCCCGGGGCGGCAGGCAGGGCGCATCGACAATCACCCAGCAGTACATCAAGAATGTCCTCATCCTGTCATCAGCAACCGGCGGCAGCAGCCCAGACGTCGCCACGACCGACGCCTCCCGAAGCATAGGCGACAAGCTTCGGGAAATGAAGCTTGCCATCGGGCTTGAGGAGAAATACTCCAAAGACCAGATCCTGCAGGGGTACCTGAACCTCGTCTATTTTGGCAACGGGGCCTACGGCGTTCAGGCGGCAGCGAAAACATATTTCGGAGTGCCCGCCAACGCGCTGACCCTTTCCCAGGCGGCAGCACTGGCAGGGGTGGTGAACAGGCCGGCTTACTACGATCCCCTCACACAGCCAGACCATGTGGTGGCCCGCCGGAATGAAGTTCTGGACAAAATGCTTCAGCAGGGATATATCTCCCCCACGCAGCACGACAAGGCTACGGCATCACCCTTGGCCCTGGACGTCCAGCACACCCCACAGGGCTGCGCTGCTGCGACCGCACCCTATTTCTGTGACTACATCCAACGGCTGATCCTCAACGATCCCGCCTTCGGTACAGACGAGGCAGCCCGGCACAAGCTCCTCTACCAAGGCGGACTGACCATCCGCACCACCCTGGACCCGGACCTGCAAAAGACCGCCCAGGAACAGGTAAATGCCTCACTGCCGGCAACAGACCCCCTGCAACGCGGCGCCGCCCTTGTCAGCGTTGAGCCCGGCACCGGCAAAATCCTGACCATGGCCCAAAACACCATCTACGACCCGACCCCAGGACCTGGACACTACACGGGCAACCTCACCCTTCCCGAAAAGGACAGCAACGGCAATCCGCTTCACGGAGCGGGCGGCTTCCAGATCGGCTCCACCATGAAACCGTTCGTGTTCGCTGAGTGGCTCAACTCCGGCCGGTCCATGGCCACAATACTGGACGGCTCGGTCCGCATCTACAAAGCTGGCTATCCGTGGAAAAACAGCTGCGGCACGACAACGGGCTCCTACGATCCAGCCCTGGGCCAGACTCCCCTGCCCAACGACGACCCCTACCACTACTACCGGATGAGTGTACTTCAGGGCCTGTACCACTCAATCAACACCATCACGTTCCAGTCGGCGGCCAGGCTGGACTTCTGCAACATCCAAAAAATGACCACGGCGGCCGGAATCAAGAACGGCCACACCAACAAGCCTTACGACCTCTCCAGCATCGCGAGCCTTATCGGTACCCAGGACGTCGCACCACTGGACATGGCGAACGCTTATGCCACGTTCGCGGCAAACGGAGTCCACTGCAACCCGATAGCACTGGAATCCGCCACCGGCCCCGACGGCCGCGACTATCCGATGCCGGCAGCCGACTGCCGGCGGACCATCGAGTCGGACGTCGCCGCAGGCGTCACCTATGCCCTCAAACCCGTGCTCACCAAGGGCTCCGGCTACAACATTCCCGTGGGCAAGGAACAGGATATCTTCGCCAAAACCGGGACCACCGATGGCCACACCCAGACATGGACGGTAGGGGCTACCACGGGCATCTCGACCGCATCCTGGTTCGGCAGCTACAAGGGATTCGGACCAAAGTGGGCGAACGAGAACATCACCATCAACGGAACGTACTACACCGGACTGGACGGGGCTAACATCGCCGGCACGCAATGGGCCCACCTGATGAACGCGGCAGCCCCGCAATACCCGGGGCACCGGTTCCCTGCACCGCCGCCATCAATGTTGCGCTGAAGCCTGATGTGGGCAGCACCCAGAACGACTGGGGCGACAGGGCCCGGCGAAAAGGTCCTAGTCAACGCCTTCGGTGATCTGAGGATAGGGAACGGCGGGATCCACGAGTGCCTGCACCCCTCCGGGGACGAAACGCACGTGAACCCCATGTTCCTGCGTGGCTGCCGATTGTTCCAGCACCGGCGATACTGTCGCGGTGAAGGCAGGATCCTTGTCGGATAGGTACGATGCGTACGATTCCGGCAGCCGGGACAGGAGATCAAGGCGGTCCACATTGCCTGAAGGCCCGGACACGTCACCGGGCTTAGCAGGGACACGCTCCGCCAGGGCCCGCCTGCCAAGGATGTTGCCCAGGACAGCGCCGTAGAGCAGATGGGCGGCCAACATCGTCAGCGCCCTGCCGGTCTTGTCCCGGTGTGCAGGGGGCAGTATTCCCATCGCCGGCAGCCAACCCTCGTACCCCACCGCCCACACAAGTGCACCGTAGGTTATGCCCGCGGCCCGGGTGGACTGCTTCCTGCGTGCCACGGCATAAAGACATCCACCGGCCACCCCATACCCAAAATGGGCAAGGACAGCAGCGGCATCCCTGAGCGGCAGCGGAAACCGGGGAAAGAACTTATCGATGATCTTCCGTGGAGGCTCGTAATTCATCACGCCGGTGACGTCGGCGGCAACTAGCAGAGCGGTCATCGCGGCCGTAGCGACCAGCCCCGCCAAACCGCCGCCGACAACAGTTTCGGAAGTTAGTTCACTGCGATAGGAATCCATTCCTTCATAGAACCGGGATATTTGTGTAAACGCAAGCAAGCGCCTAACTAGACTTGCTTTCCCCATCCACTGCAGTCTGACAAACTTGAGTCGCGTTGGATACGGCAAACTTTAGAAGTCAACGCGCTTACGCGGGTTGCGAAATCCTGCCCCGACAGCCCATCATCGGAATTTTTCCCGGGGAGAGGGGGTTGCGAGAGACAGTCGCGTCATTGCGGATAGGCAACTGTTGCGCTACAATTCCTATCACGTCCGCTGAAAGCCCGAGGAGAGATACAGGTGAAAACAGCGCGCCTTGGGGGGCAGTGACCCTGTTGCACTCCTGGCCAGGGGTAAGGGAGGACTTGCCCGAATGCGGCGCTGTGGCGGCCCTGAGTCGAAAGGATGCACCGTGAGACCTTTGGAAGTGGTCAGGGCAGCATATGGTACCGCGGAGCTTCTGGCTCCTGGAGCGGCGGAATGCTTTTTCATCGCACGCGCCCCCGATGCCCACGGCCGCACGTTCATCCGTGTCCTGGGGGCACGGCACCTGTTGCAGGCCACCGCCACTGCCATCTTCGGTGGTGGGGCTCCCCTGCACTGGATCAGTGCCGGGGCCGATGCCCTTCATGCCTTGACGATGTTGGGCCTGGCCGCGGTAGACCGGCGACGGCGGCACGCCGCGGTCGCCAATGCGTGCATCGCCTTGGCTTTCGCCGCCGGGGAACTTCGATCAGGGATCCCCAGACGCCGTCCGCAGCTAGACGGGCACCGCGCCGGTATTACCGTGCAGGCAGCGGGCGACGATCGAGTAGATGCGCTGGTCAGCGGCGCGAGTCATATAAGGATGGGACCATGACTGCTGATCAAAGCAGTGGTGAAGGGGCCGGCTTCTTCACCAGGTTCACCTCCAGGACGGCAAAGGTTCTGGGTCATGCATGGATCTTCGCTGCGGCCGTCGCTGTTCTGGTGCTGTGGGCCTGCACCGGGCCGCTGCTGGGTTTCTCCAATACCTGGCAGCTGGTGATCAACACGGGCACGACGATCGTGACGTTTTTGATGGTGTTCATCATCCAGAACACGCAGAACCGGGACTCCGCGGCGTTGCACCTCAAACTTGATGCCATAATGCACGAGCTTCGGGTCACCAACTCCAAACTCTACGAAGCTGAAGGCGAGAGCGAAGACGAACTCGAGCGGCAGCGCAAGCACATCGAAGCACAGTCCGAAGAGCCGCCCGGCAAAGAAGAGCGGCACGTCAACCAGGAGAACAAAAACGAGGAGGAATGACTACCCGCCATGGCCAGCGATTACGACGAAGTCCGCCCTGAGGTAAAAGAGTCCCAGGAAAGTTCCTTGGAGGCGCTCAGGACAGAAAACACCGCTGACGCACGCAGCGTCGTGAGGGAGCTCGACGAGGCCGACACCGTCGACGGAGTCGAGCTGCCCGGCGACTTCATCGGCGAAGAGCTCATCGTGGAAGTCGTCCCCCAAAAGAAGGATGAATTCGTCTGCTCCTCCTGCTTCCTGGTTCACCACCGGTCCCAGCTGGCCAAGGAGAAAGACGGACAGGTCTACTGCATTGAATGCGAGGGATGAAGCAGTGACGGTCCTGACGGCGCCGGACCACAACCATGAGACCTTCAGGGGCCTGAGCCGGCCACCCCGGCAGTTTGATCGAGCCGTGCAATGAGCGGCTGTCGGGGGCCTGTCGCGCAGAGCAGGCAAAAACGTTTCCACTTAGGTGCCGGCAAAAAGGTCTCCACAGGCCGGTTCCTGGTTCTTCACGCGGTGTCGCTAAGCCTTCTCCTGGCTGGTATGTCCACGTTTGTACTGACCCTTGCGGACGTGTTGACGGGCAGCGGGCTCGCAAGCGTCGACGGACCTCTGACTGACTGGTTTATCCATCACCGCACGGGTACAGCCACAGCTGTGCTGGCCGGATTCGCTTTCGTTTTCGGACCCGCGGCGCTTCCCGTGGTCACTTTAGTAGCCGTCGTTGCGTGGGCCCTGGTGACCCGTCGTCTGTGGCGCCCGATTCTGCTGGCCGGGGCGATGATCACCGGGGTGGTCCTCACTGAGGTCATAGCCCACGTGGTGGGACGTTCCCGGCCCCCGACCGAATTTATGATGCTTGGCGCCGACGCCACATCATCCTTTCCCTCGGGACATGTCGTGGGTGCCTCGAACTTCCTGCTCGTCGGGGCTTATTTGGTCTTCTCACGTTCCTCCCGCAGAACTGCCCTGATCGCTGCTTTCGGTGCCGCTGCCGCTGGCATGATAGTGGAGGCAGCAAGCCGTATTTACCTCGGCTACCACTGGTTCACCGACACGGTAGCCTCCGCTTCCCTCTCCGTCGTTCTCCTCGCAGTCGTGATCCTGCTGGATGTTAGCCGCGGTGGGCGGCCAGGTCCTGAACATACAGAGTGATCGCTCCTCGGGGCTGATCCACGGCTTTCCGGCCGCCGAAACGCCTACGGGAGGTGACCCGGACGGTCCGGTCGTCCCCAGGGGTTTCGCCTGCCGGGACAAGGAGTCTCGCCGGCTGGCACTCGATGTCAGGGACCGGGAGAACGCTACGGCCGGGGAAAGTCAGTTTGTCAGTGGCAAAGGGTGAAGGTGCGTGGGCTGACAACAAGCCTTCCCGGAACTCCCACTGCCCGACTGAAGCCCTTGGGGAGCCAGACCCGCTTAGGACCTGTCTGCGGCAGGTCCCTCACGGGAGCTGATTTTTTCCCGGAGCTCGGGTCCGCGCCGGATTTCTTCTTCCTCCTGCCGCTGCAGTTTGTCACTCTTCTTTGTGTCCCTCGGCGGCAACTGGATAGTTACTTCGGCCTTGAAGCCGCCCTGCAATTCCCTGCCCCGCTCTGTCTCGGCATCGAACTCGGCTCCGAAAAGCAGTGAAACATTCAGAATCCACAGCCACAGCAGCATGATGACTACGCCTCCGATGGCGCCATAGGTCTTGTTGTAATTGCCGAAATTGGCGACGTAGGCACTGAAACCCACAGATGCCAGCACGAAGGCCACCAGCTCGATGAAGGACCCCGGGCTCAACCCAGCGGAACCGAGGCTGGCGCACGTGTGGGGTGACGTAGTAAAGCACCGCGACGATGACGATAACCAGCAAGATAATGACTGGCCACTTAGCAATATTCCACACGGTCAGGAACAGGCCGCCAAGACCCAGCATACGGCCCGCGGCCTCGGCTACAGGGCCACTGAGAACGAGCAGGGCCGCGAGTATCGCAACGATAACCACGGCAAGAATCGTCACGCCCAGCGTCGTGGCCCGGAACCTGATCAAGCCCCTGCCCTCGTCGACTTCATAGATCCGGTTCATGGCACGAGCGAAAGCGCGCACGTAGCCCGAAGCGGTCCAGAAGGCCCCTACAATGCCGATCGCGAGGGTGAAGCCTGCGGTCTGTGATGTTGTCAGTTCCTCAGTCGGCCCGCGAATCACGTTCACTGTGGAGCCGGGGGCAATGCCGCGCAGAATATCGAAGAAGCGCCGCAGTGGTCTCATCTGCCTGACCGACGATGCCCAGCAGAGAAACCATGGCAAGCAGCGCCGGGAAAAGAGACAGCACAGCGTAGTAGGTCAGTCCGGCAGCGAGGTCGGGGCATTGATCCCGGCTGAACTCCCGCAAAGTCCTCCTCGCGATGTATTTCCAGAACGGCTTGGCGACATCCCCGGGCCTCTCCAGTTTACGGCCGTCATCGGGTTTCCGGAGCATGCCGCACCGTAACGGCACGGGATTCGGAAGCGTCATCTAAAGCCATGCCCGTATCTCCTTGTTGAGCAGAATCCCACCTACGGCAGGACTTCTTCATATTCTTATCCGCCAGGCTCGGGCCCGGCCGGGAAGCCGCAACGAGGATGAGCCGGCATAAGGACTGTACGTGGAGGAAAGTGAGCCTGCTGGAGCAAATTGGTCCGTCACCTAGGCTAGCGGCTTGACTGTCCAATGCCCCATCACGGAAATCAGCTAGCCCCTTCATATCCCATACTGTTGCACGGGCGCAACTAGTGCGGGAAGCTTAGCAATGAACCGTTTTTGATTTTGAGGAGAAGAAGTAATGCGTGCGTTGACAGTTACTCCCGGGGAAAAAGATTCACTTAAACTGCGCGATGTTCCGGAGCCGGCTACCGGGGAGGGCGAGGTGCTGGTGGCGGCCCTGGCCGTGGGCCTGTGTGGGACCGACAGCGAAATCATCGGCGCCGAGTACGGGGAAGCACCGCCGGGCCAGGATTATCTGGTGCTGGGGCACGAAAACTTGGGCCGGGTGTTGGATGCTCCCTCGGGCTCCGGCGTGGCCGCCGGCGACCTCGTAGTGGGTATTGTCCGCAGGCCCGACCCTGAGCCATGCAAAGCCTGCGCCGCCGGGGAATGGGACATGTGCCTCAACGGGAACTACACCGAACATGGCATCAAAGGCCTCGACGGCTTCGCCAGGGAACGCTGGCGGGCCGACGCGGGGGCGATGGTAAAACTGGATCCCGACCTGGAGGATGTGGGCGTTCTGCTGGAGCCCACCACCATCGTGGCCAAAGCATGGGAGCAGATCAACCGGATCGGGCGGCGGGCATTTTTCGACCCCCATACGGCCGTCGTGACCGGGGCTGGCCCCGTTGGCCTGCTTGCGGCGCTGCTGGGAGTCCAGCAAGGACTGGACGTCCACGTGTTCGACATCGTCACGGACGGCCCCAAGCCGGACCTTGTCCATGACCTGGGCGCGACTTACCACAGTGAGCCCCTGCCGGAGTCAGGCATCAAGCCCAGCATCCTGGTCGAATGCACCGGTGTCACCCCCGTGGTCCTGGATGCGCTCAAGTGCCGGGCCCAGGACGCGATCACCTGCCTGACAGGGGTTTCCGGAACCGGAAAACAGACAAAGGTGGACGTAGGCGCACTGAACCGCGAGGAGGTACTCATGAACGGTGTGGTTTTTGGCAGCGTCAACGCCAACCGCCGCCACTACGACGCCGGCGCACAGGCGCTGGCCAAGGCGGACCGTGACTGGCTGCGCCGCCTCATCAGCCGCAGGCTTCCCCTGGTGGCCTTCTCCAAGGCCTTCGAACGCCAGACCGACGATGTCAAAGTCGTCCTCGATGTCACCCGGGGCGTGGACGGAAACCCCAGCCATGAGTGAGAGGACCCCGTGGGACGGCGGGACCGGCCATTGCCTCCCGTCGGGACGTCAGTATGAAATCTCTTTTGAGCGCCACACAGCCGTGGTGACCGAAGTCGGGGGCGCCTTGCGGGAGTACCTGCTGGACGGCCGGCCCCTGCTGGACGGTTATGGGCCCGAGGAGATGTGCACGGGCGCCCGGGGCCAATCCCTGATTCCCTGGCCCAACCGCCTGAAAGCCGGCAGCTATGAGTGGGAGGGCCAGCGGCTGCAGCTTGACCTGAGCGAGCCGGACAAGGGCGGGGCCATCCACGGGCTCACGCGATGGCGGAACTGGGGGACCCCGGCTGTGGAACACACTGAGGACTCCATCTCCTTCACCTACACGCTCCACTCTTGCCAGGGCTGGCCGTGGGTGCTCGACTGCCGCCTTGACTACCACCTGGGCCCAGGCGGGTTGACCGTGCGGACCACCGCGATGAACCGAAGTGCGTCACAGTGCCCCTACGGGACAGGGGCGCATCCTTACCTCAGCACCGGAGTCAGCACTCCCGGGGCCATCAATACCGCGTTGGTCCAGGTGCCAGGGCGCACCTTCCTGCCCGTGGACGAGCATGGCATACCCACCGGGCATGAGGGGGTTGAGGGCACCGGGTACGACCTGCAGGACCTCCAACAACTCGGCGGACGGCACATCGACGTCGCCTACACCGACCTGGTCCGTGACGCTGACGGGCGGGCCCGCGTGAAACTCCTGCACCCGGATGACTCCGGAGGGGTTGAGCTGTGGGTGGACGGGTCCTATCCGTACCTGGAAATCTTCACCGGTGACACACTCCCCCAGCCGGACCGGCAGCGGAGCGGGCTGGGGGTTGAACCAATGACGTGCGCCCCGGACGCCTTTAACTCCGGCGAAGGCCTGATAACCCTTGAACCCGGCCAATCCCACACCGCCCAATGGGGGATCACGCCGCTCTGACCGGACTGATATGTCCGCGCAGCATAGAGAGAATTGGCGCCAGCCGATCGCCAACTATTGCGTAAACGCAAACATTGAGGTTGAATGAAGACATGGCTTGCGGCACCAGGACTTCGTCAATTCACGTGTTGGCTCCCAGGGTAAAGCGGCCGTCAGTGGTGCCTTGGACACCGGCGGCAGCCGCAAAAGCCTCCAGCGCCGCAGCCAGGGCAGGGCGGCGACCCAATGGCATCCTCAGAATGACCTCCGCGATGGCTTGCCGCCGGTGCTCGAGCACGGAATCCACCAGAGCTTTTCCTTTTGTCGTCAGTTCGAGCCGGATGTATCGCCGGTCAGCCGGGTCTTCCCGCCGCTCCAGCAGGTCAGCAGCGACCAGCCGGTCGCAGATGCGCGTGGCGTTGGAGGCATGCACACCCAGTTCCGCGGCCACGCCGCCCAAATTTTGCGGTCCCCGGGTGTGGATGAGGACCAGGACCCGCAATTGCGGAGTGTTCACCACGTCCTCCACCTCGGCAACGGAGCGGGACACGACGCGCAAAAGGGTATCCGCGGCACGCATTACCGCTTCAACTTCCCGGCTCGAAGGTTCCGGGGCTAATTCAGATCCACCAGCTGTATCCATGAGTACCAGTTTCCTCCGATAGTTGCTTTCCCGCAAAGTTTGAAGATTCCGGAGCAGCAGTACGGGACATCCCACCGGATAAGGAGAAATTGTGGGAACACACCAGGCAAAAGGCGCCTTGGCGGAAACCGTCGATGGGATCGACCCGCTCATCAGGAAGGTGCGGACCGGCCGGTTTGAGCGGTCCCTTTCGGCACTGACCGCCGTGGAGATCTTCCTTGGGCATCACAAGGCAACAAGAGGATGCGGCCGCCGCTGGCCGCCGGCGCCGGTCGGAACAGCGGCGGGGGTGGCGGAAGCCCTGCCTCCGCACGGCCACCACGATAGCGCTTCCTGTTGAGGTCGATAGTTATCGGGCTCGCTAAATGCCGACAACAATGGAAAGGACTCAGCCTGTGAAAAACCTGCTTACCGAACCGACACCTTGCCTCTTGGCAGGGGCAGTCTAATGCCCGCATGGTTGCTGGCATGGATGTGGGGCACCATCGCCGGCGGCGCACTAGTCGTAGGGTGCGGCTTGGCGTGGAAGTGGAAAATCCCGTCCAAGGTCGTGTCATCGGTGATGTCTTTTGGCGCCGGAGTACTGATTTCGGCCCTCGCGTTTGGGCTGGTTCAGGAGGCAGTGAACGGCGGTGGGCTGTGGCCGACCATCGGCGGTTTCGCCACCGGCGCTGTGGTCTACGTGGCCGCCAACGCCCTGCTGGCCCGCAAAGGGGCCAAGCACCGGAAGCGGTCAGGCGGGAAACAACCATCCGAGCAGCAAAAGCCAGGCAGCGGGACCGCCATCGCCATCGGGGCCCTCCTGGACGGCATCCCGGAATCGGTCGTCCTGGGCGTGGGTTTGGTGACCGCCGGTGCAGTCAGCCCGGCCATGCTGGCGGCCGTGTTCATCTCCAACGTCCCCGAGGGCCTCTCCAGCACTGCGGGCATGAAAAAGGCCGGCCGGAGTGCCAAATATGTGTTTGGGGTGTGGGTGGGAATTGCTGTCATTTCGGGCCTCGCAGCCTTGGTTGGCTTCCTGGTCCTGCAGGACGCACCCGCGGAAGTTGTCGCCTTCATCACGGCCGTGGCCGCCGGAGCGATCCTTGCCATGCTCGCGGACACGATGATCCCCGAAGCCTTCGAAGAACACCACCTGCTCACCGGCCTCATCGCCGCCGTCGGATTCCTGGCCGCATTCACCGTTGACCAGGTCGGCGGCTGAACCACCACTGAAAGGAAACCCATGAGCTCCAATCCAGACAAGGCCGGCCGCGCCAACCCTGAGCCGCTGAATCCTGACCCCACTGGCCAGGACCCCAGCGCCACAGACCCAGCCGCGGATGCCAAACTGCAGCTTCAGTTGGCTATCTTCGACGTCACCAGGGACGCCCAGGGCAAAAGCCTGCAAGAGATCCTGCAAAGGCTGCGGTCCGCCTTCGCAGACCACGGCGTTCAGACACCGCCGGGCACCTGGCTCGAGTCCGTGGCTTCCTCGGCGTTCTACGGTGAGCCCTACGTTATCGACCTCCCCGCGGCTGTTGCGGCCGACAATACCCTGCCCGCCCCAAGCACAGATGTGCGTCGCAGGCTTGCCATCCGACGCCGGCTGCGGCAGGAGAAACTACCGGCGGGTACCTTCCCCTCACCGGCCTCCTGGGATGTACCGGCCAACGAGATCACCCACCACCGCAGGTCCGGGCACGTCCACCCGATTACCATCTCCCGGACAGCAAGAGGGACCCGTATGGTCCTGGCCGCTGTCGGGGCGGTAATGGCGGTGCTTATGGCCATCCGGGCTGTTCGGCAGCCCAAACACACCCCAGCGCTGCCGCTCCAAGCACTCGAGGGTGCGGGCTGGAAGGATAACAATGCCTGAAATCAGTGATTACGCGATTGTCGGTGACCTGCACACAGCCGCGCTGATCAGCACCAGCGGATCAATCGACTGGATGTGCCTGCCCAACTTCGACTCCCCCGCCTGCTTTGCTGCCTTGCTGGATACCCCAGCCGCGGGCCGCTGGCTCCTGGCACCTGTCGGGGAAGAAAAGTGTACCCGCCGGCGGTACCGCCCCGGCACACTCATCCTCGAAACCGAATGGGAAACTCCCGACGGAAGCGTCAGGGTCACCGATTTCATGCCGATCCGCGACGACGCCGCCGACCTGGTACGGATCGTCGAAGGGCTCAGCGGCGCCGTACAGATGTACGGGGAACTCTGCCTGCGCTTCGATTACGGCCACATCGTGCCGTGGGTGCGGCGCAAAGACCGCGGCCTCAGCGCTGTCGCGGGCCCCGACGCCGCTTACCTCACCACCGAGGCCCCGCTCGAAGGACGGGACATGCGCACGATCAGTGAATTCACGGTGCGGGCCGGCGAAAAGGTGCCCTTCGTGCTGACATGGGTCCCCAGCAGCAAACCAGCCCCGCGCCAAACAGACCCCGGCAGTGCGCTCAGGGTAACGGAGGACTTCTGGCAGGACTGGATCAGCCGGAGCAAGATGGAGGGAAAGTACAAGGACGCTGTAGAACGTTCCTTGATCACTCTCAAAGGGCTCATTTACGCTCCAACGGGTGGCATCGTCGCAGCTCCCACCACTTCCCTGCCGGAGGACCCGGGTGGATCCAGGAACTGGGACTACCGGTTCTGCTGGCTTCGCGATGCGACCCTGACGTTGCAGTCACTGCTCGCCGGAGGCTATACCGACGAAGCTGCCGCCTGGCGGGAATGGCTGCTCCGCGCCGTTGCCGGCGACCCCGCCGACCTGCAAATCATGTACGGAATCGACGGCACCCGCCGCCTCCCCGAGACGGAACTGCCCTGGCTGTCAGGATTCGAAAACTCCAAGCCTGTCCGGATAGGAAACGCTGCCGCTCCCCAGCTGCAGCTGGATGTATGGGGCGAGGTCCTGGATGGTCTCTCCCTGACCCGTGCGGCCTTTCCGGATACGGTTGATGATTCCTGGGACATCCAGGTCGCACTCATGGAATACCTCGAAGGGGCATGGGACAAACCAGACAACGGGCTCTGGGAGATGCGCGGCCCCCGGCGCCAGAACACCCACTCAAAAGTCATGGCCTGGGTCGCCGCAGATCGCATGGTCAAGGGCATCCGGCAATCTGGGCTTCCCGGCCCCGAAGACCGGTGGGCCGCCTTGCGGGATACCATCCACAAGGACGTCATGACCCACGGCTTCGACACCGGGCGCAACACCTTCGTCCAGTCTTACGGAACCAAGGAACTGGACGCAAGCCTCCTGCTAATCCCCCGCGTAGGGTTCCTGCCCCACGACCATCCCCGCGTCATCGGCACCGTGGACGCCATCCAGCAGCACCTTACCGAAGACGGCTTCGTCCTCCGCTACCACCCACAAGCCAGCGACGACGGCCTGCCGGGAACCGAAGGCGTCTTCCTCGCCTGCTCCTTCTGGCTTGTCGACGCCCTACTGGGCATCAACCGGCGCCGTGAGGCCGAGGAACTTTTCGAGCGCCTCCTTAGCCTCCGCAACGACGTCGGCCTGCTCAGCGAAGAATGGGACCCCAAGAACCAGCGCCAACTGGGCAACACCCCACAGGCATTCAGCCACTTTCCCCTCATCCACTGCGCCCTGCAACTCCGTCAGGGGCGTGCCAGGCAGAGCGACACGCCGCTGCCGAGCCCCACAAACGGAGACCACGGCCGGCCCTACGGGCACGAAGAATCCGTCAGTGAGAGGGCAACGTGAAGGCTGACGCCGTAGTTGTGGGGGCGGGACCCAACGGGCTCGCTGCTGCCGTAACCTTGGCGCGGGCCGGCCTAAAGGTACGGGTGATTGAGGGAGCACAGACGGTCGGGGGTGGAGCCCGGACGGAAGAGTTGACGTTGCCCGGGTTCCGCCATGACGTTTGTTCAGCTGTCCACCCCATGGCCCTTGCCAGCCCTTTCTTCCGCGCTTTTGAACTTGAAAAGCGCATTGAGCTGCGCGTACCGGAAATCTCCTACGCCCATGCAGTGGACGCAGCCACAGCCGGGATCGCATACCGCAGCCTCGCCCGAACCGCTGAGGACTTGGGCCCGGACGGGAAACGGTACCTCCGGCTGTTCCAACCCCTCGTTGAACGAGTCGACGGGATCACTGACCTCACCATGCACCAACTGCTGCGTACCCCCCGGGACCTCCTCGGATCGCTCCTCTACGCGGCCAGGACCTTGGAACAGGGCGGGCCCTGGTGGAATGCGCGCTTCAAAGGAGACATCGCGCCAGCCATGGTCACTGGCGTTGGGGCCCACTGCATCGGGTCGCTGCCCGGGCTGGCGACCAGCGGCACGGCGATGTTGTTGGGCGCGCTCGCCCATGCCGGCGGCTGGCCGGTCCCCGTCGGCGGATCCCAATCGATCGCCAACGCCATGACGGAGGACCTGCTGAACCATGGCGGCGAGATAGTCCTCGGCTCACCGATCACCGACTTGGCTGATGTCCGCGACGTTTCGCGGCCAGGGGCCATCCTTTTGGACCTCTCCGCAGCGGGGCTTGCCCAAGTCGCCGGAGCCGACCTCCCGACTAGCTACCTGCGCAAACTTGCCTCGTTCCGGTATGGGAACGCTGTCAGCAAGGTCGATTTCGCTCTCTCAGGGCCCGTACCGTGGACGAACCCTGCCCTTGGCGCGGCCCCCACCCTACACTTGGGCGGAAGCAGGGCAGAGATGTCGCGGGCGGAGGCCGAGGTAGCGTCCGGAAGGTATCCCCGACAGCCCTTTGTCCTTGCGTGCCAACCATCGACCCTGGACAGCGGCCGTGCCCCCTCCGGGAACCAGATCCTGTGGACCTACACTCACGTTCCTGCGGGCTCGAGCGTGGACTCGACAGAAACGATCATCCGGCGCGTCGAACAATTCGCGCCGGGCTTCCGGGACGTCATCCTGGCTACGCACTCCATCACAGCCCACCAATACAGCGCGTACAATCCGAACTACGTTGGAGGCGACTTCTCCGCAGGTGCACTGTCGGCCCGCCAACTGCTCAAACGGCCGGTTATCTCATCCGACCCTTGGCGGACACCGGCAAAAGGTATCTATCTGTGTTCATCCTCGACGCCACCGGGGCCCTCCGTTCATGGTCTGTGCGGGTGGTACGCTGCCCAGTCCGCCCTTAAACGAGAATTTGGGCTGCCCTCACCGGAACTGACGTACCGGACGTAGCTGCCGGGTAAGTAGGCACTGGATACCGGGCAAGTTGGCGGGTTAAAGGGGATGGGCCCCAGCGGCGGCAGTTCATTGCCCGGACGCTTGTCCTCGTGATTGCCAGCTGCGGTTCTTGGCCTACTGTGCTCCCTGAAACCTGGAAGAGGAAATAACTGAGCGTTCGGGTGTCGCGATTAGGGAAGTGTACAAAAATATTTCCTTTGCGTTGCCGCAATGGTAGCGTAGTGGCAAGGAACTTCAGGCCTGCAGGGTTCCGGCAAAATGCCGCCTTTCAGGAAAGGGAAGATCATGAATCAAGGTTCAACAGCCTTAATCCAGTGGTTTTGCTGGATAGTTGCGGTCATCAGCGCTGTCGCCGCACTGGTTGGGGCCGGTGTGGCTTCCACCGCTGGGGTCGTTCGGCAGAAAAGCGGACAGATAGGCGTGCTCTGGATCCTGTGCGCCGCTTCTGTTCTCACAGGCTTTATCCTCGCAGCAGCCGCCGTGCGGAGCGGCCGCTGAACAACGCCACGGTGCGCGCACCGGTGGTCCTCAGTTAGCCCGAACTGGTCACGATGACCATTCGTCCCACAGCCAAAGCAGGAGGAATAACCATGGCAACTGTCAGCGATTTCGTAATCCAACGGGTGAGGGATTGGGGGGTCAGCCGCATCTTCGCTTTTCCCGGCGACGGGATCGGCGAGTTTGACGGTGCTTTGGAGAAAGCCCAGCGCGCTGAAGCGGGCCTGAAGTATGTGCGCCCCACACATGAGGAGATCTGTTCGCTGATGGCCACCGCGCACGCGAAGTTCACCGGCGAAGTTGGCGTCTGCGTTGCGACCTCCAGCCCGGGTGCTTTCCACATGCTCAACGGACTCTATGACGCCCAGATGGACAATCAGCCGGTCGTAGCTATCGTCGGCCAGCAGGGGCTCAACGCGCTGGGCACCTTCACGCAGCAGGAGAGCAACCTCGAACGCACCCTTGCCGATGTCGCCGTCTATGTCCAGACGATAGTCTCACCTGAACAGGCCCAGGCCGTCGTTGACACCGCTTTCCGTACCGCCAAAGTTCGGCTGGGGCCCGCCGTGATCATCTTTCCCCACGACGTGCAGGGAATGAAGATGCCCGAGCTTTCGCCCCAGAACTGGGTATCACGCTCCAGCGCCGTCGCCCCGTCCATCTCAATCGTCCCCCCACAAAGTGAGATCGAGAAGGCAGCAGCAATCATCAACGCGGGCAGTAAAGTCACGTTCATCGTCGGCCATGGGGCTAACGGGGCCACGGATGAGGTTCTCAGGGCCGCAGAACTCTGCGGAGCGGGCCTGATTACGGCCTTACGCGCGAAACAGGTGATTCCCTCCGACGTGCCGCACCATTCCCAGCAGCTCGGGCTCCTGGGCTCCCTGCCCAGCGCGCACCAAATGAGCAATTGCGACACTCTGGTATTTCTGGGAACCAACTACCCCTACAGCCAATTCCTGCCCAAAAGCGGGCAGGCGCGGGCGATCCAAATCGATCTCAAACCCGAGCAAATGGGGCTGCGCTACCCCACCGAACTCAACCTGTGGGGAGACGTGAGAGCCACCCTCGCCGCTCTTATTCCGCATCTGGACTCGAAAACCGACCTCTCCTGGCAGAATACGGTCGCCGAGGAGATGCTGGAATGGGAAAGGGAGATGGAAGCGCAGGCGATGCTGTCCTACGAAGACGGCGTCAACCCCCGGCGGGTATATCACGAATTGAACAAGCGCCTGCCCTCACGCGCCATAGTCACCGCGGACGCCGGTTCAACGGCAGACTGGTACGGACACCACATCAGGCTCCGCCGCGGCATGCTTGGTGATCTTTCCGGACGGCTTGCCAGCATGCTCGCCGCCATGCCTTACGCCACGGCGGCCAAGTTCGCCTACCCTGACCGATCAGTCATCTGCACCATCGGCGACGGCGCCTTTCAGATGCTCGGCATGAACGAACTGATAACCATCAAGAAATACCTGCAGGAATGGGAGAACCCGCAGCTGATCATCATGGTTCTTCACAATAACGACCTCACACAAGTGTCCTGGGAGATGCGCACCGAGGACGCAAACCCCGTGTGGTCCACCTCCCAGGACGTTCAGTCAGTTGACTACGCCGGATGGGCGGAATTACTCGGCTTCAGCGGAATCCGGGTCAAGACCGATGATGAGGTCGCCGGCGCCTGGGACACCGCTTTTGCGCACCAAGGGGTCACCGTCATCGACGCCTATACAAGCAAGAACGTACCGCCCCTGCCCCCGCACATCACCCTCGAGTTCGCGAAGCACACTGCGGAGGCGCTACTCAAGAAAGACCCGGACGGGATCGACGTGGTGCGCGACTCGGCCAAGGCCCTCCTTACGGAAGGAATGGAACGCGTTAAAGGAAAACTTCACATTGGCCAGGACCACGACGAGGACGAACACTAACGAGAGCACCGAACGGAAGCCGGCACTTGAAGAACCGCTTTGATCGGGCCACTATGGATGGGCTGCGGAAGGGTCAACGAGGCCGCATCAGTTGATTCCGCCTCCGGGGAAGACGGAGGGCAAGTGCTACATCCAAGCGGCTGTAGCAGCAGGTCGAAGCCCGGTGACCCCGTTCAACAGGTGGTGGCCAGGGAGCGTAATGACTCGATGGGTGCCTATCGCGGCCTTGACTGCTGCACAGGGCCTCGAGGCCTCGTCTCCGGGGCATTGCGCCCGAGCCTCAGCCCACGGGCATTCAGTGATTGGCAAGTCACGGGCCAGGGAGTGCGCACGCAATGAGGGAAGCCGCGTAACCGCTTAATCGCTTCTTCGTGTCCAAATGCATGATTGGTCCTGCTGCACCTACACCGCTCAGGGCTTGTGGCCGAGACGCGAGCTGCCCCTAATAGGAGGATTGCCGTCAAGACCGAGGCACCGCTGCCGGACCGAAGGCCCACTGGCACAGGCTTCATTTCCCGGTAGCCAACGAATGCGAGGACTTTCAAAAAAGCCGGGAATCGCTTCTTGCGGTAAAGCAACAATTGCGTGAAATAAGAGCAGGGTCCACGTGTAATACGTCCTGCTCGTTCCGCCCAGTAGTGGAAAGCGGACCGCCGGGGTCCGCGGGAGAGCAACAGCGCGCTGGGGCGCGGTCTCATCGGCAAGATTGCGAAGGAGCAATTCTGATGGCACAGAACGTAACGGCATCACCGGCGGTGGGCAATGCGCGGTGGAAGCGGCTGATTCCCGTCGCAATCATTGTCTACATCATCTCGTTCATGGACAGAACCAATATCGGGTTCGCCCTCAACGGACTCCACCAGGACCTGGGCATTGATGCGGCCCAACAGGGACTGGCGGCCGGCATCTTCTTCATCGGCTACCTCGTCCTGCAGATACCGGGCGGTCACCTTGCCGAGCACTGGAGTGCGAAGAAGTTCGTCGGCATCATGGTGCTCATCTGGGGCGTACTGGCTGTCCTTTCCGGATTCATCCAGAACTTCACTCAACTGCTCGTGGTGCGCTTCTTCCTCGGCGTCGCAGAAGCCGGGATCTGGCCTGCCATCCTTGTCCTGATCAGCCACTGGTTCCCCGCCGCCGAAAGGGCCAGGGCCTACGCGTTCTGGATGATGAACATCGCCATCGCGTCCATCATCACCGCACCCCTCTCCGGGTGGATCCTGTCGTTCTCGGACTGGCGGTGGCTCTTCATCATCGAAGGCATCTTCCCGTTCGTCATCGCCGCACCCCTGTGGTGGGCCCTGATCGCCGACCACCCCCGGGAAGCCAAGTGGTGCTCCATCCAGGAACGTGAATACATCGAGAAGGGCCTTGCTGCTGATGCCGCGGCCCATCCCCAGCAGGAAAAGCTCGGCCTGCGCCATGTCCTTTCCAACGCAGTGGTGTGGCGGCTGACGCTGGTGTACTTCCTCATCCAGATCGGCTTCTACGGCATCAACATCTGGCTCCCCCACGTGATCAAGACGATCACCTCCGGATCTTCCCTCGAGGTCGGCTTTGTCACCGCGATCCCGTACGTGTTGGCGATGTTCGGCCTGTGGTACAACGCCAAGGCAGCAGACCGTTCCGGCCGTTACTCCACCCATGTGCTGCTGTCCATGGCCGTCGGTGCTGTTGCCCTGGTCATCTCGGTGGCAACCGGGGATAACCTTCCGTTCCTGGCCGTCACCCTCATCAGCATCGCCGTCGCCGGAGCCCTGGCGTACGACGGCCCCTTCTGGGCCTCGGCGTCCCGTGCCATGCCGGTGGCCGTCGCCGGCACCGCCATGGGGTTGATCAACGCGGTAGGCAACCTCGGCGGATTCGTCGGACCCTACGTGGGTGGTTACCTGCAGGACGTGACGCACGGCAGCTTCCTCGCCACGTCCATATTCCTTGCGGCATGTTTGCTGGCTGCCGGCCTGGTGATGCTGACTCTCCGGCGTGGCGGTGACAGGCCGGTGCATGGCCGGCCTCCCAAGGATCATTCCCGCAGGCCGGACGCCCCGAAGCCTATGAAGAAGACTCCCTGAGAATAGGCGCCCTCGCTCACACACCTGAGCAGAGGTGCCATGTTATTCGACCTCCTGGGCACTCAGATCACCGGCCATCGGTTTGGCCGGTGATCTGAGAGCGATTAACGCCCGTTCGGGAGGAGGAGCCGACAGCGAGAAGGGAATTGGGGAGCCTAAACCGACTCCGTGCAGTTCCTTGAATCTCTCTTGGTTGGACGGAGTGAAGCGTGGCCCTTCCAAGGGGCTGCCTGGGCGTTCCGCCCAAACAACACCGCGTCGAAAAACCCGACCTGATGGGACGACGGCAATTTGTCCTTACCGCTCCGATGGCGGACGCCCCTCCGAGGGGAGCCGCCCTGAAAGCTGCTGACACCCTGACTGATACCACCGGCTAATCCGTACGGGCCCTTACGTGAGGCATGGATTTATCCGTATAACCGGTCAACGTGGGCGCCGCTGAGTAAGCACCTGCGGTCGGCACGTGTCTGCCGGGATTGTCTAACCCACCCGGTACTTTTCGACGGCGGAGCTGCGAAAAGTCAGCCCGTTGCCTGGGGAGTCTGCATCGGGTGCGATCGTGCCGCCGCTAGGATCCAGGGTCCCTTCAAAGAATGTCCGTTCGATCCGGACGTGGTCGTGGAACCACTCCAGATGGCGAAAGTTTTCTGTCGCGGCGGCGACGGGAGCGCTCAGGTTGGGCGCGCAGTGGCCGGACACCTGAAGTCCGTATGCTGCCACCGCAGCGGCTATCCGCAGCCACTGGGTTATGCCACCGCAGCGAGAGACATCCAGCTGGACGCAGTCCACGGCTTCGGCTTGGCATAACCGCTGGAAGTAGAACAAGTCGGTACCGTATTCCCCCGCGGCAACGTCGGCAGTTATTGCCTCCTTGACGGTCCGCAGTCCGAGCAGGTGGTCGGAGGACACGGGCTCTTCAAACCACGCAAGCCGGGATTCCCGAGCCGCTTCGAAAACCCTTATGGCTTGTTTTGCCGTGTAGGCGCCGTTGGCGTCGACGAACAGTTCTGCGCCATCCCCAATGATGCTGCGTGCCTCATGAATGCGCTGCAGATCCCGTGAGATGTCATTTCCGTTGTCCTGACCGATCTTTATTTTCACCCGGGGGATCTGCTGGCCGTGGGCCCAACCGGCAAGCTGGTCCTCCATCTGTTGACGGGAGTAGGTGGTGAACCCGCCGCTGCCGTAAATGCTGACCTTCTCGCGCGCCGCTCCCAGGAGGCGGTACAGGGGAAGGTCAAGCAAGCGTGCCTTCAGATCCCATAAGGCACAGTCCACGGCGGCGATGGCGTAGCCGGCAAGCCCGCTCCGACCGGTATTGCGAACGGCCCTTAGCATCGAAAGGGCGGCGCCTGTGGTGTCCCAGGCAGACCGCCCGGAAATGGCCGGTTCGAGCAGTTCTGTGATCAGCTTTGAGCAGGAGGGCGGTGCATACGTCCAGCCGATCCCTTCGGAGTCGGCCGCCCGTGCACGGACCACAACAACCGTGGTGGAATCCCAGGCGAAAGTGCCGTCTGCCTCCGGGCTGTCGGTGGGAACCGTGTACGTGCCGACGTCCAGACCGGTGAGGGCCGGATCTGATGTAGTTCGCGTGGCGGGCATGGTCAGCCTTTCTTGTTTGAGAGGGTTTCCTGCAATTCTGCTTTGGCTCCCCCATGCCGTCGTTAGCACCAACTACTGGAGGCGGAGGCTTCCCCGCGGCTCCTGTGCGACGTCTGCAAAGGAAAGTAGCCGACGTTCGGGTCTCTTTTGCCGTTGTTGTTCATTATGTAAACCGAGTGGCTGGACGTGTGCGGGCTGTGCGGGTCAGCTGGCTTTGCTGGCACCGCCCGCGATCAAACGATTTGCGGCGCGGGCTGCGACGGCCATGATGGTTAGTGCCGGGTTGGCGCTTCCTTGGGTCGGCAATACGCTTCCGTCTGTGATGTAGAGGTTGGGTACGGCGAAGCTGCGGCAATCCGCGTCGACAACGCCGTGCTGTTCGTCCGCGGCCATTCGCGCTCCGCCCACAAGGTGGGCAAAGCGTTTGATGGTGATGACTTCCTCGGCGCCCGCACCGTGCAGGATCTTCTCCATGGCTCCCTGGGCGGCCTGCATCAGCTGGCGGTCATTGTCACATTGGGAGTAGTGGAAGTGCGCTACTGGCATTGAATTCCTGTCCTTTTCCGATGCAAGAGTTACGCGGTTTTCGGCTTGCGGCAAGAACTCGCAGAGCGCTCCCAGACAGGCCCAGTGCACGTAGTCGGACATGTATTCACGCAGCTTTCCCCCCCAACGACCCTGGGCAGCGACGTGCTCTGCCCAGGTGATGGGCAGGGGCGATACCGTCTGTATGGAGAACCCGCGCTTGTACGGCTTGGACGGGTCGGTTTCGTAGAAGTCCTCAGAGCTGACTTCCGGCGGTGGTGCCTTCCACATGCGTACCTCCGATTCGAATCTGCCGGCCGTCTGGGGTGCCCCTTGGACCATTAGGTATCGCCCCACCTGGTCGAAGTCATTGCATAGCCCCTCGGGGAATCGTTTGCAGGCGGAGTTGAGCAGCAGGCGTGGGGTCTCGATGGAATATCCGGCGACGGCGACGATGCGGGCGCGTTGGAAGCGGGCCCGTCCGTGCCGGACGTAGTGCACCCCGGTGGCCTTGCCTGTTTTGTCGTCTATTTCGATCCCGGTGACCATCGAGTCGGCCCGAACTTCCGCCCCATGGTGCAGGGCGTCGGGGATATGGGTGATCAGGGGTGATGCTTTGGCATTGACCTTGCAGCCCTGAAGGCAGAAACCGCGGTAAATGCAGTGCGGCCGGTTGCCGAAGCGGCCATTGGAGATGGCGACCGGGCCGACCTTGGCCGTTATGCCGGACGCCAGCGCACCCCGCAGGAACAATTCGCCGTTGCCCGAAACGGGGTGCGGGCTGTGGGGATATGCGTGGGGGTCGCCCCACGGCCAGTGCTCGCCGGCTACGGGCAGTTCTCCCTCGATGTCCTCGTAGTAGGACTTGAGGTCCCCATACTCCAACGGCCAGTCGGCGCCCACGCCATCGGTGCTGTAGGTATGAAAGTCGCTGGGGTGGAATCTGGGCGTGTAGCCGGCGTAGTGCACCATGGAGCCGCCCACTCCCCTCCCGGAGTTATTCGAACCGAGCGGTACTGGATCGTCCCCGGATATCACCCGGGGTTCGGTCCAGTACAGATGGTGGGACCCTGCTTCGTCGCTGACCCAGTCGCGTTCGGGGTCCCAGAACGGGCCCGCGTCCAAGGCCACCGCCTTCCAGCCTGCGCGGGCCAGGCGCTGCAGCAGGGTTGAACCGCCCGCACCACAGCCGACGATCACTATGTCGACCTCATCCTCGTCACGAAACCGGGCCATGTCGGTGCGCATGGCATGGTTGGTTCCGGGCACGGGAGGCAGCAGCCACGCAGAGGCATTGCGGTCTTTCACCGAAGCCATCAGCGTTGCCTTCCTGTTTGGGCCTTGGCCGCCTGTGCTGCAGGATCCTGGGCCGGGCGGGCGTCCGCCACCTCGAAAGGTTCCCGGGCGTTGAGGCCAAGATTCTTGTATCCCCGGGGATAGGCGGGGCCGGCGAAACCTATCTCATCCCAGGCCAGCGGGTGGGAATAGAATGCGGTGCACGCGTACCGCGTCCACAGGCTCCACACCCGTGAGGCTTGGTGGCCCCGCCACTGTTCCGCGTCGTGGATGTCGGTCAGGAGCAGCGTTTGCTCTTCCCAGGAAAGCTCGGCGAATGGCTTTCCGTGGCATTCGCGGGCCTCGGCGTCCAGTTCCGCAAGGGTGCTGCGCCAGGCAGCCGTGTCCGGTTCCATGTCCTCGTAATGCCAGCCGTCGGTCTGGTCCTCAGCCAGACGGGCATCAACCATGTTGACTATTGGAACCCTGGGCTCTTGGCGCTGGTCAAGCAACTGGTCAAACAGTGCCCTCGCTGTTGCTTCTTCCGCAACGGTAAAAAACCGCAGGTCTGTTGGCCGTCCCAGGCGGGCCAGCACGACGCCCTGGGTTACCCGGTCCCAGTGCGCGGACTGTCCTTGCGCGTCGAAGCCGGGAAAGCGGCCACCGCCGTCCTCAGGGTCAAGCGGGAGGGCTGTCACTTTTCCCTCCTCAGGACTGCGGCAAGCAAACCCATCCCGCCGACCAGGGTCACCAGAAGCGGTGCCAGCAACGGTGGCCCCATCTCCATGTTGTAGATCAGGTTGGAGAATCCTCCGGGCTTCTGGGCGATGCCCCGTGCGTGCAAATACGTTCCCTGCAAGCCGTTGGCGACGATGGCTGCGGACGCCAGGGGAAGTGCTGTCTTGGCCATCCGCTTGCTGAAGACTCCGGCGATCCCGGCAGCCGCCCCCACCGGACCGAGGGCGACCGGGAGCCACATGAGTTTGTTGCCGAAGCTTGCCTTGTCGTGTTCAAAGTATATTTCCGCCGCCGTGACCAGGGCACCGACCGCAGTCAGCCCGGACAGGGACCGCTCAAAACGTCCGGTTTCCACATTCCGAATCATGCGGTCTATCCCGTGAATCGTCGCTTCCGTTGGAACTGGTGTCTTCATGCCGCTCCCTCTCATCACACTGCTTCTTCCATTCCGCAAAGCTGCCCTGTACTACCACCGCGTGCTGACCTCGCATGCGCCCGATCATCAGCAGCGCATCATCGCCTCCAGGAGGCTCCAGAGGAGGAATCGGCTTTTTTACGGCGGCTGGCAACCCCGAATTCCATGCCTGCGAACAGCCCGGCGATCACGGCGTCCAAGGCGGCGGCCCTGCGCCGCCGCCGGTCGGCGATGGCCAAGGCGACCATGCTGGCCGAGTGCAGTGAGTCCACCACGCCGCCGCCGAAGTGGAGCGCACCTGAGGTTGGGGCTGCCCCGACGATCAAGGCCTGGAGGAGGTGCCTGGCACCCAGGATGCGCATCACGACGCGGACACGCGCCTCCGGCTGGTTTCCGATCGCCAGACGGAAAATCGGCGCCGGGAAGGTCATTTGGCATAGGCCGTAGGCTGCCCGGGTGGTCTCCAGCGTCCTCATCACCGCCGCCTCTTTCCCAGCAGGACAGGGAACAACGTCAACAAGCCTGCTGCCGCTGCTCCGGTCGCTGCAAAGATGGTGCCGTGGTGATGGGATGCCCACAATTGGACGCTTCGATCTGCTGAGCGGGCGTCGAATGCACCATGGGTGCCGAAGTCCCGCTCTTCGTCGGCCGGTTTCCATAGGTTTGCGGGTTGTTCAGGGTCACGGGGTTGTGGCCTTTGCTGGGATTTGAATCCTGTCCGGGCCAGGTACCTGTCGAGCAGTCCGGGGGCCACGGCATTGGCCACCAGGGTGCCCATGGTGCTCCCTCCAACCCAGTACTCGCGGCGCTGCGGGTGCGCGGCGGCGTAAAGGACGCCACGCGCTGCAACTTCGGGCTGGTAGATGGGCGGCACCGGCTGGGCTTTGTTCGGCAGGCGGGAAAGCACCCAGCTGAACTGTGGGGTGTTCACAGCCGGCATCTGCACCATGGTTGTCCTGATCGCGCTTCGGTCGTGGAGCAGTTCGCACCGAAGGGATTCGTTGAAACCCTGGATAGCGTGCTTTGCACCGCAGTAGGCAGACTGGAGCGGGATGCCCCGATAGGCAAGAGCCGAGCCCACCTGGACTATGGTGCCCTGCCCCCGCTTCTTCATCCGGTCCAGCGCGATCATCGTTCCGTAGACATACCCCAGGTAGCTGACCTCAGTGACGCGCTTGTACTCCTCCGGTTGAATCTCGCCAAACGGGGCGAAGACAGAGGTGAAAGCTACGTTGATCCAGATGTCGATTGGACCCAGCTCCCGCTCGACCCGGGTGGCTGCCGCGTCGAGGGCATCGTGGTCGGAGGTGTCCACCGCGATCGTCAGTGTCCGGCCCCCTGACGCTTCCACTTCCCGTGCTGCGCCGGCCAGCCCTGCTTCTCCCCGGGCGAGCAGGGCCACTGAAGCTCCTTGCTGGCCGAAGCCGATAGCCGTAGCCCGGCCGATACCACCGCTCGCGCCCGTAACAACGACGGTCTTGCCTTTGAAGGTGTTCATTCGTGCTCCTCGTCGTGCCTCACTTACTTCACCAAACAGCTGGTTGGTAGTGCCCGCTATTAGGAATTCAGGCCACGCCACGGCGGCGGAGGATCCGCCAGCCGCCGCGAGGTTTCGAGCATGGCCGCATGCACAAAGGCCTGTGGGAAATTGCCGCGCAGCTGCCGCTGCTCGACGTCGTACTCCTCAGTGAAGAGGCCGGGTGAGCCGCAGGCAGCCCGGTTTCTTTCAAACCAGCGGGCCGCCTCGGTGGTCTCTCCGCTTTGGTGGAGGGCCATCGCCATGTCAAAACCACACAGCAGGAATGCTCCCTCCGACTTGGCCAGAGCCCGTCCGTCCTGGCGGAAGCGATACAAGTACCTGTCCCCGGCCAAGTCGTCCTGCACCGCTTTGAGAGTCGCTGCCGACCGGGGGTCATCGGGCGGAAGAGCACCCCGGATCACCGGAAGAAGCAAGGACGCGTCGACGCGGTCATCATCCGGCGCGCGTTGCCACCGCCCGCTGGGATGCAGGCAATCATTGGCCACGTCCGTGATCAGCGTGTCAGCCTGTGAGGTCCACTTCGCCCCTTGCTGCGGTGGGGCGTTCCGCCCAATGGCCCGCAGGCCGGCAGCACAGATAAGGCGGGAATGGGCCCACCTGCGGTTGTCAAGTTCCCACATCCCCGCATCAGGCTCCTGCCACCGCGCCATGATCGCATCCGCACAGATCTCTGCCGCCTTCCAGTGCTCAAGGTTCAGCCGGTCATTTTCCGCAGCGGCCGCGAACAGCAGCAGCGCCTCCCCGAATGCGTCCAACTGGAACTGGTCATTGACCCAGTTCCCGGCCCGGCCGGCCCCACCCGGATACCCCGGCAGCCCAACGTCCCATTCATCCGGGACCGGCCCGCCCTCGGTGGTGTAAGCCGGGCGCATGCCCGGTCCGTCAGTGAGCAGTCTGGAGGCAACAAAACCCACCGCATCATCCAGAAGTGGAAACATCTTGCAAGCCGCGACTGCCTGGCCGACATAACACTGGTCCCGGATCCACGCGTACCGGTAGTCGTAATTCCTCTTTTGCTCGGCCCGCTCAGGCAAACCCATGGTGGACGCGGCCACCATCGCTCCCCCCACCCCCGTCATTCCGCGGAGAACCGCATACGACTGTCTGCAGTCGTCGGCAGATATCGTGTTATCAAACCGGGGGACCACCGAATGCCAGGCATTTTCTGTTGCGCTCCAGGCCGGCCCCGGCTCCACCGGCTCCACCGGCAGTTGGTGATCGGAGATTTCCAGCACCAGATCGTGATAGTCGCCTTCCGCCAGCTCAAAAACCGCTTCAAGACCATGTTCTCCGGACTTCGCCCCTGACGCACCGACCAGACGCACTTTGAGATTCCCGGAGCTCGCTGTCCAAACACCGTCGTGGCAGGAAAGCCGCGCCATCTTGTGCTTGCCGAAGTTCGCCCGTGCGTCCAGAATCATCCGCACCGACGCGGGACCCAGAACAGCAGAAATCCGGCGCAGCAGCACCGCCCGGGTTGGGTCCCCGGGATATGCCAGCGCTTCCCGGCATTCGATGATCCCCGCCCCCGTGACCCAACGGCTCACCCAAATCAGTGTTCCGTCCTCATACTGTCCGCCCCACACATAACGCGAACCAGTCGGACTTACGGCGAACGCTCCCGGACCACCCAGAAGACCCGAGAAAACGGCATCGTCATGCCAGCGCGGCGCGCACATCCACACCACGTCCCCCCGGGGACCTATCAAAGCAGCCCGGGCACCGTCAGCAACCATCGCATACTCCCGCAACACGTGTGGGGGAAAGTCTGCCAAGGCCTCAAACATACAACCGAGTCTAGAGGTAATAGTTGCCTAAACGCAATGGAAAACCGCAGATTGACCAGCCGCGCACCGAGGTCCACTGCTTTCCCTTCACGGCCTTGATAGGACTGTCGATGCGTCAGCTTCACCCATGGGTTCTTCTCCTGCCCCCAACACCCACGGGTGGAAAATTCCCCCTTTCAATTGCGCGGACGCAATGATATGTTATGTGCAATTAGGTGCGGGAGTTCTGGACCTGCCAGGAACTGGAAGAGCCGGAATGGAAGAAACCGCCACACGGCAACTCCTCGCGGCGGCTAGCCCGGCACGGTTCACTTTCCATTGATCCGACGCCAAACGAAGACAGGATTAAAGGGAGGGACTGGCGATGGCTGGGTTTGTAGGCGAGATGCGCCGGAGCGGCAACGGCCTGCTGCTGCGTGCCTCGGTTATCGCGGCAGTAGGTGGCTTACTGTTCGGTTACGATACGGGGGTAATTTCGGGGGCGCTGCTCTTCATCAAGAGCGATCTGAACGCCAGTGCAGTCGCCCAGGAATGGATTGTGTCCTCCCTGTTGCTTGGTGCCATGCTTGGTGCCCTGATCTCCGGGTATCTCGCAGACAAGATCAGCCGGAAATGGACCAAGGTGATTTCCGGCTCCATCTATGTCGTCGGCGCTTTGGGATGCGCCCTTTCGATTAGCGTCCCCATGCTGATCGGCTTCAGGTTCCTGCTGGGGGTATCAGTGGGCACGGCATCCTTTGTGGCGCCGTTATACATTTCCGAGGTAAGTCCGCCACGCGTCCGGGGTGGGCTGGTGTCGTTCAACCAACTCGCGGTCACCGCAGGAATCCTGCTGGCCTACATAGTGAACTTCGTGTTCCAGGGCTTCAGTAACAATTGGCGCTGGATGCTCGGCTTCGGTGTCATCCCCGGCGCCGTGCTGGCCATCGGTATGCTGACCGTCCCCCACACCCCTCGCTGGCTTGTGCAGCAGGGACGTGGAGAGGAGGCGCACAAGGTACTGGAGCGCTTGCGCGAGGGTGTTAAAGGTGCGCAGGTGGAACAGGAAATCCAAGACATAAAAGAGGCCAACGACGCTGAATCCGCAACGAAGGTTCGGGACCTGCTGAGGCCCGAGATACGTCCGCTGCTGTTGATCGGTTTAGGTTTAGCCGTTTTCCAGCAGTTCGTCGGCATCAACACGGTTATTTACTATGCTCCGACAATCCTCTCCGACACCGGACTGACAAAGAGCACCTCCATCACACAGACCCTGTTCGTCGGACTGACCAACCTGATATTCACTGTTATCGCGGTGCTTCTGATCGACCGACTGGGCCGGCGCAAACTGCTGCTCACCGGGACGGTGGGGCTTACGTTGTCCTTGGTACTGTTGGCCGTCTACTTCAGCTCCGGTGCCCTCCAGCAACACGCAGGCTACCTCGCCCTGGTGGGTCTGCTGCTTTACATCGCTTCTTTCGCCATTGGCCTGGGCCCGGTCTTCTGGCTAATGATCTCCGAAATATACCCCATGGGCATCCGCAGCAAGGCCATGTCCGTGGCAACCCTGGTGAACTGGGGCGCCAACTTCCTGGTTGCCGCCACGTTCCTGAGCCTCGGCCAGGTGATCACCCGCCAGGGTACGTTCTACCTCTATGCCGGCCTTGGTGTCCTCGCGTTCCTGTTTTTCCTGAAGAAGGTTCCGGAGACAAACGACCGGTCGCTGGAAAACATCCAGTCCGACCTGATGGTGAAGGACTCCCCCCGGGACTAACCCCTGCTCCCCCAATGACGCCAGCCGGCACTTTTGGTCCCTTTGAAGGAAGCCCCCTGAGACTTACCCACTACCCGAGGCTGGAATAACCAGCAGAAAGAGGACGGCATGCACCACTTGTTTGACCCTCGGGCAAGCCAGAGATCCTCGGCGCACGAACAGTTGTATGCCGCTATCGAGCTCACCTACACCGTGGTCGATTTCGCCGCTGCCGGCCTTTTTATCATCGGCAGCATCCTGTTCTTTTCTCCGGATGCCACGGACCCGGCGCTCTGGTGCTTCCTCATCGGGTCCATCTGTTTCGCCCTTAAGCCGACGCTGCGCCTCATCCGGCAGTTCCGCTACCTCAAGCTGGACAAGATCGACTCACTGGCCCGGGACGAACAAAGCCACCGGTGAGGGGACCATCTGATGCAGACGTCACCCCTGGGTGTTTATTCAGCGTCTCTGTCTGGACAGCTACGACGCGCCGGGCCCCGGCCTCCTCCGATTCCTTGTCTTGCGGAGCAACCGGTTCGCCAGGAAGGCCAAACCACCGCCCGCAGCAATAGCGATGGAAAGTCCGCCCAGGTGTTCCAGGCTGCGGGACGAACTGAACCCCATCTCGGTTCGTGCCTTGTGTGCCTGATCCGCCACGGATTCCAGCGCTACCGGGGTTGGGAGTTTCCCGAGCCACTGGCGGTCCCGGGTGTGGCGGCTAATTTCACCCGCGGTCGCGCCTAGGCCCCGCCCATCCAGGAGCGCGGCGCGCAGGCGGGCAAGTTCTTGTTGGACTGTGTCGGTGCCGTAACTGGCCATACCCAACAGTGTGCCCCGTGTGCTTCTTTTCGGCCAGTGAACCCCGCGAGGGCGGGCCTTCCACACATTGAATCACAGCGGCGGGGTGTCCAATCGTCATCGCCAATCATCAAGGAGGACGTATGCCTGAATTTTATCCCGCATGGGTGGTGATAACCCATTTTCTGAACCTTGCCCTGATGGTAATGCTCTTCCGGTCCGGCATAGAGGTACTGTCAGCCTTCCCCAAGTTGTATTGGCACGATGACTGCCCGCCAGGACGACAATGGCTGCGGTTGTCGAAGAAAAACTTCGGGGCCGACTCGCGTAAATTATGGTCGTCTCTGGATGAGGAGGAGTCCTGGTCACCGGTGATTGCCCTGCCGGGCAGAAAAAACCTCGGTCTGGGCCGGCACTGGCACTTCATGACCATCGAATTCTGGATACTCACCGGCGTCGTGTATGTCGCCACCATGTTTGCCACCGGCTATTGGCACTACATCGTTCCCACCCATTGGTCGATCATCCCCGATTCGCTGAAGGCAGTCGGCACCTACCTGCAATTCGAGTTTCCAGCCAAAATCCCCGGCCAACCGTTCGAACCGGCGCAAAAACTTGCCTACTTCGTGGTGATCTTCATTCTGGCACCACTGCAGATCCTGACCGGTGCAGCAATGTCACCTTCCGTGCTTGCCCGCTTCCCCCGCTACGGCAAGCTGTTCGGAGGCAAGCAAGGAGCACGCAGCCTCCACTTCCTGATCATGTGTGCTTTCGCCGCGTTCACCGTCGTACACGTGTTCATGGTCATCATCCATGGCCTTCCGCAGGGATTCGCCGCCATCGTTCTCGGAAACCCCCACGGCGACCGCCGGCTGGCCACGGGCATCGGACTCGCCGGGCTCCTGGCAATCGTGATTTTCCACGTGGTCATCACCTGGTTCTCGCTGCGTTACCGCCGCCGCACGCAACGACTTCTGGGCAGGATAGTCAATCCATTTGAACGGGCCATATCCCGGGCCGGCACTTCACGCCAGCGATACTCCCGAAGCGACATCTCCCCCTACTTCCGCGTCAACGGTTACCCACCGCCCAGCAACGCCTACGAGCAGATGGCAACCAACGATTTCCGCGACTACCGCCTGGCCGTCGGCGGCCTGGTTGCAGAACCCATGTCATTCTCACTGCAGGAATTGCGGGAGCTCAGCGAGCAACGGCAGATCACCAAGCACAACTGCATTCAAGGATGGACAGCCATTGCTGAATGGGCAGGGATTCCTCTGTCCGACATCATGCAAAAAGTCAAACCCCACCCCGAAGCCAAGCACGTGGTGTTCTACGGCATGGACGACAAAGGCCTGACCGAAGGGGAAGGCCGGTACGGCTTCTACTACACATCCATCCCGATCTACCTAGCGTCGCAGCCACAAGCACTCCTAGCCCTGGAGATGAACGGGGCACCACTGCCCATCGAACACGGAGCACCGCTGCGGCTCAGGCTTGAGACCCAACTCGGATACAAAATGATCAAATGGATCCAGGGCATCGACTTCGTCACCGACGTCAAGGACATCGGAATGGGAATGGGCGGGTGGCGCGAAGACCAGCAGTTTTACGCCAACGCCGCAGGGATTTAGCACTGCTGGAACCAGGGCCTGATGAATATCAGGCACCAGCAAGCTGTTTGCGCCGTCATTTCTTGACGTTTCTCCCCAACAAGGCCCAGGACCAGAAAGAACATACCCTAAGCGTGTGGCTGCACGCCCAACGCATCGACTATGGAGCCGGGAAACTCCTCCCAGCCAAGAAATCACAATTGAACAAAGTCATCCTGGGCTGGCGGCAAGGCAGACCGCGACGCGGTCCGAACAGTCGAACGGTCGCAAAGAACCTTGGACTGCCCGAATTGGGACTCCTAGGCTCTCAGGTCAAAGTTCAGGTCGAGGTCAAGGTCCTCAAAGGCTCCCAGTTCCGGTCTAGCGGGGCCTACGAACAGGACTAGCAGGTGAACTCTTCGTCAGCCGGGGGATGACCTGGACCACGAGCTCTTCGGCGATGAACTCCCCGCCGGGGTTTCAGCCCGTCGAGGACATCAGCCTCGTCCAGCTCCAGAACAACAGCCTTCGTGTCTGGGCCTTGGCGGATTTCAGGGCCACCAGGGAGTTCTCGTGGGATTCCTTGAGTTCAGTGCACAGCTCACCGTGGTCGGTTGCCACGGAGGTGCATCTCTTTTTTGTTGATTCCTTTGTCGGTTTCCGGCCTTCATCAGGCTGACAGAATCTTCATTATCGGCTCTTTGCAAGCGGCGTAGAGCTTGGTGGTGGACGTCCCCCTGACTCCAGATTTGAAACTGCTCAGCATCGCCCGGTTCGCGTCGGGCATGGCAAGGTTGCAGCGTCGAAGGTGCATCGTAGCCGTCGTCGCGTAGGCCACCCATGCCACCTGTTTATCGGTGTCAGGAGCGGGTTGCCAAGGGATTGCGTATGTCGCTCCTGCTGGACGCGGCCACATCGGGGTTGTAATCCCCGCCGTAAAAGATCACGCCAGTCCTAATCCTTACTCCGGTTTGCCACGAGTGCGTCCTCTGTGTGAGAAGTAGGCACCCGGCTCTGATCGGGCCGGTTGTCGAATGAGAACTCACGCAGGGTTGGGATGGTTTTTGATGCGCAGAGTTGAGAGAACCAGTGGGAGCTGAGTTTCGGGGTCCGCTCGAGGGTGTCGTAATCGACGTGAATGATGCCAAATCGTGGTCCGTATCCGGCGGCCCACTCGAAGTTGTCCAGGAGCGACCAGACCAGGTAGCCCACGACGTTGGCGCCGCGCTGGCGGGCGCGGTCAGTCGCCGTGACGTGCTCGATGAGGAAGCGTGTGCGGTCAAAATCGAGGACAACGTTGTTGCCATTCAACGAGGTTATGGTGTCGGAAAAAGCTGCTCCGTTTTCCATCACCATGATCGGTAAACCAGGATATTCAGCAGAAAGCGCCACGAGGTGGTCTTCGAGGCCTTGGGGTTCAATCCCCCAGTCCATCCCGGTCCGCTCAAGGTCTCCTCGTCGAACGAACTCAATTCTTTCCGAGCCCGGGAAGGCGGTGCCACCGTCTTTTTCGGTTTCCGGGGCATAGGCGGGGTTCAAGCGCACATGCATGACTTCGTAATAGTTCACGCCCAGGAGATCGATCGGTTGATGACTGATTTCCATGTCCCCGGGAAGGACGAAACTCCAGTCCGTAAACCTCTGTGTGTCAGCAAGAAGGTCGGCCGGGTACTCACCTTTCAGCATGGGGCCGGTGAACACGCGGTTCGCCACTGCATCGAACAGGCGCGCAGCTTCTGCGTCTTCCGGGGTTTCAGCGGCGACGCG
>Ga0308161_1000774_pt1 | contig 44664 bp, 48 predicted proteins | sample PhyFR2_FD_201034 | JGI IMG/M metagenome (GOLD analysis project Ga0308161, IMG submission 201034) | Phyllosphere microbial communities from UC Gill Tract Community Farm, Albany, California, United States - DLSLF.R2 | ecosystem: Host-associated > Plants > Phyllosphere > Unclassified | place: USA...
TAGCCTATATCTTTGTTTTTTCGAAAGAAGATATCAATAAAATGATTTTGATGGGAGCTGCCAATATTGAATCACCTGAAGTATTCAATCCACATGCGATCTCCAAAATAGGGCAGAAGGGATTGGGGGGAATACTATTCCTTTTTCTTTTTGTCGCCATTCCCCTAGCATTAGGGATGTATAAAGTGTTTAAAGACCTATTTGATTCAAAAGAAAAAGTAGAAACATCCAATAGGAGTATCTGGCAGAAAATTAAAGGTGGCTTTATTGACAACCTGGGAATTATTCTTATTGTCGTCGTCGATATCTTTATTGCCTATAAGGTTTCAAAAAATATCAATGATATTGAGCTGTTGACCAATCAGACAGACCAGCATCTTACCTTGTCAACCGTATTCCGGGACAGTAATTTTTGGCTTGTATTTATCCTCGGGGCTTTGGGCGTTTTTCTATTTGGTTTCTTCTTTGAAAAACTATTGGCTCAGATCAACGAGCGTAATCTGTCCTTCCAACAACAGAAAACCAAACATATCGTACAGAGCCATCAGGCTGAAATCGAAGAATACCAAGAACAGATCAATACGATCCAGCTCGAGAACGATGCATTGCAGTCCGAACTCTTTGCATTACAGGTCAACAAAGAAGAGAAGATAACACAGGTGCAGCAGCTGCCCATTCAACAGAATGAACGTGTAGGAAGCTTACAGCATCAATTATTGACTTTCAAAGAGCGCATCAGCAATATCGGACAGATTTATAAGAGCCAGATTGACAATGATAAATTGCCTATCTCCAAAGCCGAGATGGAAAATAGGGTTAATATCTATATGGAAGGATGGAGCAAATATTTATATGAAGTATATGCGATCCTAAAAGCCGAAAATAAAACCCGTGAAGCCGTAGGGGAATGTGAGGCATGGCTGTCGAATCTAGGATTGCAATCTGATATCAAACATGAACTTTTAGAAGACCTTACAGCTTTTAACAACTAATCCATCATCCAATGAAAGTAACTAACATCTTGCCATTAGCCATCTTACCATTTTTTGTTGCTTGTATGAATGACAGCTCCTCTAAAGAGCAGGAACTGTCTAATAATCAAGTGACGCTCAAAGACTATAATATTATCATTGCTCCAGATCTCTCCAATCGGATCAATATGGCACTTTATCCCAAACCGATCCATGATACGGTTCTGATCAGCAGTTTAATTGGTCATAGCAGTGATCTGCTGACCTTGAATACCCGTCGTTCAGGGCAAGCCGATATTTATAAAATTGACTTTATCAACCGTGGAATATTGAACGGAACATCATTTGAGCCTAAGAAAATGACCATTGATTTTAATCGATTTGAAAACAACCAAATGGATCGGGTCAAATACATTCGCCAAGGATTGAAATCTGACGAAAAGCAGTTTTCGGACGAAGTGAAACGAGTATATGATTATTCCTTAAAAAATCAGACGGGCGCCGATGTCTGGAATTACTTTAATGAAACGGTAAAAGCCTCCCTAGTAGATGCCTCTCCCAAGCGCATACAAAGTGATAACAATATACTTGTTGACAAAAAAAACAACAATGTCGTTTTGCTTTTGACGGATGGTTACCTTGAGAATGCCAATAAGGGAAAGGGCTATCGCTTAGACCCTGCATTAATTGCTAAGATCCGCCAGGACTTTAAAGCAAGTAGAAAATCTGATCTAGCTGCATTTATTAAAGCTGATTCGGCCTATGCGCTCAATAAGACAGATTTCAACTTAAAAGATGTCAATATATTTATTGCCGAGCTAGTTGATCGATCATTGGATAAATATGGCGTTGCAAAGGAACAGCCGACAGATTTTCAGATCATTAAGGTTGTTTGGGAAAAATGGCTGAAAGATAGCGGATCCCCAAATGTCAAAGTTGTTCAGGCAGTCAACACCAAACAGGAATTTTACCAAGAGTTTGAACAGTTTCTTAAAACACTATAGGCAACATGAAAAAATGGGTAAATATAATGATCAAACTGGGCGTAATTGCCCTGTTTTTTCTGATCGTGTTTTTGATGAGCTGTTCAAATGCTGAACTCACTTTTAGATCAGTAGGTTTTTTTGAGAAAACTAACCTTCCGTATATTGAGGAAGTCAGGGTTTACAAAGTTGTAGACGGCGACACATTTTGGGTTAGGAACCGTCAGGGGAATAAAGTGAAAATTAGACTGATTGGTATAGACGCACCGGAGGATAGAAACGCCTTCCATAAAAAGAAACATCCATTTGGAATAGTCTCCAAAAGGTATCTAGACAGTTTGATTCTCGATAAGAATATTCGATTGGAATATGATGTGGATTCACTTGATCGTTACGGGAGGACTTTGGCTTATGCCTATCTTAATAATGTTTTTATCAACGAGAATATGATCAAGAATGGCTATGCTTTATTGATGACTGTACCACCCAATGTAAAGTATGCTTCACAGTTTGTAGAAGGACAAAACCATGCAAGATTAAATCGATTAGGACTTTGGAATTCAGACGCTGTACCTAACTTCGATTAATACGCTCCGACTGAAGATATAATTTAAACGCCTGTTCTCGTGTTGGACAGGCGTTTAATTAGCTTGGCCAGTTCTGGCTTAGATATGCCCGCCATATCTTCTTCATCATAATTTCAAAGATGACTTGATCCTTTTTTGATATAAGTTTTGGCTCTTTACCCTTGTGTTTTTTGATCAGTACATGATCGGGCAAAATATGGATATTGGAAATTTGGCCATAAGTTAGTTTCGAAACGCCATCGGAAGAGAAAAAGTATAACTTTTTGTTGGTCATAACGATCGAACCCCGCTTGATGAACTTATAGCTTGAAAATCCTTTATCCGAGCGTAATTCAAACCATTTAATGTCATTCTCCTCGTATAGGCATATCTCATTCTTAACGATCCCTTGATTTGTTCCCCATCTTTTAAGGGGTTCCATTTCCAGTTGCCAGTAGGAAAGGTATTTATTGAGCATTTTTTTTGTCGATTTAGACAAAACGATCTGACGTTTTTTTAATGAAGTTTCTAGTTCTGTCATTTCATTAAATGACATCCGTTTTTTTGCAATAAATGGTCTGACTAAAGCGTCCGTAAATTGCGTGTTCCGTTTGTCTTTAATCTCATTTAGAATCGTATCAGTAATCTCAAAGAATTGGACCAATTTATTAAAATGATCGAAATCGGTATTATCCAGTGCCTGATCCTCAAGCAGCTTGATATATAAACTATCAATCACATCAATGCCTAATTTTCGACGGTAATACATCGCAGTGCTGTTATCTATTAGTAATAAAGACTGTAAATGCCTTATATTATTCAGCTCTAATTCACTGATAATCCCATTTTTACAGCATTCATTGATATAGGTGATATAAAATTCCTCCATATTCAAGCCGAAGCTCTTGAATACGGCGGTACCATACTTTGATACGATCAGCTCCATGTCATGGATTCGGACCGATTCTATTGGTTTATTTGCAAAGAGGTTATTGATTTCAATCACACAGTTCTCATCCGGCTCTTGCTTGAACCAACGTTGTAAAAGACTTTTCTTGATGAGCGGTTTCTTTTCAAATATTTCCTTATTCATATTGTCTGTATTCTTGATATATGGGGTCATTCCAGTTACATACACCACCATGCCAGGAGCAGGCTCCGCGGCCTCGTGCGTTAGATGTGGTGCCGTCACAGCATCTTGTCACGTAGCCGATAATTCTCTTTCTTAAGGGATTGATTGTATTATATAATCTTTGAGCTGCGCTCGACCCAAGCGCTATCGCTGTATTGAGATCGTTGACAGCTTCCCGCGGCTGCTTTAGCTTTAGGTAGCATATTGCACGTCGATAGTAATGGTCAACATTTTTATCTTGTGCTATTAAGCTATCCAATTTGCCTAAGGCATCGCTATACTTACCATGTTTGATCAATACGTCTATTTGCGTCGATCTCAACTTATTTCGCTTATTTGTCAACTGATCTATTTCATCGCTAAACTTTGCAAAAGTGTTTGCTCGATCAATCAAACGAAGAGATTTATCGATATCTTTTGCTGGAGCATCCAGTAGCTTCAAGTAATGATGAAGACTATCTTTTCGGATGGCTTCATTTTTTTCCTCCAGTTCTTTCTTTTGTTTTTCAGCCTGTGCCAGTAATGCTCTTTCCTGTTCCTTTTGTAGCTGAAAGTGATGGCTCGCGATGCTAACTGGAATTGAAAAGATTATTAGTAGTCCAGTAATAAAGAGTTTTACTTTGGGAACCAGCTTGACGCGAAGCAGATTTTCCCATCCTGATTCAGTCGCGGGAATAAAAAGTGTCGATATAGCGGCCAAGATCAATCCCGTTAATCGGTTATTAGCAAGCACGAAAGCGGATAGCATAATACCACTGGATAGCAGAATTTTCCACCAGGAGAATGTCTTTGTGTATTTATGGCTGCTTGAACCGTGGAAGATATCTTTAAAGACCTTTTTGGTAGGCGATATCAATCCACTTACATATCTTCTGTTCATCATATGGAATGTTTTTTCAGCGCGAAAAATGAATTAGCTAAGTTTATAGGAAAAAATCGCTTAAGAAACCTTTCCTTAAGCGATACTCAGAATATTGCAATTACTGAACGATGTTTTATTCATAGTTTTTTAGTGCATCTGCAATTTCCTGCCGATAATTATAGATCTCGTCCAGAGAGGTTAAGAGCTTTTTGACTCCCTTATCTTTTCCTTCTGAAAATACCTCTAGGTATTTATTTGTCGAATTGAAATGTAGACGGGCTAGTGGTTTCCTATTATTATCATCGAGCAATATACCGAAGTAGGATTGCGTATCCCGAAAGGCGATGCGCGAAGAGGGGATATGTTCCCGCAAAATTGCTTTGACGATTTGTGAACCTTCGATTTCTTCCTCCGTTGTAATGATTTTATTCTCGTTTCCAACGTTTTCATCTATGGGTTCAAGATATGGAGCAGCTTTTGGCGGAATGGCATCATTAATGCTCAATGCAGTTTTCAATCTTGAATTTATGGATTCATTGATCGATGACGAAAGGGCTTTCTGAGTATAGTCCTTAAATGCTGCCATTCTTGAGGCGATCAGCGGTTTCTCGAAAAACCTGCTCACCAATAGTTTGACAAGTTCGTCCGAGGGACTTTGTAGCTCTTTTTCAAATTCCTTACGAATAGCTTTAATGTATTTTAATCCCTCTGCGGAATCCAGTATTCCTTCGAGATGATATCCATTTTTTGTGAATTTCTCCAAGATCTTGATATTGGAATCTTTGAGATTGGAGAGGTCTAGGGTGAAAAATGGTTTTTCATCCATGATATTTGGCTTCTCCAGATCGGCGTAAAAATTATAGATATGTCCATTGGTCAATACGCCAAATCTTGCTTTTGAAACATGAAAATAACGATGCAACTGTGAATTGTGCGCATCCGCTGTTTCTTTCCAGTGCTTACACTCGATGATCAAGATCGGTTCATTATCTTTCTTGATGACATAGTCTACCTTTTCTCCCTTTTTAGTGCCGATATCACAGATAAATTCAGGGATAACTTCGGTGGGGTTGAAGATGTCATAACCTAATATCTGAATAAAAGGCATGACAAAAGCATTTTTTGTTGCTTCTTCGGTACTTATTTGATCCTTAAGATTACCTACACGTTGATGTAGTTGCTCCAATTTAAGTCGTAGATCGTTTTCCATAATGTTAATAAATATTGATTGTCGTCCAAATTTAATCAGGAAAACCCTGTCGGTGTTACGGGTTCCCGTAATGCTAAAACGGATGTTTTAAATCGATGTATCACCGCAGTTTCCTTTATGGGAAACCGTAAAAAAAGACTCAATACGGGCTATAAATTTGTTTTCAATTATTAACTATAAACATCTTAAATACAAAACAATGGCTTGGACTTTTAGAAGAAGAGTGAAGATCGTCCCAGGGGTACATCTAAACTTTAGTAAGAGCGGTATCTCTACATCAATAGGTGTAAAAGGGGCAAATATGACCTTCGGTACCAATGGTACTTATTTAAACACAGGAATACCGGCACTGGGAATTTACAATAGGCAGAAAGTAAATGGGGGTGGTCCAAGACCTTCTTCTCCCGTAGTGCTGGATACTCCGCCTGCGACACTGCCATACATAGCTCCGGTGGAAGTACAAAATCGAGGTAATATTTTTAGCGCCGATATTCATGAGATCACGAGTCAGGATATGGCGGGCATAAAAGAGGCGATTTTACTCGCGAGAGAGCAACGTCTATCATTGGAGAAAGATCTTGTTGAAATTAATGCAGCGATCAAATCCACGAAGAACAAAAAACTAATGAGCTATCTTTTGCTTTATGGATTGATCAATAAATCAATACCGGCGCGGATGAATAAAGATCTTAATGCGCAGGAAGATGCTATCAAGCAGACAAACGAGCAAATAGAGGCCTCTTATGTTGATTTGCAAGTTGATTTTGACCTTGAGTTAAAACAAAAATATGACTTCTTGGTCTCAAGTTTTATCAACTTGGCGAAAAGTCAGAAAATATGGGATGTGACAAGTGCTCATTATGAAGATCGCACCATTACTAGATCGTCTGCCAGTACCGTTGTAAGCAGAACCGATGTCCGATTTGGATTGAAGTCGATCCCTGAATTTAAATCTGATGTTAAGGCATTGTATTTCCAGAATGCGAATGGTGCAGATCTCTACATCTATCCAAGTTTTATCGTTATGTACAGCAGATCCAAAGAGTTTGCTATTATCGGTTTGGACGAAATTAGCTTACAACAACATGCAGTAAGATTTACAGAGACGCAGGGTGTTCCAGCAGATTCAAAGACTATTGATATGACCTGGGCTAAGGTTAATAAAGATGGGAGCAGGGATAAACGGTTTACCGGTAATTATCAGATCCCAATAGTACGCTATGGCGAGATTAAATTAAGAACTGTCACTGGGGTTAATGAAGAATATGAGTTCAGTAATTATGAAGCAACCGAGGCATTTGCAAATGCTTTTACAGAATATCAGCGTTCGGTAAGTCAACTTGTCCAATGCTAGGAAAATTTAAACTTTAAAAAACTAACAACATGCAACAAGAAAGGCAACGTGGCAATGCCGAGAGTTTCTCAAGGAAATCGGGAACTCTAATGAGTAAACAGTTTCTTCCCATTGGAGAAGTCAAATCTGTAAAGATCCAAGTCGTGCAGTACAAGGATTTAATTAATGAAAATAAGGAACAGGCGATTCGTTTTGAATACGAATACTACGATAGTTATTTAGATCAGACGGAAACCAAGCTCGGTTCATTGGATAAGGATGAACTAGAAGGACTTATAAAATCCATTAATATTATGAGAACGGTCGTTTTTAATTCATTTCCTGAACACTATACTGAAGTAGGTTTTGTCAGTAGAACTGGATTTAAGGCTGGATGTTATTCAATGCCCGGAGATTGGAAATTCTATTTGCAGTTAGATCAATATGATGATCGGTCTTACATTTGGCTCAATAAAGAGGATTCGGCGACAATTTTAAATATTTTAGATCAATCTAATAAAAGGTTAATAATGCTAGGTAACAACGTTGATTAGTCATTGTTTTTTCATACAGAGTTGATAATATGAAACTCTGTATGAAAAATTTTTATATGAGCGGTGGCCATCTTTTAGATATATTGGTTGATTTCATTGACTAGTTCGATCAACGGAGATTTAATTCTTTTATTCCCTAACTGTGCATAGGATAAAATATTGATCGTAGTGACGTCAAATGCTATGCAAAAATTGGTAGCCACTTTAAAACTGTCAGAATAGTTTATATCTAGATATCGGTACAATATGTCTGTAATCATTGACAGTTCATCTTGCGTAAAACCATCTAATTTGGCGACAAACCATATAGCACCAATTTTTTTCACGCCATTATCTTCAAAAAGAAAAACGTGATTTGGTTTCGCATATAATGGTAGTTTTTTTAACACAACGATAGATTGTTTTTTTAATCGCTTTTGAAATTGAAACTTTTTTGGCTTTAACTGGGAAAAGTCGAATTCTTCAAATTTTTGAAGGATATGAATGTTTCGTTGAAACATGTTTTTGGTTATTTTGGCTTCGCTGTTTTCTATTTTCTCCAGTAGTTCGTCAATCTTTTCAACTATTTCAATATTGTTGCTTGCAGCAAATGCTCTGCTAATACAGCTTACAGCTGATGTCCAATAGTCGCCACCACTCTCAGACTTTTCAGGTTTTATCTTAGGCTTTTTTAGTTTTTCTACTAATGTCCGGCGCCCTTTTGGGGTTTTTCTGTTAAACTCGACCAAATGGGAAATTGTTATTTTATCCATGAGTATTAGATTTTAATTGTATGAACTGTTATTTTTTTAGTAGTCTCGTTTACTTTTTAAGTTCGTCCATTTTACTTTTTGCATTCGCAAAAGCTGTTTCTATGGTCTCACTCTGGTCAATGAATAATGTAGCGTCAGATCCATATTGTTCAAGCTTAATATACCAAGTCGCTTTTCCTTTACTACGAAGTAGCCAACTTGAAATCCGTCGACGGTGATAAACTTATTCTCTAGATAATCTGGATTTGAAGCAATGTCAATATCTACCTGGCCTTTTAAAGCGGTAAGTGCTTTTCATATTTCAATTAGATCACTGTATTCAATGGAGGCCACCTTGTCGCCATATTGTCCTTGTTTTTCGATCTGATAAAAGTATCCCGTTGCGTTGCCACTTATTATCTTACGAATTTTTGTTTCACAAGAATTGTATGTCGTTTTTAGTTTTGGAAGTTTTGTCTCTACAAATTTGGTAATAGTGCCTGTTTTCGAGACAAAAAGATCCATTTTTGTTTTTTCAGCTTCTTTCTTTGTTTCTTGTGCATGGCTAGTTGCCAACATGCTAACGAATGTAATCGGAATTAGTAATTGTTTAATCATGAGTGTTTTGAGTGTTTGATTGAACAAATTTACCGCGCATTTAAGTTGCTATGCTACGGGAAACCATAACCTGAATAAGAAATAGATAAATATTTCACCTTCCCATTCCCGCCATTTACCGAGTTTTCTTGATCGTTGGTCTAAAGCCCATAGGCTAGGGGCCTATTGTGTTGTAGTTTTGAGCCAACAAATAAGAACTAAAAACTAACACGATAAAAAAAGACATTATGAAAACTCTAGTAAAAACATTCGTAGTAGCAGCTTTAATCGCCGTATCAACTTTCACTATGGCGGCTGAAGGACCAGGTTCCAAATCAGCAAAAGCAAACGTTAACCTTTCTACAGCAGACTTTGCCCTTGAGCATTATGTTGCAGTGACGACAGAAGGTGAATCTGCAGGCGTAGAGCAGTTATTTGCGGCTGATTTTAATCAAAAGATCCAAGCAACCAATGTGCAATCTAACAGCCGTAGCGAAGTGGTTAAATCTTTGAAGAAACAAAACGGAGAAAAGCTGAATTGTGTAGTAAGCACAGACATCTTAGAAGAATCGGCAGACTATATGGTAGCTAAAGTCACGTTGAAATTTGAGAACTTCACCAAAACAGATCTAGTTACTTTGGAGCGTGCGGGCAATGACTGGAAAGTATCCAAATCGATCAATTCTTATAAATAGGAGCCATCCCTTACAAATGTATATGTTGTGAAGCCATGTCGTGAGATATGGCTTTTTTACGTCAAAAGGGCCTGATTTTCATCAGACCCTTTCTGTTAGCGTTTATTTGTACAATAATTTTTATGTTTCCTATCGTTTCCTCTTTTTTGTTTCGTCATCCAATGTTTTTAAAGACTATTGGATTTTCACTGTACAAGGCCAATTTTTATGTTGAACCTTTCTTTCGAAAGGCTGCTTGTAGCCGCTTTGTATTACAAGAAGAATAGCCAGTTCAAAATAGTTTCATAATTTTACTAACTGCAGTTATTTGGGGAAGGACAGGTTGGGCTATTAAAACATTCGCAGCATCTTTTGATTATCAACGAAAGCTTACAACTCGGGATTAATTACCAGTTCTAGGCACCGAAGGACAGCAATTCATAAAATACTTCAGCTGCTCCAGCCTCTTTTTTACCAGCTTACTCTTCATTTGTTCAAACTCATGATTTCTTTGCTGTTCTGTTTTACGGATACCCGAAACGGCTAGTTTAGCTTTGCTGTCAAATGATAGATAGCCACCAGCTCTGCGAAGTCTTCAAACCCGTCATTTCCTTTAAGTTCCTGTTCAACCTCAATAGCCATGAAGATATTAGGCTGCCCGTAATTTGTAACTTCTAGAGTTTCTAGCCGTCTATTGAAAAAAATCATTACATTTTCAATGTTTCTTCTTTGATTTTAACAAGTGCTGCTGCAATAATTTGATGCATGTCATAATATTTGTATTCTGCTAATCGTCCTCCAAAAATTATATTCTTGTCCTTTTTTGACTTCTGTTGATATTGTTTATATAATCTATTATTTCTTTCATCATTTATGGGGTAATAGGGCTCGCAATCTTTTTCAAATGTTTTAGGAAATTCATAAGTTATAACTGTTGAGGAAGCGTTGGAAAATTCAAAGTGCTTATGTTCAATAATTCGTGTATATGGAACTTCGACATCTGTATAGTTTACTACAGATGTTCCTTGATAATTGCTGCAATCTAAAATTTTATGTTCGAATTCCAAGCTCCTATATTCTAAGTGGCCATATTCAAAATTATAGAATGCATCAATCGGTCCCGTATATATAACTTTTTTTGCTAAAGCCATTAATTGAACCTTTTCTTTGAAAAAGTCTGTCGATAATTTTACCTCGACATTTGCGAGTAGTTGATCAAATAATTTGTTGTATCCACCATTCGGTATTCCCTGGAAAGTATCATTAAAATAATCATTGTTAAAAGTAAATTTTAAAGGAATTCTTTTTAATATCGAAGCAGGTAGCTGAGATGGTAGTCTGCCCCATTGTTTCATTGTGTAACCTTTTATAAGTTTTTCGTATATATCTTTTCCAACTGTTTCTAAAGCATGTTCTTCAAGATTTTTGATTTTGGAGGTATTGTGAGTTTTCTGTGTTTCTATAATTTTATTTGCCTCATTAGGACTGACTACATTCCAAAGCCTTGAGAATGTGTTCATATTGAACGGGAGATTGTAGATCTCATTTCTATAGTTTGCAATAACAGAATGTCTATAATTGTTAAATGAGACAAATTTGTTAATGTATTTCCAAATCCTCTCATCATTAGTATGAAAAATATGAGCGCCGTATTTGTGTACGTTTATATCATTTATTTTTTCACAATACATATTACCTCCCACATGATCTCGTTTTTCAATAACAAGGCAACTGAATCCTCTTTTTTGTAATTCATATGCACAAATAGAGCCATATAGCCCAGCGCCTATTATTAGATAATCGTATTGTTTTGTCATGGTCAGGAATTTAAATTAATCGGCTATTTGTGTGCAACTATTCATTGTATTTTTAGTATTCAGAACAGCCATTCCGATTCCAGCTAATCCATTATTGATCTGAAAGTCTGCATCCATGATGCGAGATTGCCTTTTTTCAATCGTAGTAGAAATGTCTAAATTAAGTACTTCTGTTCGTACGGTGGAGCCAAATAAAAGGGAATGCAAGCTCTCCTTTGAAAAAATATCTGTGTTATCATACTTTTCCGAATTCGTCTTTAATTTATTTGTAAGATTGGGAAGATAATTTGATATGTTAAATTTTCCAGTTTTGAAAGACTTTACCAATATTTTATAATCATAGTCTAGGGAATTTTGAAAAAATGCGAATATATCATGGTCAATCTTTTTTAATAATTTAGACGCTCTACTTTGAAATTGTTTTATATTTAGAATAGTTAGTGAAAAATATAACAGGGCGTTAATTTCAAGCGTCGATAAATGTCTAAAACCAGTGAATTTTTCATAAATGTCTAGTGCTTTATTAATTAAATCCGTTTCTGATGAGTCAAGGAGTCGCATATTAACTAAAATATACGTACCAATCCACGAAAGATTTGAATTATTTTGAATATTTTGAGCAATTTCTGGATTAAAGGCATATAGTAATCGATCGATATCTTTTAAAAAAGATTTAAAATCAGCACTAATAGAACCTTTACCAACCAAAATTGAAATTCCTAATCCTAGTTCAAACAGATTAAAAAGTGGTATTTTTTTTGTCTTGAATTTTACAAATAACTCACGTAAAGTTTCGTCGGCAAGACTTTTATATAAATCGTTTCCTATAAATTCTGAAAATTCATAAAAGAATGTTGCTATTCCGAGCCGACCATTTATGAAGCTCAATGAAGGCACTGTTGGATAGTACAGCAATAATGTATTTGCAACAGCAAATAACTGTTTATTATGATTATTAATGAGCATATCTTTTATCTATTTTTGTGGTGATAATAAGTTTGAAAAATTTTATCAATGCAGGAAGATGAAAATCAAAATTAAAGTGATTTCTGTTGGTTACGATATTTTCTGTTAATCGATTAATATTGTTTTTATCATTAAGCTGCCGAGCTAGATCACTATAATTATTATAAAAGATTCCAAAATCAAATTTTTTTGCAATTGTTTGAATAGAAACGATATGTTCATTATTATCTTTTTGTATAACAGGTAGTCCGGCGGCAGCTAGAACTGCTATTCTTGCAGGGATATTTAGATCATCCCACCCAGCTAATTCAATATTTCCACGGTTGTTACTATTAAAAAGATGGAGCCAGCCTGCATCATATTTTGAAAATTCGGAAACCCAATTTGAATTCTTGCAATGTTCATGAATATGGAAATGATTTGGAAATCCATTTTTTAATTGGGTTATTATATCTTTATTTTTTTGGTGGTAACTTTCTGTATATAGATGTAAATGAATATTATTGGAAGCAAGTGCTTGCATATCGTGCATACTTATTCCGATCATTCTACCTGCAACAACAGTGTGAACGCCATCATTATTAGTTGATATTTTGGGAGAAAAATTATCAGTAAAAAAGTCTTTATGAGGTAGATCTCCATCTAGTATAAAACTTTTAGAATCGTCTTTAGCCTTTGGAGGTAGAAATTGCTCATACCACATTTTGCATTCTTCGTTTATATATATTCTACCATCAGCATTGCTGTAAAGATGAATTAGTTTTGGCCACGTTCCAGCAGCAATTGCTACTTGAGGACTTTCTTTATAATGCCAAATAAACGGAATATTAGGAAAGTTTTGCATAACCTCGTATGCCAAGTCAATAGCACAAAAATTTAATAAGGCATAAATTACATCAGGTTTTATCTTTTTTATTTGTTTTTTGTAATCCTTTTGGTCTATATATTGAACATCTCCAAAAGGTATAGGACCAACATTAATGTGGGAATATGGAGGTCTATTTATCCATAATCCAAACAGCTGATGCCCATCTGTTTCAAAGGAAAATATTCTTTCAGCATTATACCCTAATTCCCCAACAATAAGGATTTTCAATCCGTTAGGTTTATTTATTTTATTTTTGCCTATAAATCTATCATACATTATTGTTTCATCAACGAATTTTTCATCAGAAGCTTTTATTCTTAAAGGTGTTTTAACACCGTAGAAATTGCGGTAAAAGTTCAAGTTTCCTCCATATTGTTCCGATATAATTTTATGTCTTTGAAAAGGGTGCGATGTCCAATAACAGGTTATTTTTTTTGTGGGATAGAACAAGCCATGGAAGGTTAGTTTTTGCCAGAATGTGTAAAATAAATTTTCTGATACCCACTCCGATCTTTCTACCCATTTGTCTCTCGTTTTTCTGTGTGCAACTTGCACCAACTGTAAACAATAGTTCGGCCGGGTAGTTTTTGATTCGAAATCGTGTGTAACAGTTAGAGAATTATTTGATTCATATTGCATTCCATTAAAAGCTAATATAATATCCTCTGATGATTCAAGTGTATCAAAAAGGGTGCTGAGATGCGCCTCATAAAAGTAATCATCAGATGGAAGATATGCGATGTATTCAAATGAAGCTAAGTTTAATCCTTGGTTTATGCTAAATCCTATTCCTTGATTATAATTATTCTTGATGTACTTTATATTTGATTGATTATTATGAATTATATTATTTATATAATCGTCAGTTTCATCGGTTGACCCGTCGTTAATTATAATTAGTTCCCAGTTTTTAAATGTTTGTTTAGCGAGACTATTTATAGCTCTTAGAATATAACTCGACTGATTGTAAGTGGGCATTATAACGGAAAATCCCTTCATAATTCGGTTTTTAAAATTTGTAAACAATTGTTTGGTTGTGGTTTAACAGATGTTGTGTTAATTTTTTCTAAAAATATCAACAGAGTCGTGTCACTAAAATAAAATATTTTTTTGGAAAATAAAATATATTTTGAGTGTTGATTATTTTTAATTATTTTAGTAAAAATAACCAATATGAAAACGTCAAAAAAATTATCTTTCGAAGATCTTGAAAGGGAGTTGTCGTTAGAGAATTCACCTTTTGAAAAACTTGAATTATTATCAGAAATAAATGGTGGCGTGGGAGGTACAGTAGATGACTACATCATATATTTTCAGTCATTGGGATTTAAGATGACTATAGACAATGATGGAAACTATCATTATGATCGCGGGTATGATGGGCCTCCTATTATACCAGGAAACTATGCAATGACCTATCAAAATATGTATGGATCATATTTTACATATAATCCCTGGGTAAGTTTAAACAACGGGGGCTGGGTTATATATGCTCCTCCTGTATATGGCTATAGCTATGATCCTTGGCCGCGCGACTCCAATGGAAATATAATTATGACTTATACAAATAATATGACTTATAATTATGGTATTGCAAATGGACTTTCACTTATGAAAGAATATAATGTGACACTCAATGGTTATACATTTAAATTGTATGAAGTTGATCTGATATATGATTACTCAATAGGATACCGTAAGCCAACTCCTAACGAACGATACAATTGTTTCGGGTATGCAGCTGGTTTAGATAATTTATGGTTTGCAGATAACATGAGTACCAGTGGAGATGAAGCAGTTTTAAATTTCGATGCATTTTTAAATATGTTTTATGAACAATGTTCCGAATCGGATGCTGATATGATTGTTCTTTATGAAGATACATCTATGCATAGCCCTTATCATGCTGCCGTCCGCAATTCAAATGGAACTTTTTCTTATAAAGAAGGAGGAGGGAAATTAACTGAAAATGTTTCTTATTCCACTCTTAGAAATGACGAGAAATACAGTGTCGGTCCCGAAAGATATTACAAATTGAAATAGTATAAGTATGTTATCTTGTAATTAATGACTAATAGGATGAAATATTTTATTTATTTTCTTTTTTTTTATTGTATTTCTGTCAACGCACAAGAAATTGCTTATAAAGCTGGTACCAATAAATTACTAATTTCGATGCGCTTTTCGATGCCTGATACAACAAATAACCAGCTATTTAGGCAGCATCCAGAGGTCGCACAAATATCTACTCCTTTCGCGTGTAGCAATCCTCCAATTATTTGGATTCGTGACAATCCTAAGGATAACTCTTTTTATGATATGACTTTTAAAGGCGATTCTTTAGATATAAAGAATAAATATGGAGTAATTCATTTTACCTCGCCAAAAGTTTCGTTAGATCAATTACTGGAAAAACAAAAATTTAATTTTCCCACGCATTGGGCCATAAGGCAAACTATATATAAAGATTCTATTGTTTATTTGATTAAATATAATACTGGTGAGCGATCGGATGTGGTGGCGAACGGGATGGCTGCTCGATTCAACGGAACATATGAGGATCTTGGAAAGCAAATTTCCAAAAAGCTCCGTGAAACTGGTGTTTCGAATTTGGCTGATTCGGTCATCGTGTTGCAAGGGCGGATAGGAAAAGGTATAAACAAGTCGCTCGAAGATTTAAAATTGATCGTGGGCAAACAATCTGTTTTCTCTGATATAGCCTTACAAATATTTGGGGATCGCAAAAATACATGGCATCCTGCAACTTTTTTTTCGGGTATGACGGGAGAGAGTATAATTAAATTCTACATTCACCTAGATCCACATGGTGCAGTCTCAATTTTGCCTTCAAAATATATGGATGCTGTATTTCGGTAAAATGTTTGATAACGAAGACGACCTCGCATTTTTGGTGTATTATTTCCTTTACTAAGAATGAAAATTATAAAGTTTCCTATTGACAGGCAACTTGATCAGATGGACTGTGGTCCAGCCTGTCTTAAGATGATTGCAAAATATTATGGCAAATATTATTCGCTTCCGTATCTCAGAGACCTTTGTGGTAATACAAGGGAAGGGGTTTCGCTAGCTGGAATTTCCCACGCATCCGAAACAATCGGTATAAGATCTCTTGCCGTTCGTTGTCCAATAAATGCTTTAGTGACGAAAGTTCCTCTTCCAGTTATCGTTCATTGGGAAGACAGACATTTTGTAGTAATTTATAATATTAAAAAAAAGGGAAACGGGGAAGTTTTCTTCTACATCGCAGATCCTGCTAAAGGTCACTTAAAATGCGCTATGAGTGAGTTTCAAGAAAAATGGATTAAAAAAAATGAAAATAGAAACACTGGTATTGTCCTTGTTCTCGAACCTCAAGCAGATTTTAAACAGCGACAGGCGGGGGAAAAGGCTGAGCGTGGCAGGCTGATTGAAAATATAACTGGATATTTCTTACCCTATAAAAACAGCTTTTACTACCTAGCGATAACAATGCTCCTCATTACTGGAATGCAGGCTGTATTACCTTTTATATCAAAAGCTGTAATCGATGTTGGTATTCAGACAAAGGACGTCAGTTTTATAAATATAGTTTTAGTGGCAAACTTAGCATTGATTGTCAGTATTACGTTAAGTTCGGCGGTAAGAGATTGGATATTACAACATATATCTTCTCGGATCAATATTGCTTTAATTTCAGATTATTTAATCAAGTTAATGAAACTTCCGGTTTCTTTCTTTGAAAATAAATTGCTGGGCGATATTTTACAGCGTGCCAACGACCATGAGCGGATCCGAAGTTTCATTATGAACAATTCTCTAAATCTTCTTTTCTCGAGTTTGACGTTTGCTATTTTTAGCATTGTATTATTGATTTACAACTCCACTATCTTTTATATTTTTATTAGTGGTAGTATTCTGTATATCTTATGGGTTATGGTGTTTCTGAGACTTCGAAGAAAATTAGACTGGGATTATTTTGAATTGACCGCCAAAAATCAAAGTTATTGGGTAGAGACTATCGGAAGTATTCAGGATATTAAAATAAATAACTATGAACAAGCAAAAAGGTGGAAATGGGAGGGAATACAAGCGCGCTTATTCAAAGTCAATCTTCGAATGCTGGGAATTAATAATGTACAAAGTTTAGGTGCTAATTTCATTGACAGTGTTAAAAACTTATTGATAACTTTTTTTTGTGCAAAAGCTGTTATATCTGGCGAAATAACTTTCGGTGTCATGATTTCTACACAATTCATTATTGGGATGTTGAATGGTCCTGTTCAGCAATTTATTATGTTCATGGTATCATTTCAATCTGCTCAAATCAGTTTTCTTCGGTTAAACGAGGTTCAGATGTTAAAAAATGAGGATGAAGATATTGGTAACACTAATATGGAATTAGCTGGAAGTTATGATATCCATGTTAAGAATGTTTCATTTCAGTACACACCGGTATCCCCTCTTATTCTTAAGAATATATCTCTGCATATTCCCGAAGGTAAAGTGACAGCAATTGTAGGAGATAGCGGATCTGGTAAATCAACGTTGTTAAAATTGCTCTTAAGATTGTATTCACCTAGTTATGGTGATATTCTTATCGGAAATATGAATATCAATAACATTAGTTTACGTCAATGGCGTGACCGCTGCGGCGCTGTAATGCAGGATGGAAAGATTTTTAATGACACCATCTTAAATAATATTATACTTGACGATGAAAGTCCCGACAATGAAAGACTTAAGAAAGCTGTAACAGCAGCAAATATCATACAAGAGATTGAGCAGCTTCCATTGGGATATCATACTCAGATGGGCGAAAGTGGGCGGGGGCTGAGCGGGGGGCAAAAACAACGTGTCTTGATCGCTAGAGCATTATATAAAAATCCTGACATATTATTTTTTGATGAAGCTACCAATGCCCTTGATACTATTAATGAAAGGAAAATAACGACTGCACTTGATGAGGTATTCAATGGGAAGACAGTGATTGTGGTTGCCCATAGACTGAGCACAATCCGTAAAGCTAGCCAAATTATTGTTATGAAAGATGGATATGTCACCGAGGTAGGTAATCATGAAAGTTTGATGGAAAAAAAGGGAAGATATTTTGAACTCGTGGATAGTCAAGCGGAAATGACTACTCTAACAAATTAATGGCGAAGTAGATGCATGAACCAAACATAATAAAAGAAGAAAGAACCGAAGAAGTTCGAGATATCATTGAGCGTATGCCTACTACATTTGCGCGAAATGTTACATTTTTAGTTTGTTTGATCGTCGCGTTATTGATTTTCTTTGGATTCGTGGTAAAATATCCTGATATCGTCACTGGTGAGGTGACGGTATCTGCTGAGAAATCCCCTCTAAAGATCGTTTCAGCTCAAAGAGGGCGTTTACGGCTGAATAATATTAAATCACAAGACAGGGTGAAAGTAGATCATCTGCTTGCCTGGGTAGATAATTCCGCTGATCCTAACAAAGTAAAATATATCAAGACCCAAATTGATTCCATTAGATTCCCCGTGATCAATTCACGAATTATTTATAATAAACTCCCAAAAAATATCAACCTCGGAGATCTTACTATTCCATATACCACCTTTTTATCGGCACTTAAACAACTGTCAGATTATCAAGATCATCAATTGTATGAAAAACAAGAACAATCTTTATCTCGGATACTAAAAGAGCAAGAAGTTGCACTGACCACTTTGCGAGATAAGGAGAATCTTAGTCAAAAAAATTTGAAGTTGTCGGATAAATTATTGCAACGCGATTCAATTTTACTCGCCAAACGCCTTATTAGCGAAGCAGAATATGAACAGTCTCTTGCCAGTCATTTGACTGCTGAGGATCAGATGAAAAGCTCGGCTCGTAATTCTGGTTCTGTTCGGGAGCAGATTAGTACGACCGAAAACTCAATCCAACAAAATAGAATAACAAAAACAGAAAAAGAATTACAGCTGGATTTAGATTTGCTGACAGCTTATAACAATTTTATCGATAAGATGAATATTTGGGAGAAACAATATCTCATGGTGTCTCCTATCGAAGGTGAAGCTCAGTTTTTGAAATTTTGGAATAACAATCAGTTTGTTGAAGCAGGAGAGGCTATTTTTTCAATAGTTCCAAAACAAAATGTAGCTCTAGGGAAAGTTATGTTACCTATTCAAGGCGCTGGTAAGGTCAAAGTTGGTCAGAAAGCCATAGTTAAGATGGCAGACTATCCATATCTGGAATACGGTTACATTGAAGCTGTAGTAAAGAATATTGGTCTTGTATCCAGCACAGTGAATCTTGAAAATGGCTCAGCAATGGAATCCTATTTGGTAACGTTAGTATTTCCTGATGGATTGAAAACCAATTATGGTACGACGCTAGGCTTTAAATTCGAAGCGAAAGGGACTGTCGAAATTGTTACAAAAGATCGCCGACTGATCGAACGTTTTTTTGATAACCTTAAATATATAGGTCATTCAAGATGAGATTACTAAAAATTGTTTTTATAAATCTATTAGTTGTGATACCTAAACTTGTGTTTTCACAGCGAAAGATAGACTGGGTAAATGCTAAGGATCTTTTGTATAGAAATAATATAAGTTTAAAACAGAGTTTTTTAAAGGAAAAAATAGCAATAAATAATGTTAACATAGCACGAGGAAATTTGTATCCAAACCTTACTTTTAGTGCAAACAATCAGCATACAATGGGGCTGGTTTTTGACCCGATTTCGGGAAAATTGATCACCGGAAATCAATGGTCTAATTATGCAACAGCTAATTTAGGAACTACGGTTGTGTTATTTCAAGGCGGACAAAAATTGTTGACTTTGGATTTAGAAAAAGCTAATTGGGATATTGCTGAAATTGAAACTGAGAAGTTGTTACAGGAGCTAGAACTCCAATTGTTGACAGTGTTTACACAAACAATTATCAACCACGATCTTTGGCAAGCAGCAAAGAGCCAATCATTACTGTCAGCAGAACAACTTAAACAAGAAGAAGTATTGATGAATGTGGGCAAGAGAACATTAGTTGATTTGGCCCAAGCTAAAGCAAAATTTGCTAATGATAATCTAAATACTGTCACAACGAAGAATGCTTACGAACTCTCTATGTTAAAGGTAAAGCAAATACTGGATATAAGTGAATCAGAACATATACAATTGTTTATACCTAAAGAATTCGAGCAAATAAATTTGATGGGTTCTTTTGATCAGAACAGCGACCTTTATATTAAAAGTATTGATCGACAGTTAGATATTCAACATTTAAAAATAAAATTGGCACGTACAAATTATTTTCCCACATTGGTGTTTAATGGAAGTTATGGTACTAATTATTCGTCCCAGCGGCAAAATATTCATACCGGTAAAGTAACGACTTTTTGGGATCAGCTGAATCAAAACAGAACACTTTATGGTAATCTTTCATTGACGATGCCCATTTTTGATGGTTTTAGAACAAGAAATACTATATATTCTGAGAAATTAACAGCGAAATCTTTATTGTATGAAAAGGAAAAAAAAATAATTGAAAGGAGACAGGCATTTACGCAGGCAATCGCTGAGTATCAAGCATCTCAAGAAGAATTACAAGCAATTCAGGCAGCCTATCAAGCGAATAAAGTTAATTATGAGGCTCTAAATGAGAGGTATAAGGTTGGAAAGAGTTCTTCAATAGATCTATATAAGGCAATGACTGAATACAATATTTCTGAATATAAAATGATAACAAGTCGATATCAGGTGTTTTATAAAATGATGACGCTTCAAATAATTGAAAAGAAATAGGATCTTTTTGATAAATTAATAAACCTAAAAAGTAAGAATGCTTGCTGCGCGTAATACGGGATCAATGAACCGACCTTTATTGGTTTTCGCGCATAAAAAAAATGATATTGCGCGTGGTAGCTTTATAATAATTGATAAGGCCTCGAAAAAAACTGATGTTGAGGTTACTTATCCCAAAGCAGTGCCTATTGCATATAAGGAAGAAGGCTTAAATCTACGGGTGAAACGCCCCAGACGTTGCCGCGTGCATATTTCGATGATGTTGACCCATCAGATTTTGGTTATCTGGGGATTTTCACCAATACCCTAAATTATTGCCTTTTTTTTCTTATACTTTCACCCTTAAGTTCAATTCGGTGTGAAGTATGTACACTCCGGTCCAATGCATCGTCCGCAATTGTACCTTCGCCAATCACATCATACCAGCTTGCAACGGGAAGCTGACTGGCTATAATGGTCGATGACCTGGCATGCCTATCATGGATCGACCGTAAATAGTGCAGGTCAATTAGAATAATTAAGTAGAAAGGATACATGATTTTATGAGAAGAGTCTATAAATAGATTCCCGGAAATCCTCCTTAACCATTCAAAATCGCTTTTAATAGAAAAACCAAGATTAATTTTATTAGTAAGATTATTAGAAGAGCTATTAGAAAAATTAGTAGAAAAAATAATAGTAAGAGCTAAAATAGCCATGCTAATCACGCCTTTCCTTTCAACAGCTCATACAGGGAAGCATTGATAAACTGAATAGCCTTCACCTTTATCTTACCGTACCCTGCATGATTATGACCAAAAACATGGTACTTCGGTGATCGTTCCAGAACAAACTCACGGACCTCCGCGCTGCCATAGCCATTGGCCAAAATACCCGATGGCGGATAGTGTGATACCATGATATCAATCTGCACGTCGGATTCCATATGGTGAAAAAAAGGAAAACCACTGATGCCCATAATCTGGATGCCGTTTATCCTGACCGAAGTATCGTTTAGCCAATGGATTCCTTCGGGTACCAATTTTTTGCTTCGCTGCGGTTCCAGTTCAAAGGGGAGATCATGATTTCCATGGACAAATACCTTGTGTGGTATGGGAAGTTCCGCATACCACACAAAGAACTCCGATAGTTGCTGCATATCACCTGCATCGCAGACATCGCCGCAATGGATGACGATATCGATATCCTCGGGAATATCCAATAGGCGGTGCATGCCATGTGTGTCCGACAATAGGAGTATGTTTTGCCCCTTTAACTTAATGATCTGCATATCAGCTTGGCTTTTAGGATTGATGCTGTAAAGATTTACGATATTCCTCTTTCATCTTATCCGCTAGACTTTCGGGGGCAATAACCTTGACCTCGGGGCCTACGGAGAGCAATTCCATGACAAAATCATGGGTGACATATATATTGAGCTTTACACGTAGTTCCTCCTCATTGTCGACTACTATTTCCTGTGTATGGTGCAAAGGTAACGACTTGATGTACTTGCCCTGAAATGCAGAATAGGAGAGGATCACCTCCTCGATGTGTTGGTCTTCGCGCGGAAGGATAATGCCGAAACTGTGCTCAAAAAGCGTTTCAGGATCTACTTTGATCGCTTTAAATTTTCCTGCTTTTACCACTTCCAAGGTTAGGATCCTGTCCAGTGGAAAGATCCTGAGGCTATCTTTGTCTAGATCCTGCCCAATCACATACCAACGGTTGCGGACTTCTTTTAGAAGGATAGGATATAATCTTCGGTGCTCTACCTCGGTTTCATAATATTTGCTGTAGTCGAAATATAACGCACGACCATTGTGTAGTGCATGGACGATGTCGCCAAGGTATTCTGTGCCACGTGGCTTACGTTGTTCAAAGACGATCTGTTTAGAACCATTGTTTCCCAGGCGCATTAGATTGAATACGTCGAAAGCATCGAGTGCACGCTCTGCTTCTTCGGTGTCCTGCTGGATAAAGTATTGTTTTTTCGAGCGGTTGCTTTCTATGGAGATTCCGTAGAGCGCACTGATATCGGCTATGTCACGTTGAAACTGGCGTTGACTGACGGTAAGGTTGTACTCGAGTAAGGCCGATTGCTCCTGCAAGATACGGTCAATCTCTGACCAAGAAAGCGGTCTATGACGCAATTTGTTGATTACTATTTTGTGGCGTAATATGGTTTCTCTAACTGACATAAATAAGCTTTTGACAAATATAAGATTAGAAGGCGACAAAATATGACGCTTATATGTGCAGGATAAAAAATATTCATTTTCACGGTAGCGACGTACTTTGACAGGTTCGCAACCTAAGTTTGGACTAAATAATATACAATGGAAAAAGAAACCAACCAACAGGATACCTTATTGCGTGAGCAACAGATTTTGGCCAACAGCGGAACAGGTATTAAGACCGAATTAGTAAAAGCAGTCAAGTCATTTATCAAGCTTGCGTTCTTGGCGATCACAGCCTTTAGTTTGTCCTTTCATGTAATGCCCGATCACAGCTATCGAATATTCCCCAAGGAAAGACTATCCTTTGCCTATACGGTGATAGCATCATCAGATGTAGATCGTCTGATCGATCGGTTCAATAAAGCCGCGGGAATGGAACGCACGTTGATCCGTCAGGAATATATTTATCAGCGGCTAGATGAATTGGGTATTATCGTTTCGAAGGAACAAGATGGAGAATAAATATCGTGAGACCTTGTCGGCTTTGGATCTGGTCAGTATAGGATTTGAGGCTTTTAATCTATTGGTTCAAATCAAGGGTATGTACCCCCACCTTCGTGTAGGTTACATCTATTATGCAGCATTGGATTGTCTGTCTGATTGGCACGGAAACCCTGTAAGTGATAATTTCACATTTATTCCATTGATGACCGATGCGGTTCCCATTTATAACGGAATAAGCTATCGGATATGTTCTATCGATGTCAATACTGTACATGCACATTTGGAGGTTTTTGCTGATCATACAGTTCTCTTTGGTACCATGCACGATCCTATTTTGATCAAATTGCTCGATTTCTACGAATTCAACAAAAAACGATTGATTTTGCGGAGACCATTGAAATTGGAGAAAAGTAGTGCAAAGCCCTATATCGATAAATATTTAAGATTTTCCAAGACATGGGATCACGTTCTTATATTGGACAGCCACAAGGTGATCCGATATTTAAATCGTTTGGATAGTCTTTCGACCTTTCCTGAAGTAGGGGAGGAAATAGAGCAATTGTGGCTCAAACTGATTTTTGAGGAATTGGATCTCCCTGTATTGCCGGATCTCGCCAATCCTAGATTGCCTCAACGCTCCTGTTTATTTATTAATTGTTGATAGCGACGTACTTTGGCGGTATAGCTGGGTATATTTGACGAAGTTCAACAAAATCGTTACGCTCTTTTATTGTACAACGAGTGAAATTGCTTTTTAACTATGCAAATATTTATTAATTTAACACAATCATATTACCCTCATGAGCCTATTTTTAATTATTGTAAAATCACGTCTGGCGGCGAATTCGACCGTCATGGAAAAAGGAATGACAGTGGAAGTATCCTGTCGCGATTCCGAATTATATGCCAATGGCTGCCCCCATGTCAAGGAGGCTTTTATGCGCAAATATGGTATCGATCTGCTGAAATTAGGTGGCCCCAATGCGATATGGAACTATTTTGATATTAAAAAGATCTCTTAATTCACATGGATAGAAATTTTTATGATAGGATGATCCGTTCATTCTATGCACATAAGATGAACAAAAACTATGATCTTGCAATAGGATGTCTTGAGCTTTTGAATGAAAGACTTGTTGAGGATGAGAAAGAAATTGCAGAACAGGATAATTCAGATAACCAATATTCTGAAGAAAACGTTTTGCTTCAGCAAATACGTGAAAAATTGAAAGATATTCAGCTTAATTTTCCTGATCTTTTTCCGAATACAGAACCGGAAAAAGATTTAGAGGATCAAGATGAGATTGACATGGTCACAGCATATGTTTTGGACAGAGCGCAATCAAAAGTCGACATGTCAATGTTATTAGACTATTTATCTCCTTTGGATTCCGATTTTATAAAGTTTAATGTGTTGCTTCCAGTTTTATCCAGTAAAGATAGCGGGCTAATTACATCCCAAGTATTCGCTTCGATTTTGATGGCAGGTTATAATATTGATAAGGAAGATTTGAGCAGTATCGTTACCAGATTGACTAAAGAGCTTTCTTTAGAAATGTTCATATATAATATGGGAATGAATCTACAGGAACAGGGGCATGATGACTTTTATATCGTCGGACAATTATCTAAGCTGTAGGTTTGATTCCTTATCTTAATTAACATTTGATGAACGATTTTCAAGCAACTATTTGTCCAATAGACAAATTAGATTTTCAGAACTTTTGTATTCCCGAGTATCAAAGGCCCTATGTTTGGGGAGCAAAAGAAACGCGACAATTATGGGATGATATTTTGGGGAGTATGCAGCTGAAAAAATCAGCGTATAGAATAGGTACTATTATTATCCATGATAATCCTGAAACAAAAAGTCTTGACATTGTAGATGGACAGCAACGAATAACTACTTTATCACTTTTAATTTTTTTGTTAGGCCATAGTCTAGAAATTGCTGCGAAAAATGAATTTTTGGAGCGAAAACAATTTTTTCATAGAATATCTCAGGAAAATTTAAAAAGTAATATTGAGGAGATAAAGCAATGGATCGAAGATGAACTCTTAAACCCAGATGAGCTTTTGAAATATATTTTAGAAAAATGTTCGGTCGTTGAAATCCGTGTCAGGGAGGTTTCCGAAGCATTTCAAATGTTTGATTCTCAAAATGGACGAGGACTACCATTAGAAGCATATAATTTATTAAAGGCCTTTCATATGCGTTATACTGACAAGACTGATGAAGAAAGCCGGATGCAATATGACAGAATATGGGAGGAGACCGCAAAAGGTGAGAAGGGAAAAGATTATTTGAAACAGGTTATTGACGAACAATTGTATCGGCTTCGCACTTGGTCAAAATCATGTTCCGCGTATTTATTTACAAAGTCAGATATTGAGGAGTTTAAAGGCGTTTCTCTAGATACAATTAAGTACCCCTATCAGAATTATCTCAATTATCGGTCGAATTATATTGTTGAAAAACACGTACAAAGGTTGCAGGATGAGCATTTAAGAAACTACACCCAAGTAAACCAAAATATCATCAACGGTCCTTCTTTCTTCGATTATATTCAGAGCTATGTCGCTATGTATAAGTTATTATTTGAAAAGAATGACCATCATGAAGAACTAAGATCTTTCCATATATTTTACGATACCTATTGTCTTGATCTAACTAGGAAAAAGGGCGATCAGTATTTAACTGAATTATATAAATCTATCGTGCTATTGGTTTTTGATAAATTCGGAACCCTAGGTCTAAATCGGTATTATAAATTGCTGTACGCTTATGTATACCGACTTCGTTTGGAAAAGAAATATGTCAGATACAACAGTGTTGCCGAGTACCCTCTAAAAGTAATCGCTAGAATACACCATGCCAAAGAGTTATTGGAGTTAAATTTCATTAAAGCAGAAGCATTAGCGCCGATTCGGAGGCAACAAAACAACTTTAACAATTCGATCGTTGAAGAGTTTTTCAAAAAGGAAACAAAAGTTGAAATTCGATAATAGCATTCTCAATCAAAAGTTGTAAAATGAATCTAGCTAAAAATATTGAACAGGTATTAAGCCAAAATTACACTATACCACTTTATCAGCGAAATTATAATTGGGGCAATAATGAAATTACATCCTTTTTGCAGGATATATATCATGCGTTCCGTACTAACCCGCTTCAGAATTATTACATCGGTAGCTTAATCGTGTTTCGTGGAAAATATGGTACTGAAAGATTTGAAGTCATCGATGGCCAGCAACGTTTAACTACCATACATTTAATTGCTCGGTTTTTATCAATAGGTAATCTGACGATTGGCAAATTGAAGTATGATTCCAGGAGAGATGTTGAAGCTTTCTTTAATGGACTTGAAAAAGGCCATATAGCATTTTCTGCGCTAGATAAAGAAAATAAAAATTTAGAGAACCTTATTCATGCTTTTGAGATAATCGGTAATGTTAATCTGGAAGGTACTTATGATTCCACTATCTCACTTTCCGCTATGAAACTGAACGGAAATTTGGCAGACTTCAGTGCATATTTTTTCAAGCATGTTATGTTGGTTGAGGTTGAAATGCCTTCAGATACTGATGTTGCTAGTTATTTTGAAATAATGAACAATCGAGGAAAACAATTGCAGGAGCATGAAATCCTTAAAGCTCATATCATGGCGAGAATTACCGAAAGTAATCATCGTGTGGTATTTGGTAAGATTTGGGATGCCTGTTCAGAAATGAATGCCCCTATACAGAAGTTTTTTAATAGTGATCAGCGAGAAAAGCTATTTGGAAAGATGTATGACGAGTTTTATCCCAATAATATAGAACACTTAGTTTATGAAGACTTAGGTGAACATAGCTTCTCATTAGTGGATATGCTAGAAGATAAGTCCTTAGGTCCAAGCAGTCAGGAAGAACAAAATAATGAAACGGAAGAAGAGTACGATTCACTTCCAATTATAGATTTCCCCAATTTTTTGATACATGTACTCAAGCTTACCTATAGGAACACCGATATTCCGCTAAGTAGCGATAAATTAATGCGGATCTATAAAAGTATTCCAATGAGTGAGATCACAAGTGTTTCTCCCATGGAATTTTTAAAACGGTTACTTTTTTACAGAGTTGTTTTTGATCGGTTTGTCGTAAAATCGGAACTTGGAATAGAAGAAGATGATCAAGAAGATCATTTTATGGATTCTTCGGCTGGTTCTTCAAGATCTAGATGGAAATTGAAAAAACCAGTTATGAAGCTGGTAAACAATAAATATCGAGGGAAAAGATATCCGAGTTTATCTTTTGAAAATACTTTTGAAAATCGAGACCAGGAAAGGATCATCAAATTATTATCGATGTTACAAGTTACCTATAGGCAACGTAAGAGTAAAAACTATCTGCAGTATATTTTAGGATTATTTGACCCTTCTCGGCCTCAGTCCTTAAAAATAACAGCTCAAGGATTTTTGAAAGAAGTTGAAAGCTTTACATTACAACAATTTGGCAACTTAAATATATCGGAGAGTAGCGACGAGGGGATTGATTCAGCTTCAAAGTCTATCAATTTATATGCTCAAGGTGCAAATACGCCACATTTTGTTTTTAATTTTATTGATTATCTTCTTTGGGTGGATAGCGTTGTGAATAAAGTGGATCACGGGATCGATCAACATTTTGACTTTGCTTACCTCAATTCTATCGAACACCACTATCCCCAAGTCTTATTAGAGCATTTGGCAAATAGTATCGTGATTGAAAAAAAAGTGACGTTAAATTGCTTGGGAAACTTATGTTTGGTTAGCCGAAGAGCAAATGCAAAATTAAATGATCGTGAACCTATCGGCAAAGCCGGCGATCAAAGGTTTTCTTCATCAAATCTTTCGCCTAAACGGAAAATAATGTATAATATCACAAATAAGAATAAACATTGGGGTGAACAGGATATTTATGAACATCATCTTGAAATGATGAAACTTATCGATAATAGAGAATCTATTTTATCCTAAATGTCATATGATTCGATGAATCGTTCTTGAATTTATAAGTCTAATATAGAATAAGGGCCTAATAAGACAATCTGAAATTCGCAGTTTCTCATCGAACCGTAATATCAAAGGGGCCCTATCAGAACTCAACAGCAGTATATTAGTCCAGTATTATATATATCCAATTTTGGTGTTTGAAACTTCAGTTGTTTTACATTAGTTCTGTTCATACAGTATAATTTTCATGGTCCATGAAAATTATACTGTATGAACAAACAAAAATCTAAAAATGCCTCTAGGATGGCGATTAGTCATTTTATGGAGTTGATGGACGGAGCTGTTTATAAACTTTAACCTAGCTTTTTTTATACTTATTTAATACGGTTTGATTATATTTTATTTTTTCCCTTATATCTTGTAAATGTACGGTTAGAATGCCATCTGAGTAATCCCCGATTCGTCCTTCGATTTTGTTCTCAATTACTTTAAACTGCTCCCTTGTTTTTGATAGATTTATACTTCTTGAATTAAGATAGTCATATGCTTGTATACTGCTACGGCTGGTCATAGAAGAAATATTTTTTTTGACCGACTTGGTTAAGGTCGTAGCCATTTCGACTCTTTTAGTTTCGTTACTTATTTTATTTATAACACTATTTATAACTTTAGACCCTATGTTGTTTCTTTTGATTGCTTCAGCAGCACCATAGCTGATTTTTGTTATTGTTGCCGCACCTTCAGCTAAAGATTTACCTTGTTTGGCATATTTTAATCCGGTTGAAATTAAAGTAATGGTAGATTTAGCAGTTACACTAGCATAAGGAATAGCTGCTAGGGCATCCTCTAAGCCCGATAGTACAGCCTCATTTCTTGTTTCTTTTACTAACTTTTCGGTACGTTTCTTATCATCTTCGATTAACTCCTGTATTTTTCGCGATACTTCATCACTAAGGATGATTTTGTCTGAGTCATAAAAAGATTCCAATTCTTCTAATGGAATATCAAATTCCTTTGAATAATTTGTGTTAAGATTTTCTAGTTTTTCAATCAATTTAAAATATACTAAATTTATATATATATCTTTAGCAATTAGCGAATCGAGTGCTTTTTCATTTTCCTGCACTAAATAATTATTGTATTCATTTTGAGAGGTTGCATATATTTTTTTGATTTCCCATTCATCTATCAATTTACGATATACTCCAACCTGTTCCTTGATTATTTTTCCCAATGTTAGCTGTAATTCTTCTCTTTCTCTTTCAATAAGGGAGATACCGATGGTGTTATAGTTATCTATGGATAAGGCCAATTTTTCTAAATTTGCATTATCAGGTATTCCAAACGCTCGTTTGTTTGTGTTGTCGCTAGATGAGCAAGACAGTAAAATTATCGTAAAAATAGTTATTGTTGTGTGTAATATTTTTGTTTTCATAAAAAGGGATTAAAAGTCTTTTACAGAACCTAAGTTATACTGATTAATAACTTCTCCACTGTCAAATTTTTTAGTTATTTTAAAATATTGTATTCCATCTTTATCATAGAAGCTTTTGGATACTTCGGCTATGTATTCTTCTTTTACTAATCGGTTATTTTTAAATATTAAATCATGAACAGGCTCCTTAAAATAACCATTTCCAATTCTTCGAATGCCCATACATGAATCTATTTGTGCCCCCTTAAGCTGGAACGTATATATGTAGAAGTTGTCATCTGTTTTATATAGATATTTAACTTCATTTGATGAATCATATGCATTATGAATAATGCTGCCATTATCTGAAATATTTACGTCTATTATTGGATATAAATCTCCATTATCTTCAAGAACCATATTGTTTTTTTGTTTGAAGAAGGTTTCTATATTATGATATTCAGGATGTTTGGATGTTAACTTTTTAAGATAGAGTTGTTTTCTTAAATTTTTAATGGAGTCGGGCTCTATAATGTAGCCTTTACCCTTGTTGTATAGATTGGTAACTTGTTCTCCCGCTTTGTGCGTGTATGAGCAAGACGATAAGAGAATTGCGTAAGTTAATAATAAATGGAAATTTTTCATTTTACCTGAAAAGAATTTGGATAGTTATATTTTCAACGGCAAAGTTAAATAAAATCGCGCCATTATTTTCTAAAATTAATTCCAGCGTATCATATCCCATGCTAAGGATAAGATGTAATGAATGATGTTCAGGTTGCCGATTATACAGGGTTACTACCTATAGTTTGCTGCCATTTTTGCAATCACTTCTTGCATATTTTTAACCAAATGATGTGGCCCGAGCACGGTCACCTGTTCGCGTTGGGAAAGCAATGCTTGAATAAAATCATAGGTGGGTCGGACAAACAATTCAAAGTCCGTGAAATCTTCCGTTTCGTACAATGCTTCCTGTGAAGGATGCAAGGGGACATCTTTTAAATATAAATTTTGAGGCCAAAATGCACGTATTTGTATTAATTGTGGCTCTTCGTCGTTGATGACTCCATAACTGTATGAGAAATACTCGTCGGGATTAATGGTATGCGAAATGGGCTTCCCATCGTAGGATCGGATTGTCAGATTACTGATTCGCTCAAAGGCATAAACACGTACTAAATCTTTATTGAGGTTGATACCAATTACATACCAACGTTGTTGGCATAGGCGCACAAATACAGGGTAAAAATCAAGCTCTTCTGGATCTTTATAATGTGATTTGTAAGTAAGATGAAGCATTGATTTACTTTCAATAGCCTCCAAAATAATGTCCAGATATTCCGACTTAGGCGCTGGTGGTTCCAATTGTATGATTGACTTTTGCTTAATATCCAAACTGACATTACTTAGTCTATAAGTTGCTAAAATCCAACTTAGCAGTTTATCCTGTTGTATGTTTTCACTGTCAACCAGTGAATATTTGCCTATTCGCTTCTCGTATTTTATTTGTACATGGAAAAGGAGCTCAGCCTCACGTCGATAGCGAATAAAGCTACGCTCACTAAGTTCTTTATTACTGTCATTGCTTGATGAGCTCGCCCATTTGTTTTGAAGCTCCTCAAATGAAAGCGGTTTTCGAAGCAACGAATCAACCAGCCAGATACAAAATTTATATTTATCCATTATTACAGCGATAATTATTTAAAAAATGAAAGTATAAAAGCGGTTAAGCTACGGCTTACGTTAAATAGTATTTTTAGTAGAAGCACAATATAGAGTAGGTAACCTAGATGATAATACCAGTCAAGATCCCAATAGCCTATATGGTCGGACTGGCTAATATAACCAAGAATCAAAAATCCCAACATTACCAAAGGCCCGCCTACTCCAGCTATCATCAGCGCGAAAATTATTACAGTCAGTATTCCCTTCATTTTCGAAATTATTTGATAATAAAAAGAATAATTTGTTTTAGAATCGCCTGAACTACCACAAACAATAAGTAGGCTAGCACAAAGATCGTTATGGCCGTAACAATCGAATTATACTGTTTAGCATATGCTTCATATATCGCATACCAAAACAATATTATCCAAAATCCGGGCAATAAGCAAATGATAAGTGCTGTATAGGTCGCAATTGTTTCCTTTTTACTTTTCCCAGTTTCAACAGCTGGCTTTTGTTCTTTTATTTGTTCCATAAACATTGATTTTATTTATGGAACAAACATAAAAGGTTACACCGCCAAATTCTGACGGTGTAGATTTTATTGAGATTATACTATAATAATATTTGATAACCTGGTTTTTTCTCATGTAAGAAAATAACTCACATGTATGCTTATTGACACTCCTAATAAAGTTCTTTTTTGTATTTTAAACTATTGTTTTATCTCTCAAAATAAATCCAATGAATAAGCTGAATCTCACTAGAAAAGAACTATATGACTTAGTCTGGGAAAAGCCAATTAATCATATCATCGAAAATTATGGTGGTTCCTATCAAGAGGTGAAGGAAATGCTGGCAAAGTTCAATGTCCCTTATCCTGAAAATGGCTATTGGTCAAAGTTAAGATCTGGACATCAGGTGCAGCAAGTAGAGCTCCCTCAGGTTAGAGACAGCTCCGAAAAAATCGTTTATGAACCGAGGGAAAAACAGAAGCGGATAAAAGTTATAAACCGCCCTATGGTTGAAGATCAAAATGTTCAAGCCATTCCAAAGACAGATAAACTGATTATAGAAGCTGAAAAAATCTTCCGAAAACAACTTAATGGGAGAAATAATGCCGGACTAATCGGAATCGCTTACGAGTCTCTTGATATTACTGTTTCAGTGAAGTCGATAGATAGGACCCTGTCGTTCTTTAATTTGTTGATTGCGGGAGTAAAACGAATGGGCGGAATTTTTAAAGTAGAACCCCATAAAACCAAAGTCGAGTATGATGGGGAAGAAGTTATCATGTCATTGCGGGAGAAACAGAATCGCATAGAGAATAAAAATCCGCAGCGTTCATGGGAAACGTACGCGTATGTTCCTTCTGGAATTTTGTATTTCAAGATAGGTGAGCATTCTTGGCGGTCCAAAAAACTGTCGATAAAACAACACCTACATTACCAAAGAAAGGGTATTGGTAATGTAAAGGGGACACCTGATTATTGATTATTTTTTAACAAGATTTTTATTGTCAATTTATTTGACAACGAAAATTTTGTCAAGTGTATTAATCGGTTAAAAAATATCCGCCTAAACTATACGAGTTGCTATCTTAATTGCGATTTGCAAATCACAAAATATTATGATCTTCCTATTAGAATCCATCTTTTCAGATGTTTGTGGGGGCATAAGCTTGTTATAAATAAGATCTAGCGATAAAGTAATACGTAAGAATGTTAGTCTTCTTTTTCCATTAGCAAAAGAATGCTATTTTACAATGTTAATAACATTTATTGCTAATCAGTTAAAAAAAGCTTAATTTGTAGGCTAAGCCATAGAGATTTTACCTTGTTTGCTCTGAGGAGCAGTTACCCTTTTTTGGTTATTATCCAACTGCTAAAGCTGGAGAGTTTACCGTATACGAGATTGAGAGTGATTTGCGTGACAGCGAGCAGATTCCATTGGATGTAACCATCATCAGCTATTTTGAGCGAGAGGTACTTCCACATGTTGAGGAGGCTTGGATTAATCTGAATTCTGTCAAGATCGGTTATGAGATCTCCTTCAATAAATATTTTTATAAACATACTCCATTACGATCTATCGAAGAAGTGAAGGCAGATCTCTTGGCTTTGGAAGAGCAGGTACCACAAAGTAATCTACTTATTTATCAAAGTGAAGATGGTGTTACCCGTATCGAGAACACGATTAGAGGGCGAAACGGTATGGTTGACATTGGAACAGATGAGCGAGCTGTTCCAAAAATCTAAGTCCACAATCAATGAGCGTGTGCTAAATATCTTCAAAGAAAACGAACTGGTTGAGGATGAGGTAAAGAGAAAAATCGGAATTTCCGATTTTTCTACCAAGCCTATTAATTATTACAATCTCGATGTCATTATCTCCGTAGGTTACCGTGGCAAGAGCCACCAGGGCACCAAGTACCGTCAGTGGGTTTACGGCTTGCATTTACCTCTGTTGTCAACTATAAAATTCGGATTTGCCTTGCCGACGATTGCTCCCAATTTCTCTATACTATAGAAGTCAGTTGTTTAATTAATTAACTTTTCCTATTTTAAAGTTATAAATAGTTCAAGATCGTAAACTGATCGTTAAGCTATTTCGATTATAAACTTAAATGACTTCTTTCAGCAGCGCTGTGGAAATCATGAGCTATATTAACAGTTATCCGTATGAACCAGAAGCCAGCAAACCAAAATCCAGTTTTACAGGTGTTTTTTAGTAAAGTTCCAACTTTCAAGTCGATTATTTTGGTATCTATCAATTCCTTTGCCAAACAAGTAGAACATTAATATTCCAGAAATAATAGAATTGACTATGAAAAGAGCAACAAATTCCCTTTTCATAAAGTACAAAATCAAAGCGATAATTAAATTCAAGATGACGACAAGTGGTACAAGTATTAAAATTCCAATTGAAACGCTCGGATCAGGGTTGATTTGTTTAACCCATAACCAAATGATTGCAAAATCGATTATTGTCAATAGAATAATCCTAATCCAAATTTTCATTTTAGCAATTTAGTTTTTGTGGTGTTCTGTTAGACTTCAATTAATATCTTTACTCGAACTGTTTATTCTGGTAATTTCCTTTTTAAATATAGCTTAATTGAAGCGATATTTCGAACGATAACTTTCACCTCCCCATTTAAGCCACTCACCGAGTTTTCCCGATCGTTAGTCTAAAGCCCGTAGGCTAGGGGCGTATTGTGTTGTAGTTTTGAGTCAACAAATAAGAACAACAGAACTAACACAATAAAATAAAGACATTATGAAAACGCTAGTAAAAACATTCGCAGCAGCAGCTTTAATCGCAGTATCAACTTTCGCTATGGCAGCTGAAGGACCTGGAGCAAAAGCAACAAAAGCAAACGTTAACCTTTCCACCGCAGACTTCGCTTTAGAGCACTATGTAGCGGTAACGACCGAAGGCGAAGCAGGAGGAGTAGAGCAGTTATTCGCTGATGATTTTAATCAAAAGATCCAAGCTACCAATGCGCAGTCTAACAGCCGTAGCGAAGTGGTTAAATCCCTGAAAAAACAAAAAGGTGAAAAGCTAAACTGTACAGTAAGTACTGATATCATCGAGGAATCGGCAGACTATATGGTGGCTAAAGTAACCTTGAAATTTGAAAACTTCACAAAGACTGATCTGGTTACTTTGGAGCGTGTGGGCAATGACTGGAAAGTATCCAAATCGATCAATTCGTATAAATAGTATCCAATAACTAGTGGTTTGCCATTAAAAGAAGGCAAACCACTAGTGAATCATATGTTTAAGTTTAGTTTAGAAGCCAGGTCGTGAGACGTGGCTTTTTTATGTTTTATTTAAAATAGCGAAGTGCCTCGAGGATAACTGTAGCTAGTACTACTCAATTAGCATAATTAAGTAGGGATAATAAATGATTAGGAGAAGAATTAGGAGAAAGATCAAGCATAAATGTTTTTTTAATTACTTGAAACCCATTTTTCAATCGAAAAGTTAGGAGTAAGATAAGTAGAAAGAATAGGCGATTTTATTAGAAGAGCCTGTAAATAGATTCCACAAAAACCTTCTTAGATGCTTGGAAATTGCTTTTAATCGAAAAGTCAAGATCAATTTTTATTAGTAAAATTATTAGAAGACCTATTACCATTATGGTGCACACCTATTGGCAGATCGGTAAGCGTATTGTGGAGCAAGAACAGCAAGGCAATAGCTGTGCAAGCTATGGTGATTTTGTAGTATCAGGCCTTTCTAAGTATTTGTCAGTTGCATTAGGAAAAGGTTTTTCAGAAGCCAATTTGCGGAATATGCGGCATTTTTACCAGACCTTCCCCGACTTCGACCAATCCTCTACGCAGCGCGTAGAGAATTTCCAATCCGTTACGCAGTGCGTAACGAAACTTAGCTGGGCAAATACCCGTTTGTAGCGTCTGAGATTATCGGCGGACTCAACTGTATATTGGTGATCGGTATAGATTAATACTTTATATTGTTGATAGGCAATTTCAATCATTTGGACTTGTAGAAGCTTTTGCTATGCTGAAAGCAGGTAAAGGAGAATACGGATGTAATTTACGCCCTTAGTTGGATTTTATTGAATTTATGCCTCTTAAAAATGGTTGCTTTCTCAATTGCTGTTCGTATTGTTCTTTGCTTATAAATGGCCATAGTTCATGATCCCCTGAATGCTTAAATTCTTCAAACTGCTCTTTCCTCTCATTTAGTTTTACGTTATAATGCTGTCCTAAGCTCAGGACAGTAAATAACAAGTCTTTAAATGAAAACCGTAATAGCGGATTCATACGATCAAAGTAAGGCCATTCGTACTCAAAATCCGAATGTAGGAATAAAATAAACCGAGCAATGTCTTTCAGTTCTTTATCAGAAAGTTGGTGTTTGCCAGTAAGTGTATGATTTTCTAAATCGCTATATAAACACCAGCTTAATTCGAGCATTGGTCTTATGATAGGATCATCAAATTTGACTTGTTTTGAAGAATAATAATGTTCAGGAAGATAACCAAAGGATACATTGTCTAGTATCTCCTCCTCAAACTCATCATTGCTAATAAGCCCGACAACTAAATGTCTTAAATGATACGCAAGTTCCTTTCTACGTGCTAAGTCAACCATATTAAAATGTTTTCTTAAAGATATGTAAATATTCATTTGATAAGTTGTAAAGCACAAACTTCTTACCTTCCTATTCCCACCATTCACCGAGTTTTCCCGATCGTTAGTCTAAAGCCCGTAGGCTAGGAGCGTATTGTGTTGTAGTTTTGAGTCAACAAATAAGAACAACAGAACTAACACTATAAAATAAAGACATTATGAAAACTCTAATAAAAACATTCGCAGCAGCAGCTTTAATCGCAGTATCAACATTTGCTATGGCAGCTGAAGGACCAGGAGCAAAAGCAACAAAAGCAAGCGTTAACCTTTCCACAGCTGACTTCGCTTTAGAGCATTATGTTGCGGTAACCACAGAGGGCGAGTCAGCAGGAGTAGAGCAGTTATTCGCCGAAGATTTTAATCAAAAGATCCAAGCTACCAATGCGCAGTCTAATAGCCGTAGCGAAGTGGTTAAATCCTTGAAAAAGCAAAAAGGAGAGAAGCTAAACTGTATAGTAAGCACTGATATCATCGAGGAATCGGCAGACTATATGGTCGCTAAAGTGACTCTAAAATTTGAGAATTTCACCAAAACAGATTTAGTTACCTTGGAGCGTGTGGGCAATGACTGGAAAGTGTCTAAATCGTTCAATTCGTATAAATAAGAGCCATCTCAAATAAATATATATGTGGTAGAGCCATGTCATGAGACGTGGCTTTTTTGTATAAATTCCCTTGTTGCCCGCTATTTCAAAATCAGTTGCCTTCCTTTTTCATTCGCTAGTTTTGCTGACCCTATGATTTTATCAAATGAATAGATGACTGGCGCTGTATAATTCTCTGCTTTTTTAGAAAATAGTATTTCCATCAAATCCGATAGCATAAAAATTCGATTGGTAGTCAACCAGTTTAATCCGGTCATGCAGTATAGTTATCTCAGGGAAACCATTATTATTTACCCAGATATCGTGTCCTCCAAATCGCCATTTTATTTCTCCGAGTTTTGTTATTCTTGTGATTTCGAGTTCACCATGAACGAGCAAATCATCTTCTAATTTCTGAACACTGAAATTCGTTACGTAATCTACTTGTCCTGTCCATTTGAGCGTTAAGTCTGGTATATTTAAATAGTACAGTTTATTCCCCGCGCAAATATAAAGCACACGCTCCTCGATTATAAAGGAGGATTCGCTCAATCCTGTGAAAACCCCAGTATCACAAAGAATAGCACTAGCCACTTCATCTTGACCATGCTTTACTAAAATGGCAACGTTAGATACATTGCTATATCGATCGCAAGAATCATCGACATATACCCGTTTGTAACGTCTGAGATTATCAGCGGACTCAACTGCATATTGGTGATCGGTATAGATTAATACTTTATATTGTTGATGGGAAATTTCAATCATTTGGACTTGTAGAAGCTTTTGCTATTAAAGATAGCTGTTATAGTCTGATTATCGAAAATTCAGTGCGTTATTCTAAGCCCTTCCACCTCCCCATTTCCGCCATTCACCGAGTTTTCCCGATCGTTGGTCTAAAGCCGATAGGCTGGGAGCCTATTGTGTTGTAGTTTTGAGTCAACAAATAAGAACAACAGAACTAACACAATAAAAAAAGACATTATGAGAACACTAGTAAAAACATTCGCAGCAGCAGCTTTAATCGCAGTATCAACTTTCGCTATGGCAGCTGAAGGACCTGGAGCAAAAGCAACAAAAGCAAACGTTAACCTTTCCACTGCGGACTTCGCTTTAGAGCACTATGTTGCAGTAACTACAGAGGGCGAATCAGCAGGAGTAGAGCAGTTATTCGCCGAAGATTTTAATCAAAAGATCCAAGCTACCAATGCGCAGTCTAACAGCCGTAGCGAAGTGGTTAAATCCTTGAAAAAACAAAAAGGTGAAAAGCTAAACTGTACAGTAAGCACAGATATCATTGAGGAATCGGCAGACTATATGGTCGCTAAAGTAACGTTGAAATTTGAAAACTTCACCAAAACAGATTTAGTTACCTTGGAGCGTGTGGGTAATGACTGGAAAGTATCTAAATCGATCAATTCATATAAGTAGTATCCAATAACTGGTGGTTTGTCAATTATAAAAAGGCAGACCACTAGTGAATCATATGTTTATTTAAGGCCACGTCGTGAGATGTGGCTTTTTTAGTTTTGTCCACTTGCTACTAATTGTCAATTATTTTTTTAAATATTTCTATAATTTTCTACAACGATAAGATCAATATCATCATAATCTTTGGCAACCCTGTTAATAGTAGCTTTTACATCGTCCCAAACTAAACCACCTAACCCGGCCCCAATTTTTGGCAGGGCTATTTTTTCGATGCCATTTTGGCGGGCATATACAAGCATTTTGAGAAGAGAATCTTCAATTGCTTTAAGTTCTGCTTTGGTTTTCCAGGTCTTTTGAGTGCCAAGATTGAAAACAGTGCCTTCACCATAGTCGTAAGAAAAAACATCCCCAAGAGAGAAATCACCATCTTTACAACGCTTTTTATATTCCAAATACATTTGATTATATTTTTCTTTGAATTGTAAAGCGATTCCTTTCCCCATTGCTCCAGCGCAATTACAACCATGAGCATAATTTTTTACATCAGGTAAATTGAATATATTTCCAGAATCTAGATATGTGACCATTTTCTTTTTTTTAATGCGTAATAAAGTCCAATCATTCAGCTTGGAAGTCGAATTGTTGGGAGGATGAAGATGAACAAAATTATCCTGAAATGCAACTTGCTTCACCTCCCTATTCCCTCCATTCACCGAGTTTTCCCGATCGTTGGTCTAAAGCCGATGGGCTAAGGGCGTATTATGTCGTAGTTTTGAGTCAACAAATAAGAACAACAGAACTAACACTATAAAAAAAGACATTATGAAAACGCTAGTAAAAACATTCGCAGCAGCAGCTTTAATCGCAGTATCTACTTTCGCTATGGCAGCTGAAGGACCAGGAGCAAAAGCAGCAAAAGCTAACATTAACCTTTCTACAGCAGACTTCGCTTTAGAGCAGTATGTTGCGGTAACTACAGAGGGAGAATCAGCAGGAGTAGAGCAGTTATTTGCATCTGATTTTAATCAAAAGATCCAAGCTATCAATGCGCAGTCTAACAGCCGTAGCGAAGTGGTTAAATCCTTGAAAAAACAAAAAGGTGAAAAGCTAAACTGTACGGTAAGCACCGAAATCCTTGAGGAGTCGGCGGATTATATGGTAGCCAAAGTGACGTTGACGTTTGAAAACTTTACCAAAACAGACCTAGTGACTCTTGTACGTGAAGATAATGACTGGAAAGTATCTAAATCGATCAATTCGTATAAATAAGAGCCATCTCAAATAAATATATAAATGTTGTAGAGCCATGTCGAGAGATGTGGCTTATTTTCTAGCTATTTCATGATCGATCATCTCTCATGGCTTATGCTAATAGCATCATTTGCGTAATTGGGTTTGCGTTATCCTGTAGAGGCTGACAACAATAATAGCTGCAGCGACCGTCAGCACATGATGTGTTCCCCTGATAGAATAATGTATAAATCCACCGAGCCCCTGCAACATTAACACAAATTCATTCAAAAAGATTCCAACAAGTAAGCCATAAACGCCATAGTGAATGCCTTTTTCGATTTTTAACATACAAATCTGAAAAGCATACCCAATTAAAAAGAGTGATATTACCACCAAAAGGACGAGGTGAAGATAAGCAATAACAATTGGTCGAAATCCATAAGCTTGTTGGCTCAGAGCAGGTATGACCGATATGCCTTGCAATATCAGTTTGAGAAAAATGGCAAACAGGACACATAACCAAATTTTAGATGTATCGGGGCTTAAGCGGAGTGAAATATTGCTTCGGACCAGTCGGACGACTCGTTGTGCTAATGTTCCCCACAGGACAAATTGCAATCCGACTGTAATGACTATAATAATATATAGCCACAGGGGTAAACCCTTCCACCATAGAACAGATAAGAAATAGGTTGGTATAACAGTCATGACATACACGAGCGAAAAACGCGGACTTATTGGTATTTTACCAGTACGTTTATACAGCCAACTGGCAAACAGAGCAATACAGCCAAAGAAAAACCAGCCATTATACTGAAAATGAAGATAAAAATAGACTGATGCAAGCTGTTTTAATGGATCCAGTTGGTGGCTCACTTTGAGATATGCCAGAAAATAGGTCCCTAGTGAACTAAATATATTGAAAAATAGTGCCGACTTAATTAAGATCGAAATGGCCGGAGGAAGCGTCGATGATTTAAGATCCCGCACTAATTGAAAGCAGAACCAATAAGAGACAAGTATCGATAAAAAGGATAATATAATCGAACATAGGTTATAGCCAGCAGCTGAAAAGGAAATAAGCATGCCTATCGAAACCGTCCAATTAGCCCATAGGATATGCTGATATTTCCTGCACAAAATCTGATTGGTTTTTATTCCCAGAACGGTCATTATGAGAAAAATCATAAGAGCTTGGGATACCCAGGCGGAAAAAGCAAAATGCGAATGCGCATGCATGAGGTTTTTCTGGTCGATCCAAGGAATGGGAAATAAAAATTTTAAGCGCATAATCAACCCGAAAATACCTACAATAAGTAAATTGAATAGGGTGATGACGATCCATTTCCTGATACTTAAATAGCTACTGATTTTATTCATACGTTGATTTCTTTCCGATAGCTGAAACATCGTTGTTTCAAGCTTCAATCAATACCATCGGCCGGAACAAAAACTTTTCCGCGGATAATGTTCAATTTATCTTCCTTGTCCATTTGCTTCATTGTCCGGATGATTGTTTCTACTCTTAACCCGGTCATATTAGCCAATTGTTGGCGCGTAAGCATAAGTCGGTTGCATTCCTGACAAACGAGTCTCTTGCTTTCATTTAACTTTTGGATCAGATTGGAGAGGATCTCCTCCGGTGAACGATTGTAAATTAATTTGATCATAAAGAGTTTAAAGTGTAGTTCGCGCGCCATCTTTTGTGATACCAAACGATGTAGGTTGCCATATTCATGTATGATTTCGATGAATTTTTTCGAACTGATCTTCAGTAATGTACATGAACTGTCGGTAATTGCCGTCACTGTATAAACGCCATTGTCCAATATCGCTACTTCTCCAAAGCCCTCATTGGCACAGATAACATTGTGGAGGACCTCCCTACCGTCTGATAAGAAATTAGAAAGACGAACTCGCCCGCTTAACAACTGATAATAAAATGTGGCCATGCTATCCTCATGAAAAAGTATTTCACCAATATCGGCATGTAGGCTGCTCGCTCCCTTTTCGAGAAGTATTGCGGTTGGAATCATCGTTCGATATAAGTTAGTTTTTACTACACAGCGTAAAGATATAGTAGTGTCACAAAATAGATCTTGATGTTGATCACGGGAATGAGTGATGAAAATCAATATGGTGTTAATGTGCTTATATATAGTGTTTTATTGTTTTTGATTGATGGTTTGTTCTCACCGGAATCATTTTATGATTTGCCTCATAAAATGGCTACACGCTTCGATAATACCTTTGGATTAAGTAAAACACAATCAAGTTTGAACACAAAACCAAAATAAGATGAGAAAGCTAATTGTATGTTGTTTGATGGGATTATTTATCTATTCCTGTTCCTCAAACAATGGCGAGAAAAAGACCGTTGCCAACAGTGTTAATGAATCTGGGGCTTCGGCAAATGACGCCAGTGGATATGATCCTCACCGCGGTGAGGGAAAATTTGACAAAGTGGAAATCGCTGACCATTTGGATGCACCAATGGCCGCAGCCGGAAAATTGATTGTTGACCTGAAATGTGCTTCCTGCCACAAGCTAACCGACGAGAAACTAGTCGGGCCAGGATGGAAAGGTGTGACACAACGGAGAAAACCACAGTGGATCATGAATTTTATCACTAATCCTGATCCGATGATCGATAAGGATCCGGAATTACAGGCGCAACTTGAACTATGCATGGTCCGGATGCCTAACCAAAATCTAACGGACGAGGAAGCCCGAAAGGTATTGGAGTTTATGCGACAAAATGATGGTGTAAAATAATAAAAGCTGAATAAGAATCAACAAAGCTGCATAGGTATTAACCTTAAAATAAGAATAGAATGACTTTAACAAAATACATATTGACGAGCCTAATGGCGAGCGCGGTGTTATCGACTTTCCATGCCTGTAAACCCAAAGGAGCGGGAGCCGCCGTGAGTGGTGATGCCGCTGAGAAGGTATATGTTGCCCCAGGGAAATACGATGAATTCTACAATTTCGTATCCGGGGGATTTAGTGGGCAGCTCTCCGTTTATGGACTTCCATCCGGCAGATTATTGCGTGTAATACCCGTTTTTTCACTAGATCCCGAAAAGGGCTGGGGTTTTAGTGAAGAAACTAAACCGATGCTCGAAACGTCCCATGGCAATGTACCTTGGGATGATTTACACCACGTGCAGCTTTCGAAAACCGATGGAAACTACGACGGCCGCTGGGTATTTGTCAATGCCAACAATACCCCCCGTATTGCCCGGGTGGATCTGACAACTTTTCGTACGGCTGAAGTACTCGAACTCCCCAACAGCGGTGGAAACCACTCTTCGCCGTACATTACTGAAAATACCGAATATGTTGTTGCAGGAACGCGATTTTCGGTTCCGCTGGACGGTGAGTCGGGCGATGTACCTATCAATACCTTTAAAAAGAATTTTCGCGGAACATTGAGCTTTGTCAGCGTCAATAAGGATAATGGCAACATGGAATTGGCTTTTCAGATTGAGACACCCGGTGTAAACTATGACCTGAGCCGAGCCGGTAAAGGGACTTCTCATGGTTGGTTCTTCTTCTCCACCTACAATACCGAACAGGCAAATACATTGCTGGAGGTCAATGCATCCAAAAATGACAAAGACTTTATATTGGCCGTCAACTGGAAAAAAGCCGAAGAGTATTTGAAAGCCGGAAAAGGGAAAAAGGTTACCGGGTTGAAGTATGCCCATAACACTTACGACGAGAAATCACATACCGCAAAAACATCTTTTAATACAGAAACGATCGTATTGAAGGCAGAGGAGCTGGAGGGGCTATGCTACTATATCCCTTGCCCAAAATCTCCGCACGGTGTCGACGTTGATCCTACAGGCGAATATATTGTAGGGTCGGGTAAACTGGCTGCGGTCATACCTGTATTCTCGTTCGCTAAGATGCAGAAAGCAATCCAGGAAAAACAATTCGAAGGAAAATTCGGTGGTATCCCAATTATCAAATACGAATCTGCGCTGTACGGCGAAGTCCAAAAACCTGGCTTGGGCCCACTGCATACAGAATTTGATGGCAGAGGAAATGCAATCACGTCATTCTTTGTGTCTTCCGAATTGGTGAAATGGAATATTAAGGATTTAAAGGTGCTCGACCGTACACCAACATTTTACTCAACAGGCCATTTAATGATACCTGGTGGAGATACCAAAAATCCAGAAGGCAAATATGTCATCGCCTATAATAAGATTACGAAAGACCGCTTTCTCCCTACAGGACCGGAGTTGGCTCAGAGTGCCCAATTGTTTGATATCTCGGGAGACAAAATGCAATTGTTGTTAGACTTTCCGACCATTGGTGAACCACATTATGCGCAAGCTATCAAAGCGGAGAAAGTGAAAGACAAAAGTGTGAAGATTTTTAAAATTGAAGAAAATACCAGCCCATTTGTTGCCAAAGGAGACAAAGATGCACGCGTTGAACGTAAAGGTAACCAGGTACATGTATA